>Ga0129297_10000024_pt1 | contig 82335 bp, 71 predicted proteins | sample I18A1metaG_FD_94708 | JGI IMG/M metagenome (GOLD analysis project Ga0129297, IMG submission 94708) | Lake sediment bacterial and archeal communities from Gulf of Boni, Indonesia to study Microbial Dark Matter (Phase II) - ​I18A1 metaG | ecosystem: Environmental > Aquatic > Freshwater > Lake >... | reverse complement strand
GGTGCCACGGCGACGCTCTGCCCGGAGACGACGGGGTGCGGCGTGCCGCTGTGCCACAGAAAGAGTGCCCCTGCCGCGGTGACTAGCGCCACGACGGTGCCGGCCACGGGGACCAGGCGCGACCTGGCCGGCAGGGGGGTGCCCCGGTAGGTCAGCACGTCGGCGCGCAGAGTGCCGCCCCCCTGGCGTCTGGTCTTGCGTTCCTCTTCTATTTTGCGCAGCGCATCGAGTATCAGGCTCATGGGATCACCTCGGTTGCGGGGAGCTGGCTCGCGCCGTCGTTATGGCCGGCAGGATGCCGCCGGATTTCTGGTAAAGACGCAGCAGCGTCTGTCCCCCCGGCCGGCCGTCGACCTTCAGCCGCTCCCTCTCCTGGAACCGCCGTACCCCCTCCTCCGTTTTCCCGTCGAACCTCCCATCCGGCGTGCCCGCATAGAATCCGTTCATGCGGAGCATCTCCTGGAGGTGCTTCACCCCGTTACGCTCGTCCAGTGTTTCGCCCGGAGGCGGGACGGCGGGACTCTTTCCCGGTCCGGGGGAGACGAGGGTGATGGCTGCGGCCAGGCAGAGAGCCGCCAGGAGGGCGAAAGCCGGCAGGCGGTACCTGGTGCGCCGCGGTTTTTCCTCCGGGGCCAGGTCGGCGATTGCCGTCGCGGCCATGGCGGGGGAGATTTCGTGGACCTCCCTGGTGTAGGCGAGGAGGAGCGCCCGGTCGCAGGCCCCGTTGATCAGCCGCGGCAAGCCGCCGGAGTGGGCAGCGATCCGCTTGACCGCCCCGGGGGTGAAGGTGACGGGCTCCCGGCCGGCAGCTGCGACCTTGATCCTGTGGCGGATGTAGGCGTGGATGTCGCCCGGTTCCATCGGCTGGAGATGGAACCGGACGGTTATCCGCTGGCTCAGCTGGCGCAGCTCTTCCCGGGCGAGGAGCTGTTTCAGTTCGGGCTGGCCGACGAGGACGATCTGGATCAGCTTCTCCCTGGTCGTCTCCAGGTTGGAGATGAGCCTGACCTGTTCCAGCACGGCAGGGGAGAGGTTCTGGGCCTCGTCGATGACCAGCACCACGGTCCGGCCGGCGCTGTTCTCCCGGAGGAGGAACTCGTTCAGCGCCTGGTGCAGCTCGCGGGACTCGCTGCTCGCGGAAAAGATGCCGAACTCGCGGTTGATCTCCTGGAGCAGTCCCAGGGGGGAGAGGGTCGGGTTGAAGATCAGGGCGCTGCGGTAGCTTTCCGGGGAGAGCTCACCCAGCAGGGTGCGGATGATGGTCGTCTTCCCCGCCCCCACCTCGCCGGAGAGTTCGATGAAGCCCGCCCTGGTTTCTATGGCGTAGAGCAGGTGGGCGTACGCCTCCTGGTGACACCTGCTCAAAAAGAGAAAGTCGGGGTTTGGCGTCAGGGAAAAGGGTGGTTCCCTGAAGCCGAAATAGTCCCAGTACATGTGGTCCTCACGTCAGAGTTCAGCTCTCCGGCACCAGGTGGTGGGCAGGTGACTTGCTGGTTTCCCGGCGCAGGTACTCCAGGATCTCCGCCAGGCCGGCCCGTATGATGGCCTCGTCCCGGGGGAATTCGTGGGGGGAGAGCTCGAGAGTTACCGTGCTGTTGTAGTCCGTGTTGCGCAGGTGGTTGAGAAATCGGGTCAGGGGCAGCATGCCGTGTCCCGGGATGAGGTGCTCCCTGCCGTGACCGTAGTCGGAGAAGTGTATGTTGCGGATCCGCCCGCTGTTGTAGAAGAGGTAGAAGTCGTTGATGAAGTTTGCCTTCCCCGACCCCATGTGGGTACAGTCGAAGGTCAGGTAGAGGTTGCGGTCCTGGACGAAATCGATCAGCTGCCGGGTGTCTGAGAGGATGTGGGGGTTCACCTTGAACCTGCCGACCCATGGCATGTTCTCCATGGTGACCATTACCCCGTCGGTACCGACCTCTTTCTGGAAATCATGGATCTTGTAGAGCCAGCGCCAGAAGGAAACCTCGAACCCCAGCCACGAGGGGGGGTGAAAGTTTACCAGGGGGATCCCCCGCCGGTCGGCCAGCTCCACGCACCGGTGCAGGGAGTCCACCGGCGTCCCCCAGCCGTCGAGGGGCATGAACGGGGCATGGATAGAGAGGATGGGGATGTGCTGCTGCAGCTCCTCGATGAGCAGGGCGCTGTTCACCCGCAGGAACTCCTGGTTGATGATCAGCTCCACCCCGTCGAACTTCAGGTCGCCGGCAATGGCAAAGACCTTGTGCAGGGGCATGGTGTACAGGGTTCCGCTGGACAGCGTGATCTTCATGGCTAGTCGACCTCGACAATCTGCTGGTAGACGAGCCTCTGCAGGGTGGTCAGATCTTCCAGGCCTGCCTTGAAGCGCTCTTTCCCCTCATCCCCCAGCAGGTCGGGGTTGAAGAAGTGCTCTTCCCCTCCGGCACCGGCGGCGATTTGCCGGTCGATCTGGCAGCGGGTGAAGTCATGCAGTGCGACCAGGAGCCGGTCGGCCAGGGCGACACCGAGGTGGCTGCCGGCCTGCAGCGCCTTGATCCGCTCCGTGGTGGAGGTCTCCCTGATGCCGCAGGCAATGGCCATGAGCCTCACCGAGGCGACCAGCGGCCCGATGGCCATCTCGTCGAGGCTGAACTCCCCCCGGTGCTTGCCGCTGCGGGCGGTACGAAAGCGTCCGAAGATCCCCAGGGCCACGGGCATGGTCGCCACGCGGCGGGCAAGCTGGCGAAACGGTTCCCGCTCCCTTTCCCAGGCAAGTATCGCCCCGGTCATCTCCGTCACCCGTCCGGCCAGAGCCATGTCCCCGCAGAGCGGGCGGAGGTCGGCCATGAGTTCGATCGCCCTGGCGTAGCGGTCGCTCTGGGGCGAGCCGGCGGCATCGACACCCTGGTGGCTTGACGACTCCAGCATGAGCTGGCGCCACTGGCCGAGGGGGCCGTGCCAGAATACGTGGCCGTTACGCAGCGGACCGATCTGGAGCAGGATGCCGCACTGGCTCAAGATGGCGATCAGCTGCAGGGCGAGGAGATGGAAGTATCCTCCCGCCCCTTCCCCGTCGTCCTCATCGTGGATGAAGATGATGGCAAGGGGGCTCTTCCCGGTGGCTTCGCGGCGGCCGAGGCCGTCGGAGGCGAAGAGGGTCCAGGCGCAGTCCGGCTGTCGGTGCCCTTCCTGGCGGAGGAGCTCCACGGCGATGGTCATGGAGGTGGAGAGGAGGACTTCCATGGCCCGGTCGCAGAACTCGTGGAGGGTGCTGACGGAGGAACGGGCCTGGAAGTGCCGGACGGCCAGGGTGGTCAGTTTTTCATAGAGGTGGCCGAGTTCGTCGGTGAGCCGGGCATCCGCGAGCTGCGTGCTCAGGGAGGCGAATTCGCCGGCTATCCAGGCATCGATGTCCTCTTCCCGGGCAAGTTCATCCCTGATCATGTGCAGCAGGCCGAGATAGTCGCGGGACTCCATCTCCGCCATCCGGGCGGAAATGCGTTTCTGGATATCATCGAGCAGGCTCCTGGCCGCCCTCGATGCCATGATGTTCCCCGGGTTGTTGGTGACAAAGGACATGGGTGGTCATCTCTCCCGTGAACAGGCGCACCCTACTCCAGGTGCCCGTGGACCTCTTCGGCGAGGAAGCGCCGGATCTCCTCCGAAGGGGGTGGAGTAAACCTGGAGACGGCGATGGTTATGAGTATGACAAGGGGAGCTCCGCAGAGCGCCGAGGCGGTAAGGGGGAAAATGGTGTTGACCAGCGGCAGCAGGGAGCCGAAAAGGGGCTGGGCAAAGGTGATCAGCACGCCGGCAAGCATGCCGCAGATAACGCCGTGCCTGGTCGTGCCGCTCCACCAGATGCCGAGGAGGAAGGCGGGGAAGATGGTATTGCCCGCCAGGGCGAAGGCAACGGCGGCGATCTCGGCTATGAGCCCGGGGGGATTGAGTGCCCCGAGGAGCACCAGCAGCGCCAGCACCAGGGTCGCCCCCTTGGCCAGGGACATCCTTCGCCCTTCGCTGGCCTGGGGGTTGACCAGGCGGTAGTAGATGTCGTAGGAGACGGAGGCCGCGCCGGTCATCAGCAGCCCGGCCACGTTGAAAAACGCCGCGCTGACCGCGCCGGCGGCCAGCATCCCCACCAGCCACTGGGGGAGCCCTCCCAGGAGCGCCGTGCGCAGGACCACGTTGTCGGCCATGGCGTAGGCAGCCGCAGGGGGGAGGGCAATGCCGGCCCGGGCCTCGATCAGCCTCCCGAACACGGCGTAGGCCGGTGCCGACCAGTAGATCAGGGCGATGAAGAAGAGCCCCCAGACCACGCTCCAGCGGGCATCGCGCACGTTGGAGACGGTGTAGAAGCGGGAGAGCACGTGGGGGAGCCCTGCCGTGCCGAGCATGAGGGTGAAGCAGAGGGCCGTCCAGTGGAACAGGCCGAAATGGGCAAAGGGGGCCGAGATGTCCGTGCCGAACTCCCGGGAGAGGTCGGTCATGGCCCGGCCGTAGCCGAACTGGGGCATCACCCAGAAGTAGCCGAGCCGGTAGGCGAGGACCATGAGCGGCAGGATGAAGGTGACGATCAGGACGAAATACTGCAGTTTCTGGCTCCGGGCGACCCCGAGGGTGCCGGAAAGGACGATGTACCCCATGAGGATGGCAGCGCCGAGGATGACGCCGTTGGTGTAGTTGATGCCGATCAGCCAGGCGAAGACGATGCCGATCCCCTTGAACTGGGCCACGCTGTAGACCAGGGTGATGACGATGGAGATGGCGGCGGAGATCAGCCGGGCGGCGGGGGATTCGAAACGTTCGCCGATGAAGTCGGGGGCGGTGTACTTGCCGAAGCGGCGCAGCTGGCCGGCCAGGAGCACCAGGAGCAGCACGTACCCACCTGTCCAGCCGATGACATAGGCCAGGGCCGAATAGCCGTAGAGGTAGATAAGACCGGCCATGCCGAGAAAGCTGGCCGCGCTCATCCAGTTGCTGGCAATGGCGGCGCCGCCGCCGATCCGGCCGCTGTAACGGCCGGAGACGCCGTACTCCGAGCTTTCCCGGGCCTTGTAGAGCAGTCCGGCGACCACGAACAGGAGCAGCACCGCGAAGACGATGACCATGGGTATGAGTTTCTGGCCGGCATCAGTCATTGAAACCGTCCCTCCGTCTGCTCTGCCGCTTGCTCAGCCTGTCGATGCAGAGGTTGAACAGGACGCAGATGATGATGAACCAGAGGGGGAGCATCTGGGCGGTGAACCAGAAGTGGAAGGGGAGGTTGAAGAAGCTGAAACCGGCGAGCCAGCTGCCGCGCCCCGGTACGTCGGTGAGCCTCAGCAGCAGCTGGAAGCCGAACGTCACCACCCCCCAGCCGACGAGGGCCGCCAGCATGATGGCTACCTCCCCTTTCATGTAGCCGCTCTTCGGGCGGAACAGGTTCACGCGGTAGGGCCCACTCTCGTTTCTCATGGCACACTCCTCCTCCGGATGGACACATTCTAGCAGTAAACTCAGGGCTGTCCAGGCTCTGCGGGCGCGGTGCTCATTTCATGATTTCCCGCAGGACCGACGTGGCGTAGGACCCTTTCGGCAGGGCGAACTCCAGCAGCAGGTCGTCACCCTCCTGCCGGACCGCCGGACCCTGGAGGGGTACCCGCAGCGGCCGGCGTTCCCCCTCCAGCCTCAGGGGCCCCTCCTGGCCGAACGCAGCGGCCGACAGACCGGAGTCGGCCAGTATCTCCGCCTCAAGGGCGGCGGCCGCCCCTTCCGGGAGGAGCATCTTCCGCCCGAACATCGGGCCGGTGGCCGAGATCTCGAAGGCCGCTGCCCGGGGGATGGCCTCCGCCGGGTCAGCCACGAGGAAGCAGGCTCCGTTGGCATGCTTGCAGGCGATGTCCCCCGCCAGGAGCGTGTCGAGGGCCGGCATCCGGGCGGCAACCACCCGGTCGAACAGCTCCGACTGGCATGCGGAGAGATAGAGGGCGACCAGGCGGGGATGGATGGACTTCACCGCCCGCTGCCACTCCCCCGGCTTGCGGAGCAGCATCCTGACGATCTCCCGTTCCGTGCGGCAGTTCCCGGGGAGAAGCTCCAGCGCCGCATCCAGCCTGCCGTCGCGGAACGCGGCGATCCCCCCCCGCCAGCGTTCGTCCCGTACCGACTCCCCCGTGCCGACGAGCGCCCTGACCGCACCCTCGTGGTCTCCCTGAAGGAGCTTGCGGCCGACCTCCGCGGAGTTCCCCTGGCTGCCGTAGCGCTGCTCCCCGAAATAGTTCGGCACTCCACGACGACGGAGGATCTCCAGCACCGCGGCGGCATGCACGGGGGCGTCGTCCGCCACCTGGCGCAGCCTGATGCGGAACCTGTTGCCGGCAAGGTGGCCGAGCCGCAGCTTGTTGGCGTGGAGCTCCGCGGAGAGGATGCGGATGCCGGGGATCTCGAGCCCGAGGAGCCGTTCGGGGGGGACCCGCGGCACCGACACCGTCTGACGGGTGATCCCCCGGGCGTCCTTCATGCCGGCGTAGCCGAGCTCCCGCTCCTGGACGCCGGCGGCCTTTGCCAGGCGGCGCAGCATCTCCAGGGTGGTCAGCCCCGTTTTCTCCACCAGCACGTAGGTATGCTCGCCGCTGCCGCAGGGGGGGTAGAGGGGGAGTTCGGTGACCTCGAAGTCCTCGGCGCTCTCCTTGAAAATGCCGCCGGTGCCGGGGATATCCGCCGTCAGGCAGGGGTAGGGCGCTGCCATCAGAGCTTCCGGTAATGGACGAAGTGGATCTGCTTCCCTTCGGCCATGAATTTTAGCATGTACTTGGAGCGGTGGTACCCCTCAAGCTCGTGCCGGTAGAGATCCGGTTTCAGGAGGTTGGTGAAGCCGGCTATGGCAGGCATGAACTCGGCGACGTCGAGTCCGTAGTCCTCGAAGTCGGTGGCGAAGTGGAAGTCCGCCCCGCTCGCCAGGTAGGGGGAGAGAAACTCCAGGAAGCCGCTGCTTACCAGGCGGCGCTTGCGGTGCCGCTTCTTCGGCCAGGGGTCGGGGCAGTTGATGTAGACGGCGGAGAGGGAGCCGCGGGGGATGTGGGTGGCGATGAATTCCCGTGCCTCCACCCGCAGGACCCGCACATTGGTGAGCCCCAGCTTCTCCAGGCGGCGGCAGGTCTTGTCGCACCCCTTGTTGTAGTAGTCGATGGCGATGAAGTTCACGCCGGGCTTGTCGCTCGCGGTCTTGGCGATGAAGTCGCCGATGCCGCAGCCGATTTCCAGGGCGAGGGGGTTGTCGTTGCCAAAGGCCCTGCGCCAGTCGATGGGGCTCTCCAGCTCTTCCGGACGGAGGAAGAGGGGGGAGGTTATTTCAATCATGGTCTGCATCAAAAGATCCTTTTCTGACGATAAACGGAGCTAAAATAGCACAGTCAGCGGGAAGGGAGAAGTCTGTTTTGAGTTTTCTTTGCCATACCTGCCGTGGTGTGATATAGCTATCTCCTTGAAATGTCGAAATTATGGACAACGGCATACTCCCGCGCTCACTGCGCCGGCCTGTTGAAGGCCCGCACCATGGCAGCTGCCACGGTCGCCGTCCTTTCCCCGCCCCCCTGTAAGCAGAGAATTCCGCCGTTGCAACTAACAGAGTAAGAATGGACCATCATGAAATTCACTGACCTCGACCTGCCGCTCGTCGTCCAGGCCGGCATTGCCGCCACTGGCTTCACCGATTGCACCCCCATCCAGGAGAAAACCCTCCCCCTGGCCCTGTCCGGCAGGGATGTGGCCGGCCAGGCCCAGACCGGTACCGGCAAGACCGCCGCCTTCCTCATCGCCCTCTTTACCCGTCTCCTCAGCCAGGAACGCCGTGGCGACCCCCGTCAGCCCCGGGCGCTGATCCTCGCACCAACCCGTGAGCTGGTGGTGCAGATCGAGAAGGATGCCCAGCAGCTGGGAGGGGAGTGCGGATTCACCATCCAGGCGATCTACGGAGGGGTCGACTACATGCTGCAGCGCAATGCCCTGAGGGAGGGGGCCGACGTGGTCATCGGCACGCCGGGACGGCTGATCGACTACCTGAAACAGAAGGTCTACTCCCTGGGGAATATCGAGGTGCTGGTCATCGACGAGGCGGACCGGATGTTCGACATGGGGTTCATCGCCGATCTCCGGTTCATCCTGAGGCGCCTCCCCTCCTTCGACAAGCGGCAGAACCTGATGTTTTCCGCCACCCTCAACCGGCGGGTGATGGAGCTCGCCTACGAGTTCATGAACGTGCCGGAGAAGGTCGAGGTCACCCCGGAGCAGATGACCGCCGAGCGGGTGGAGCAGGTGCTCTACCACGTCTCCCGCAAGGAGAAGTTCCCCCTCCTCCTGGGGCTCCTCCGCAAGGAGGGGATGGAGCGGACCATGGTCTTCGTCAACACCAAGAGGGAGGCCGAGTTCCTCCACGACCGCCTGAATGCCAACGATTTCCCCTGCCGGGTCATCTCGGGGGACGTGGAGCAGAAGAAGCGCCTCAGGATCCTGGAGGATTTCAAGAGCGGCAAGCTCCCGATCATGATCGCCACCGACGTGGCCTCCCGCGGCCTGCACATCGACGGGGTCTCCCACGTCATCAACTACGACCTCCCCCAGGACGCCGAGGATTACGTCCACCGCATCGGCCGGACCGCCCGGGCCGGTGCCGAGGGGAAGGCGATCTCCCTGGCCGACGAGGACGGCGCCTTCCACCTGGAGGACATCCACGACTACATCAAGGAGAAGATCCCGGTGGAGTGGGCCGAGGATGACCTCTTCGTCCACGACTACAAGCGGACCAAGCCGAACCTCAAGAAGCTGGAGAGCCACCCCCACGGCGACACCGCGAAAAAGGAGGGGGCTCCCCGGCGGAAACGCCGTCGTCCCCCGCGCAAGAAAGGGGAATAACCGTCCGGAACTGCTGTGTAAGTTCTGGCCAGGGGTGCCGGTTATTTCGTCAATTGTCGCATATTAATCTTTTTTTTTCGGCGTGCTTATGTTATTTAAGCGAGGATAAAACTCTGGTTTATCCAATTACAAGGGGAGGTAGTTTGTATGGGGTACGAAGTAACCAACAAGCAACTGCTTAAATGGGTTGAAGAGGTTGCGGCTCTCTGCCAGCCGGCGGGCATCCACTGGTGCGACGGCTCGCAGGAGGAGTATGACAATCTGTGTGATCTGCTGGTGCAGAGCGGCACGTTCCGCAAGCTGAATCCGGAAAAGCGTCCCAACAGTTACCTCGCCTGGTCCGACCCGATCGACGTCGCCAGGGTTGAAGACCGCACCTTTATCTGCAGCCTCTCCAAGGACGATGCCGGCCCGACCAACAATTGGATGCACCCCAAGGAGATGAAGGAGAAACTGACCGGCCTGTTCAAGGGGTGCATGAAGGGGCGCACCATGTACGTCATCCCCTTCAGCATGGGTCCCTTGGGCTCCAACATCGCCAAGATCGGCGTGGAGATCTCCGACTCCCCCTACGTCGCCGTCAACATGCGGATCATGACCCGCATGGGGAAAAAGGTCCTCGATGTGCTCGGTCCCAATGGTGAGTTCGTCCCCTGCCTTCACTCCGTCGGTGCTCCTCTGGAGCAGGGTCAGAAGGATGTGCCCTGGCCGTGCAACAAGGAAAAGTACATCGTCCACTTCCCGGAAGAGCGGGCCATCTGGTCCTTCGGTTCCGGCTACGGCGGCAACGCCCTTCTGGGCAAGAAGTGCCTCGCCCTGCGCATCGCCTCCAAGCAGGGTAAGGACGAGGGGTGGCTGGCCGAACACATGCTGATCCTCGGCGTCGAATCCCCCACCGGCGAAAAGACCTATGTGGGTGCCGCCTTCCCCAGTGCCTGCGGCAAGACCAACTTCGCCATGCTGATCCCGCCCAAACCGTTGCAAGAGAAGGGGTGGAAGGTGACCACCATCGGCGACGACATCGCCTGGATCAAGCCCGCTCCCGATGGGCAGGTCTACGCCATCAATCCGGAGTACGGCTACTTCGGCGTGGCGCCGGGGACCAACTACAAGACCAACCCCAACGCCATGATCTCCTGCGAGAAGAACTCCATCTTCACCAACGTGGCCCTCACGGAAGACGGCGACGTCTGGTGGGAGGGGATGGACGGCGAGGTGCCGGCCAGGCTGACCGACTGGCAGGGACAGGAGTGGACCCCCGGCTGCGGCCGTCCGGCTGCCCACCCCAACGCCCGCTTCACCTCTCCGGCCTCCCAGTGCCCCTCCATCGACCCCGACTGGGAGAACCCCAAAGGGGTTCCCATGAGCGCCTTCATCTTCGGCGGCCGCCGCAAGGACACCGTGCCGCTGGTCTACCAGGCCTTCAACTGGAACTACGGCGTCTACCTTGCCTCCACCCTCGGCTCCGAGACCACGGCTGCCGCCGTCGGCGCCACCGGCAACGTCCGCCGCGACCCCTTCGCCATGCTCCCCTTCTGCGGTTACCACATGGCCGACTATTTCGGCCACTGGCTCCAGTTCGGCCGCGCCATCGCCCGCCCGCCGAGGATCTTCAGCGTCAACTGGTTCCGCAAGGACGAGAACGGCAAGTTCCTTTGGCCCGGCTACGGGGACAACATGCGGGTTCTCAAGTGGATCGTCGACCGTGTCCAGGGGAAAACCGGCGCCGTCGAGTCCCCCCTGGGGTGGATGCCGCGTTACGAGGACATGGAGTGGGAAGGGCTGGAGATGTCCCGCGAGAAGTTCAACGAGCTCATGTCCGTTGACCGGGATGTCTGGCAGAACGAGGTCATCTCCCACGAGGAGCTGTTCGTCAAGATGTACGACCGGATGCCGAAGGAGTTCCTCCACATCCGCGAGCTGATCCTCTCCTCCCTCTGGCGTTCGCCGGAGCACTGGGAGCAGATCGGCGAAGCCCATCCGGAAGGGTGGAACGAGTAAGCGTTCCCGCAGCAGTGAGGCAAAGCAGTGCAACAAACAAAGCCCCCGTCCTATCAGGCGGGGGCTTTGTTTGTTGTCGGCCGGATATGCGGCGCCATACCCATTCGGGAATGGATATGCGATAATATGAATATGTAAAGGGGGTGCGTGGTATGAAATGCATCTACAGCGATGGTCTGAGAGTCGACTATTCGGGGCCCCTTCGGATTACGAAAGGGGAGGACGTGAACGTGTTTGTCAGGGAGGATCTGATTCCCGGCGATATCAAGAACGATCTGGAGGTGGCGCTCTTCCATAACGATTGCGGCGACATGCGGAAGATCGCCGACAGCGTGACGCGGAGATTCGGCGCCCATGCCTGTGTGCACGAGTAGCGGCAAGCGGCTCCGGCCTGTTGGCAAAAGAAACAGCCCATCCTTCCGGACGGGCTGTTTTTCGTGCTCAGTGCGCCGGATCCCGGGCTGTCAGATCAGGTCGATGACCGCCTTGACGGTCTTTTCGATCCCGTCCGCTGCTTCGCTTATCCGGCCGGCGAGCATGTAGGCCGGGGTGGAGACGATCCTGTTCTCCTTGTCGATGACGAATTCCGTGACGGGGCAGTTCACGTGGCAGCTGCCCGTGGCGTTGATGGCGGCGGCCGTCCCCTCGTCGGTGCCGATGGTGACCTTGGGGGCGTACTCCTTGCCGAGAACGGCGGCGATGAGGGCCGGGGCGATGCAGATGGCGCCGATCGGCTTTTTCGCCGCTGCCATCTCCTTCAGCAGGCGTGCCACCTCCGGGTCGGGGATTGCCGCGGCACCCTTGACGGCGAAGTCGCACAGGTTCTTGGCCGCGCCGAAACCGCCGGGAAAGATGACCGCGTCCAGGTCACCGGCACCCACCTCGGCGATGTTCCTGATCTTCCCCCGGGCGATGCGGGCCGATTCGACGAGGACGCTCCGCTTTGCCCCGGTGGGGGCGCCGGCCAGGTGGTCGACCTCGTCGAGCTGGATGTCCGGCGCCATGCAGACCGCTTCTGCGCCGCTCCTGTCGATAGCCAGGAGGGTGAAGACCGCTTCGTGGATTTCGCTGCCGTCGTAGACCCCGCAGCCTGAGAGCACAACACCGATCTTTTTCTTCATGATTTCTGACCCCCTTTGCATTTGTGCACCACAGTGATTATCTTCTACTTGGAAAAGAGCACGGCCACCGCCGTGGCGCTCTTCTCCCCCCGGGAGATGTAGCCGTGGGGCTCGGCGGAGTTATAGTAGATGCTGTCTCCCGGCTGGAGGACCATGACGTCGCTGCCGTAGTGGAACTCCAGCTCTCCTTCCAGGAGGTAGATGAACTCCTCTCCCTCGTGGCTGTAGAGCTGGGAATCGTCCCACTCCCCCGTTTCGAACGCCACCAGGAACGGCTCCATGGACTTGTGCCGCATCCCCGGGGCAAGGGAGTGGTAAAGGTAGGACTGGGGGGAGTCGTTGCCGGAGCGGCGGCGGCTGAACTTCAACTGGTCGTTGCGCATCAGCACGACCTTGCGCCGGTCCTCTTCCTCCTCGAAGAAGTAGTGGATACCGACTTTCAGCCCCTTGGCGATCTTCAACAGGGTGGCGATGGGGGGGATGACCTGGTCGTTTTCGATCTGTGAGAGGAGCGGTTTCGACAGGCCGGAGAGATCGGACAGGTCCTGCAGGGTCAGCCGGAGCTCCTGACGGAGCCGGCGGATTTTCAGCCCCAGGTTCAGCTCTTTGACGTCGGTTTTCTGCGTGCTCACGTACGTTTCTCCTTGACGTTTTATAGAATAAAGATTGGCAAGGGTCAATAGTCGTTTTTGCCCCGGTCGCGTTGACAACGGGGGTGAATTTGGCTAACCTTGCCACGTCTGAACGAGGTCCGACAACAGAGGTGTCCCATGCAAGTACGCAAACTTTTGGCAGCCATCGTCATGATCACCGTCTTCGTCTCCCTGGGGGGGTGCAAGCAGAAGGAGAAGAACGTTTTCTACGAGTCGGGGCGGAGCGAGGCGCCGGTCAAGGATGTCCCCAAGGACATCCTCGCCACCCAGCAGGCCTTTACCAACCTGGTGAAGGTGGTGACCCCGGCGGTCGTGAACATCTCCACGGTGAGCAAGAAGCGGGTGGTCGACCCCTTCTTCGAGCTGTCACCCTTTTTCGGGGACATGTTCGGTGATGTCCCCGCCAAGCCGCGCTACCGGAAGGAGTCGAGCCTCGGCTCGGGCTTCATCATCAACAAGGACGGTTACATCATCACCAATTCCCACGTGGTGAAGGACGCGGACAGCATCCAGGTGAAACTCTCCAATGAGAGCATCCACGAGGCGAAGATCGTCGGCACCGACCCGAAGACCGACATCGCCGTCATCAAGATCAACGCCCGGGAGCCCCTGCCGGTGGCGGTCCTGGGGGATTCGGACAAGCTGCAGGTGGGGCAGTGGGCGATTGCCATCGGCAACCCCTTCGGCCTGGACAGGACGGTCACCGTCGGCGTCGTCTCCGCCACCGGCCGCTCCAACATGGGGATCGAGACCTACGAGAACTTCATCCAGACCGATGCCTCCATCAACCCGGGGAATTCCGGCGGCCCGCTCCTGAACGTCTACGGCGAGGTGATCGGCATCAACACGGCGATCGTCGCCGCCGGCCAGGGGATCGGTTTCGCCATCCCGGTCAACATGGCGAAGAAGATCGTCGACCAGCTGGTGAAAAAAGGGAGCGTGACCAGGGCCTGGCTCGGGGTGGCGATCCAGCCGGTGACGGAGGAGATCGCCGCCTCCTTCGGCCTGAAGAAGCCCCGGGGCGCGCTGATCAGCGATGTCATGGCCGGGAGCCCCGCGGAGAAGGCCGGTCTGCGCCAGGGTGACATCCTGGTGACCTTCGACGGCAAGGAGGTCAGGGATGCCCGCCAGTTGCAGCTTGTTGTGGGCGAGTCCGCCGTGGGGAAGCAGGTGCCCGTCGAGTACTATCGCAATGGCCGCCTGGAGAAGGGGACCGTGACCCTGGCCAGCGGCGACAGCGCCGCGGCGGCCAAGCCGCGCCCGACGACCAGTCAGGAGGTATGGCTCGGCCTGGTGGTGGACGAGCTTCCCCCCTCCCGCGGGAAGGGGCCGTCCGGGGTGCTGGTGACCGGTGTGGAGCCGGAGAGCCCGGCTGCCGAGAGCGGCATCCAGCGCGGCGACGTGATCCTCTCCGTGAACCAGCGGCGTACCGCCAGCCTGAAGGAGTATGAAGCCGCCATGAAAGAGGCCGAACAGAAGGGGAGTGTGGCGCTCCTCATTAAACGGGGGAGCTCCAGCATATACTTCGCCCTAAAATTAAGGTAGTCAGCGGCGAATTTTTTGTATAATCTAGATGCCGTTCGCCAGTTCACCATGAGTAGAGTGCGGGGGTGCCATGAACCTGATAGACAATCCTGACCAGGCCAGAAGGCTGGCTCGGGCGATTATCTCCGATGTTGCCATCTACAACCGGGAAAAGGTTGAAGAGGGGATCAGGAACGACAACATCTTCGAGGTGCTGACGGAAGAGCTGGAAGAGGGGCGGCAGCATTTCAACTCCCGGGTCTCGCCGTCGGTGGCGTCGTCCAACGTCTTTGACCTGGCCGTGGTGGATGTGCTCATCAAGCGGGCGGGGAAGATCGAGTCGAGTATCTGGTAAGACCTTACACCTGCAGTTCAATACGATGAAAGGGGCGCGGTTATCACCAATCGCGCCTTTGCTGTTTATGGAAACGGAAACGAAAGAGACAATCACGGTGGATGAGGAGGGGGCGGGGCAGAGGCTGGATGCCTTTCTGGCCGCAACGCTCCCGGGGCTGACCCGTTCGGCGGCGCAGCGACTCATCGAGAGCGGCATGGTGCTGCTGGGTGGCGCGGTGCCGAAACCGTCGCTGAAGCTGCGCCCCGGTGACCGGCTGGAGGTGGCGATCCCGCCGCCGGAGCCGGCATCCGCCCTCCCGGAGGATATCCCCCTGGAGATCCTCTACGAGGACGGGGACCTGGTGGTGGTCAACAAGCCCGCCGGCATGGTCGTGCATCCCGGCGCCGGCAACAGCGAGGGGACGCTGGTGAACGCTCTCCTCGGCCACTGCACCGACCTTTCCGGGATCGGCGGCGAACTGCGCCCCGGCATCGTCCATCGCATCGACAAGGACACCTCCGGCATCCTCGTGGTTGCCAAGAGCGATGCCGCCCACCAGGGGCTGGCGAAGCAGTTCAGCGAGCACACGGTGAAGCGGATCTACCTGGCCCTGGTCTTCGGGTCCCTGAAGAGCGACAGCGGCAGGATCGAAGGGGTCATCGGCCGCCACCCCGTGGACCGGAAGAAGATGTCCGGCACGGCCCGCCACGGCAAGCATGCCGTCACCCACTGGCGGGTGGTGGGGCGCTACCCCGAGGCCTGCCTTATCCGCCTCCGCCTGGAAACCGGTCGGACCCACCAGATCAGGGTCCACCTCTCCGAGGCCGGCCATCCGCTCCTAGGAGACCCGGTCTACGGCGGGAGCGGTCGCCTGAAAAACCTGAAGGATGCCGGGCTGCGCAGCCTGGTGAAGGAGCTCGGCCGCCAGGCGCTGCACGCCAAGACCCTCGGGTTCATCCATCCCGTTACCGGCCAGTACCTGGAGTTCGATTCGGAGTTGCCACCCGACATGCAGTCTGTTCTTGATTACCTCGAAAGGATCTGATCGTCATGGAGATAACACGCAAGACCAATGTCCACTACCTGGAGCCGAAGCTGCTGGCTGACGCGGGTATTTCCGTGCAGGGATTCACCACCCGGCACGAAGGGGTCTCCCGTGCCCCCTACAACTCCCTCAACCTGGGGAGCAATACCTTCGATTCCCCCCACAACGTCCAGGGTAACCGGAGTCTCCTCGCCCGCACCTTCGGCAGCAGGGTGGAGAACTTCGTCATGGTCAGCCAGACCCACGGTACGGACATCCTGGTGATCGACCAGCCCAACCCGGATTTCGCCCATTTCCAGAAGCTGGAGTGTGACGGCATCATCACCAACCAGCCGGGGGTGATGATCGCGGTGGGGGTGGCGGACTGTCTCCCCCTGCTCCTGCTCGACCCGGTCAAGGGGGTCGTTGCCGCGCTGCACGCCGGGTGGAAGGGGACCGCGGGGAATATCGCCGCCAAGGGGGTTGCCTCCCTGGTGAAGCTGTTCGGCTCTGACAGCGGGGATATCCTGGCCGCCCTGGGGCCGGCCATCGGTCCCTGCTGCTACGAGGTGGATGCGCCCGTGCAGCAGGCGTTCACAGGGAGCGGGGTGGCATGGGACCAGTGCGCGACCCCCAGCGGCAGCGACCGGTGGAAGCTCGACCTGTCCGCAGCCAACCGGGAGCAGCTCCTTGCCGCAGGTGTGGCGGCAGAGCACATCGAGGTCGCCGACCAGTGCGTCAGCTGCAGCTCCGACTGGTTCTTCTCCTACCGGCGCGACGCCGGCGAAACCGGGCGGCAGGCGGGGTTCATCATGCTGAAGTAGACAGTGCGTGCCGGCGGACTCGGCCGGAACGACGGGGAAAAGGAAGACCTTTGCGCCACCGGGCGCAAAGGTCTTCCTTTGTCCGCGGACGAAACGGTTGTTCATGTTATAACTATTGATATTTGCTAATAAAATGATAAAATATAACTAAAAACGGAGAAAGGGGGAGATGGTATGAAAAAGCATGAAATGGCCACGCGCAAGACGGATATACCGATCAGCAGAAGTGAAAAAGAGACATCTCTGCAGACCGTGTCTGCCCTTTCCAGGATCGAACGGGAGATGCTCACAACCCTTAAGGAGATGGAGCAGTGGTTCGAGGACGCACTTCACCGGCCGTTTTTCGGCTTCCACCGACTCCCGGTGAGCCTGCTGGGCGAACGTCGCAGCGGTGAATTCATCCCTTCCGTGGACGTGTTCGAAGAGGGAAACGAACTGGTCGTCAAGGCCGAGCTTGCCGGTCTGAAGCGGGAGGACATCAAGGTCGAGCTCGTCAACAACATCCTGACGCTGAAAGGCGAGAAGCGGAACGAAAGCAAGGTCGAGCGGAAGGATTATTACCGGGTCGAGCAGTCGTACGGCAGTTTCAGCCGGTCGATCGAACTCCCCGAAGGTATCGATACTGAGGGGGTAACGGCAAGCTACAGGGACGGTCTGCTTGAAATCAGGATCCCCCGCCCGGCCGGGGCGAAAAAAGTCCATACCGTACCGATCGAAGAGTGAGCGGGGGGATGGTGAGTTTCCACGGGGAGCGGGTAACCGCTCCCCGTTATCGTTTCAGGCTCCGAACGCTGAAGTCAATGTCCAATAAAATACAAAATGTGGGTGGAAAGGTAGTATAACACTCCATGTAGTCACGGATGGCCCGTCTCGTGTTATTGCCGGTTCACAGTTCTTGATTTCTGATATTCCGTTGCCCGCGGCATGCCCCTTATTGACCGTGGAACGTGTGCAACCGGTCTCAGCAGGCAGAGGCAGTGCATGGTTCGCATACGGTCAGTAAGTGACAACTTCTGGGAGTTACAGGTTCCCCAACGAATGAATAAACTAGTCTCAAGGCTTAAACACGCCGCAATTTTCATCCCCCTCACTTTTTTCGCCATCATCATTAGTTGGCAGTACCGTCCCTCTGCGATAACGGCCGATGGGCATACCTATCTGCAGATCGCCCGTAACATCCATTATGGCATAGGGCTGGGATGGCAGGCTTTATGGGCTTCTCCTCTCCATTCGATGCTGATCGCCTTGATCGCCTATCTGCCCGGGGCAAATGATCTTCAATATGCAACGGATATTGTGTCGATTCTCATGGGGGGGCTCCTTACCGTTTCACTCTATTTCCTGGCAACGTTACTGTTTGACCGGAAAGTGGGGGTGATGGCAACGATTGTTGTCCTCTCGTTCCCCCAAATCGTGGATATACATTTCAGCACCGAGCCGGAGATTACGTATACCGCCTTCCTGTTCGCCTCACTAGCGCTTCTTGTCGCCACAGTCAGAAACAATTCCTATGCATCGGCCATTCTGGCCGGCATTTCCTTTTCCCTTGCCTACCTGAGCCGTTCTGAAGGCTTTTTGATCATGGCCGTAACTCTTGCGGTTCTGTGCGGAACACAAGGCTTACGTTTTTACAAAACTAAACTGGCAAGACTCTGTCTGACCATTGTCCTCTTCTTTTTCATCGCCTCATCACCATATCTGCACTTTCTGAAAAAGCATTACGGCGCATTCACCATCAGTCCAAAAGCAACCTACGTAATGATCTGGATGAAGAGCGAAGTTTACCACGATAACGACAAACGGGAATTGGCCAACGATGACTTGTGGGGCCTGACACCCGAAGGAAAGCTGAAATGGCAGCAGCCAAGCGGCCTAAGTGATCTCGTGAAGTTTCTCATGTCTCACCCGGCTAAAAGCCTTTCAGTCTACCTGCATAACCTTGCAACTGAGCTGCCAGGACGGATTCCCAACTCGAGCGGAAACCGGCGTTTCCCCCAGGTATACCCGATCTACATAGCCGTCCTTGCCCTGATTGCGGCATTTCTGCGCTGGGGCGATGACTCATCAGTCAAAAAGGCAGTCGTGTTTTCACCCCTGTTCATCCTGTTGATACTTCCCGTTTTCACGGGCGGGTGGAGCAAATATCTCTTGCCGTATGCGCCACTTCTCATCATTGCCGCGTGTGGTGCACTGTCTCAGGTGACGGAAAATCTTGGGGCTTGTTGCAACAACCCTCGCCTGCGCCGGGTCATATTTGCCGTACCAGTGACAGTAATGGCACTACTGTCGGTTAACTTTCTTTCGGCTCTTGCGCAGAAATCCCCGGTACCCGATACCGATGAATACCGCTACCGATTGAAGTTGGCCGGATACATGCGCGACGCTGCGTTGATGGCGCGGGGAAAATTCGGGCCAGGGCATAATTACATGGTCAACTGGAACAAGATGATTTACTACCTTGATGGCCTCTGGACCCCCTTTCCCATTGCGGATACACTGACGGACCTCTTGGATTTTGCACGGCGCAATAATGTGGATTATATCGTCAGGGACCTGGATGATAATGAAATTGATATGCCCGATTCAGACTTGTTCAGAAATACACCTCCCGGACTTAAGCTGGCAGGTATCTATCGGTCAAAAGATCTCAATTATGCAGTTTCTTTCTATGAGGTGCTTGAGAGCAGCAAATAGGACGTTCCTGCAAGGGAATCTTCCCGCCTGTCGGGAATCATTTTTCTCCCGTGGTTGTTCCTCTCGATAACAGGCGCGGTGTACGGTGCAGCTGTGCGTGAAAACGATAGCAGCGCCTGTGCCGCATGTCTGGTCTGCCTTTATTTGCGTGCGGTAGCACTCGGGAGCACCTTGACACGACTATGCCCAGAGACATCAGGTCAATAATGGAAAGGCCTTTGCGGCGCGTGGCTCGCAAAGGCCTTTATTTCTGTTGACGACGCAAGAGTGCCTGTGACGTTCGTGTTTAGTTGACCGTCACCGTCGTCGTGCCGCTAACCCCTTTGCCGATCGACTTCGTCAGCTTGGCAGTGATGGTTACGGGGCCTCCCGCGCTCACTCCCTGGGCAAGCCCCTTGTTCTTCTTCGGTACGTTGATGACGGTAGCTATCTTGCTGTCAGACGACGACCAGGCAAGGTTCACCGAGTTGGTCAGGTCCTGGGTCAGTCCTCCGGCATAGTTGCCCGTTGCCTTGAGCTGCAATGTCTTGCCGACGGCCAGCGTCGGATTGGCAGGGGTGATGGTGATGCCGGTCAGGGCGGCAGACGATATGGTCAGACCCGTTTGCGAGGAGGTGGTCACCCCGGCATAGGCAAATGTTGCGCTGATCGTCGTCCCCCCGGCTCTGAGCGGAGTCGCAAGCCCCTTGGAGCCGACGCTGTTGCTGATGGTCGCATTGATCTTGTTGGAGGATCTCCAGGTTACCTGGGTTGTCAAGTCTTGGCTTGATGCATCGGAAAAATTCCCCGTCGCTGTATATTGCTGTGTCGCGCCCAGGAAGATGGTTGCGGCGGCAGGTGCGACCGTAATCGATTGAAGGGTTGAACTGGACACTGTCAGGGTCGTGGTGGCAGTCGCCGTTCCGAGTGCGGCCGTGATCGTGGTCGTTCCCGCGGCGATGGATGTAGCCAGGCCACGCGTGCCAGTTGCATTGCTGATGCTCGCGACCGAACCTGCCGATGATGTCCAGGCGACCAATGCGGAGATGTCCTGAACCGACCCGTCGGTGAAGGTCCCGGTCGCGGCGAACTGCAGCGACGTTCCCAGGGCGATGCGGGGCGTAGCCGGCGAAATCGTAATGGATGACAAGGTGGCGGCCGTTACAGTCAGCGTTGCGGGCGGAGAGACAACGCCCAGGTACGAAGCCGTGATATTCGCCTGGCCCGCGGCAGTGGTGGATGCCATGCCGTTGGACCCGTTTGCATTGCTGATCGTGGCAACCGCTGTGTTGTCAGTTTTCCACGTTACCTGCGCAGTGAGGTCCTGGTTGGAACCGTCATCAAAGTTCCCGGTGGCATAAAACTGCTGGGGTACTCCGATGGGCACGTTTGCAGTTGCAGGACTGACATCTATCGACACAAGCTTTGCAAGGTGGACGGTGAGGGGAGCACTGCCGGAAACCGGTCCCAGGGCGGCGGTAATAGTGACCACCCCCGCGTTGGCCGAAGTTACCAGGCCTGTTGAACTGACCGTCGCCACGGAGTTGTCAGATGAACTCCAGGAAACAATGGTCGTCAGATCGACTGTCGTACTGTCGGAGTAAGTTCCGGTGGCCGTGAACTGCTCGGTAGTCCCCGCATTGATTTCCGTTGAGCTGGGGGTTACATCGATGGACTCAAGCGTGGCAGAGGTTACGGTCAGCGTGGCACTGCCCGATTTGCCGGCCAGTGATGCTGTCACTGTCGTCGTCCCCGTCGATCTCGATACTGCCAGCCCTGTCTTTAGGCCGACAGTCGCAACGGAGGCGCTGGACGAGCTCCACGTTACCTGCGTCGTCAGGTCCTGGACGGTATTGTCGGTGAACACGCCCGTGGCCGTAAACTGCTGGCTCCTCCCCAGGGCAATGCTCGGTACGGCAGGTGTAACGCCGATAGACACCAGTGCGGCATTGGTCACCGTCAGCACCGTGCTCCCCGTCATGGATCCCAGGGTTGCCGTGACAGTGGTGGCTCCGGGGGCGACGGTTGTGGCCAGGCCTTTGCTGCCGGATGAATTGCTGACCGTGGCAACCGATGGGGCGGACGAACTCCAGGTCACCTGCGTCGTCAGGTCCTGGAGAGTATTGTCGGAGAACAGGCCCATGGCGGTAAACTGCTGACTCCTCCCCAGGGCGATGGTAGGAACGGCAGGTGTTACGCCGATTGAAACCAGTGTGGCATTGGTAACCGTCAGCACCGTGCTCCCCGCAATGGATCCCATGGTCGCCTTGACTGTGGTCGACCCGGTGGCGACGGATGTCGCCAGGCCGTTACTTCCGGCTGAATTGCTGACCGCGGCAACCGATGGGGCGGTCGAGCTCCATGTCACCTGCGTCGTCAGGTCCTGGACGGTATTGTCGGTGAACACGCCCGTGGCCGTAAACTGCTGGCTCCTCCCCAGGGCAATGGACGGAACGGCTGGTGATACGCCGATGGATACCAGCGCGGCATTGGTGACCGTCAGTACCGTGCCCCCCGTAATGGAACCCATGGTTGCCGTGACTGCGGTCGATCCGGGGGTGACGGTCGTGACCAGGCCGGAGCTGCCGCTTGCATTGCTGACCGCGGCAACCGATGGGGCGGTCGAGCTCCATGTTACCTGCGTCGTGAGATCCTGGACGGTATTGTCGGTGAACAGGCCCATGGCTGTTAACTGCTGACTTCTCCCCAGGGCGATGCTTGGCAGGGCTGGTGTTACGTCGATTGAAACCAGCGCAGCAGTGGTAACCGTCAGCACCGTGCCCCCTGTAACGGATCCCATGGTTGCCGTGACAGTGGTGGCTCCGGTGGCGACGGTTGTGACCAGTCCTCTGCTGCCGGCCGAATTGCTGACCGCGGCAACCGCTGCGGCGGCCGAACTCCATGTCACCTGCGTCGTCAGGTCCTGGACGGTGTTGTCGGTGAACAGGCCCATGGCAGTAAACTGCTGCTTCGTGCCAAGGGCGATGGTCGGGGCGGCAGGTGTTACGCCGATTGAAACCAGTGCGGCATTGGTGACCGTCAATACGGTGCTCCCCGTAATGGATCCCATGAGCGCACTGACCGTGGTCGTTCCGGGGGCAACGGTTGTGACCAGGCCGTTGCTGCCGGTTGCATTGCTGACCGTCGCAACCGATGCGGCGGACGAACTCCAGAGAACCAGGCTGGTCAGGTCCCTGTGAGAGTTGTCCGAATAGATGCCGGTGGCGGTGAGTTGCTGCGAAGTCCCGCTCGCAATGGCCGGATTGGTCGGGGTAACCTCTATCGAGACAAGCACTGCCGACGATCCACCGCCGCCGCCACCGCAGCCGAACATGCAGGAAAGGATCATTAAACCGCACAGCAGACCAAATACCGCCCTGAGACCTGTTTTCATAATACTAATCCTTTCTCGATGTACGTTTATCCTATCCGGCAGGCACTACCTGCCAGATGCTGTCGGACTGTCGAACTGGAGGCTCTCCACGGACATTGCCATGCACAAGGTATGTGGCACTCGTCACCTCAGAACCGGTATCTGAGCCCCAGTACCAGGGAGTGGCTGTTAAACGTCCCATCGATCGTGTCGAATTGGAATTTTTGCGAACCGAGATATCTGTAGCCAAGGTCGACGCTCAATCGGGGAGTGGCTTTGATGCCGATGCCGGCGCTTGCCTGGTAGGAAAAGACCCCGTCGGTATCATGTTGCCAAACCTGGTAGCCAAGGATCGTGCCTGCATCGATCGAAACCCTTGAGTACCCGATCCCGGCGCCGACATAGGGTCTGATTATACTGTTCGTGGGGATGTCATAATAGCCGTTCAGCAGTGTCGACACCGTGGAGAGGGAGCCGTCGAGGCCGTTCTCATAGCCGTGGAACGTACCTTTGTCCATGTTCGCAGTGCGATAGGCAACTTCGACCTCCGCGCGGACATTGTTTCCGAACTCGTAACCGACTGCTCCGCCGACCAGGTAACCTTTCTTGAAGGAGATTGTCGCGTCATTGCCCATGCTGGAGAGATCTGAATCGGACGGCATGAACAGTCCGGCGGAAACGGTGCCGTAGAACCTGTTCTCAAAGAACCGCCACGGCTGGGTTTGTTCCGTCAAATCTTTTTCTCCCGGCGTGACGGGTTCCTTTTTCTCGGTACCCTCACGCTTCATCTGTTCTCTCTCTTGCCGTTTCCCCTCCCACCCCTTGAAGGTCGGTTCGTCTCCAAGCAGGACGGAGCCGGCGTTTGCATGCGTTGAGAGGCAGAGGATGGTTGCCAGCAGGCAACCTATGCACCAAGACCATTTATTCATAACTACCCTCCCGGGGACTCTGTCGTACAATCGCACCATGACGCGATCGAGAGTCATTACTGCATGAAAGTTAACGCATATTATATTTAATTGCACTAATGTCAAGGGTGCTCTGGGGGGAATGCAGTATGCTGTAAGCTCTGAGTTCATAACATCATTACACGTAAAGGAAATTCTGCAAGTGGCATGGTTTTCATTTTGGTGGGGTGATCAAGGGGGGCGGGAGTGACGCTCAGCAAGTGATGGCAATGGCATTCACAGCGCTTGTCGCTGCGCTGTGAGCCGTTGGTCCGAATGGGATGCAAGGAGTCGGGACACTCCAAGGTACGGATGCGGAGGCAGACAATATTGCTACACAAAAAAACGGGTACCCCTGAGGAGATACCCGTTTTTCTTGTGTGTGGCGCGCCCGGAGAGATTCGAACTCCCGACACCCTGGTTCGAAGCCAGGTACTCTATCCGGCTGAGCTACGGGCGCATGTCCGTCGGACATTAGTACCTTCGGCGTTCGGAGCGTGTCAAGTGTTAAGTGTGAGCAAAATTTAAAAAATGGATCGGTTGCTGCTGCTTTTACTGGCATTGACGCCTGTTTGGATGTATAAAGCGTGTCGCTTGCAGTCCAACGGAGGAAGGATTCGATTTCATGCATGAACTGATCAACTGGCTGCTCAGTACCATCGGTGCCATGGGATATCCGGGCATATTCATGCTCATGGCGATGGAGAGTTCCGTCATCCCGGTGCCGAGCGAACTGGTCATGCCGCCGGCCGGCTACCTTGCCCACCAGGGGGAGATGAACATCTGGGTGTCGATTCTCATGGGGACGCTGGGGAGTCTGGTGGGTGCCTATGCCAATTACTTTGTCGCCCATTACCTGGGGCGGCCGCTGGTGCTGAAGTACGGCAGGTACGTCTGGATAACCGAGCACAAGTTTGCCAAGGTGGAGAAGTTTTTCCTGCGGCACGGCGAGATCTCGACCTTCATCGGCCGTCTGCTCCCGGTGGTCCGTCACCTGATCTCCATCCCGGCAGGTATCGCCGGCATGAACCATCTCCGCTTCTCCCTCTACACCCTGGCGGGTGCGGGGATCTGGTGCACCATCCTGGCGTGGATCGGCTACTTCATCGGCAGGGAACAGGCGTTGATCATGAAGTATTCCCATCAGGCGGTGATCGGTGTGGTGGTCTTCAGCGCCGTCCTGGTGGCTGTGTATGTCTGGAGACAGCAAAGGGGAGACCGGTAACCGGCCTCCCCTTCAGGCGTGCGTCGTAGCGGTGGCTGACCTACTTCTCGCTCTTGTAACCTGAGAAGCAGACGAACTGAGCCAGCAGAACGACAGAGGAGAGTGCGACAAGACCGATGATGATTGTTGTCATGGGGTACCTCCAGTTTTATTTGGGCGGTTAATTTAATGAGCTGAAAGAATTATGGCATGTTGTTGCGAAAAATGTACAGTTAATTAAAAGCAATCTTTCCCCACCCCTCCAGCCGCTCACCCCCTTCTCCCTCCGTTAATTCCCTCTCTTTTCGAACCAGCCGTACACCGCCGGAATGATCAGCAGTGTCAGGATGGTTGAGGTGATCAGCCCCCCCACGACGACCGTGGCCAGCGGCTTCTGGATCTCCGAACCGGTGCCGGTGGCCAGCAGCATCGGCATCAGGCTGAAGATGGCGATGGAGGCGGTCATCAGCACCGGCCGGAGGCGGTCGACAGCCCCTTTCCTGATGGCCTCACCCAGTCCCAGACCCTCCTCCCGCAGCTGGGCGATGCGGGATACCAGCACCAGGCCGTTCAGCACCGCCACCCCGAACAGTACGATGAAGCCGACCGACGCCGGGACCGAGAGGTACTGGCCGGAGAGGAACAGGGAGAAAATGCCGCCGATCAGGGCGAACGGCAGGTTGGAGATCACCAGCAGCGCCAGGCGGATGGAGCGGAAGGTGACGTAGAGCAGCAGCAGGATAAGACCGATGGCCACCGGGCCGATGACCATCAGCTTGTGCATGGCCCGCTGCTGGTTCTCGAACTGCCCCCCCCAGGTGAGGTAGTAGCCGGCGGGGAGTTTGACCTTGTCCCTGATCTTCTGTTTCGCCTCGGCCACAAAGCTCCCCATATCCCGGCCGGTGACATTCATCTCGATGCCGATCCGGCGCACCCCGTCCTGACGACTGATCTGCACCGGTCCTTCCACCATCTTCACGTCGGCCAGCTGCTCCAGGGGGATGTTCATCCCGGTTTTGGTGGTGATCAGCAGGTTCCTGATGGCCTCAAGAGAGTTACGCTTCTCTTCGGGCAGCCGGACCGTGATGTCGAAGCCCCGGTTTGCCTCGTAGAACGTGGAGGCGGCCTTGCCAGCTACGGCTATTTCGATGACATCCTGCACGTCGCTGATGTTCAGCCCGTAGCGCGCTATTTTCGCCCGGTCGATGGTGACGGTCAGATAGGGCTGGCCGGAGACCTTCTCCGTGTTCAGGTCCGTTCCTCCCCTGACGGTGGAGAGGACCTTGGCAATGTCAGCCGATTTTTCATTCAGAACGTCAAGGTCGTCACCGAACAGTTTGACAATCAGCTGGGCACGGGTGCCGGCCACCAGCTCGTCGATGCGGCACTGGATCGGCTGGCTGAAGCCGAAACTGATTCCCGGGATGGTCTCCAGTGCCTCGCGCATCTCGTTGGTCAGCGCTTCCTTGGAGATGTCCCGTTTCCATGCGCTCTTCGGCTTGAACACCCCCACGTACCCGGTCTTGTCCACACCGCGGGTATCAAGGGCCACGCCGGTCTGCCCGATGCGGCCGATGACCACATCCAGTTCGTCGAACTTCTTCAGTCTTGCGGCAGCCTGCTGGTTGACTTCCTGTGCCTTGGCCAGGGAAACACCGGGAAGCATGGCGATATCCATGTCGAAGGAGCCTTCGTCCATGATCGGGATGAACTCGGTTCCGAGCCGAGTCACCAGGAACAGCGAAGCAACCAGCAGGCCGCCGGCGATGCCAAGGACCACCCTTTTCCTGTCCAGTGCATATTCCAGCATCGGCAGATACTGTTTCTTTGCCCAGGCCATGATCCTGCTTTCGACTTCCGGCTGGGGCTTGAGGAACAGGCTGCAGAGGACCGGAATGATGAAGATGGAGAGGAGCAGGGAGGAAAGCAGGGCAATGGCGACGGTGATGGCCAGCGGGCCGAACATCTTCCCTTCGATCCCCTCCAGGGTCAGGATCGGGATGAAGGTCAGGGCGATGATCAGTTCGCCGAAGATGCTCGGTTTTCTGACCTCCATGACCGCCTTGAGCACCGTGGTGAGCTTTGGCTGCAGGTGCCCTTCCTCGCTCAGGTGCCGCTGGACGTTCTCCACCTGGATGATGGTGGTGTCGATGATCATGCCGATGGAAATGGCCAGACCGCCGAGGGACATGAGGTTGGCGGTGATACCGGTCAGCTTCATGACGATGAAGGTTGCCAGGAGCGACAAGGGGAGCGCCAGCAGGACGACGATGCTCCCCCGGATGCTGTTCAGCAGCAGGTAGAGGATGATAAGCACCAGGATGGAGCCCTCGATGAGCGCCTTGTTGACCGTGCCCACACTGGCCTTGACGATGTCGCTCCGGTCGTAATAGGGGACCAGCTTGACCCCGTCCGGCAGCATGGTGCTTTCGTTGATCTCCTTGACCTTTGCCGCCACCCGGGCAACCACGTCACGGCTGTTGGCGCCCCGCAGCATCATGACGATGCCGCCGACCGCTTCGTCGGCGCCGTTCTTGATGGCGGCCCCCATGCGGACCGCTTCGCCCACCTTGATCTGTGCCACGTCCCGCAGATAGGTCGGTGTCCCCTTCTGCGACCTGAGGACGATATTTTCGATATCGCTGATGCTCTGGATCAGGCCGACACCCCGGACGATGTACTGGTCAGTGCCCCGTTCCAGGATATTGCCTCCGACGTTGCTGTTGTTGCTGCCGATGGCAGTGTAGACATCGTCCACGGTGACGCCGTACTTCACCAGTTTCTCCGGCGAGACCAGCACCTGGTACTGCTTGAAGTAGCCGCCGAAGGAGTTGATCTCGTTGACGCCGGCCACGCTCTTCAGCTGGGGGGTGATGATCCACTCCTGAACCGTGCGCAGGTTGGTCAGGTAGGCCCGTTTCTGTTCCGGGTCCTGGGGGACCTTCCCTTCCAGGGTGTACTGGTAGATCTCCCCCATGGCCGTGCCGATGGGGCCCATGGCGACCTGAACACCTTTCGGTACCTTCTCCCGAGCCTCGGCCAGCCGCTCGAACACCAGTTGCCGGGCGAAGTAGATGTCCACGTTGTCCTTGAAGACAACGGTGACGATGGAGAGGCCGAACTTGGTGACCGAGCGGAGCTGCTCGATGTCCGGCAGGCCGCGCATGGCCATCTCGATCGGCTGGGTGACGCTCCGTTCGATCTCCTCAGCGGACAGGCCGTCGGCATGGCTGACCACCTCGACCTGGATGTTGGTCACATCCGGAAAGGCGTCGATGGGAAGTTTAAGGTATGAGTAGAAGCCGAACACGACGATCACCAGGGCAGCGAAGATGACCATCCCTTTCTGCTTCAGGGTATAGGCAATGAGTTTTTCCAGCATGCGCAATTTCTCCTATTACATAACTCCCCCCGACCCCCTCCTATCTTAAGAGGGGGGGCGAAAGGCTATGCCAGCGGACAATTCACCTTGATATGCAACAGGGCGTCCCTCCCCTTAGACTAAGGGGAGGACAGGAGGGGTTATTCACTCAGTGTTGATGCCCCTCAAGTTCACCTTTCTTCAGCTCCGACTTCAGAATGAACGCCCCCTTGACGGCATAATGCTCCCCCTCCTTGAGGCCGGAGACCACTTCCACCATGCCGCCCGAGGCGCGTCCCAGCTCGATGGCCCTCGGCTCGAACTCGGTCTCGTTCTCTGCGACGAAGACCAGCTTCTTGCCATCCAGCTCCTGCACGGCCTCTTCGGCGACGGCCAGCACCGGTGGTGAGTCTGCGGCAAGCGCCAGCTCGACGGTGGCGAACATCTCCGGTTTCAGCTTGCGGCCCGGATTGGCCACCTCGACCCGCGCCTTGACCGTGCGGGTCGCCTCGTCAACCAGGTCGGCAAGATAGGTGATCCGCCCGCGAAACTTCTGATCGGGAAAGGCGCCGACGATGACGGTTGCCGCCTGCCCCCGGCGTACCTTGGCCAGGTCTTTTTCGTGGATGTCCACCAGCACCCAGACCGATGACAGGTCGGCCACGGTGTAGAGGCTCTTGGCAGGATCGGACAGCTCGCCGACGATGGCATGTTTCTCGGTGATGATGCCGCCGATGGGAGAACGGACCGGCAGGCGCGGTTTCTTGTGACGCTCGCCCTGCAGGTCGGCAACCGAAACCCCGTACAGGGAGAGCCGTTCTTCGTCGGTATGCAGTTCGGTCTGGGCGGTCTTGTAGTCGGTCTCGGCCTGAAGGATCTCCTTGCGGGCCGCGATCTTCTTGTCCACGAGGGTCTTGATCCGGTCCATGTTGGATTGGGCCAGGGCAAGTTTGGTTTTTGACTGATGGTAACGATTGAGTGCCTCACCCAATTCGACGCTGTCCAGGGTCACCAGTACCTGGCCGGCGGACACACTGTCCCCCAGAGAGGACTTGACGCTGACGATCTTGCCGGAGATGCGGGGCGATACATGGGCAATCTTGTCGGCATTGGCCTCCACCTTGCCGGTGGCGCTGATGGCGCCGGCAAGGCGCTGCTTCCTGGCCGGGGCCACGACAACGCCGCTCTGTTTCTGCACGTCGGCGGACATCCTGACGAGTTTCTCTTCCCCGTGTTCGTCGTGCCCTTCATGCCCTTCCTTCTTTTCCTTCCCCTCGTCGTGGCCGCCTTTTTCGTCCTTGTGACCGGCCTCCTTATGCTCGGCCTTTTCTCCACCGCCGGTGGTGGAATGGGTCAGCCGGTAGGCGACGCCGCCCCCTAATGCAAGGGCCAGAATGAGACCGATGATGAGTGCTTTCTTGTTCACTGCGCACCTCCGTTGATGTCTGTCGCCACGGCGGCTTCGAGTTTCACGAGCGCCGTCTGCCGGGCATGGAGCGCCGTCAGATAACCGTCGCTCACCTCGAAGAACTTTTTCTGTTCCTGGATGACTGAAAGAATGCTTACCTCCCCAAGGCGATAGGCCTCCTGGGTCAGTTTCAGATTTTCCTCAAGCTGGGGGATAATGTCGGCCTTGTAGAGGGCAAGCACCGACGTGGCATTCTGGTACAACGCATAGGCGGTCTCGACCTCCCGCTCCACCGTTCTGACGGCAGCGGTCAGCCGGGTCTCGCTGCTGCTCTTCCGAGCCCTGGCCTCCTGGATGCCGGCCTGATTCCGGTCGAACACCGCAATGGGCAGCGACAGCCGTACGCCGACCGTATAAGCGGTCTCCTTCCCGTCAACCCCGCCGATTTCCATGGAGGTCGCATCGCGCCGCAGTACCAGACCAGCGGTGAGGTTCGGGATGCTCTCGGCCTCGGCGAGAAGGATGTCGGCGTCTCCTCGATCCTTTTCCGACACGAGGGCCTTGAGGTCGGGACGATTGGCCCCCGCCAGCTGTTTCAGGTCGACAAGGGACCGGGTCATGGGCGTTTCCGGGTCCAGTTTCCCGGCGGGTGCCGGCTGACTGTTCGGAGGAACCCCCATCAGCGTCCAGAGCCTCGCCCGGCTCTGCAGCCCGGCCCTTGCCGTCTCGATCCTGGTCCCTTCGCTCCGTGCCAGTTCGACCTTGACCAGGTTCATTTCCAGTTCCGGGATATCACCGGCAGCCAGACGCTCCTTTGCCACCTCGAACAGTTGCCGGTTGAGGGCTATGGAGCGATCTGCCAGGGCAAGCCGTTCCCTGGCCAGCACCGCATCGTAGAATACGGTCTGGACCTCTTCACGGAGAAGCCGTTCCCGGTCGGCCAGTTGCCAACGATAGATATCCAACTCCAGTTCGGCAATGGAGCGTCGCTTGTCCCGCTTCCCCGCAAGGAAAAACTCCTGGGACACGCCGATGGCCAGACTGTTTTCATTCGTGCTGCCGGTCAGGGCGCCGGTGCCGGCTTCAAAGTCAAGGGTCGGGTTCGGCAGGAGGCCGGCCTTGACCGTGCCGGCGTCACGAAGCCCCTTTTCCTCGCGCAGGGCCTTGAGACCGCCGTTATTGTGTAGCGAGTACTCGATTGCCTGGGGCAACGACAGGTCCGGCTCGTCTGCCCGAACCGGGGGGGACGACAAGAGGATGACAATTCCTGACACCAGGAGCAGGGCTCCCCGTGCGAATACAGTTGTTCCCAATGGGATAACCTCCTTATGCAGATGTGGTAATGGGATGTACAGCGGCTTTGGACGCACCACTACTTGGGGAGAAGATACGGATGCCCCTGGTCCAGGACAAACGACCCCCTGTGCAGTGTTTTAGGCCAGGTTTTCCGGGGGGATGAACTTGGAAAGAAAGACTTCCGGGAGGTGCCGGTATGGTTCGAAGGGGGTGAGTGCAGTGACGAGCGGGGAGTAGGAGAGGGTGAACTGATGCATTGCCAGGGAGGCATGGCATACGCAGTTCACGCAGGAGTCGCAGCAGCCGTGATCGCCGTCGTGCTCGGGAGAGGGGTCGTGCGAGTGGTGGTGGGCGGCATGGTCCCCCGACGATGCCGTACAGCCGGAGCCGGACGCGTGGTCCTGCATGGCGAGGGCATTTTCATGCACCCCGTGGAGTGTCGCGGTCAGCATTACCGCGAGCAGCAGCCAGGAGATGAAGGTGACGGGGAGATACATGCGCATGGTAGAAAGACTATACCCAGTGGCACGACACAAAGTCAACACACTTGAACCGGGTATGCCGGGGGACTCCCGGTTCAAATTCCCTTGACATTCATCCCGAGGATAATTATTTTGAAAAGGAAGTTAAAGGGGAGTAGCTACCGGCCACCGAAAAGGCCGGCCCCGAGCCCGTCAATACGGTCGAACGACCCGGGCCGGGGACGAATGATTCGTCAGCAAGACCTTTATCCAGGCAACCGTGCCGGGGGTAAAGGTCTTTTTTTATTACCTCCGGCGAGAGACAAATCGTTGGAGGTACATAAGATGAACCGACTCAAGACAACCCTGCTTCTCTCCCTGCTCACCGTCCTCATGGTCCTCATGGGGAGTGCCATCGGCGGCAAGTCCGGCATGATCTTCGCTTTTGTCATGGCCCTTGGCATGAATTTCTTCTCCTACTGGTTTTCCGACAAGATCGTCCTGCGGATGTACGGCGCCCAGGAGATCGGCGAGCACGACCACCCCGCCTTCTACGGCATGGTCAGGCGCTTGGCGCTTCAAGCCGGTCTCCCCATGCCGAAGGTCTACATCATCCCCGATGAATCCCCCAATGCGTTCGCCACGGGGCGCAACCCCGACCACGCTGCCGTGGCCGCCACCCAGGGGATCCTGCGCATTCTCACCCCCGAGGAGCTGGAGGGGGTGATGGCCCACGAACTGGCCCACGTGCAGAACCGGGACATCCTGGTCGGCACCATCGCCGCCACCTTTGCCGGTGCCATCTCCATGCTGGGGAACATGCTCCAGTGGGGGGCCATGCTCGGCGCAGGCCGGAGTGACGACGAGGAGGGGGGAGGTGGCCTGGTCGGCTCCCTGGCCATGGCGATCATCGCACCGATCGCCGCCATGCTGATCCAGATGGCGGTCTCCCGCTCCCGGGAATACCTGGCGGACGAGACAGGCGCCCGGATCTGCGGCAGACCCCTGGCCCTGGCCAGTGCCCTGCACAAGCTGCACAACGTCGGACGGATGGTGCCGATGGAGGGGGCGACGCCGGCCACTGCCCACCTGTTCATCGTCAGCCCCCTTGCCGGCGGCTCCCTGCTGCAGCTCTTTTCGACCCACCCTCCCATGGAGGAGCGGATCGCCCGCCTCGAAAAGATGTCCCGGTGCGGATGGTAGCATGCCGGTACCGGTGCCGCCGTTCCGGAGCGCGACTGCAGGACAATGTTCGGAGGAAAATATGGGAAACAGATATTGCAGGATACTCCCCTGCGTTGCCTTTGCCGGAATAATGTCCCTGGCCGTTTCGTGGGACGCGGGCGCGACAGTCACCGGCGGGACGGTTCCACCGGCCCTGTTCACGCAGCTGGAGCAGTTTCACGGGCACATTTGTGCCGGGTCCCTGTTTGGGGCACGAATGGGGGTTGCCGCCAGGGAGGCACTCCGCGACGCGGGTGGGGAAGGGCGACTGAAGGCCCGCTATTACGACCTCTCCTGTCCTCTGGACGGTATTCAGGCGGGGGCGGGCACGACCTACGGCAATGCCGACCTGATGGTGGAGGATCGTGATGAACACCGGCTCGTACTGACCGCGGACGGCAACAAGCGCCAGGTTGAGGCCCGACTCACCAGGAAGGCGGAGGAACTGGGGCTCCGCTCCCGTGAACTGGGGAAGAAAGCCCGCTCCCTCCCCCAGGATTCCGCCGAACGGAAACGACTGGAGCGGGAGATCGAGGGGATATTCACCTGGCTCCGCACTGCCCCGACGTCCGAGGTCGTTGCCATTACTCCCGGCCAGGTACGGTAAACGCCGACGGGATGCGTTGTCAGGAAAGGATATCCCTGTGTCTGAAACCATGATCATGTGGACACTCTTCGCCGTCGTTTTCGGCGTCATGCTTGCCGTCGACCTCGGCCTCAACCGGAAAAGCCACGAGGTCTCCTTTCGCGAGGCGCTCGTCTGGAGTACGGTCTGGATTGCCTTGGCCCTGGCCTTCAACGCCGGGATCTACCTGGTCATGGGGAGCGGCAAGGCACTGGAGTTTTTCAGCGGCTATGTCATCGAAAAAGCACTCTCCGTCGACAACCTCTTCGTCTTCATCATGATCTTTTCCTACTTCGGTGTGCGAGGCCATCATCAGGCCCGCATCCTGAAGTGGGGGATCGTCGGTGCCCTGGTGATGCGGGCTCTGTTCATCTTCGCCGGCATCGGGCTTCTGCAGAGATTCAACTGGCTCTTCTACCTCTTCGGTGCGCTCCTGGTGGTAACCGCCGTTAGAATGGCATTCGGCGGCGAGGGGGAGGTGGACCCGGAACGGAACCCGGTGGTCAGGGGGCTCAGGAAGCTTCTTCCGGTGACCCGCTCTATCCGCGGTGACTGGTTCGTCACCCGGCGACGGGGGATGCTGGTTGCAAGCCCGCTGCTGGTGACCCTGCTCGTGGTGGAATGGAGCGACCTGGTCTTCGCCCTCGACTCCATCCCGGCCATCTTTGCAGTGAGTCTCGACCCCTTCATCGTCTTCACTTCAAACATATTTGCCATCATGGGGCTGCGGGCGCTCTACTTCCTGCTGGCGAACGTCATGGGGATGTTCGTCTACCTGAAGTATGGCATATCGTTCATCCTGCTCTTCGTCGGCTGCAAGATGCTTGCAGGGGTGAGCGGTTTCCACATCCCCGTCACCGTGTCGCTGGCAGTCATTGCCGTGTCGCTGGCACTGGCGGTCGTCGCATCCCTCTTGTTCGGAAACCGGCGCGACCCGGCGCTGGAATCGGTCTGACGGTCATCATGAAAGGAGAATGGAACATGAAGCACAAGCCAAGTGGCGAACCGAGAAGGAAAGTCACGCGGAGGAGGGACGAACATGTCCTGTGCAATGTCGTCTCCCTGCGCATCAGCAACCAGGAGAAGCAGTTCATCGAAAAGGTCACCAGGGACAGCTCCAGGAGCGTGTCGGACGTGGTCCGGGAGGCCATCGAGCTCTGGATCGCCAGCCACAAACAGCCCTGTCTTGAATAAAAAAATCATTTCTCGAAGGGCCATTTGCCTGATAAAGTCGCCTGGTGCCCTTTGGCCGGTGCGGAGCCTTGTCCGGCGGCCGGTCTGGACCGGGAATTCCGCTTCGGCAGAAGATGCCCTCTGAATACGATGTGACGGGAGTGACATGGACAAGACGATTTTTCTCAGTACCTTCGGCCTGATTTTCCTGGCTGAGCTGGGGGACAAGACCCAGCTGACCGCCATGGCGCTGGCGCTCCGTTACCCGTGGCAGCGGATATTCGTCGGCATCGCGGCCGCTTTCGTGGTCTTGAACCTGGCGGCGGTCATGGTGGGGAAGGTGCTGTTCCTGATCCTGCCGATTTTCTGGGTGACGCTGGTGTCGGCGCTGCTGTTCCTCTATTTCGGCTACAGCACCCTCCGGCATGCCTGCGACAGCGACGATGACGGCGGTGGTCACCCCACCACCGCTGCCACTGCTGCACGTACCGCCTTCATCATGATCTTCATGGCCGAACTGGGGGACAAGACCCAGCTGGTCACCGCCAGCCAGGCAGCCCAGCACTCGTCAACCCTCGGGGGGATGGGGAGCGTCTTCCTGGCATCGACGCTGGCGCTCTGGTCGGTGTCGCTCCTGGGGATCTTTGCCGGCAAGCAGCTGGTCCGCTTCGTCCCCCTGTGCTGGATACACCGCTGCGCCGGGTTCATGTTTCTGGTCTTCGGCGTCATCTCGCTCTGGAAACTGCAGGGGATGTAGGCCCCTATTGTCGGCAGGGGGCGTGTGCTGCCCGTCCCCTTGATACAGGAGTCATTACCGTGAAGAACACCGTTTTCGTCATCGGTCACCGTAACCCGGACACCGATTCCATCGCCTCGGCCATCGCCTATGCCGACCTGAAACGCCGCACCGGACTGACGGGGGCGGTAGCGGCCATGGCGGGTGAACCGAATCCCCAGACCCGCTACATCCTCGACCGCCTCGGCATTGCCGACCCCCTCTACCTGGCGGACGCGCACCCCAAGGTACGGGACATCGTCAACCGCCGGCCGGTGACGGTCTCACTGGAGAGCTCCGCCTACGAGGCGCTGGAGAAGTTCCACTCCAGCGGCGTGCGGGTACTGCCGGTGCTGGATGAGGGGGGGATCCCCCGGGGGAGCCTGTCCCTGCTCCGCCTGTCGGAAAACTACCTGGTTCCCGGCAGCGACCGGCAGCGGGAGTTCACCACCACCCTCCCTTCCCTGGCAACAACCCTCTCCGGCCGGTTCGTCACGGGCGGGACTGATGGGGGGGCCGTGACCCTCAAGCTCTTCATCGGTGCCATGCTGGAGGAGTCGTTCTCCGGGAGGATCGAAGGGCATGACCCGGCTAACCTCCTGGTGATGACCGGCAACCGGCGCACGATCCAGCAGGCATCCATCGAGCGGGGGGTGCGGCTCCTGGTGGTCACCGGCAACCACCCCCTGGATGACGACCTCCTCTCCCTGGCGGCCGAACGGGGGGTCTCCGTGCTCCTCACCCCCCATGACACGGCCACGGCGGCCTGGCTCTCCCGGCTCTCGACCCCCGTGTCCCTCCTGGCGGAGCGTACGTTTGCCACGGTGGGGGTAGGGGAGCCGGTGGGGAGCCTGAAGCGCAAGATGCTCTCCTCGGGCGAACCGGCGGTCTTTGTCGTCGACGAGGAGGGTGCCCTTGCCGGCGTGGCGACCAAATCGTCCCTCCTGGCCCCCAATCCCTACGGGCTGATCCTGGTGGACCACAACGAGCTCGGGCAGGCGGTCCCCGGGGCGGAGGAGGTGGAGATCCTGGAGGTCATCGATCACCACAAGCTGGGGAACAGCCACACGCTGACCCCGATCACCTTCATCACCTCGCCGGTGGGGAGCAGCTGTACCCTGGTGACCCAGCGCTACCGTGAGCACGGGCTTGAACCGGACGGCACTCTGGCGGCGCTCCTCCTGGCAGGCATTCTCTCCGATACGGTCATCCTCAAGTCGCCGACCACCACCGGCAGCGACCGGGCGGCGGTCTCCTGGCTGGAGGAGCTGTCCGGCCTCGGTGCGGCGGAGTTCGGCCGGGACATCTTTGCCGCCTGCAGTTCCCTGAACAGTTACGGTTCACCCCGGAGGGTGGTGGAGGCCGACTTCAAGCTCTTTTCCCAGGAGGGGAAGACCATCGGCGTGGGGCAGGTGGAGGTGGTCGGTTTCGACGAGTTTTACGGGATGAAGGGGGAACTGCTGGAGGAACTGGCCCTGCTCAAGCAGCAAGGCAACCTGTTCATCGCCGGCCTGATGGTGACCGACATCACCACCGAGTCGACCCTCTTCCTCGTGGAGGGGCACACCCGCATCGCCCACGTGATGGAGTACCCCCAGGTGGAGCCCCACCTGTACGAACTGAAAAACGTCATGTCGCGGAAGAAGCAGATGGTTCCCCACCTGCTGAAGATCCTGGCCAAGGTTTGACCCGGGAAGAATCCGCGGCCTTGCGTGTCGCTGCAGGGCATGAAACTATCACAATAAGGAGTTACGCAGCATGGCATGGCTTACCGATCCGCAGGTCTGGCTGGCACTGGTCACCCTGACCGCCCTGGAGATAGTCCTGGGCATCGACAACATCATATTCATCTCCATCCAGGCCGGGAAGCTCCCCGTCCACCAGCAGGAAAAGGCCCGACTGGTAGGTCTCGGGCTGGCGATGTTCATCCGGGTGGCGCTGCTCTTCTCCCTTACCTGGCTGATGGGGCTGACCGCACCCCTCTTCACGGTGCAGGGGAACGAGATCACGGGTCGCGACATCATACTCATCTCCGGCGGCCTCTTTCTCCTCTGGAAAAGCACCATGGAGATCCACGAAAAACTGGAGGGGCCGGAGGAGCACGCCGAGACAAAGGGGGCGGTCGTCTCCTTCGGTTCGGTCATAGTCCAGATCCTTCTCCTGGACATCGTCTTTTCCCTCGACTCCATCATCACCGCCATCGGGATGGCCAGCCAGCTCGCCGTCATGGTGGCGGCGGTGGTCATCGCCGTGGGGTTCATGATGATGTTCTCCGGCAAGATCAGCGACTTTGTCGACCGTCATCCGACCATCAAGATCCTTGCCCTCTCCTTTCTGCTGATGATCGGGGTCGCCCTGATCGGAGACGGCCTGGACATGCATATCCCCAAGGGGTACATCTATTTTGCCATGGCATTTTCCGTGGCCGTGGAGATGCTGAACCTGCGGATAGGGCGTAAGGGGAAACCGGTGAAGCTTCACCAGCATTATGTTGAGTGATTAAGGTGTGAAAAAGGAATGGAGCAGTGCCAAGGGGGTAGCGCTGCCGGCTGCTCAGTGAGGAAAGGCGGAGGTCCTGGGACCTCCGCCTTTTTTGACTACTTCGGGACTTTTTCCCAGTCTTCGAGGAATTTCCTGATGCCGGCATCGGTCAGGGGGTGCTTGGCCAGCTGCATCATGACGCTGTAGGGGATGGTGGCCACGTCGGCGCCGATCAGGGCCGAGTCGAGGACATGGATCGGGTTGCGGATGCTGGCGACGATGATCTCGGCGTTGTAACCGTAGTTGTCGAAGATGGTGCGGATCTCCTCGATGATCCCCATGCCGTTCTGGGAGATGTCATCCAGACGGCCGACGAAAGGGGAGACGTAGGTGGCGCCGGCCTTGGCGGCCAGCAGGGCCTGCATCGGGGTGAAGATCAGGGTGACGTTGGTCTTGATCCCCTTTGCCGTCAGGGTCTTGGTGGCCTTGAGACCCTCGGGGGTCATGGGGAGCTTGATGACGATGTTCCGGTGGATCTTGGTCAGTTCCAGCGCCTCCCTGATCATCCCCTCGTGATCGAGGGAGATGACCTCGGCCGAGATCGGACCGTCGACGATGCCGGTGATTTCGCTGATGACCTCCTCGAACTTCCTGCCGGACTTGGCGATCAGGGAGGGATTGGTGGTGACACCGTCAACCAGCCCCAGTTCGTGGGCCTCCCGGATTTCGTTCACATCTGCGGTATCGATAAAAAACTTCATGCTGCCTCCTAATGGGTTTAAATGGTGTTACTGATGTCCCGTTGTCAGGCTGTCCCGGTATTTTTCCAGGCACGCCATGGAACAGAAATAGATTCTTTTCTCCTCGACCCTTCCCACGACCGCATCGTCGGCTGCCACGTACACGCCGCAGACCGGGTCCTGGAAGGTTTCCGTCTCGAGCCTGGACGGTGCCGGTTTCTCCCGGTTGCCGAGGTACCCCTTGACGACCTTGTAGCCGACATAGACCAGGAGCAGCCAGAGAAGCATGCGCATGTCAGAATCCTTCCAGCCGGGTAACCCGTTCTCCCGGCGGCAGCGCTGCCAGGAGGTGCGCTACGGACAATCCGCTCTGGGGGTGACGGAACCCGGCAGCTATCTCCGCCAGGGGGGCAAGGACGAAGCGGCGCAGGTGCATGAGAGGATGGGGGAGAACCAGCTTCGGCGGCTCGTTGAGTATCAGGTCGCCGTAGAAGATGAGGTCGAGGTCCATGGTTCGGGGGCCCCAGGCGATTTCTCTCCGGCGGCGGAAGCAGTCGCTCTCTATCTGCAGCAGTCTTTCCAGCAGGTCACCGGGGGGGAGTGTGCTCTCCAGCCGTGCGGCGGCATTGAGGAAGGCGGGCTGAGCAACGGGACCGACCGGTTCGGTGTCGTAGAAGGAGGAAAGCCCCGTCACCCGGGTGCCCGGGAGTTTGCCGGTCTCGGCAACGGCCCGGAGGAGGTTTCCTTCCCTGTCACCCATGTTGGTGCCGAGTGCAATGAAAATGTTCCCGTTCACCAAAACATTAGAGCACAGTTCCGCGGCATTTTCAACCGGTTGCTCTGTTAATCCCCATTTATCAAGGGTAAATGCCTTGACACGGGGGGGAGGGTGACCTAACATAAATTTTTTATGTACTTGGACCTCCGGCCAGTCTGGCGAAGATCAGTGAATACGGGTGAAAAGTTGACGTGGAAGGCAATCGGCATATTTGATTCAGGGGTGGGCGGTCTGACGGTCCTGCGGGAGATCGTCAAGGTCATGCCCCAGGAAGATACGATCTATCTCGGGGATACCGCCAGGGTCCCCTACGGCACGAAATCGCCGGAAACGGTGATCAGGTTTGCCCGGCAGATCACCTCGTTCCTGGTGAGCCGCGACATCAAGCTGCTGGTCGTTGCCTGCAACACCGCGTCAGCCGTCTCCCTCGAGGTGCTGAAGGAGGAGTTTCCCATCCCCATTGTCGGCGTCATCGAGCCGGGTGCCGCCAGGGCGGCGACGGTGACCCGCAGCGGACGGGTGGGGGTGATCGGCACCGCCGGCACCATCCGGAGCAGCGCCTACACCAAGGCGATCAAGCGGATCAATCCCGATATCGAGGTGATCACCGGCGAATGCCCCATGTTCGTCCCCCTGGCCGAAGAAGGGTGGGTGGATAACGAGGTCGCCCGGCTGACCGCGGAGATATACCTGCGACACCTGAAGGAACAGGGGGTCGATACCCTGGTCCTCGGTTGCACCCACTACCCGCTGCTCAAGGGGATCATCGGCGAGGTGATGGGTGAGGGGGTGACCCTGGTGGACTCCGCCGCGGAAACCGCCACGAGAGTGAGGGATATCCTGGCGGGGGAGGGGGCTCTCCGGCCGGAGCAGGAGAACGGCAACCACCACTTCTTCGTTACCGACGTGCCGGCCGGATTCATCCGTATCGGCAACCGGTTTCTCGGCGGCGACTTCGGGGACGTGTACCAGATCAGGCTGGATGACGACCATCCGGCACAGGGGGGGACGTGATGCAATCCCGGCGTACGGTCAAGCGCGGCATGGGGGTACTGGTCGTCGCGTTTCTGCTGCTGGCGGCATTCCTCGGTGCACTGGTGTTCCGCAAGTACGAGCATGCCGGTGCCCCGCCACCCATGCCGGCCGCTCCCCAGCAGGCCGGCCCCGTTGCGGTGACGCTCTTTTTCGCCGATGAAAACGGCGACGGCCTGGTGCGCGAGGGGAGGGAGATCGAGGGGTGCGACGAGATATCGGGGTGCCTTGAATCGATCCTCGAAGAGCTCATCAACGGCCCGGTGGGAGACCTGGCCCCGGTACTGCCGCCAACGGGGATGTTCAACAGTGTCAGGCTCGACGGTACCCTCGCGCGGGTCGATTTCGCCCAGGAATTGCTGGATGCCCTGCCTGGAGGGAGCAGCAGCGAGCTGCTGGCAGCCTATGCGGTTGTGAACTCCCTCGCGATCAATTATCCCCAGGTACAGTCGGTGCTCTTCACCGTCGACGGCAAGTCGCTGGAAACGCTCAAGGGGCACCTTGATATCCGCCACCCTCTCACTCCGGATTACTCCCTGGAAAAAGGGGCGGCACGCAAACAATCACAACAGTCTAAGGGGATCAAGGAATGAAACCTGCCTTTCTTGCGGCACTCGGCGAACGGGTCCTGGTGCTTGACGGCGCCATGGGGACCATGCTCCAGGAGCGGGGACTTCGTCCCGGGCAGTCACCGGAGGAGCTCAACCTGACCATGCCCGAGGTGGTGGCTGCCGTGCACCGGGAGTACGTCGCTGCCGGGGCTGACATCATCGTGACCAACACCTTCGGCGGCAGCCGGGAGAAACTCTCCCACTACGGGCTCGAGGACCGCCTCGCCCGGATCAACCGGGCCGGCGTGGAGATCGCCAGGGAAGTTGCCGGGGACGATGTCTACGTGGCGGCTTCCATAGGTCCCACGGGCCGGTTCATCGAGCCGGTGGGAGACCTTACCTTCGACCAGATGGCGGATATCTACCGGGAGCAGGCGCAGGTCCTCATCGAGGCCGGGGCAGACCTGATCACCCTGGAAACGTTCCTGGACATCAAGGAGATCCGGGCGGCCATCATCGCCATCCGGGAGATCTCCCGCGATATCCCGGTCATTGCCATGCTTACCTTCGACAACAACGGCCGGAGCGTTCTCGGCACCTCTCCGGAGGCGGCCGCCATAACCCTGGAGGCGGTGGGCGCCGACATCGTCGGCTCCAACTGCGGCCTGGGGGTGGACGGCATCTACGAGATCCTCTCCGCCATGCGCCGGGTGACCTCGCTCCCCCTTATCTCACAGGCCAATGCAGGGCTGCCGGTGCTGAGGGACGGCAAAACGGTCTTTCCCGGCACCCCCGAGGAGATGGTCGGCTACCACGACCGGATGCTGGCCCTCGGTGTGAGGATCATCGGCGGCTGCTGCGGCACGACCCCCGCCCACATCGGCGCCATGAAAGAGGCCCTTGCGGGGCGGGACCAGACCTTCCGCCGTGGCGGGCCCGACGCCGGCATAACCTTCCTCTCCAGCCGCAGCGGCTACGTGGCGATCGGCGGCGGCAACCCGACGGCCATTATCGGTGAGAGGATCAATCCCACCGGCAAGAAGAGTTTTGCCGCCGAACTGCGCGAAGGGAAGATCGGCTACATACGCCGTGAGGCGGTGGAACAGGTTGCCGCCGGCGCCACGCTGCTCGACGTCAATGTGGGGACCCCCGGGATCGACGAAGCCGCTGCCATGGAACGGGCGATCTTCACCGTTACCGGTGCGGTACAGGTCCCGCTGGTCCTCGACTCTTCCAGCCCGGAAGCACTGGAACGGGGGCTCAAGGCAGCCGACGGCAAGGTGCTGGTCAACTCGGTTTCCGGCGAGGAGAAGAGCCTTGCCCGTATCCTGCCGCTGGTGAAGAAATACGGTGCCGCGGTCATCGGCCTGACCCTTGACGAGGCCGGCATCCCCCCCACCGGCGAGGAGCGCTTCAAGGTCGCGGAGCGGATCAGTGATGCCGCCCTCCGGGCGGGCATCGAGAGGCGGAACCTGATCATCGACGCCCTTACCCTGACGGTGAGTGCGGAGCAGAAACGGGCGCTGGAGTCTCTCCGGGCGATCAGGCTGGTGAAGGAGAACCTCGGCCTCAACACGGTTCTCGGGGTGAGCAATATCTCCTTCGGACTTCCGGCGCGGCCGCTGATCTCCTCGGCGTTCTTCACCATGGCCATCGAGGCGGGACTGGATGCGGCCATCGTCAATCCCAAGGAGGAGCCGATGATGGCGGCGTTTCGCTCCGCCATGGTACTCCTGGGGAGGGACCCGAATGCGGCTGCCTACATCGAGGCCTATCGCGGTGCGACGCAGACCGCTGCCGCCGTTGAACCTGCCACCCAGCCACAGGACCTGCGGGGGCGGCTTGGCCAGGCGGTGATCGCCGGCGACGTGGAGGGGATAACCCCCCTGGTGGAGGAGGCCCTGGCGGACGGGCTCACGCCGATGCAGATCAGCAACGAGGGGCTGCTTCCCGGACTGGAGGAGGTCGGCCGGCGATTCGAGAAAAACCTGGTGTTCCTCCCCCAGGTCATGCGTTCGGCGGAGACCATGCAGACCGCGTTCGCCCGCCTGAAGGAGGAGCTCAAGGGGGGGGCGCTGGAGACCCTCGGCCGGATCCTCATGGCCACGGTGGAGGGGGATATCCACGATATCGGCAAGAATATCGTCTGCACCCTCCTGGAAAACCACGGTTTCGAAGTGATCGACCTGGGGAAGAATGTCTCGGCCGCCAGGATCGTGGAGGAGGCGCGCCGGCTCAACGTCGATGCGGTCGGGCTTTCGGCATTGATGACCACCACCATGGCCGAAATGGAGAATGTCCTCGGAAAGCTCAGGGCGGAGGGGGTCAGGACCTTCACCATGGTCGGGGGGGCTGTTGTTACCCAGGAGTATGCCGACAGCATCGGCGCCGATCTCTATGCCCGGGACGCCCTGGAAGCCGTTGCCAGTATCCGCCGCCTGCTCGGTAAATAAGGGTGGCGGTAATGCTCGGGACGGGGAAAACAGGGCTCTTGCAACAAGCTGATTTTCATGGTAGTTTGCAGGTATTACGCCATTTGGCGGACTAGGTTGGTGCGATGGTCGTCGGATACAATCACAACATAAAGTACAAGGGGGAGATCTTCCACGTCCAGACCGAGGATAGCGGCATCAACAATCCTCACATCATCACTCTTCTCTACCGTGGCGGCAATATCATAGCCTCGAAGAAAACCAGCTATGCCGACATCGTGAAGATGGACAACCTGAACCAGATTGTCGAGGAGCTGATGAAGGAGCAGCACAAGGATATGCTGCGTCGTCTGAAGAACGGCGAGTTCGACCCACGCCTCGGTCTTGGTGAAGAAGGAGTGTCCGAACCCCCTGCTCCGGAGGCTGCCGAAGCCGTTCCTGAGCCTGTTGCGGAAGCGGTGGCGCCTGCCGCTGCTGAGGAGGTCGTGCCAGCCACCCCGGGAGCCGGGACGCCAGAGCCGGCTCCCGCCGGTCCTGCCCCAGAGGCTCCCGCCGGGAAGAAGCAGAGTCTCGACGACCTCATTTTTGAATTTCTGTCTGAAGGTGACGAACACAAATAGAGCGTATTCACCCTGAAAGGAAGATCGATTAGTGAAAGACAAAATTGCCGTGTTGCAAGAAAAGGCCAGAAAGCTGCGGGTCGACATCATCAAGACGCTGCACCGTTCGAAATCGGGGCATACCGGCGGATCACTCTCCGTCATCGACATGCTTACGGTCCTCTACTATCATAAAATGCGCCATGACCCGGCCAATCCGAAACTTCCCGAGCGGGACAGGCTGATCCTTTCCAAGGGGCATGCCGCGCCGGCCCAGTATGTCGCCCTGGCCGACTGCGGCTATTTCCCCAAGGAGGACCTGCAGATGCTCCGCCAGCTCGGCAGCCATCTCCAGGGACATCCGGACAGCAAGGGGACACCTGGGATCGAGGTCTGCACGGGGTCTCTCGGCCAGGGACTTTCCATGGCGGTCGGGATGGCGCTGGCACTCGCCCTGGACAAGAGCTCCAGCAGGGTGTATGCCGTGCTCGGTGACGGTGAACTCCAGGAAGGGCAGATCTGGGAGGCCGCCATGTCCGCGGCCCACTACCGGCTGGACAACCTCTGCATCCTCGTCGATGCCAACGGCCTGCAGATCGACGGCGAAGTCGCCAGGGTCATGAACGTGGAGCCGATTGCCGACAAGTTCCGTGCCTTCGGCAGCAATGTCCTCGAAATTGACGGCCACGACTTGGGGGCGATCATGAGCGCCCTCGACGAGGCCGAAACATGCAAGGGGAGACCGACTGTGGTGGTTGCCAGAACGGTGAAGGGGAAAGGGGTGTCGTTCTTCGAGAACAAGGCGTCCTATCACGGCGTGACCCCGTCCGATGAGGAGCTGCCCAAGGCGCTCCAGTGTCTCGGCGACACGTGCGACTGAGTGCCGCGGTGAGAAGGAGAGGGCTATTCCCCTCCTTGTCGCAGCCCGCTCCGGCTGAGCTGACATCAAAGATACTTGTGAAAGGTAATGTGAATATATGAGCAAGATGATCGCAACACGGGATGCGTATGGTGAAGCGCTGGTGGAACTCGGCGCTGAAAACGGGAATGTCGTGGTGCTCGACGCCGACCTCTCCGGTTCCACCAAGACATCGGGATTCGCCAAGAACTTTCCCGAGCGCTTCTTCAACATGGGAATCGCCGAAGCCAACATGATCGGAACCGCGGCAGGCCTTGCCGCCGCCGGCAAGGTCCCCTTCGCCTCCACCTTTGCCATATTTGCGGTGGGAAGGGCGTGGGAGCAGGTTCGCCAGTCCGTTGCCTATCCCAAGGCAAACGTGAAGATCGTCGCCACCCACAGCGGCGTCACCGTCGGGGAGGATGGCGGTTCCCACCAGTCGGTCGAGGATATCGCCATCATGCGTGCGGTGCCCAACATGACGGTCATCGTACCCGCTGACGGCGTGGAGACCAAGCTGGCAATCCGTGCCGCAGCCGCTTACAACGGGCCGGTATATGTCCGTCTCGGACGGAACAAGGTACCGACCCTGTTCGACGAGCAGCACGATTTTGCCATCGGCAAGGGGTATCAGCTGCGCGATGGCAGCGACCTGACCTATGTCACCACCGGCCTCATGACCGCCCAGGCGGTGGCCGCTGCCGAACTCCTGGCCGCACAAGGTGTCTCGGCGCGGGTGGTGCACATCGCCACGATCAAGCCGCTTGACGAGGAGCTGATCATCGCCGCGGCTCGTGAAACAGGGGCAATCGTTACCGCCGAGGAACATTCGATCGTCGGCGGCCTCGGTGGCGCGGTGAGCGAACTGCTCTGCGAACGTTGCCCCGTGCCGGTGAAGCGCGTCGGTGTACAGGACCGTTTCGGCACGTCGGGAAAGGCGGAAGAGCTGGTGAAATATTTCGGCCTGACGGCGGAAAACCTGGTTGAAGCTGCCAAAGAGGTCCTCGCAAAAAAATAGATCCTTCGGGCTGTGGCGCTGGGACTCTGCCCTGCCCCGGGGGGATAAGGATTGAGCTTGTTCGGACTGCTTTCCTCCAAAGGCGGATTTACCTACATCGCGGCGCTTGTCATCGTGGTGGTAATGGGGATCATGCTGGGGGCGATGGGGCAGAGCATGCGTACTGTCATGCAGCGGGAGCGGGAGAAGGAGCTCATCTTCCGCGGTCTGCAGTACCGGGACGCCATAGAACGGTGGACCAGGAAAGGACCGATGCCCTTGAAGGACATCAAGGACCTCCTCAAGGATCCCCGCTCTGCCGCCGGGGAACGCCTGATCCGGCGGCTCTACGCTGACCCGATGACCGGCAAGGATTTCAAGGTGCTCACCGACCCGAACCTCGGCATCTACGGGGTTGCCAGTACAAGCAACGACGAACCGCTGAAAACGAAGAACTTTCCCGATGCCCTCAGCAACTTCGAGGATAAGAAGAAATACAGCGAGTGGGAGTTCATCTACAAACGGCAGGTTACCGCTCCTGCCGGCAGTCAACGGGGCCAGCAGGGGCAACAGCCGCCCGGGCAGCTCTCCCTGCCCCTCTCCACGCCGGAAGGGCCGTAACTCGAAATTCCCGGGATTCGCAGCTGGGGCAGTGAACTGTGGGGGTTAGTTGATTTTCAAGAGCCTGACATCAAAGGTCATCGTCATCTCTATCGGTCTGCTGGCCTTTGGCATCAGTCTATTCGCGCTGCTTAACCTCAAGCGCGAGCGTGCGCAGCTCGTGACCTCGGCCCGGGAAGGGTCGGACCTCCTCCTGCAGACGATCGAGCGCAGTATTTACAATTCGATGCGGATCGGCAACACCGAGGAGACCCAGACGATCCTGGAAATGGTTGCCCAGAGCCAGAAGCTGCTGGCTGTCCGCATCTTCCATCCCCATGGCGTTGTCCTGAAGTCATCCCGGCCTGCGGAAATCGGCAAGCCGGTCAACCTCGAGGATTACCAGCTCTATCTCAACAACCGCTACGAAGGGATAACCTACGCCGACCAGCATGGGGAAGTCCTGCGGATGATCAAGCCGATCTACAACACCGACCAGTGCCATACCTGCCATGGTCACAAGACCAAGGTAATCGGCGTTCTCAACGTAAACTACTCCCTGGCTGAAACGAAGAGACGGATGTTCGAGGTTACCAAGCTCTTCGCCATTTCAACGATAGCCACCATCGCGTTCCTTTCCATCGCCATCACGTTCGTCATGTTCCGACTGGTCCGCTCTCCGCTCAACAGAATCATCGAGAGCATGGCCCGGGTCGAGGAGGGTGATCTGTCCGTGCGGATGATCCATGGCAAGAAGGATGAAGTGGGGCGTCTGGTAAGCAGCTTCAATTCCATGATCGAGCGGCTCCAGGTTACGAAGAAAGAGCTCGACGTTTTCCACTTCAATCAGATGGAGCGTGCCGACCGGTTGGCATCGATCGGCGAGATGGCCGCGGGGATTGCACACGAGATCAAGAACCCGCTCACCGGCATAGCTTCGGCCATTACGATCATTAACGATGACTATCCGTCATCGGACCCGAGAAAGGAAATTCTCGGCGAGGTCCTCGAACAGGTAAAGCGTCTTGACAAGGCGGTGAACGACCTGCTTTTCTTCGGAAAGCCCACACAGCCGGAACCGACCTGTACAGACCTGAATGCGACCCTCAGCAAAACGCTTCTGTTTGCCTCCCAGCATCGCGGCAGCAAGGGGGGCTCCATTGAAAAGTCGCTGGACCTGCAGGCCGACCTTCCTCCCGTGTATGTCGATCCCAAGCAGATGCAGCAGGTTTTCCTCAACCTGATTCTGAATGCGATCCAGGCAATGCAGAACGGCGGCGTTCTGACCATCAGAACATCTCTGCTTGAGCGCGACAACAAGAAGTGGGTCAGGGCCAGTATAGCCGACACGGGGCCCGGTATCCCCGAACAGATCCTGGGGAAGATCTTTACGCCATTTTTTACGACCAAGGCCCAGGGGACGGGGCTCGGTCTTGCCATCTGCCACAAACTCGTGGAACAGCAGGGTGGCAGCATCAGTGTCGAGAGTGAAAACGGTAACGGTACGACATTCCACATAGATTTACCCGCGACGACGACGGAGGAACACACCGGAGAAGTTTCGGGACCGGGATATGAGGGGCTGACATGAAAAAAACTAAGATACTGGTTGTCGACGATGAACATCTTATCCGGTGGTCTCTGGAACAGAACCTGAAAAAGCAGGGTTACGAGGTCCTTACGGCCGGCAGCGGTGAAGATGCGCTGCGGATTGTACGCGAAGAGCAGCCCGACCTGGTGCTTCTTGACATCCAACTGCCCGGCATCAGCGGTCTGGAGGTCCTGGAGAAGATCAAGGATTTTGACGAGGATATCATCGTCATCATGGTAACCGCCCATGGCGGCCTTGAAACTGCGGTCACGGCCATGCGGATCGGTGCCTATGACTATCTCAACAAGCCGTTCAATCTCGACGAGATGTCCATCGTTATCCGAAAAGCGCTTGAGACGTCCGATCTGCGGAGGGAAATAGCGTCTCTGCGCAGCGAGCACAAGAAAATAGGGCCGCCCAACATAATCGGTGCGAGTCACTCCATGCAGAGCATTCTTGCCATGATGGACAAGGTCGCACGCAGCGATGCCGCGACAGTCCTCATTCAGGGGGAGTCGGGTACCGGCAAGGAGTTGGTCGCCAAATGGATTCATTACAAGTCCAGTCGTGCCGACAGGCCGTTCATGGCCATAAACTGCGCTGCCGTGCCGGCCACCCTTCTGGAAAGCGAGCTGTTTGGCCACGAAAAGGGCGCGTTCACCGACGCAAAAGCTACCAAGAAGGGTCTGTTCGAACTGGCCGACGGCGGTACAGTGTTCCTCGACGAAATAGGCGACATGGAGATGGGGATGCAGGCCAAGCTCCTCAGGTTTCTGGAAGACAGGACCTTTCGCCGGATCGGCGGCGCCAAAGTCACGTCGGTTGACGTGCGGATCATTTCGGCAACCAACAAAGACCTTCTCAAGGCGATCGAGGTCAAGGATTTCCGGAACGACCTCTACTACCGTCTGCAGGTAATCCCCATATATCTCCCCCCCCTGCGGGAGCGGAAGGAAGATATCATCCCGCTGGCAAAACATTTCATCGAAACCTACAAGCGGGAGTTTGCCAAACATGTGGACGGCATTTCACCCGAGGCTGAAAAGCTTCTCGTCAATTACGGCTGGCCGGGCAACATCCGCGAGCTGAAGAACGTCATTGAGCGGGCGATCATCCTTGGTAGCGAAGAGGTGTTGGCCGTATCGCACCTCCCCACGGAAATCACTTCCTGTTCCCCTGCCATTCCTGTCAGCTCGGTGGTGACGTTCAAACTCCCCCCCGAAGGCATAGACATTGAAGAGGTTGAGAAGGAACTGATCCGGCAGGCTCTGGAAAACAACGACTGGAACCAGTCAAAAGCGGCCAAAAAACTGAATCTGGGCGTCGATGCGTTCCGGTACCGGATGAAGAAATTCGGATTTTTGAAATAATCGGAAAAAATCCGGATAAAAACTCAGCCGGCCGCAAAATGTAACCCGACGTTTAATGATTGAAAAAACGGGCGATTAAGTATGGTTCCCCGTGACGGGGACACCGAAATTGGACAGGCTGCCACGAAATTTATCGGTCCATCGGGGGCGAGATGTGGGGCATGGTTGATGGTGGGCATTGATGTTGCAGAGAATAAGACGAGCAAACGGGAGTTTGCCAAGGAAATATTCCAGAGAATTTCGACATCTCCATTAAACGCGGAGGCTTTTATATGGTATCCAGCAAGACAAGTAAATCGATTTCGCTCGCCATCTCGCTGCTGGTCGTGGTTATTTCACTGACAGGCACTGCACTGGCTGCGTCCGCACCGAGTGCTTCCTACCTGGCACGGTACACTCCGGGGTTTGGCGGTGCTCCTGGCAAGATGGCAACCGATGTCGCCGGAAATCTCTACGTCGCGGATTTCTGGGCAAAGGGCATTGTAAAGCTCGACCGTCAGGGGAGCAGGATAGGATTTATCCCTACGGCAAGCAGGCCGGTTGCGGTTGCGGTCATGCCTGACAATCGTCTTGTTGTGGCAATGTCTGTGCCTCAGGCCTATGTTGCCTTCTATGCCCAGACCGGCTCGGCACCGAATATCACCGGTGTGGAGATGTCGCAGTTCGGTGCGCCGGCCGATGCGTACTGTCGCCCCGCCGGTATCGCCGTCGATGCGAGCAGCAATATCTACGTGCTGGACAGTGGTGACACCGGGGCCGGTACGGTTAACGCTCCCAAGGTCAGAAAGTACAGCTCGGCCGGTGCATACCTGACCGCATTCGGGGCGCGTACGTCGACCGGCGGAAACCCGGGAACGACCGGCGACCTGAAGCTGCCGCTGGGCATCGCTTACCAGAAGGACGGGAATCAGATCTACGTAGCCGACTCGGGCAACGGCAGGCTCCAGGTTTACAGCGCCGCTGACGGGACCTTTGTGAAAACCGTTGGCGCGGCAACGGGCAGGACAAGCGGAAGTTATGTCCAGACGGTAGGTGGTGCTGCTCTCTTTGGCGAGCCGGCTGACCTGGCGTTCGACTATACGGGAAATACGCTTAACAGGATTTACGTCGCAGACAGGTCGCGTGATGTGGTCATGGTGGTGGATCCCGTCAGCGGTCTTGACCTGAAGCACATCAATAGTGCCATGGATGCCAATGCAGCACTTAAGGCCCCCGCGTCGGTCCTGCTTAAGTCAGGCACGCCGGGTAGCGTGCTCTATGCAGGAAGTGCCGCTTCGAGCACTGCTAACAGTGTTGTTGCCGTCTCCCTTGATGGTGGTCTGACTGCTCCGTCTATCTCCCTGGCGATAACCTCTACCGTTCCGCAGACAGCCACTGCGAATCCCCTTGCCCTTTCCGGGACCGTGACGCCGATTGCCGCGGTAAGCTGTAACGTCAATGGCGGAAGCGACACGTCTGTGACTCCGGGCAGTTCCAGCTGGAGCTTGGACCTTCCCTTGGTCGACGGGTACAACGCGATACGCTGCAGGGCTACGGACGGTACAACTGCTTCCTATGCCGAGGCATTCACCTATTACACCGGTACGCCAGTTACGAATGGCCCCACGCCGACTATCACCTTCCCTGCTGACGGCGTCTACACCAACAATGCAACGGTTGTCGTCAGTGGTACGACCGATGTGGCCGATGCGAGTATCCAGGTGAGTAATGCCCTGAACAGCGCAGCCACTTCCACCACCTCGGGTGCGGACAAGAAGTGGAGTGTGTCCATCGCTCTCGCCGAGGGTGCCAATGTTATCACGGTGGGGGCGTCGAAGACCGGGACCACGACCAAAACAACCTCCGTTACGGTCAATCTCGACTTAACCCCGCCGAACATGACCGGTAAGATCTCCTTCCTGGCCGACGGCGCCACGACGGTCACTGCCGTACAGAATCTCGACGGTATCGTGGTTGAAAAAAATCTGAGCAGCATCGTGGTCAACGGAAACGTCGTGGCTACCAAGGTTGGTCTCCCCGCAACCGATAATACGTATTTCTCCGTTCCGGTGACCCTGGTACGCGGCAGCAACACGGTTGTCATCACGGCAACCGACCGTGCCGGCAACTCATCGACGGTAAGCCGTTCGGTTACCCTTAACCCGGAAATCCCCGGTCTCACCGTTGCGCTCCCCGCCGACAACTCCTATGTACCGAGTGCGGGAACTGCTTCGGCAAGCGGTACGGTTGATCCGGCATTTGCTTCGGTGACTGCTGGCAGTGCGTCGGTAACCCCGGCGGGCGGCAACTGGTCGACAGCCAACATGGCTGTTTCCGGTGGCTTCAACTCCTACCAGTTCACCGCTTCGGGGAACGGCACTGTAGCGGTTTCCGAGAAGCGCACCATCAACGCCGATTCCGCGTATGCCCAATTGGCCATCACGAACCCGCCGGCAGACCTTGCCACGAGCAGCTCCTCTGTTATCCTTTCAGGTACGGTAGCTGCCGGCAGCCCGACTCCGACCATATCAATCGACGGAGCACCGGCGGTGTCTGTGTCATCGTACACCCCGGCTACGGGCGCGTTCAGCCACACGGTAGCGTTGACTGTCGAGGGTGAGCATGTGGTCAAGGTGAGTGCGAACGCTTCTACTTCGGCCATCAGGAACATCATTTACGATACCACCGCGCCGGCAGTCGCAGTGCAGGCAACCGCAAATACGGCGCCGGTAGCCATGACGGGCACGATCGAACCGAGTGCTAAGCTGGTAAGTGTCACGGCTAGGTTTAACAGTGTAGATACCGTTCTTCCCCTTAACAGGATTGCCTTTGACGCGTACGACCAGGCAGCAGGTGCCGTGGTATGGCACGCCAACCTGACCGGTTACCCCTATGACTCGCTCAGTATCATCTCCCAGGACCCGGCAGGGAACCAGACCCAGCATGTATTCGTAAGCGGGGTCCCCACGGGCGATGTTGATGGCGATGGCGTAGTAAGACTTTCCGACGCGATGGCAGTTCTGCGTCACGTGGCCAACACACAAGCACTTCCCGGTTCGCCGCTGGATAAAGCATCTGCGAGGTTCAATGGTGACGTTGGCTCGCTTATCGATTCCCGTGCCGCTCAGGACGGTGCTGTGACAATTGAAGACGCCGTGTTGATTCTGCGTAAGGCTTATGGCTTGATGACCTTCTAATAAGCAGACCCGGATCAGGAATAGTTAATTTAATCATTTTCTTATAAGCTGTGTTAGGAGTGTACTATGAACAGGTCATTTATCGTAGCAGTACTCACGGTGACGATGATTGTCATGATGTCGACTGCAAGCTATGCCGTGATTGCACCGCATGGATTTGCATGTGACAACTGTCATGCAAAGCATCTTGGTACCCTTGCCCCGCAAATAAATAACGGGTGCGTGACGTGCCATAACTCGGCCGGTGAAGCTCCGGGCATGCCATTCAATGCCGATGCCATGTCCAACTATTTCGGAACGGTTTCTGGGCAGCCGGCAACCGGTTCTAAAAGTACCCATAACTGGATGGGTGCGTCACCATATGCCCCTGCTGCTGCGCAAGAGCCTACAGGTGCCGATGCGACTGCCCTGGCTTCTGGTTACGGCACGCCTCCTGTCAGCTTTACTGGTACAGTTCTCTGTCTTCGCTGCCACAATGTCAAGGCATCAGCCAATAGCACGTACGAAGTGAACAAGCCTCTGCTCAGGGTTTCGAACGTAAACGACGCCCTCTGTTTCGACTGCCACGCACAGCGCCAGACCTCCTCCCATACCACAGGTTCGCACCCGGTAGCATATCGCTCCTACTCGGCTGTTTATAAGCTGAATACTACGGCATTCAGGAAGGTGCCGCTCAACGCAAACCCCAATAACAGAACCTCCAATCTCGGCAGCTATTTCAAAACCGGCAAGATCGTCTGTATGACCTGCCACGCTCCCCACTATGCAGATTCAAGCAGCGCAACCCTTGATAACAGGAGTACTGCCAAAGGTTTCGGGGTCGATGACCCGGCGAAGGGTCTGAAAGCAACTCTGCAGAACTCCAAGGGCGAGCTCCTGAGGACCGACAGGTATGGCGCAACTGCAAGCTCTGCCAATATCTGCTCAAGCTGCCACAAGGAAACGAAGAACCTCAACCACAATGCCAAAGGTCAGAATATCCAGTGTGATCATTGCCACGCTGCCCACGTAGACTACAATGCTGACGGCTCGGCTCCGAACCTTTACCTCGTACGTCGTGATTTCTCCAACATGTCCACCGGCTCTGTCAAGCTGGGGGCAAACAAGGTTGCCATCTATAACACCGCCACCTCACTGCGCTTCATGCGTAACGACGGCAAGGGTATCTGCCAGGTCTGCCACACGCCGACCCCTGGTGTCGCGATTCACGATGCGAGCGATACGAGAAAAGAGGACTGTATCGTATGCCACAAGCACTCCAACGGCTTCAGTGCTGCCAGCTGTACCAGCTGCCACGGTCAGCCGCCGATGACCAGCTATGTTGGCGGGCCCAATGGCAAGTCTTCCCAGAACTATACCCTTGATGAAAGCCTCACGCCGCACGCAACCCATGCCGACAAGGCTTACTACAACTACGCCTGTAAGAACTGTCACTATGACGGTACCAGGCAGGACAGCCACAACACCCTCGCAAGTGGTTCCGCTACCTTCCAGAGCGTTTTCGTGGAAACCGCCGGTTCCATTGGTGCCAATGCAGGCTTCAAGAACGTACCGTCCGATTACAACGCCTCGACCAGAACCTGCTCCAACGTATACTGCCACAGTAACGGTAATCCGCGCGGCGGCACGATCGCATGGAAATCAGCAACCACCCCCGGCTGGGAACTCGGCAAGAACAAGATCCTCGGTCAGGCCTCAGAATGTACAACCTGTCACGAGTATGGCAACACTCTCGTGACCAATGCTCACTATGCACACGTAACAAGCGTCGGCCTCAAGTGCTACGTCTGCCACAACGCGACCGTTAACGCAGCTGGCGGTATCTCTGACCGTACCAAGCACGCCAACGGGGCCAAGGACATCTCCTTCGTCGTGCGTCCGGCCAACTTCGTCGGCCTGTTCAACGCATCGTTCACCGCAGCCGATGCCTCCTGCACCAACTCCTGCCACGGCAGCGCCACCCCGGTCTGGACCAATGCCACCACCGGTCAGTGCGGTACCTGCCACGCAGTACCGGCGACAACAGGTGCCCATACCTTCCACTTCAGCGACCCGACCGGTCCGCAGCTTGGTTCGTCCCAGAGTGTCTGCGGCAACTGCCATGATTTCGCTGCCGGTAACGGCAAGCACGCAAACGGCCAGATCGACGTGAAGGGCTGTACGCCGTGCCACCCCGGAACCGCGGTCTGGACCGTTGCCTCGACGGTAACCTGCGAATCGTGCCACACCGGAAGCACCCCCTCTGTTGTCGGTACGCATACCGCTCCGCTGAAGACACTCGGTGCCGGTCACAGCCAGTACTCCTCGGCCTCGCTTGCCAAGGTACGGTGTACCTCCTGTCACAACGCCAGCGCCAACCACATCGGTGCCGGTTCGACCGAGAAGCGTCTCCTGATCGCAGGCAACGCCCTCTGCGACTCCTGCCACACAACGGCAGCGAACAAGGGGCTGCCGGCAGCACGGATCGACCTCAGCTTCCATAAATTCTCCAAATATAGTTCCACCGTTCAAGAAAAGGCGACTATTGCTGCAGTACGTGCCGACGCCTGCGCCGGCTGCCACGACACCCACGGATCGACGAACCGGATGAGCGTTAGGACGACCATCAATGGCTTGACCGTGACCTATACCGGCAGCACACCGAACTTCATCGAAACGACACCCGGCGGCGATGGCCTCTACCATGGCCTCTGCCAGGTCTGCCACACCAAGACGACTCACTTCAACCGCAATTCGGCGCCGGACCTTGGTCATGCAACCGGTGAGTGTCTCTCCTGTCACGATCACAAGCACGGCTTCTTGCCGACAGGTGGCGGTTGCAGCGGTTGCCACGGTTATCCGCCGGTGAAACTGGCAATTACACGCCAGCCCGGTACGTTCGGTACCCAGGGCAACTACTCGAGCGCCAAGTTCCAGGATTACTCCGGTGGTGGCGGTGCCCACACCGTAGCCGGCCACATCAAGAAGACAGCAGCTCCGTCTGAAGCTTGGACTAACTGCAACCAGTGTCACTACAACACCAGCCATGCAACCGGCGGAACACCTGTGAAGAAGAGCTTCGTCAACGTAATCGTCGATCCGAAGTACAAGTTCAACAACGCGACGTCGATCACCTACACCGCAAACACCTGCTCAAACGTAAGCTGCCACTTCAAGCCTACACCGAACTGGGTAACGGGTAACTAATGCTGTCGGGGGGCTAGCAATAGCCCCCCCTGCATCACCAATGGAATTTAACTGTTTACAGTTTTCAATAAGGAGTTAGCCAATGAAAAATCATCACGAAGTGGGACACTTCAAAACCAGGTTGATGATACTGCTGCTTTCACTTGCTTCTGTGACAGTGATGGCAGGAGAATCAGTCGCGGCGACAACCTGCTCCTCTTGTCACGGTATGCCGCCCATCGACAGTGCTGATGGGTTACGTAAACCTGCGACAGGCGCATTCAAGGGGAATCACCAGACCCACCTCGGTGCGACTGCCACGGCAGCTGAATGTTCCAAGTGTCACGGCAATGCCGGTTATGACAGCAGCCACGCGGCAACATCCGGCTTCATGATCAACATGGCCGCAAACGTCAACGGTTCGCCAGCTACCGGTGCCTACAGCAAGGCTGCTCCCTTTGCCCAGTCCGCTACTCCTACTCTGGGAAGCTGCTCCAATGTCAACTGCCACTTCGAGAAGTCTGGTGCTTCAGCCCCGGTCTGGGGATCCTCGCCCGCCTCGACCAACTGCAGTACCTGCCATGATACGCCCCGCGGTGCCAGCGGCAGCCACGCTATCCACGAGGCCAAGTACGGCGGGACCGCATCCTGTACCCAGTGTCACCCGAATTACGGCACGACCAACTTCAGCCACGCTACAAGCGCCGGCAAACACAAGATCGTCGTCAATACAATCCTGAATTACGCAGGCGGTACCAATATCAGCTGGCTCCCGAGCCAGGCCAAAGCCTTTGGCACCTGCAGTAACGTCTCCTGTCACAGCAACGGTAAAGGCGTGTACGCTAACCCGACTTGGGGGGGCTCATCAACCGGCTGTGATTTCTGCCACCCGAATCTCAGTGCGAAACATGCTTCCCATGTCGTCGTTGCCAACCTCGCCACGGCAACCTACGGCAGCACGGTCAACAGTTCTAACGGCACGATCTATGACTTCGGCTGTGGTAACTGCCACCCGACTGATATTGCAAAACACATTAATGGCACAATCGACATCACCCTGAACAAAAACCACACCGGTCCGCTCACGTCGAAGAATAACGTATCCGACGATATCTCCGGATATGCACAGAACATGGGGGTATCTGTAACCTGTGCCGCTGCCTACTGTCACTCCAACGGCATGGCAACGCCGACGTTCTACGGTTCAACTTTCGATTGGTATGAAGGTACGTATGCCGGCGACAAGTGCGCACGCTGCCACGGCAACTCTCCCAACACCGGTGGCAGGGTCGGGTCGTCTGCACATACTGCCCACACTGTTGGTATCCATGCTGACAACATCTTCAACGGCGTAAGCCGCAAACTACCGATCGGCGGGAGCGCTACGGTTAACGCTGCCCACGGCAGGAACAACCGTTCGACGACGCTCAACTGCAATATCTGCCACGCTCTTACCGTTACCTCGTTTGCCAACGACAAGAACGGCGACTGCTCGGGTTGTCACAACGGTACGTCGGCACCGCTCAAGGGAAATGCAGCGATTGCCAATACCTCCATGCATGTCAACGGTACGGTGGATATCAGCTTCATCAACCAGAAGCTTGCTACCAAGGCACAGGTCGCTCAAACTGTCTTCAGGGGCTACACCGGTGCTACCTCTGGCTGGGCACGGAATAACAACAGCTATAAGACCTACACCAGTAGCTACGACGTGACCAAAGGTACCCTGTTTGCAGTGGCCAGTTACTCTCAGGCTCTCGGTTGCCAGAATGTCGCATGTCACAGCGGCGTAACGGTCAAGTGGACGGATACCGTCACCTGCACAAGCTGCCACACAAGACTCAAATAGTAACAGTTACATACATGAAACAAGAAAGGCCGTGGAAACACGGCCTTTCTTGTTTTTGACTGAAGCGTTATGCTAGTCTCGTCACTCTTTCCAGAACCTGCGGCTCAGCTCCTCGATCAATGGCTGCAGAGTTTTCCTGGCATTAGCAGCAATTTCAATGGCATGGAGGTCGTGACAGCTCTTTCGGATTTTCATGAAGTGAAGCGGGTTCGTGGCCTTGATTTCAGCCAGCCTGTCGCACTTGTTGAACACCAGGATCTGCTCTTTGGTGTCTAGCCCCAGTTCCGTCAGGATCGTGTTCACCTGGCTGATCTGCTCGAGGAATCGGGGATTGGTGCAATCAACGAGATGAAGGAGAAGGTTGGCGTCCTGCAGTTCCTCGAGTGTCGCGCGAAATGCCCCGAGCAATGATTTGGGCAACGACCTGATAAAACCTACAGTGTCGGTGATTATCACCTCTCGGTCCTGAGGGAAACGGAGACGGCGTGTGGAGGTGTCCAGTGTCGCGAAAAGCAGGTTTTCCGTGAACACGTGACTTTGGGTGAGGGAGTTGAGCAGGGTCGATTTGCCTGCATTGGTGTAGCCGATGATGGAGATGATCGGAAGTGCAGCCTTGACCCGTTTTTGTCGGCGCTGGTATCTGTTGTCTGACAGCTTGGTAAGCTCCCGTTCCAGTTTTGCAATCCTGTCGCGAATCCTTCTGCGATCCAGTTCCAGCTTGGTCTCCCCTGGGCCTCTGCCTCCGATACCTCCCATGAGGCGCGACATCTGTACGCCCCTGCCAGTCAGCCGTGGCAGGAGGTATTTCAACTGTGCCAGTTCCACTTGTACCTTTCCGTCGAGCGTGGTGGCACGGCGCGCAAAAATGTCCAGAATGAGCTGGCTTCTGTCGATTACTTTCAACTCGGTAATGCCTGAAATGGTGCGTACCTGGGCTGGTGTGAGTTCCTGATCGAACACGAGCATGGTTGCCCCGGACTGCAGTGCACTGATGATTACATCACGTAGCTTACCTTCACCCATAAGAAACTTGGGAGAAAATTGCCGGGGACGCTGGATAACGCTGTCGAGTACGATGATGCCGGCTGTCCTGGCGAGTTCTTTTAATTCATCTATCGAGTCCCTGGACTCCTCGGGAGTCGCCTTGCTGACGGAAATGAGAATGGCACGCTCGTTGTCCTGCGAGATATCCTTGACATCCACCCTCTTGTTCAGCAACTCGGATTCAAGTGTTTGTATGAATGCCGATAAGGGTTCGGTAAGTCCGGGGAGCAGCTGAGGTGAACTGACCTTGTAAGGAGGGGTGTGGGGAGTGGCAGGCGTCAAGTACGCGGTCTGCAGGAATATCGGCAGATGAGACGGCGATGACGCGTCCAGAGCCGCCATCATGTCGAGACGCAGGAGAGATAAATCGGTGAGGTCATCAGTCGTGATTGGCTCACCTTTCAGATGTGTATGGACAAGGCGCAAGCCGCGCAGCACTTTTTTTCCGAGCGGAAAGTTCTTCAACTCGGGAATGTAGATGCTTCTGTCATCACCTACGATGACGTACTCTACCGTACCGATACGGCTTATCAGGATGGCGATTTGCCGGCCCGTATCCTGAGAAAGCTCGACGAGAGTGCGCGCAAGTTCTCCCGAAACGAGTTCATCGGGGGAAACACGGCGACGATACAGCCGTTCAAGGCTGTCGAGCTGGCTATGTTTCAAGCCGGTAAGGTTACCGTAGAGCTGTTTAATCACCGCCTCCGGCTGACAACGTCATATTAAAGGCCGATTATATTATAGCCGTTGTCGACAAAATGTACTTCCCCCGTAACGCCGCTTGCCAGGTTGCTGCAGAGATACAGGGCCGAATTGGCTACATCTTCCTGTGTAATGTTCTTCCGGAGCGGCGCCTTGCTCTGAACAACGCCGGCAATCTGGTTGAACCCGCCAACGCCAGCAGCGGCAAGAGTCTTGATAGGTCCGGCGGAAATAGCATTGACCCGGATCCCGTCGGGTCCTACTGCTTCTGCAAGGTAACGTACGCTCATCTCCAGAGCCGCTTTTGCCACACCCATGACATTGTAGTTAGGAAACACCTTCTGACCGCCGTAGTAGGAGAGGGTGAGTGCAGTGGCGCCGGGGGCTGTCATGAGGGGCCGTGCTGCCCGCAAGCAGGCGATGAAAGAATAGGCGCTGATATCCATGGCAGTCGCAAAGCCTTCCCGAGACGTATCAAGAAACGAACCCTTGAGTTCGTCCTTGTTTGCAAATGCAATGGAGTGAACGAGAATGTCCAGGCTATCCCACTGCCGGGAAAGCGCGGAAAATGCAGTGGTAATGTCTTCATCGCTGCGGACGTCACAGGGGATGACGATCTTCGCATCGATGCTGTCCGCAAGGGGTTGAATTCTCTTTTCAAACGCTTCACCGGCATAGGTGAGGGCTATTTCAGCGCCTTCCCGCTTGAATGCCTGGGCAATGGACCAGGCTATGCTCTTTTCGTTGGCAACGCCGAGAATAACGGCTCTTTTCCCATCCAGCAAACCCATATAACCTCCGAATATATCGTGCAATCTAAAGAAATGATTCAACTGAAAACGAACTCATATCTATTACTTTAAAATGGAGTGTTTGGCAAGGATTGAAGCACTAATCCCCACTGTGCCGTTCCTGAACGACTTTCGTTAACATGTTTTCTATCACTGCGAGACGAGTCTCGATCTCCCTGATTCTGGCGAGTGATTCATCCGTTCTGGCTTTGATGCCGAACACGACGAACGGCAGAATGAACCAGATTATAGTCAGGAAAAAACCCGCTATCCATAGAATTACCAAAAAACCGCCGAAAATTTCCATATGAGGTTCTCCTTTCTCCCGCTCTCGTTCATGGAGGACGGTGCAGCACTCTTCAAGGTGCGTACGTTTATAGCAAGTGCAATGAAAAAAGTTTCTTGCAACGGGAAAGCCGTGTATAGTTTGCTGATAATATTTTCGGACAGGTTATGGCGTCAACGATCTCAAGAATAATGAGAATATGCACTTCTTCAGAGCCAAGAGACGTGTTGCTCCGCTGCTGGCTCGTTATCTTCGTAGGCATTGCAGCATACAGCAATACCTTTCCGATGCAGTTCAATTTTGATGATGCAGCAAATATAGTCAATAATCCCGTGATAAGGGAACTGAATTCTGCCGGGATCAAGCAGGCGTTTCAAACCCGCAGGGGATTGGGGATCGTTTCCTTCCAACTCAACTATTATCTGTCCGGCTTGAGCGTCGCCAGCTACCACCTGTTCAACCTTGCTATTCACGTAACGACGGCACTACTGGTATATCGGTTGCTGGTTCTCCTTACGAGATGCCCGCAGTTCAGAACCGGTGCAGGGAGCAGGCTGCATTCACTGCCAGTGCCATTCTTCACCGCCCTGCTGTTTGTTGCCCATCCTCTCCAGACGCAGGCGGTCACCTACATAGTGCAGCGGTTCACCTCCCTTGCGACCATGTTCTATCTGGCCGCGGTGATTGCCTACCTGCAGGGGCGAATCCGCCAGTCTGAATCGGGCAGGATCGTGACCGCCGGGAGTAGTGCCTGGTTTGCCGGAACTCTCCTCGCCGCCCTCTGTGCCTTCAACTCGAAAGAAATCGCCTACACGTTGCCCCTTTCCCTCGTGCTGGTGGAAGTCGTCTGCTTCAAAATGGGAAGAAGAAAGATAGCCGTTGCTGTCGTTCTGGTGGCAGCGGCACTGGCGGCCATAGGGTTAAAGCTCGGATTGGGCAACGTCTCCCTTGAGCAGGCGCTGTTTGCCGTTGATGATGCGACACGCCTGCAGACGATCATGACCCGGAGCGATTATCTCTGCACCCAGTTCAGGGTGATCCTGACGTACATCCGCCTGCTGCTCCTGCCCGTCAACCAGAGTGTGGATTATGATTTCACCCTGTCGCACAGTTTTTTTGAGCCGGCGGTACTCGGATCCTTTTCCGTGATTGCTCTGCTGATCGCCCTTGCGGTACTATTGGTGCAGAAATCCCGAGAGGGTAGACCGGAGTTGCGATTGATCGCCTTCGGCATATTCTGGTTTTTCCTGACCCTGTCGATCGAATCGAGTATTCTGCCGATCATCGACCTCATCTTCGAACACAGGGTATATTTGCCGTCGGTAGGTGCTCTTGCCGCATTGACAACGGCAGGGGTCGGCTTTGCCTGGAAAGATGGTAGGGAGTCCCGCAAGAACGCCGTCTGCCTGGCGGTCCTCCTGATCTCGGTCGTGCTTGCCGGCGCTACCTGGAAACGGAATCTCGTCTGGGCGACGGAGGTGACTCTCTGGGAGGATGCAACTGCCAAGAAGCCAAAGAACAGCCGGGCCTGGAACAATCTGGGCGGTGCCTACATCAAGGAAAAAGCGGCGGACAAGGCGCTGCGAGCACTTGTGCGTTCCATCGAGCTTGACCCGTCCAAGGCTGCCGCGTGGAACAACCTTGGCATCGCGATCGATCTGAAAGGGGTCTACCGGGACCGCTTCAACAAGACCAGCGAGATGTTCAGCTCTCCCCAGGCTGTTGAAAACAAAATCGTGAACAAGTGGCTCGGGGATGTGAATAACAATCTGGGTCTCGCCTACGAAATCCTGGGGAACCTGCCCAAGGCGGCGGAGAATTACCGTAACGCCGTGGGGTATGACCCTGCCCTGGGGGTGGCATATTACAATCTTGGCCTTGTCAGCGCCGCCATGGGTGATTATGACAAGTATATGGAGCAGCAGCAGGTGCTCTGGCTTTTGGATCCGGCTCTTGCGGGCAGGTTGCAGAGCAGGGTGACCGGGAGATAGGATGGCAGATACCCTGGTACTCATACCCGCCTTCAATGAGGCCGATGGCATCGCCACGGTGATCGACAGTATCCATAAGGCTGTTCCCGATGCCGATATCCTGGTCGTGAACGACGGTTCCCGGGATGAAACTGCCAGCAGGGCAAAGGCTGCCGGTGCCGTGGTGTTGAACCATGCCTTTAACATGGGCTATGGGGTGACCATCCAGACCGGCTACAAGTATGCCTATGCCCATGGCTATGAGTACCTGGCCCAGATCGATGGGGACGGCCAGCATGACCCGGCATTCATCGCGGAACTCCTGGCTCCGGTGAAGAACGGCGACGTCGACTTTGCCATCGGCTCCCGGTTCCTCTGGTTCGACAGCTATCGCCCGTCGTTTACCCGCCGCCTGGGCATCCTCTTCTTCCGCAAACTGGTGACCGTGATCATCGGCAGGAGCATTACCGATCCGACGTCGGGATTCCAGGCGTTCAACCGGAGCGTGATGAAGTTCTTTTCAACGGACATCTTCCCCTGCGATTATCCCGATGCCGACATGCTCATCACCCTCAACCTGGCCGGTTTCAGGATTCGCGAGCTCCCGGTGAGAATGTTCGCCAACGTGAGCGGCAAGACAATGCACAGCGGTATCAAGCCGCTCTACTACATGTTTAAAATGTGCCTTTCGATTCTCGTGACCCTCTTGAGGAATCGGCAGTTCTACCGGAGGCAGATGTGACGATCAAACAACAGATTTTCTCGTTGCTGGTGAGCATTTGCGTCTTCATGTTCACCATCGACCTGGTGAGGAAAAAGCGGGTGCGTGAGGAGTATTCCCTCCTCTGGCTGGCTACAAGCCTCACGATGATCATCCTGATATTCAAGTATGAATGGCTGGTCGGCCTGACGAGCCTGATCGGTGCCGTGTTGCCGACCACAACCCTGTTCCTCGGCTCGATACTTTTTCTGCTGATCCTCTCGGTACAGTTCTCCATCAAGATCTCCAAGCTGACCGATCAGGTAAAGGACCTGGTACAGGAAAATGCCCTGCTCCGCTATGAGTTCGAAAAGTCACGGAATAAGCCGGAGGAACGTTGCGATGACAAGGGAAAGAACCCTGAACCATGAATAGGATACCGCTTGTGCGAAGGAGCCATCAGTGGACGTAAGCATAGTCGTACCGATATACAATGAAGAGGAAAATATACCCGCACTGTACGAAAAGGTGTCACACGCCCTGAATGCCAGTGGCCTGGAGTACGAACTCATCCTGGTGGATGACGGCTCCAGCGACAGGTCGTATCTCCTGCTTCACGACCTTGCCATGAAGGACACGCGGGTGAGGGTCATCCGCTTCCGCAGGAATTTCGGCCAGACCGCCGCCATGGCCGCCGGCTTCGATGCCTCACGGGGGCGGGTGGTCGTGCCGATGGACGGTGACCTCCAGAACGACCCGACCGACATAGTGCGTCTGCTGGCAAAAATGGACGAGGGGTACGATGTCGTCTCCGGCTGGCGCAAGGACCGTCAGGACACGTTCATCAACCGGAAACTCCCTTCCATGATCGCCAACGGACTGATCTCCCGTCTGACCAACGTTCACCTCCACGATTACGGTTGCACCCTCAAGGCGTACCGCAAGGAGGTGCTGGAAGGGATCAATCTCTACGGCGAGATGCACCGTTTCGTACCTGCCCTTGCCTCCCAGGTCGGGGCCAAGGTGACGGAAATACCGGTCCAGCACCATCCGCGCCTCTTCGGCACGAGCAAGTACGGCATCTCCCGGACCATGCGGGTGGTCCTGGACCTGATGACGGTCAAGTTCCTGCTCCACTACTCCACCAAGCCGATCCAGCTGTTCGGCAAGTGGGGGGTCTATACCCTCCTGGCCGGCGTGCTCAGCGGGAGTGCCACCGTCTACATGAAACTCTTCGAACATATGAGCATGAACCGTAACCCCCTGCTGATCCTGACCGCGTTCCTCCTCTTCATGGGGATACAGTTCATCGTGCTCGGCCTGCTCGGCGAACTGAACGCCCGTACCTACTACGAGGCCCAGGGAAAACCGATTTACGTGGTCCGGGAGCGGCTGAACTTTGACTGAGGTGCACGGCAGCAGGGATCAGGTCACGGGAGCCCCTTCCCCTGCTCAGTCTCCAGCGGGATCTGAGGCCCGGGAGTCGGGAGCGCTCCGGATCCTGATGCTTGCGCCGACACCGTACTTTGCCGACCGCGGCTGCCATGTAAGAATCTATGAAGAGGCCAGGGTGGTGAAGCAGCTCGGTCACGACCTGCGCCTCGTGACCTACCACCTCGGCCGGGACATGGCTGAAATCCCCACCGAACGGATCATGCGGATCCCCTGGTATCGCAGGCTGACCGCGGGCCCCTCCTGGCACAAACCCTACCTGGATATCCTGCTTTTCTTCAAGGCCCTCAAGGTCGCCCGCTCGTTCAGGCCTCACCTGATCCACGCCCATCTCCACGAAGGCGCTTTCATCGGCATCTTCCTGAAAGCGATCCTCGGTATCCCCCTGCTGTTCGACTGTCAGGGGAGCCTGACCGGCGAGATCATCGACCACGGGTTCACGCGCCGCGGCTCCCCCCTGGCCCGGTTCTTTGCCCTCCTGGAGCGGTTCATCAACACCAGGGCGGATGTCATCGTCACCAGCTCCACCGCCGCTGCGGCAGCCCTGGTGAACGAGTGGGGGGTCCCCCCTGCAACCGTTACCCCCCTGACCGACGGGGTGAACACGGAGGAGTTTGCCCCCGGTGACCGTGGCGCTGCCAAGCGCTCCCTGGGACTCCCCCCCGATCTGCCGGTGGCGGTATTCCTCGGCCTGCTGAACCGCTACCAGGGGATCGACCTTCTCCTGGACGTGATGGGGATCCTCGCGGAGCGGGGTGTACGGGTCCACTTGCTGCTCATGGGCTTCCCCGACGAGAAGTACCGCGCCAGGGCTCGTGAACGGGGGCTTGACAAGCTCATCACCTTGACCGGGAGGATCGACTACCGCAAGGCGCCCGGTTATCTGGCTGCCGGCGACCTGGCGGTCTCCCCCAAGATCTCCCTGACCGAGGCCAACGGCAAGCTGTTCAACTACATGGCCTGCGGGCTCCCCTGTCTGGTCTTCGACACGCCGGTCAACCGCGAGATCCTCGGCGAGACCGGGATCTATGCGCGGTTTGCCGATCCGGTTGATTTTGCCGACCGCCTGGAGAGGATGCTTGCGGACCAAGCGGAGCTGGAGCGCCTGGGAGGCGCCGCCCGGGACAAGGCTGTCGCGGAGCACTCCTGGAAAAACCGCGGCGAGGCGCTCTGCCGTCTCTATGCCTCCCTCGTGGCGGGTCGTTCATGATATGAACATTTTTCTTGCCAGATTTATGGTATTCGGCTAATGTTCATGATATGAACGATCATGGTGAGAAATCCTTCGATTCATACCGTTCCTTCCTTCTCCTCTCCGAGATCGCCGGTGAGGAGCCCCTTTCCCAAAGGGAAATCTCACGCCGGCTCGGGATTGCCGTCGGGCTCGTCAACTCCTACCTGAAAACCCTTGTTTCCAAGGGGTACGTGCGGGTGAAGAATTTCCCCCGCAACCGTTATGCCTATCTCCTCACCCCCCAGGGGTTCGCGGAAAAAAGCCGCCTTGCCTACCAGCATCTCAGCTATCTCACCGGCCTGTACACGGTTGCCCGCCAGGATTACCTGGAACTCTTCCGTTCCCTCGAAAGCGCTGGCGTGACGGATATCGTCTTCTGCGGTGTGGATGAGGTGGCGGAGATCGCCTATCTCTCCCTGCAGGAGACCCGTCTGCACCTCGTGCGGGTCATGGACGAGGCCGGCACCGGGGGGGAGTTTTTCGGCAGGAGTGTGGAGCCGCTGGCTGTGCCCGGCGACCTCCCGGTGGTCATAACCTCGCTGAAAAGAGGTGATGACCTGCTGCAGCAGGTGCTGAACCTCGGGGTCGACAGGCGACAGATCGTTACCGTGAGTGGTGCGGCGAACGAGAAAGGAGCAGTACGATGAAGGTTGTCATTCTGGCGGGAGGACTCGGCACGAGGCTCAGCGAGGAGACGGTGGTCCGTCCGAAGCCTATGGTGGAGATCGGCGGCAAGCCGATTCTCTGGCACATCATGAAGATCTACTCCCACTACGGCTTCAACGACTTCGTGATCTGCCTCGGCTTCAAGGGGTACATGATCAAGGAGTATTTTTCCAACTATTTCCTCCACATGAGTGACGTGACCTTTGACATGCGCACCAACAGCATGGAGGTCCATCAGAAGTTCGTCGAACCGTGGCGGGTTACCCTCGTGGACACGGGACAGGAGTCCATGACCGGTGGGCGTGTAAAGCGGGTGGCGCCCTACCTGGATGGTACCTTCATGCTGACCTACGGAGACGGCGTGGCGAATGTCGATATCCGGGCACTGGTCGATTTCCACCGGCGTCACGGCAAGGCAGCGACCGTCACCTCGACCCAGCCGTCGGGACGCTTCGGTGCCCTGAACCTGGATACGGGTGACAATGTCCTGTCGTTTCAGGAAAAACCGGCCGGCGACGGCTCCTGGATAAACGGCGGTTTCTTCGTGCTCGAACCGTCGGTGCTTGACTACATCGAGGGGGACGGGACCGTTTTTGAAAAGGAGCCGCTGGAGGGGCTTGCCAGGGACGGGAGCCTGGTGGCGTACAAACATCATGGATTCTGGCAGCCCATGGACACCCTCAGGGACAAAGTGCACCTGGAGGAGCTCTGGAACGGGGGGCAGGCACCGTGGAAGCTCTGGTAACGAGGGCACCGGGGGGGGCATGGTAACGACTGAATTCTGGGCGGGCAAAAAGGTCTTTCTTACCGGCCACACCGGTTTCAAGGGGAGCTGGCTCACCCTCTGGCTCCATGCTCTCGGGGCAGAGGTTACCGGTTATGCCCTGGAACCGCCGACAGAGCCGAGCCTGTTCGAGCTGGCACGGGTGGGAGAGCTGGCAACGTCGGTCATTGCCGATGTCCGCGACCCGGAGCGGCTGAGCAGGGAGATGCTCAGGGCGGCCCCCGAGATCGTCATCCACATGGCAGCCCAGCCGCTGGTGCGGGACTCCTACAAGATCCCGGTGGAGACCTATGCCGTCAACGTGATGGGGACCGTGCACCTGCTGGAGGCGGTGCGCAGTTGCCCCTCCGTCCGGGCGGTGGTCAACGTGACCACGGACAAGGTCTACGAGAACCGGGAGTGGGTCTGGGGATACCGGGAAAACGAGCCGTTCGGCGGCTACGACCCCTACTCCAACAGCAAGGGGTGTTCGGAGCTGGTGACCGCGGCATATCGCTCATCCTACTTCAACCCGCGGGAATACGACCGCCATGGGGTCGCCCTGGCCTCGGCCCGTGCCGGTAACGTCATCGGCGGCGGCGACTGGGCCTCTGACCGGCTGATACCGGACATCATCCGTGCCATCCTTGCCGGCGAACCGGTGCGGATCAGAAATCCCCATGCCATCCGTCCCTGGCAGCACGTGCTGGAGCCCCTCTCCGGCTATCTGCTCCTGGCCCAGCGGCTCCGGGAAGAGGGGGCACGGTATGCCGAAGGGTGGAACTTCGGACCACCCGAGGAGGATGCCCGGCCGGTGGAATGGCTGGTGCAAAGGCTCTGCGCAGACTGGGGCGAGGGGGCGCGGTACGAGCTGGACCGGGGGGAGCACCCCCACGAGGCACACTACCTCAGGCTCGACTGTTCCAAGGCCCGGGCAGAGCTTGGGTGGCGCCCACGCTGGGGGTTGGGCGAGGCACTGGAGAGTATTGCCGCCTGGATGCGGGTGTACCGGAACGGGGAAGATCTGCGGGAAGAGTGTCTGCGGCAGATTATGGTATATGGGGAGAGAGCATGAACGTGACTACGGAACGAGAACGGGAGCTGCGCGAGGCCGCGATCAGTGCGGCAACGGAGTATTACCGTAATTGTCATGAGCCGAAAAGGGAGTTCCGGCCCGGCGATCGGATCTCCTATGCGGCCAGGGTTTTCGACGAAGCCGAAATACGAAACCTGATAGACTCATCCCTCGATTTCTGGCTTACCACCGGCAGGTATGCCGAACGATTCGAGCGAGAGTTTGCAGCTTTTCTTGGTGTGCGCCATGCCAGTCTAGTGAACTCTGGCTCGTCGGCAAACCTGCTTGCCTTTATGGCACTCACCTCTCCGAAGCTGGGAGACCGACGCATTCTCCCCGGAGACGAGGTCATAACCGTTGCGGCCGGTTTCCCGACCACCGTTGCGCCGATCATCCAATATGGAGCGGTGCCGGTATTCGTCGATGTTACGCTCCCCACCTATAACATCGACTGCAGCATGCTCGAACAGGCCCGCTCATCCCGTACCAAGGCGATCATGGTTGCCCATACCCTCGGCAATCCCTTCGACCTGGCGACGGTCAGGGCGTTCTGCGACCGCTATGATCTGTGGCTGATCGAGGACAACTGTGACGCCCTCGGCTCCCGCTACTGTCTTGATGGTCAGTGGCGGTATACCGGAACCATCGGCCACCTGGGGACTTCAAGCTTTTATCCTCCGCACCACATGACCATGGGCGAAGGGGGCGCGGTCTACACTGACGACACCACGTTGAAACGCCTGGTGGAGTCGTTTCGTGACTGGGGGCGGGACTGCTGGTGCCCGTCGGGGCAGGATAATACCTGCGGCAACCGGTTTACCCAGCAGTTCGGCGAATTACCCCATGGCTATGATCATAAGTACGTCTATTCCCATTTCGGTTACAACCTGAAGGTGACCGACATGCAGGCCGCGGTGGGCTGCGCCCAGCTTGAGAAGCTGCTCGGTTTTGTTGCTGCCCGTCGACGGAACTGGCAACAACTCCGGGATAGCCTGAACGATCTGGCCGATCAACTTATCATGCCGGAAGCCACTGCTGAAAGTGAGCCCTCCTGGTTTGGTTTCCTACTCACGGTAAGGGACGGTGCCGGTTTCACCCGTGATCAACTCGTTACCCATCTGGAACGGAAAGGGATTCAGACCAGGATGCTGTTTGCCGGTAATCTTATCAAGCACCCCTGTTTTGACGAGATGCGACGGAGCGGGCAGGGGTACCGTTGTGTAAGTGACCTTGCCACCACGGACCGGATCATGCGGGACACCTTCTGGATCGGCGTGTATCCCGGGATGAGCGACGGCATGCTGGAGTACATGGCAGAGACGATCAGGGAGTTTTCCCGGCGATGAATATCCTGTTGACTGGAGCGTCAGGATATCTTGGCAGCCACTTAGCCAGAGTGCTTGTTTCTGACGGCTACCGGCTTACGGTACTGAAGCGGGAGGGGTCGGACATCCGCCGGATTATTGATATCGGGGCTGACCTAGCCTGCTACGATATCGAGTCGGGCGGGGTGCAACAGGCCTTTCGCGGTGCGTCATACGATGCTGTTGTGCATACGGCAACCTGCTATGGCCGTGGGGGAGAAAGCGCCGCAGATGTTTGTGCCGCAAATACCGCATGGCCGCTTGAACTGATGGATGCCGCGGCATCTGCCGGAACGCCGTTATTCATCAATACGGATACCAGCCTGGAGCGGTTTCTGAATCCCTATGCTTTGTCGAAAAAGCAGTTTACGGACTGGGGACATTTATTTGCGGACCAGGGGCGGATCCGGTTCGTCAATGTCGTTCTGGAGCATTTTTACGGTCCGGGAGATTTGGAGTCCAAGTTCGTCACCAAGGTTATTCGCAGCTGCCTGAGGGGCGATCGGAGGCTCGATCTGACCGCTGGGATACAGCGTCGCGATTTCATTCATATCGACGATGTTGTTGCCGCGTATACTCTGATCCTGCGGCATGCCCTGGTTGACGGAATCCCCTTCCAGGAATTCTGCATCGGTTCTGGAACTGCCATTGCCATCCGTGATCTCGTGGTGATGATCAGGGCGCTGAGTGGTTCGGACATTGAACTCCATTTCGGGGCGGTACCCCTCAGAACCAATGAACCCATGGAGTCTTTGGCCGATACCAGCGCGCTGCAGGCTCTGGGGTGGCAACCCCGAACAGGTCTGGAAGGTGGCCTTTCGAGGACAATCGAGATTGAAAAGGAACTCATGAAAGGGAAGACACCATGAAACTCCTGATTACCGGAGGTTGCGGCTTTCTCGGCAGCAATCTAGCGGCTCACGCGCTCAAACGGGGTGATGACCTGGTCGTGTTTGACAACCTCTACCGCAGCGGCTCGGTGCAGAACCTTCAGTGGCTGCAGAAGCAAGGGGCATTCCGTTTCGTTCACGGGGATATCCGTAACGCCAACGATGTGCAACGGGTTGTTGCAGAGTTACGCCCCGATACAATTTTTCATCTGGCAGGCCAAGTGGCGATGACCACATCCATAGCCAACCCGCGTATGGATTTCGAAGTAAATGCCATGGGGAGCCATAACCTTCTGGAAGCTGTGAGGCTGTATGCTCCGGATGCGGTGGTGCTCTATTCCTCGACCAACAAGGTCTACGGCGACCTTGAGCAGTTCGGCTATCGGGAGACCGAGACCCGCTATGAATGTATCGACCGGCCGTCGGGGTTCGACGAGACGACAACCCTCGATTTTCATTCTCCCTACGGCTGTTCCAAGGGGGCGGCGGATCAGTACATGCTGGATTATGCGCGCATCTTCGGGCTCAAGACGGTGGTGTTCCGGCATTCGTCCATGTACGGTGGACGGCAGTTTGCCACCTACGACCAGGGGTGGGTCGGCTGGTTTTGCCAGCAAGCGGTTGCAACTCGGGAGGGGAGGTTTAAAGAACCATTTACCATCTCCGGCAATGGCAAGCAGGTCCGGGACGTACTTCATGCCGATGACATGATAGCCCTATACTTTTCGGCTGTTGAACGGATCGACGTTGCGCGTGGGAACGCCTTCAACGTTGGCGGTGGCATGGTGAACAGCCTGTCCCTCCTCGAACTCTTCGCGTTACTGGAAGATTTGATCGAAGACAAGCTCATGTTTACACACCTACCCCCGCGCGAGAGCGATCAAAGAGTTTTTGTGGCGGACATTACCAAGGCAAAGCGTTTGCTCGGGTGGGAGCCAAAAGTGAGTTCCCGCGACGGGGTGCGTCGGATGTTCGAGTGGGTTGCCGGAGAGGTTTTGTAGTACGTGGCCATGCTCAACAAAATTCCACCTCATCTGCTGGTGGCAGGGAGTGCCTGGTTGAGCCGTCTCATCACGGCGGCGGTTGGTCTTGTCAGCATTCGGATCTTGATTCAGGGGCTTGGAACTGACCAGTACGCCGTTTATGCTGTTCTTGGCGGGCTGCAGGGGTGGTATATGCTTGCTGACCTGGGAATTGGCACTAGTCTGCAAAACCACATTTCCGAACGGCGTGCTGGTGGGCATCACTACGAAGATCTGGTTGTGACGGCAGGACTAGTAACCATGTCATTCATGCTGTTAAGTTTCGTGCTCCTTTATGTGGCCAGCCCTTTGCTTGCACCGCGTATCATGCCCGGATTCGAGTTTCTGAATGCCTTGGAAAAAACTGACCATTTTTTTATTGTCGGGGTTATCTCAATAGTAACTTGTGCTGGCAGTGTTGTTTATCGAATCTGGTATGCCGAGCAGAAAGGGTACCTTGCGAACATCTTGCCGGCCGGCGCTTCAATTATCAGTCTGGTTGCTGTTTACCTTGTGTCGCGGGGTCACCACGAGCATAGGCTTTACTGGAGTCTTGTCGCTGCATTTGGTCCGGCAGGGATTATCCCAATTGCAGCTTTTTTTCATCGGATTGGCAGGAACTTGCTACGGATCAGGAGTGTAAACAGAGACGTACTGTTGCTGTTGCTGAAAAGAGGATTGAAGTTCTGGCTTACTGCGATAATGGCTGCTGGAGTACTGCAGGTAGACTATCTCATAATGGCCAGATATCTGCCTGCTAAAGAGATAGTTGTGTACAATCTGACGGCGAAGATATTCACGCTGGTTTATTTTATGTACACTTCAATTCTTAATGCAATTTGGCCTCTCTGTGCCGAGGCAATAGCAAAAAATTTATGGTCCGAAGTCTTGGGCTATGTAAGGCGTTATATTTACATTGGAGTATTACTGATATCCTGTTCAACCATCGTGCTGGTATTTCTTATGCCTCAGTTGGTTGGTCTTCTCGCGCCGGGTAAAGTTGTTCATGTGCCGGTATTTTTTATTATTCTCGTGGGGCTCTACAATATTATTCGAATATGGAGCGATACCTTTGCCATGGTGTTGCAGAGCATGAGTTATCTGCGCCCATTTGTCATATATATCCCTGTGCAGGCACTCATTACTATTGTCCTCCAGATGATTTTTGCTCCTCGTTTTGGTGTCAGTGGAATTTTATACGGTCTCATACTTTCGTTTTTGCTGACATCGGTATGGATACTTCCATGGTGCGTAGCCAGGCGCAGGAATATGATGGTCAGCAAGGTTTAATTTTTTAATTTGATAATCTATGGAGATACGATGAGTCGCACAACATTGTCTGTTTGTATCCCAACTTACAATAGAAAAGAGCTTTTAGCTGCTACCATTGTAAGTATTATCAGCCAGATACCATTTGATCTCAGAGATTCAATAGAAATTGTTGTCAGCGATAATGCATCTAATGACGGCACTGAAGAACTAGTCAGCGAATTGAAACGGGATTACGCAAATATCGTTTATTACAAGTGGCCAGAAAACAGGGGGCCTGACAGAAACTATCTGAAGGTTATCGAGCTTGCATCGGGAGAATACTGCTGGTTTTTCGGGAGCGACGATATCATGCTCCCCGGAAGCATGGAAAAAGTCCTGTCGCTTATTTCAACGCAACCATCCGACATCGTCCTGTTTGATCGGTCCATTTCTGATTCCGCGTTAGCTACTCCACCGGAGGTAACCAGCTGGACCGATCTCGAAACAAACGTAACGTTTCATACAATAAAGCAGCGGGAAAAATTCTTCGATTACATTGATGCATGTACCTCATTGGGAGGCTTTTTCAGTTTTCTGTCGGTCATCATTTTCAGGAAAGTTCTTTGGGATGCCGTGCCGAACAAGGATCGTTTCGCCGGCAGCGCATATGTGCATGTTCACGCTCTTTTTGCCATGATGGCCGAAGGATGCCAGTTCTCGTACTATAAGGACCCCCTGGTTTTGTGTCGCATGGGGAATGATACTTTCTGCCCCGATCAAAGTTGGGAAAGCATTTACAAAAGGGTAAAGCTGGATATAGATGGTTACCATCAAATAGTGCTTTATACGTTTGGAACTGACTCTTACCTTTCAAGAAAATTCATAAAAAAACTGGAAGCCATGTTGCCTATTGGCAAGCTTGTCGGCATAAGAACTTATTTGAAAGTTAAAGAAAAAGCACATCCTATAAATAATTTGCTGCTTAATTTAGGTTATTATAGAACAAATGCAAAAATAACAGTTTTGTCTAAGATAAAAGAAATAATCAGGCCTATACGGAAAAAAATAGGATTATAAACAAGATTGGATCTGTCCTGATATATGATAGTTGGCATTGACGGCAGCAGTCTCTTGACAGCCAAAACAGGCATTGGCATATACACCGACGCGCTTTTATGTGGGCTAGGTAGTTGTCCTGATGTTACGGTCAAAATTTATCTTCCCATGCCGTTTTTCAACCCTCAAAAGAGAACCAGGTCGCTAGTTGGTGTATCTAATGCGTATCCCTGGGCTGAGGCGACGGCGCGAACGCTGCCAACGCCGAAAATGCAGCGCTGGCTCTGGGGGCATAGTGATTTTCTCCCCATCGAAAGGGCTCTCGGAGCGGTCGATGTTTACCATGGGACGTCGTTTGTAATGCCGCCGTTGCGTACTGCAAGGGGGGTTATGACGATCTATGATCTGACGTTCATGCTGCTCCCCGGTTTCCACACGAGGGAGACGCAAAGTTTCTCAAAAGCAATTCGTCGCTATGTTGAGCGGTCTGATTGCATTATCGCAATCTCTGAACAGACTAAGCGGGATATTGTTGAGCACCTTGGCATTCCAGCAGACCGGATACGGGTGACGCTGCTGGCTGCTGATGAACGGTACCGGGTAATAGATGACAGAGGTGTCATCGAGCCCGTGCTGACAAAGTATGGCATCGCCAGTGAGTACATTCTCTACGCTGGTACCCTCGAGCCGCGCAAGAACGTGCCAGCCCTTGTGCGTGCCTTCCATGCATTGAAACGGGAGCGGCACATACCTCACCGTCTGGTCCTGGCAGGGAAAAAAGGGTGGCTCTATGATGAAATCTTTGCCGAAGTCAGCACCCTGGGGTTGGACGCAGATGTGATCTTTACCGGTTATGTCCCGGACGAGGATCTCCCCTTGTTATACAACGGTGCATCGTTGTTCGTTTATCCCTCACTTTACGAGGGGTTTGGCCTCCCCCCTCTGGAGGCGATGGCCTGCGGCTGCCCAGTGATTACGTCAGATATTTCCTCTCTCCCAGAGGTGGTTGGCGATGCGGGGGTGATGATCAATCCCCGGAGCTGTGACGATCTTGCAGGAGCCATTGCCCGCGTGCTTGAGGACAGTAATCTTGCCGGGATCATGCGCGCAAAAGGTTTGGCACGGGCGGCAACCTTCAGCTGGGATCGCTGCGCCAGGGAAACCGTGGCCATTTACCGGGATGTGTCGGGAAAATAACTGCAGAGGTGGCACCATGACCAAAAAAGCACTCATTACCGGTATTGCCGGCCAGGACGGTTCCTACCTGGCCGATCTGCTCCTTGCCCAGGGGTACGAAGTCCACGGCATCGTCCGGCGGATAGCCATCGAGGACAGTGCCCACAAGCTGAAGAATATCCAGCATGTTCACGGCAGGGTGAAACTCCATGTCGCATCCCTCGACAACGTCCTTTCCCTGATCAAGACGATCCGGGAGGTGATGCCGGACGAGTGTTACCACCTGGCAGCCTCCAGTTTCGTCAGCTACTCCTTTGAGGACGAGATGTCGATCCTCAACAACAACATCAACTCGACCCACTATCTGCTGGCGGCGCTGAAGGAGTTCGTACCCCGGTGCCGTTTCTACTATGCCGGCTCCAGCGAGATGTTCGGGGCCGTCGAGACGTCGCCCCAGGACGAGCGGACCCCCTTCAACCCCCGGGCTATTTACGGCGTGTCCAAGGTGGCCGGCTACCACCTGGTGAAGAACTACCGCCAGCAGTACGGGATGTTCGCCTGTTCCGGCATCCTGTACAACCATGAGTCGCCACGCCGGGGGTACGAGTTCGTTACCCGGAAGATCGTCTCCTCGGCCGTCAGGATCAAGCTGGGGCTGCAGGAGTCGGTCTCCCTGGGGAACCTGGATGCCCACCGGGACTGGGGCTACGCTCCGGACTACGTGAACGCCATGTGGCTCATGCTCCAGGCACAGGACCCCGACGATTACGTGGTGGCCACGGGTGAGACCCACACGGTGCGGGAGTTCGTGGAGACTGCCTTCGGGTGCCTCGACCTGGATTACCGCCAGTACGTGAAGATAGATCCCCAGTTCTTCCGCCCCGCCGAGCAGGTGCCCCTCTGCGGCAATCCGGCGAAAATCGCCCGGGACCTGGGGTGGAAGAGGACGCGGACCCTGCCGGAGATCATCCGCGAGATGGTGACCAGCGAGCTGGAGCTGTACACGACGAAATGATGATGCAACAGTACGCCTCAGGGTAACGGGACGTCATGAAGATTCTCTATGATCACCAGATATTTACTTCCCAGGTTTTCGGCGGGATATCCCGCTACTTTTACGAACTGATGGCCCACTTCCATCGGGACGGAGCGGTGGATTTCGAGCTGGCCCTGGGATTTTCCAACAACTCTTACCTGCGGGGTGCCGACTGGATTCATCCCGCACCGTTTTTCCCCGGCCGGCGTTTTTTCGGCAAGACGACCCTGCTGACCACGTTGAACGGGCTCATAAGCGGACGGAGCATCAAAAGCGGGAACTACGATGTGTTCCACCCGACCTATTACAACCCCTACTACCTCCCGCTGGTGGGATCACGGCCGGTTGTGATAACGGTCTATGACATGACCCACGAGCTGTATCCCGACCTGTTTGCCGCCACTGACCGGACGGTTGCCTGGAAACGGGCGGTCCTCGGTCGTGCCGAGCGGATCATCGCCATCTCCGAAAACACGAAGGCGGATCTTCTCAGGCTGTACCGGGTCGATGAGAAGCGGGTTGACGTTGTTCACCTGGCAAGTTCGCTCCCCGCGAGCAGCGATCCCCCCCGGCTCGCCGGCCTTCCCGGGCGGTATCTGCTCTTCGTCGGCCAGAGGGGGGGATACAAGAACTTCTCCCCCTTCGTCAGGGCAGTTGCCCCGGTGCTGCGGGACGATCCCGGTCTTTTCATCGTCTGCGCCGGCGGCGGGGCATTGTCTGACGGTGAGCTTCAGGTGCTGGGAGATCTGGGAGTCGGTTCCCGGGTCCGGCAGGTTCCCATCGATGATCGACTGCTGGCATCCCTGTACCGGGGAGCGGCGGCATTCGTATTCCCCTCGCTGTACGAGGGGTTCGGCATCCCGGTGCTGGAAGCTTTTTCAGCCGGGTGCCCGGTACTGCTCAGCAACAGGAGTTCACTGCCGGAGATCGGCGGCGACGCGGCGCTTTATTTCGACCCGGAGGATGAAGCGTCGCTCCGCAGCGTCGTTGTGCAGGTACTCTATGATGCCGCCGTGGGGGATGTGCTGGTGGCGCGGGGGACTGAACGGGTGAAAGAGTTTTCGTGGGAAAAGGCCGCCAGGGAGACACAGGCGGTGTATGAACGTGTCTGACGAGGAGTCGATGAGCCAATCTGAGAAAGTATCGATCGTCACCCCGATTTTCAACGGTGTTGACCACACCCTTGCCTACCTGGAGTCCCTGGGGCAGGTGACCTATCCCAACTTCGAGGTCATCATCGTTGACGACGGCTCCACAGACGGCTCAGCGGCGGCCATTGCCGAGCGCTTTCCCCGGGTGCGGATCCTGCAGGGTGACGGCACTCTCTGGTGGTCCGGCGGTACCAATGTGGGGATACGCGATGCCCTTGACAGGGGGACCGATTTCATCCTCACCATGAACAATGACGTCCAGGTCGCCCCTGACTTCCTCGATGCCCTGGTCTCCTGCGCCCGGGAGAACCCGGGAGCGATCATCGGCGGCAAGATCTATATCATGAATGACCCGGAGCGGGTCTGGTCCGCCGGCGGGAGGCTCGACTGGCTGAGCGGCAAGACCCTGGTGCAGGTCGGCCACGGCCAGCTGGACCGCGAGGAGTTCTGCCGGCGGGAGCCCATGGACTTTCTCACCGGCATGAACGTCCTGGTCCCCGCGGACGTGTTCGCCCGGATCGGTTTCTACGACGCTGTTCATTTCCCCCAGTACCATGCCGACTCGGAATTCACCCTCAGGGCGAGGAAGGCCCGCATACCGATCGTTTTCGAGCCCGGGGCAAAGGTCTGGAACCGGGTCGAGTCGACCTTCATGCAGCGTTTTCTCCGGGGGCGCCGTTTCGACCTGGCTGCGGTCCGGGAGCTGCTCACCTCGTTCCGGTCTCCCATGAGGCTCTCGTGCTACTGGCTCCTCCACTGGCGATACTGCCCCCTGGTCCTGATCCCCTGGGCATTTTCCCTCCGGCTGCTGAGGGTTGCCGTTTTCCTCGTCAAGATTCGCCGCGCCAGTGCCGCAGGGGGCGAATCGCTTGCAAAAATAGGGGTGTAACCTGAAGATCGGCATCAGTACATCGTTCCTCGGCAACTTGCGCGCCGGGACCTGGCAGTACACCAGGCATCTGCTCCAGGGTGCCGCGCGGCGGGGCGCTATCGCCGTCGACCGGCAGGAGCGGAGCCTGCCCGTGGACGGACTTGCCGTTGCCGCCTACCCCGGCGGGGGTGAGAAGCTGGCCAAGCTCATATGGCCCAATTTCGTCCTCCCTGCCAGGGCCGGCCGGGACGGTTTCGACCTGATCCACTGTACCACCCCCTACGGCACCTTCATGCCGTGCCGCTACAAGAATGTCATCACGGTCTGCGACGTCACGCCGCTTCTCTTCCCCGGGGCACACGGGAGTATGAACGTCTGGCACCACCGTTTCGCTCTCCCCGCGATCCTGAAGCGGGCCGACCGGGTCATAACCATCAGCGACTGCTCGAAGAGGGATATCGTCAGGCTGTACGGCCTACCCCAGGAGAAGGTGACGGTGACCATGCTGGCGGCGGATCCCTGCTACCGGCCCCTTCCCCCCGGGGGTGGGGGGGAGGCGGTGACGTCGCTGCCACGCCCCTACATCCTCAACGTGGGGACCCTGGAGCCGCGCAAGAACCTGGAGGGGCTGCTGCGCGCCTTTGCCCGGGCGAAAAAGGGGGGGATCCCCCACACCCTGGTCATCGCCGGCGCCCGGGGGTGGGGGGAGTCGCGGCTGGCCTCCCTGCCGGAGATGCTGGGGATAAGGGATTCGGTGGTCTTCACCGGGTTCGTCGCGGATGAGGACCTCCCCCACCTGTACGCAGATGCGGATTTTTTCGCCTACCCCTCCCTGTACGAAGGGTTCGGCCTTCCGGTGCTGGAGGCGATGGCCTGCGGCACGCCGGTCATAACGGCGGACTCCTCCTCCCTTCCCGAGGTTGCGGGGGAGGCGGCACTGCTGGTGGACCCCCGCAGCGAGACGGAACTTGCTGCGGCCATGGTCAGGCTGGCCGGCGACGAGGCGCTCCGGTCCGACCTGGGGAGGCGGGGTATTGCCCGGGCCGCCGGTTTTTCCTGGGAAAAGACCGTAGCGGAGACCCTGGCGGTGTACGACGAGGTGTTGGGATGACCGGTCAAAGGAGACGCGCGTGAGAATTGCCATCGATGCCTCGACCATATCGACCCAGGGGGGACCGCGGACCTACGTACTCGGACTGCTCGATGCGCTCCTGTCAATCGATCAGGACAACGAATACGTGGTGTTTTACAACGACCCGTGCCACCTGGGGAGGTTCCCCCGGGCCAAGGAGATCGTGCTCCCCGGCAAGAAGCCGCTTGCCAGGCTCTGGCGGGAACATCTCCTCCTCCCCCGGGAATGCCGGCGGGAAAGGGTCGACCTGCTCCACTGCCCGAAAAGCGCCATCCCGTACCATTCACCCTGTCCGACCGTGGTGACCCTGCACGACCTGATCCCCCTCCGGCACCCTGAAACGGAAAAGCTTGCGGCGCGCCTCTACTGGCGCCTGCAGATTCCCATTGCCGCACGGCGGAGCAGCTTCGTCATTACCGATTCGGAGCATGCCCGGCAGGAGATCATGGCGGATTTTCAGGTTGCTCCGGAGCGGATAAGGGCTATAATGCTTGGCTTCGACCCGCGCATGCTGGACCGGCCGGACCCTGCCGCAACCGCCGCAGTCAGGGGTAAGTACGGCCTGCCGGAGCGCTACCTCCTCTATGTCGGGACCATTCAGCCCCGCAAGAACATCGATACCCTGATCGAGGCGTTCGCCAGGCTGCGGGAAGCGCGGAGCGACCTCCCCGGGCTGGTGATCGTCGGCCGCAAGGGATGGCTGTACGACCGCCTCTTTGCCCGCATCAGCGAGCTCGGCCTGGCGGACGAGATCATCTTCACCGGTTTCGTGCCGGACGAAGACCTCCCCCATATCTACGCCGGCGCGGTCCTGTTCGCCTATCTCTCCTTCTTCGAGGGGTTCGGCCTGCCACCGCTGGAGGCAATGGCCTGCGGCCTGCCGGTGGTGACCTCGGACACCACCTCCCTTCCCGAAGTGGTGGGGGATGCGGGGATCGCGGTCCCTCCGGCAGATGTCGACGGAGTGGTGGCCGCCATGGCCCGCATCCTCGATGACGAGACGTTCGCCCGCACCCTGGGGGAACGGGGCCGGGAGCGGGCGAAGCTGTTCTCCTGGGAGGCCGCGGCGCGGCAGACACTGGAGATTTACCGGCAGGTGACGGAAAACACGACACGGGAGCAGTGATGAAAGACAGAACAAAAAACCTAGTGACCCTGGCGCTGCTTGCGGCCATCGTCCTCCTCTGCTTTTCCAGGATCCTCTTCACCGACAAGATCGTCAGGGCACCCGACATCATCAACGAGTTCTACTGGACCATCAAAGCGATCCCCGACACCAGGTTCGCCGACCTGTTCCATTTCAGCCTGAAAGCCGACTGGGACCCTTACCAGAACAGCGGCATGACGACGGAGGGGGGGTGGGTCTCCCAGCAGTTCCTGGTCGCCAAGACCCTCATCTTCTGGCTGATACCCCAACCGGTAAGCATCGCCTGGTTCATGGTGCTCAACCTGATCTTCGGCGGCATCGGCACCTACTGCTGTTGCCGCCTCATCGGCGCAAGCCGCCTGGCTTCGTTTGCCGGCGGGCTCATCTTTGCCATCGCTCCGGAGAACTCCTCCCTCATCAATGCCGGCCACGTGCTGAAGATCGCCACCATCTGCTTTGCCCCCTGGGTGTTCTACTGCTATGAACAGGCCGTGCGCAGCCGGCGGCTCTTCTGGTTTCTCACCACCGGCATGGTGCTCGCCTTCCAGTTTTTCCACGGCCACTGGCAGATCGCCTTCTATACCTGCCTTGCCCTGGGTGTCTACGGTGTCGTCCGCTCCTGCCTCGCCGCGGCGGGGGAGAGATGGCAGGGGGTTGGCAAACTGCTGGCCCTCAACATCGTCATGGTGGCGTTCTTCCTCTCCAGCGTGGCCATTTCCCTGGCTCCGCTGGCCTCCTGGTCGAAGGATACCAACCGCGGCGCTATGAGCGGGGAGAACAGGGGGAAGGGGGGACTGAACATGGAGGAAGCCATGTCCTGGTCAATGCCCCCGGAAGAGCTGGCCACCTTCGTCATACCCGGATTTTTCGGGCTTTCCCGCCAGGAGGGGGGTGAGAACCCCACCAACATCAGGAGTTACTACTGGGGGAGGATGAACTTTACCCAGACCAACGACTACATGGGGCTGCTCCCCTGGATGCTGCTCCCCCTGCCGCTGGTTTTCCGCCGCGACCGCTACACCTGGTTCGCCCTGGCGGCGATTGCCGGCGGGCTTGCCTTCTCCCTCGGCAAGTACTCCCTCTTTTACCAGTTCATCTACGAACACCTCCCCGGTATCAACCGGTTCCGCGTCCCCAAGATGATGATGTTCGTGCCGCTCCTCGGCCTCGCGACGCTCACCGCCCGGGGGATCGACTGTCTCCGGGATGCCGGCATCAGGTCGACGGCGGCGTTCCGCCGCTACCTGTACGCCATCTGGCTGGTGCCGCTCCTCCTCATGGTCGTATTCGCCATCCTGCACTACGGCCGGGAACTGTGGATCCAGAGGTTCGTCGATATCCTGGCCCAGCCGACCCGCTACGAACAGGGGGAGTCGCTCATCATGCAGAGATGGACGAATCTCTCCCTCGAGACGCTCATCGCCGCGGGGGTGGCGGCCCTCTACGCCTTCGCGCTGACCCTCCTGCGGGCCGGGGCCGTGGCGCGGTTCGTGCCCCTGCTGCTGATCGCCCTGCTTGTCGCCGATATTGGACGGATAAACGCCAAGTTCCTCTTCCTGGTCGATGCCCCCCATAAAACCATCGACAAGGCAACACCGGCCATGGAGTACCTTCTCAAGCAGCAGGGTCATTACCGGACACTCCCCCTTTCCGGTGAGCCGATGCCCTACTCGGCCAAGAATATCCCGGTACTGTTCACCTCGTCGCCGGTGCAGCAGCAGCGCTGGCAGGAGTTCCTCGACGGGTTCAACTTCGGTTCCCCCATGCTGGACATCCTCAATGTCAGGTACCTCGTGATGAATCCGGAGCAGTACGAGAAGGATTTCCGCATCTTCGGCGAACGGTTCGTGCCGGTCTTTGCGTCCCCCGACGGGAAGGACCTGGTGGTGGAGAACCGCCACGTGCTCCCCAAGGGGTGGCTTGTGCCGGCAGTCGTCCGCGTGCAGGAGGGGGGGCAGGCCCTGGCGATCATCCAGAACCCCGCATTCGATGCGCGGAACCTGGCCATCGTGGAGGCGGATCCCCCCCTCGCCCTGGAACAGGCTGGCGCCGCGTCGACGCCGCCAGGGGAGGTCTCCCTGGAGCGATACGAGGGGGAGCGGGTCGTCTTCCGGGCAACGGTTACGAAAAACGCCCTGCTGGTGACCGGGGAGAAGTACGCCAACGGCTGGAAAGTGCTGGTGGACGGCAAGCCGGCACGGCTCGAACGGGTCGACTACGTGCTGCGGGGGGTCTACCTGACGCCGGGTACCCACGAGGTCAGGTTCATCTTCGACCCCTTGTCCTTCAAGATGGGCAAATGGCTGACCCTCGGCTCGTTCATGCTCTTTGCGGTCATGCTCGGCCTGGAATGGCGCCGGTGGAGGAGGCAGGAGTAGGGAGTAGGGAGTAGGGAGTAGGGAGTAGGGAGTAGGGAGTAGGGAGTAGGGAGTAGGGAGTAGGG
>Ga0129297_10000023_pt1 | contig 83335 bp, 77 predicted proteins | sample I18A1metaG_FD_94708 | JGI IMG/M metagenome (GOLD analysis project Ga0129297, IMG submission 94708) | Lake sediment bacterial and archeal communities from Gulf of Boni, Indonesia to study Microbial Dark Matter (Phase II) - ​I18A1 metaG | ecosystem: Environmental > Aquatic > Freshwater > Lake >... | reverse complement strand
GTCGGCTCATCGCATCCTGGGGCTGAAGTCGGTCCCAAGGGTTTGGCTGTTCGCCAATTAAAGCGGTACGCGAGCTGGGTTTAAAACGTCGTGAGACAGTTTGGTCCCTATCTGCCGTGGGCGTAGGAGATTTGAGAGGATCTGTCCTTAGTACGAGAGGACCGGGATGGACGAACCTCTAGTGTACCTGTTGTCCCGCCAGGGGCATTCGCAGGGTAGCTATGTTCGGAAAGGATAACCGCTGAAAGCATCTAAGCGGGAAGCCCCCCTCAAGACTAGATCTCCCAGGGAGCAATCCCCTGAAGGTTCGTCGTAGACTACGACGTTGATAGGCCGGCGGTGTAAGCATGGTAACATGCTCAGCTAACCGGTACTAATTGACCGTGAGGCTTGACCATAAAAAGTTTTCGTGAAGAAGGGGGAGGACCTCCTCCCCCTCCCTTCCCGCGCATCTGACAGCACATTGATATGCGTCCTGGCAATTGTCACAAGCTCTTTCACTTTTCGGTGGCTATGGCGTAGGGGATACACCTGTTCCCATCCCGAACACAGAAGTTAAGCCCTACAGCGCCGATGATACTGCACGGGTGACCATGTGGGAAAGTAGGACGCCGCCGAAATTAATCAGAAAGCCCCGCCTCGAATGAGGCGGGGCTTTCGCTTTTATTGCTCCGCTATCAGCTTTGGATGAGCGCCTGTCCAGCCCCCAGCCCCAGCCTCTATTTCTTCAACTCAATCCCGTAACTCTTGATTTTGCGGTGCAGGTTGGAGCGCTCCATTTCGATGGCCTCGGCCGTCTTGGAGATGTTCCAGTCGTTTTCCTCAAGTTTGCGCAGCAAAAACTCCTTCTCGAACTCTTCTCTCGCCTCGCGAAAACTATCGACTTCCCAAAACGCATCCTGACCCTCTGCGGCAAGCGGAGTTGCCGGGCCTTGCCGGACATCACTCAAGGGCAGTTGCTCACGGGAGATGATCTTTGACGGGGACATGATCACCAGGCGCTCAATCAGGTTTTTCAATTCGCGCACGTTTCCAGGCCATGGATAATTGAGCATGGCGGAAAGCGCACTCTCGTCGAGAATCTTTATCTCGCGGCTCTCCTTGCTGCAGAAATGCTGGAGGAAGTGCTCGGCAAGCAGGGCAATATCATCGCGCCTTTCTCGCAGCGGCGGCACATGAAAGGGGATGACGTTGAGGCGATAGTAAAGATCCTCGCGGAACTGCCCTTCGGCGATCTGCTTGGCCAGATCCTTGTTGGTCGCGGCAATGACCCGTACATCGACTTCGATGGTACGACTGCCACCGACCCGCTCGAATTTGCGTTCCTGAAGAATGCGCAGCACCTTGGCCTGGGTTTTCAGGCTCATGTCGCCGATCTCGTCGAGAAAAAGCGTGCCCTCATGGGCCAGGTCGAACTTCCCCCGCCGTTGCGCAGTCGCTCCCGTAAATGCGCCACGTTCGTGGCCGAACAGTTCCGATTCGATCAGTTCTTCGGGGATGGCGGCACAGTTCACCTCGATAAAAGGCTTGTCGCTGCGCTGGGAATGGTTGTGAATCGCCCTGGCCACCAGTTCCTTGCCAGTGCCGTTCTCACCGGTAATCAAAGCCCAGCCTGAAGTCGGTGCCACGATTTCGATCTGCCGGCGCAACTCGACGATTTTTGAGCTATCGCCGATCATTTCATAGTCCTGGGCAATCTTCGCCTTAAGGGCACGATTCTCCTGGCTCAGGCGATTGAGTTTCAGCGCGTTCTGGATGCTGACCAGGAGCTTCTCGAGAGAAAGCGGTTTCTCGATGAAATCGTAAGCGCCGGATTTGGTGGCGCGGACCGCGGTTTCAATGGTGCCGTGGCCGCTCATCATGATGACCAGCTGTTCGCTGTTCCATTCGCGAATGCGTGCCAGCGTCTCGAGCCCGTCCATGCCGGGCATCCAGATGTCAAGCAGTATCAGGTCGGGGCGATCTTCACTCAAAAGCGTCAAGGCACTTTCGCCGTCGGAGGCCGTGGAGACGGCAAACCCTTCATCCAGCAGGATGCCGGTCAGGCTGTCGCGAATGCTTTGTTCGTCGTCGACGATCAGGATGCTGTACATGGTTCCTCGCGCGTATCGTTCAGGCCTGCCGGCTCTCTCTCGGCACAGGCAGCTCGATGATGAACCGGGTGCCGCGAGGCTCGTTGTCGCGGACCCGGATATAGCCGTTGTGATCGGCAATGATGGTTGAAACGATGGCAAGGCCTAAACCGGTCCCACTCTTTTTGGTGGAGAAATAAGGCTCGAACAGTCTGGGCTTGTCGGCTTCCGGAATGCCGCAGCCGTCGTCGCTGACCGTCAGGGTTGCCAGCTGCAGGGCGGGGCTGAAGTTGGTGCTGACCTCGATGTGCCCGCCAGGCTTTACTGCGGCGACGGCGTTGTCGAGGAGGTTGATGAGCACTCGCTTCAACTGTTCGCGGTCGAGGCTGAAGGCGGGGAGTGAACTGTCCGCGACGAAGGAGAAGGCAATGTCGCGGTGCCCTTCCTGGAAAAGGACCAGGGCCTCTGCCGTCAGTTCGTTCAAGTCATTTATCGCCGGCTTGCTGGCCGGCATCCTGGCGAAGTTGGAGAATTCGTTGACCAGGGTTTTGAGTTCGTCGACCTGACGGATGATCATCTGGGTACACTCGTCAAAGACCTGGTCGTCGGGACTGAAACGCCCCTGATAACGGCGGCGCAGGCGCTGGGCCGAAAGCTGGATGGGGGTGAGGGGGTTCTTGATCTCATGGGCGATACGTTTTGCAACCTCGCGCCAGGCTGCCATGCGCTGGGCCTTGAGCAGTTCGGTCAGGTCGTCGAACACCACCACCGTGCCGATGAACTCCTGCTGCTCATCCTTGAGTGTGGTCACGTTGACCAACAGGGTCAGATGCGTCTCCCCGAGGTCGATGGTCACCTGCCGTCGCACGGAGTCCTTTCCGGAACCGAGCAGGTCGCGCAACAGGTCACGTACGATCGGCAGGTGGTCGGGGGTGAGCAGGTCGCGATAGTTGTGTCCGACGATTTGGTCCGGATGCAGCTGCAGGAGCCGCTCCGCCGATTTGTTTATGGTGGTAATGACGCCATGATTGTCTATGGAAATGACCCCGGCGGTGATGTTGGCCAGAACCGTTTCCATGTAGTGGCGGCGGCGCTCCAGTTCCTGGTTAGAAAGCGACAGCTCCTGGTTGGCCTGGCGAATGGCTCTCTGGCTGTGCCTGAGATCTGAGGTCATCTTGTTGAAGGAGCGGACCAGCGTGCCGATTTCATCGCCGGCGGTCTGCTCGATGGTCACGTCGAGATCCCCTTCGGCCACCCGGTTGGTAGCGTCGGCCAGGGCCTGAATCGGTTCGGTAATGCCGCGGGCCATGTAGAAACCGGCCCAGGTTGCCAGGAAAACGATGACCAGGGAAATGACCAGCAGGGAGAGGACATATCCGGTCTGGATCTTCCCTTTGAGCATTTTTGCATTGCGATACTGGTCGAAGGAGAGATTGATCTCCTTCATCTTGTTGACCAGTGAATAGGGGACGTAATAGTTGACCACGACCACGGCGACGATATCGTCAGGGTTCCAGTTTGAGTAAACGGGGACGATGCCGCGGATCAGGTCGGCCTTGCCGATAGGGCTGATTCTGGTGAATCGGTTTCCCTGCAAGGCCTCGCGAATGGAGTCCGAGCTCGGATTGGTGAATTCGTTGGCGGGAACCTGGGGATTGATGGCACGCACGAGTTCTTCGTTGGTGGAGGAGAAGACCTCGACGACGCCAAGATTGTATTCCCGTTGCTTCTGATGGATGAGCTCGACCAGTGCCGGCAGGTTCTCGTCGTTGAGAAGTTTCTTTTCCTTGACGATCTGCGAAATCTGTTCGGCGTAATAGAGGGCGTTGGCCGCGGAATTCTTGTAGTAGGTCTGGGCAACGTCCAGGGATTCCTCTATCGCGGTTTCGATCTGGCGGTTGAACCAGTTTTCGATGGAACTGGTGATCAACCCGGCCGCGACCAGAAAGAGCAGCAAGGTAGGGACCAGGGCCAGGGCCACGAAGGCCAGGACAAGTTTGCTGCGCAGTCGCGTGCCGGGGATCGATCCTCGTCGTTCCAGAAACAATTTGAAAACGTTTCTGAATACCAGGAACAGGCAGATGATGATCAGGAGGATGTTGACGTTGATCAGGACCAGGACCAGGATGTTGCCAGACAGGGGGATTTCCGTGGTCAGGCTGAACAGCTTGGCCTGGTAGCGCATGGAGAAGAAGACCAGCGCAAACAGGCCGATGACGACCAGCCATTCACGCCGGCGCTTGCGAGCCTCCTGGGACGGGGGCGCTGATGATTTTCTGGGAGGACTGGTCATCGAAATGACGCCATTCTAGGGGGAAACCGCAGGTGTTGCAAGACTGCAACAATATGGGAAACGAAAAGGGGGCCGGAAACGGCCCCCTTCGGGTTCTGGTGCCAGGTGCGCTCAGGCGCGGGATATGGCCAGTTCAGGTGAAGAAAATTTCGGCAGGGGCAATTGCAGCCCCTCGAGCAGGCTGCGGTCGTTGCCTTCCAGCAACTGCCAGCAGTGCGGATTCTCCAGGATTTTTTTGACCAGCCGGTGGTTGATGTCGTGTCCGGCCTTGTAGGCGCGCACATGGCCAAGGATCGGATAGCCGAGCAGGCTCAGGTCGCCGATGGCATCCAGAATCTTGTGGCGCACGAATTCGTCCGGGAAGCGTAACCCTTCCGGGTTGAGAATCCGCTCGTCGTCGATGACGATGGCATTTTCCAGCGAACCGCCGCGGGCGAGCCCGGCGGCCTTCAGGCGTTCGACATCGCGCAGGAAGCCGAACGTGCGTGCCGGAGCCAACTCGCGGCGGAAACTTTCTGCCGAGATCTTGATCGAACGCTGCTGAACCGGGATGCACGGATGCTCGAAGGCGATGTCATGGGTCATCCGGTAGAAGCGGGACGGGATGATGTTGATCCGCTTGTCGCCATCGGTAACCGTCAGGGGATGACGAATGGCCAGGAAAGTCCGCTTGCGTGCGAGCTTGCGCTGGCCGGCAGCTTCCAGCAGAGTGGCAAACGGGATGCTGCTGCCATCGAGGATCGGGACTTCCGGCCCGTCGATGTCAATATGCAGGTTGTCGATGCCATAGGCAGAGAGCGAGGCCAGCAGATGCTCGACCGTGGAGACGCGTGCCTCGCCTCGCCCCAGAACGGTGGCCATGCGCGTATCTACCACGTTGTCGGCACAGGCCGGGATCGACACGGTCTGCTCGCCGAGGCTGCGATGGAAGATGATGCCGGTGCCTGCTTCGGCAGGGCGCAGCGTCATATTGATGCGGGCGCCACTATGCAAGCCGATTCCGGAGATGGTAACGGTTTTGGCGAGCGTGCTTTGGTAGATCATGGCGCGTGTTATATCCCTTCAAACAGGAAACATTTCGTTACACACCATGTTTATGCAAGGAGCTTGCCATGGAGAGCATAGATTTAACTTGTTGAAACTGGTGGGTTTTTCTCTTCGGGCAGGATGGGCGTGAGCTTGTGAGTCGTAAGGTTGCCACAGGGTGTGTGGATTTACTGCGACAGCTTCCGGGTCAAAGCCTTCCCGAACGAATGATACCGATCGCCAGCCACAGGCCAAGGATTCCGGCAATCGAGTAGCCAAGAAAACCGAGCATCGGGAAGCCGAACAGCAGCGGGCCCTTGTTGGTTTGCATGATCAGTGAAGAACCGACGATCAGCGCCCCGATCACCACTGCAAACGAGATGCGATTGCTGGAACGGTCAAGGTCGGTGACCAGTTTTTCCAGGCCGCGGTGCTCCAGGTCGATCTTGAACTGGTTGCGATTGAGCCGGTTGATGAACTCCTTGATGTCGCGTGGCAGATTCTTGATCAGGGAGGCATAACTCTGGGCCACCCGACCGACCTGGCGGGAGATGTTCCCCGGGGCAAAGCGCTCGCGCACCAGTTTTTCGATGTAGGGGCGCATGTAGTCGATCATGTTGAACTCGGGATCGAGCTGGCGTCCCAGTCCCTCCATGGCGACCAACGCCTTGGCCAGGAGGACGAAGTCGGTCGGAAAGCGGATGCTGTGATGGGTCAGGATCTCGATGAAATCGGTGAGCAGCCGCCCCACCCGCAGATCCTGGAGAAGGATGTCGTAGTAGTCTTCGATGAACTCATGCAGGTCTCGGCGCAGGCTCTTCAGATCGGCCTCGTCGGTGATCTCTCCCGAATAGAGCAGCTGGGCAATAATCCCCTCCACGTCGCGTTGCAGCAGCGCCTCCAGCAGGTCGATCAGCTGTTGCTTCAATTCCGGGCTGAGGCGGCCGACCATGCCGTAGTCGAGCATGCAGATGACATGGTCGGGGAGGACGAAGATGTTCCCCGGGTGCGGGTCGCCATGAAAGATGCCGTGATCGAGAACCTGCTTGAGAAAAGCGGTGGCCCCGCGTCTGGCCAACTCCTTGAGGTCGTAGCCCCGTGCGGTCAACTCCCTGAACTCGGAGATCTTGATCCCGGGGATGTATTCGAGAACCAGGACCGTTTCTCCCGAATGCTGCCAGTAGACCTTCGGGAAGTAGACCGTCGAATCCCCCGCGAAGTTTGTGGCAAACCGCTCGATGGTGTGCCCTTCGCGCAGAAAATCCAGCTCCCGCCGGATGGTGCGCCGGAACTCCTTGACCAGCCCGACCGGATCGTACAGGGCGACGGCCGGGACATGCTGCTCAATCAGGTGGGCCAGCCCCATGAGAATGTCGATGTCGGTTTCGATGGTTCGGGAGATCCCCGGGCGCCTCACCTTGAAGACGACCTGCTCGCCACTGTGCAGTCTGGCCAGGTGAACCTGGGCGATCGACGCTGCCGCAAGGGGCTCGTTGGAAAATTCGGCGCAGACGACCCCCACTGACAACCCCAGTTGGCGTTGGATCTGTCGTTCAATATCTGCCACCGGAAGGGCGGGGACCTCATCCTGAAGTTTGCGGAACTCTTCAACGTAAGGCTTCGGCACCACGTCCGGGCGGGTCGACAGAAGTTGGCCGAACTTGATGAACGTCGGGCCCAGCTCCTCCATCGCCATGCGCAGACGCTGGGGCTGGCTGAGCCGCTGCATTTCACGGGACGGGCTGCTGCGCGAGACGATGCGCTTGCCGAGCTCCAGGTAATAGTCGATGTTCAGTTGCTCGACAAAATGCCCGAAGCCGTATTTGATTAATACGCCAAGGATCTTCCGATAGCGGCGGATCGTGCGCAGATTGCGATTGAAGCGCAGAAACGGCAGCATGTTCGTCCGCTAGCTCAGGAGGCCTGTTCCTTGAGGCGCTTCTCCAGCTGTGCCACCTTTTTCTTGAGCTTGTCGAATTCGTCCTGGGTGACGACGCCCAGGCGTTCACAGGCCTTTTTTACCTCGTCATGGGCGCGCTGCTCCAGTTTCTCCTGATTCTCGCGTGCTGTCTCCTGCAGCTTGCTCAGCAGGGCCTTGCCTTCCTCTTCGGAAACGTTGAATTTCTGCTTCAGGTCCTGGAGAAACTCTTCGGCTTTCTTCTGACTCAGGGTTGCAGCGCCCAGCGCGGTCAGCAGGGTTTTCTCGAGCAGGTTGGTCATGGTGGCCTCCGCCCAGCCAGAAACGGCTGGAAATAGTGGAATTTACTCAAGCATATCAGAGATGGGGGGAGTTGCAACGGCGGACGGCGGCGCAAGGCCGCGACGGATTAACGTTTGAACAGCCAAAGAAGGAAGGAAAGGACCAGGGAGATCAGCAGGCAGGTGCCGAGCGGGAAGTAGAAAGAAAAGTTTTCCCGCTCGATCCGCAAGTCGCCGGGGAGCCTGCCGATCGGCGGCAATTTCCCCGACCAGAGCCAAAGGGCGCCGACGATGGCCAGCATACCGCCGGCAATGATGAGGAGCTTTCCCGGATGGGGTGACATCAGTTGGTGCGGTGCGGGTAGTAGCGGTCTTTTTCCGAATAGATGCAGCCACAGTATTGCTGGCGGTAGAGGCCGAGTTCCTTGGAGGTGAGGATTCCTTCCTGCCAGCCGCTGCGGAAATCTTGGTAGAGAAAGCTGGTCCCGTAAAGCCTGGCCAGTTCTTCACCGTACTGGCGAATCATTTCGTGGTTCTGGTAGCGCGAGTAGAGCAGGCTGGTGGTGAAGGCTTCGAAGCCGTGGCGGACGGCGTATTCGGCGGTGCGCTGCAGGCGTGACTGGTAGCAGTAGGCGCAGCGCCCGGAGGGTTCCTGGGAAACCTGAGAGAGAAACTCCTCCAGGCCGTAGTCGTCAATCGTAACCAGCGGCAGCCCGCTCAGTTTGGCATAATGCTGTGCCGCGTCGAGCCGGCGGCGATATTCCTGGTAGGGATGGATGTTGTGATTGAAAAAGTAGCCGGTGACCTGGTGCCCGGCCTCGCGCAGAATGCGCAGCGGATAGATGGTGCAATTCCCACAGCAGATGTGAAGAAGAACATTCATAGCTCAAAAGTATAGTACGGGCGACGAAAATTTTCCAGCAACGTATCTTTTTACCCGGTCGCCACGGCGGGAGGGAGCTGCCGCCCCTGCCAGATCCGGCGGGCCAGCGTCCTGGCCTGTTGTTGGCGGGGCAGTTGGCGGCGGCATTCGCGCAGGAGTGCTGTCCAGAGACGGTCCAGATCATCCTGGTATGCCTTGAGCAGTTCGGCGGTCACCAGCGGCGCGCTGGGCAGGCTGACCTCCCGGCGGCCGCTGCCTGCGACCAGGAGCAGGGCTTCGGCTGTGACCTGGCTGTCGACATCCAGTGCTTCGCCGTGAGGGCCGAGCAGCCGGCAGAAGCCGAAAAAGCTGGTGTCCTGCCGGAGCGGGCCGGGGAGTTGGTGGCTGCACAGCGGTACCGGGTCGCGGCGGCGCAAGTAGTCTTCGGGGAAGCGCGGGACTCCATCCTGAAAGACCAGGGCCTCGATCCGCCTCTGAATGCTGTCCCCGACCGATTTTCGCGCTGGTTTGGCCGCAGAGCTTGATGAGGCAGCACTTTCCAGCCCGGCCAGAAGCGACAGCGGCACGTCGGTACTTGGCAGTGGGCGCGGCAGACCGGTGCCGTCGCCGGCTATGACCGTGGCCTGTGGCGGGGCGCGATCAAACCCCACCAGGTCAAGGCGCTGCTCGCCGCCGGCTGCTAGGTGTATCGCGGCCACGGCCCACTGTTCGCCAAGCATCTGCCAGAACAGTTCGGCGCCCGCCGTCATCGGCCAGTTGGCCGGCAGGGCCAGGCGCAGGGACCCTTCCGGTGCGGTGATGCCGGCCAGGAAAAGCGCCTGCCAGACCCAGGCAGGGGTTGCTGCTGGCAGGGATATGCGACGGTAGGGCCAGGCGCGGCGCAATATTGCCAGCCATTGCCGCCGCTGCACCGGGTCGGGTTCCAGCGTTTCGCCAAGGGCCGCTTCGACACGGTACGGAGCCCACCCCTGGGGGAGTTGCCCAAGCTCCTCCGCGAGCGTGCGGGGCAAAGGCGTACCGCGCAAAGACTGCAGCAAGACCATCCCCGCCAGGCAGGGCCGGGGAGCGACCACGGTTTGATGTTCGGCGGGAGCTTGCGGGATGAGGTTGACCAGTAAATCGACCGACTCTTCCGCGACGGCCATGCCAACCTGGTGGCAGCGGAGCGCCTCGTCGAGCAATAAGGATAGGGTCGTCTGGGCCCTGTCGCGGTTCCCTCCCCAGCTTAACTGTGTCATCCGTCCGGCCAGGTGCTGGAAGCGTGTCGCCGCCGCCGCGGGAAGAGGCATTTCCGGGCCGGTTACTGCCAGCCAGGCAGACAGTTGGGGGGGGAGGTCGGCGAGTGCATAGGCGAGAGCCTGTTCCAGACGTTCCGGAGCGACCCCGGTCGGAAGACTCTGCTGCCAGATAAGGGCCAGCAGACGCCACAGGGTCAGCCACCCTTTGCTCAGCGCCTGTGCGGCCACCCGCTGGTCATGCAGCTTGCCATGGGCCGCAAGCCGTGCCGCTTCGTCAAGGTCCGCCTGCATACTGCGCAGATTGCTCAGGCACAGGTTGACGAAATGCTCGGCAGGGAGTTGCTCCGGCGGGCAGCGCCCGGTGATGGCCGAGAGTTTCAACTCCTGCAGCAGGCTGTCGCCGACCACAGCGAAATCGGTGGCTTTCAATTGCCGTGTGGGGGGGAGTTGCCAGCTCCTGGACAGAGTCACCTCCCCCGCGGCTGTTTGCCAGAGGTTCACGGCCTGTGCTTCCCAGGTAATGAACTGGCTGAGGCCGAGAGTCGCCGCGGTGATCGCGCCCCGCTTGAGCAGGATGGAATCGGTCTTTTCCGGGATCAGGATCACCGCCCCGGCCAGCAGGCTGTCGCGATTAATCCACAACACCAGGTCCGCGGGGGCTCCATCAGCGATGAGCAGTGGTGGCGATTCCTCGACGCGGCGGAACGGCGTCCGCCCGTCGGCCAGGCGGGCCTCAAACCAGGAGAACAGGTGCCTGCGGAACAACGGCAGAAAATCGGCGGTCATGGGAGTGTGCTGCGGTGTTCCTGGCGGAACCTCTGCGAAATCAGCCGAACAAGGGGGTGGCCGCCGGCCCCCTGGGCGAGCGTCCAAGGTGCTGGCAGGCGGCAGCGGTGGCGACCCTCCCCCGCGGTGTGCGATTGAGAAACCCCTGCTGGATCAAAAACGGCTCGATGACATCCTCGATGGTATCCTTCTCCTCACCGATCGCTGCGGCCAGAGTGTCAAGCCCGACCGGACCGCCGCCGAATTTGTCGATGATGGTCAGCAGCAACGTCCGGTCCATGTGGTCGAACCCCTCCCGATCCACTTCCAGGCGCAGCAGGGCCCGGTCGGCCAGTTCGCGGGTTATCCTGCCATCGCCTTCGACCTGGGCGAAATCGCGAACCCGGCGCAGCAGGCGATTGGCAATGCGCGGCGTGCCGCGACTGCGTCGCGCGATTTCGAAAGCGCCGTCGGCATCGATCGGAATGGCGAGGATGCCGGCGCTGCGGCTCACGATGGTGGCAAGATCCTGATCGCTGTAGAACTCCAGGCGACAGATGACGCCGAAGCGGTCACGCAGCGGGGAGGAGAGCAGGCCGGCCCGTGTGGTGGCGCCAACCAGGGTGAAACGCGGGATGTCGAGCTTGATGGTGCGGGCCGAGGGCCCCTGGCCGATCATGATGTCGAGCTGGTAATCCTCCATGGCCGGGTAGAGAATCTCCTCGACCACCGCGGTGAGTCGATGGATCTCGTCGATGAACAGCACGTCGCCGGCCTCCAGGTTGGTCAGCACGGCGGCAAGGTCGCCGGGGCGCTCGATGACCGGCCCCGAGGTGCTTTTGATGCCGACTCCCATCTCGTTGGCGATGATGTGTGCCAGGGTGGTCTTGCCCAGCCCCGGCGGGCCGTAGAAGAGGACGTGGTCGAGGGCCTCGCTGCGGCCGCGGGCGGCGCCGACGAAGACCTTGAGGTTCTCCTTGATCTTCCCCTGGCCGATGTATTCATCGATGGTCCGGGGGCGTAGCGACTGCTCGAAGGCGCGGTCGTCGCCGGTCGTCTGGGCGGTGATGAGACGGTCAGACATAAGGGCCCGTGAGGAGTGAGGAGTGAGGAGTGAGGAGGAAAAGCATCAGCGGGCCAGAACCTTCAGGGCGCCCTTGAGAATCTCCTCCATCGGGGCGTCGCCGGCGACTTCCAGGGCCTCGAGGGCCTTGCGGGCCTGGGGCTCCTTGTAGCCGAGGTTGACCAGGGCCGACAGCACATCGGCGAGGGGGTCGCCGGTGTTGCGGGCGGCTGCCGCAGCCGGCTGTGCGGGGACCGCGGCGCCGGCCACGGCCCCGAGCTTGTCCTTGAGTTCCAGGACCAGGCGCTCGGCGGTTTTTTTGCCGATCCCCGGCAGGGCGGCCAGGCGTTTGACGTCGCCGGCAAGCACGGCCCCCTGCAGATCGACCACAGGGATGTGCGAGAGGATGTTGAGGGCCAGTTTCGGGCCGATTCCGGAGATGTTGATCAGGGTGACGAACATCTCCTTTTCCATGAGGGTCGAGAATCCGAACAGCAGCAGGGCCTCTTCGCGCACGTGGGTGTAGACCTGCAGCCGCACCTCGCCATCATCGGGGATGGCATAAAAGGTCGACAGCGGAATAAACACCCGGTAGCCGACGCCGCCGGTGTCGACGATGACGTGATCGATCGATTTGTAGGCGAGCTCGCCGCGAAGCAGGGCAATCATAGGCACCGTAAGGGGTGAGGCGTAAGGAGCGAGGAATCAAAGCCGGTCATGAGCTAGCGTCCCGTGCGGATAAGGGCCTGATTCAGGGTGCGGCTGTGGGCGTGGCAGATGGCGACGCCCAGGGCGTCGGCCGCGTCCTCCTGGGAAATCTCCGGCAGGTTGAGCAGGGCCTTGACCATCTGCTGCACCTGCGGCTTGCCGGCCCGGCCGTAGCCGACAACCGCACTTTTGACCTGCAGGGCGCTGTACTCGTGGACCGGCAGGCCGGCGTTTACTGCCGCCACCATGGCTGTCCCCCGGGCATGGCCGAGTACCAGGGCGGCCTGCGGATTCTTGGCCAGAAAGACTTGTTCGATCGCCACCGCGTCAGGGGCAAATTCAGTGATGATTCTGGCAACCCCGTCGTAAATGGTTTTCAGGCGGGTGGCCAGCGCCGCAGTCGAAGCTGTGGCGATGATGCCGTTGTCGACATGCCGCAGGCGGTTCCCATGGCATTCTACGAGGCCGTAGCCGGTGATGCGACTGCCGGGATCGATGCCGAGAATAATCATAGGGACGGCTTAGGGTTCTGGTTTCGGGGTCCGGGATTCGCGCAGCGGTGTTTCCCCCGAGCCTCGAACCGCGCACCCCCTGCCATTCGGTTACATCAGGTTGGCCAACTCGTCGTCGGCGATGTCGAAGTTGGCGTAGACGTTCTGTACGTCGTCGTTGTCTTCGAGCTTGTCCATCAGCTTGAGCATCGACTCGGCCTGTTTCCCCGTGAGGAGCACTTGGGTTTGCGGCAGCATGGTCACGTCGGCGGTCTCAAACGGCAGGCCGGCGGCGAGCAGACTGTCGCGCACTTCCATGAAATTGCCTGGATCGGTGATGACCTCATAGGCATCGCCCTCATCCTTGACGTCCTCGGCACCGGCGTCGAGGGCCGCTTCGAAGAGTTTTTCAAAGTCGGTCGATGTCGGGAAAGAAATCAGTCCCTTGCGCTCGAAGAGGAAGGCGACCGAACCGCTGACCCCGAGATTGCCGCCGTACTTGGTGAAGATGTGCCGGACATCGGCAACGGTCCGGGTGCGGTTGTCGGTCATGAACTCGACGATAACGGCAACCCCGCCGGGCCCGTAGCCCTCAAAGGTTCCCTCTTCGTAACTGACGCCGTCGAGATCGCCGAGCCCCTTCTTGATGGCCCGGTCGATGTTGTCCCGGGGCATGTTGGCCTGGCGGGCCTTGTCGAGCGCCGCACGCAGGCGCGGGTTGCCGTCCGGGTCACCACCGCCGATGCGGGCGGCCACGGTGATCTCCTTGATCAGTTTGGTGAAAACCTTGCCGCGCTTGGCGTCCTGGGCGCCCTTGCGGTGTTTGATGTTGGCCCACTTGCTGTGTCCTGCCATGGGTGCCGCTGCTCCTTATCCGACAGTTTCTGTGAGACGCCAGCTTTAAGGGCAGGCTGCCGTCCCGGAGGCTGGATGAATCACCGGGAGCCGGCCCGCTGGCCAACTCCCGGTGGTTGAGGCGATGCTTCGCAGCTGTTAGCGGCCGCGGTGCGTGGCGCGATAGTTGACGACCTTGATCTGATCGGCAACCTTGCGGACCCCGATCGTCCCTTCGGCCAGAGAGAGTGCCTGCTCGCGGTCCGCTTGCGAGTGCAACTGGCCGACCAGTGTCACCTGCCCGTCCTTGACGACGACATCGAGCAGGTCGTGGTCGAGTTGCGGCTGATTGTACAGGGCGAGTTCAACCCGCTTGCGCAGCACCAAGTCTGCCAGGACCTTCTTGTACGTCCCTTTCGATTCGACCAGATTGCGGTCTTTGATGCCGTCGCAGATCAGGCGCACGGCCGTCTCGTCCGAAAGCCGCTTGGTGTTGATGATCAGGTCATACTCGAGCGGGTCGTCCCAGTCGCGGTCGAAGTAGTACTTGATGAAACCGGCGCGCTGCTGGTCGCTTTTGCGCACCAGGATGCGGGCCCGGTCGGGGTCGAGCCATTCGCGCTCGGCCCAGCGCTCGACCCGGTCCTCGAACGGCGCAATGATGCGCACGCGCATCACGCTGTGAATCCCGTCGAGCAGATCCTGGCCGCCGCGTCCGTAAATAATCACGTTTCCTTTGAGGGCGAACTCAAGGATGATCAACTCGATCAGTTTGAGAGAGATCTCGTGTTTGAAGTCGAGCTTTTCACTGAAGTGAGGTGGCTTTTCGTCGGCCATCTCCAGCGATTCCCTGGTCAGTCCGTATTGGTCGGCAACCTCCATGATCGCATCGCCGTCTACCAGGGTGTAGCCGAGCTTTTCAGCCGCTTTTCGGGCGATCGGAATACCGCCGGTGCCCATCTGCCGGGAAATGGTGATGATAGCCATTGCGCCCTCTCGCTACTGTGGTCAAAAACGAAGGGATATTATCAAGCTTGCCGCGGAACTGACAAGAGCAAAGGTGCCGGGGCGACTGTTTAGTAATTGGGCTTGCTGGCAAAGCAGTGATGGGCCTCGATAAACCGCACCGTCCGGGTCTTCGAGCGCATGACGATCGAATGGGTCTGGGCTCCCCCGGCAAAGTAGCGCACGCCCTTGAGCAGGTCGCCGTTGGTGACCCCGGTGGCGGCAAAGACCACCTCCCCGCGAGCCATCTCTTCACCCCGGTACACCCGGTCGAAATCGTCGATCCCCATGGCCTTGGCTCGCTCGCGCTCCTCGTTGTTCATGAACACCAGCCGTCCCTGCATGTCGCCGCCCAGGCACTGCAGGGCGGCTGCGGCCAGTACCCCCTCCGGTGCGCCGCCAACCCCCATCAGCATGTCGATGCCGCTCCCTTCGACAGCCGCGGCGATGGCCGGAGCGACGTCGCCGTCGCTGATCAGGTGGATGCGCGCTCCGGCCTTGCGGATTTCGGCAACGATCTTGTCGTGGCGCGGGCGGTCGAGGATGACCACCGTCAGGTCTTCGATACGGCAGTGCTTGGCGGCCGCTACCCGCTTCAGGTTCTCCTCCGGGGGGAGGTCGATGTCGATCGCCCCTTTGGCGGCAGGCCCTACGGCAATCTTCTCCATGTACATGTCGGGGGCATGCAGAAAGCCGCCACGGGGAGCCAGGGCGATGGTGGCGATGGAGCCGCTCAGCCCTTTGGCGCAGATGCTCGTCCCTTCCAGAGGGTCAACGGCAATGTCGACCTCGGAGCCGTTGCCGGAACCGACCTTCTCGCCGATATAGAGCATCGGGGCCTCATCCATCTCCCCTTCGCCGATGACCACCGTACCGTTGATTTCGATCGATTCCAGGCTGCGGCGCATCGCTTCGGTCGCCGCGCGGTCCGCCGCGTGCTTGTCCCCCTTGCCGACCCAGCGGCCGCACGACAGGGCTGCGGCTTCCGTGACCCGCACCAGTTCCAGTGCCAGATTACGATCCATTGGGTGAAGCCTCCCGGTTAAGTCCTTGGTTTGCAGAGGGCGACATAATGGCATTTTTCGCCGGAGAGCACAAAAAAAATCGGTGGCCGGGCAGGGGGATGTTTTTTGGCTGCATTACCATATGGAAAATCGCATACAATCTATACCATAGGTTCAATTCACAGGAAGTGAGGAGTTCGCTTATGCGCAGGATCTTCTTCGTCGCGCTGCTGCTGGTTACGCTGTGGAGCCCCGTCTTGCAGGCTGCCGTAGCCACGAACATCGACGCCCAGACCGCCCAGCGTCTGCTCAAGGAGCGGCGCAATGTCTTTTTGCTGGATGTGCGAACCCCCGGCGAGTATCAGCAGATGCGCCTGGCTGACGCTCACCTGATCCCGATCGATCAGGTGAGCCAGCGGCTCAATGAAATTCCCCAGAACCGGCCGGTGATCGTCTATTGCGCCGTTGGTTCGCGCAGCGCCCAGGTCTTCAACTTCCTGACCCGCCGCGGTTACCAGGAGGTCTATAACCTCGAGGGGGGCATCTACGCCTGGGCCCAGAAGGGGTACCCGATCCTGCAGGGGCGGCCCTAGAGGCAGTTTTGGGGAGTGAGGGAAAGATCAGGAACGGCATGTTTCTATACGCCCATCGCGGGGTTTCGGCCCACGCCCCCGAAAACACCCTGGCCGCCTTCCGCCTGGCCCTCGCGGACGGGGCTGACGGCGTCGAGTTGGATGTCCATCTGAGCGCTGACGGCGTGCCGGTCGTCATTCACGATGCGACGCTGGAGCGGACGACCGACGGCAAAGGGGCCGTGGCCGACTGCGCGGCGCAGGAGTTGTCGCGGCTGGATGCCGGCAGCTGGTTCTCGGCGGATTTTGCCGGCGAACCGGTGCCGACCCTGCGCGAGGTTCTGGCGCTGCTAAGCGGCCGGTTGCGCGTCAACGTCGAGATCAAGGGCGCCGCCGCAGCCTTGGCGGCTCTGGACGTGCTCAAGGAGTTCCCCGGCACGGATGTGGTTTTCTCGTCCTTCGATCAGTCGGTACTGCGCGAGTTGCGCCTTGTCGACGCCCGGGTTCCTCTGGCGGTTTTAAGCGATGAAGCCGGTTGGCATCGACTGATCCCCTTGGCGTTGGAGCTCCGCGCCTCGGCAGTGCACCGGCGCGCCGACCTGGTCAGCCGGCCCCTCCTGGCGGCAGCACGGGCCGCCGGACTGCCGGTTTTTGCCTGGACGGTCGATGCGCCGGACCAGGCGCGCAGCCTGCAGCGGGCCGGAATTACCGGGTTGTTTGCCAATGACCCGGTCGCTTTGCGCACGGCCTGTGCTCTTGGCCCTGTCTATTCCTCTTGACAGGCTGGGAACAATGGTATAAATAACAACTCCCCTCGGCCCTGCGGCCAAGGGATTTGTCATGAAAATTCGGCGGTGTAGCTCAGTTGGTTAGAGCATGCGGCTCATATCCGCAGTGTCCGGAGTTCAAGTCTCTGCACCGCCACCATTTCACAGCATAACCCCCATTCGCTTCCCGAATGGGGGTTATGTGTTTGGGCCGGGATGGTGAATCTCCTCCACCGTTTTCAGCGGCACCTCGACGGCAGCGGTCTGCTTCCTGAAGGGAGCCGGGTGCTAGTTGCCGTTTCGGGCGGGGCCGACTCGGTCGCACTGCTGTGCCTGCTGCAGCGGCTCGCTGCGGATCGCCGCCTGTCCCTGGAAGCCGCCCACCTCGATCACGCCCTGCGCCCTGACAGCCCTGCCGATGCCGACCATGTCCGTGCCCTTTGCAGGCAATTGCAGGTGCCGCTTAGCGAGCGGCGCATCGATGTGGCCGCACTGGCGCGTGCCGGTCGCGGCGGACTCGAGGAGGCTGCGCGCGAGGCGAGGCGCGCCTTTCTGCGCCAGGTTGCCGGGGAACGACGCTGCGACCTGATCGCCCTGGCCCACCAACGCGACGACCAGGCCGAAACCTTTCTGCTGCGGCTGCTGCGTGGGGCAGGAAGTGCCGGATTGGCCGCAATGCGTCCGCTCGATCTCCCTTTCGTCCGCCCCCTGTTGGCTTTTCCCCGGGAAGAGCTGGTCGCCTGGCTGGCCGAGGAGGGGATCGCCTGGCGGGAAGACCCCAGCAACCGCGACCTCACCCTGACCCGCAACCGGGTGCGGCATGAATTGCTGCCGCTGCTGGAAAGCTACAATCCGGCCATTCGTCCCCATTTGGCGGAACTTTGCCGGCAACTGGCCGCCGACGAGGCCGACTGGCAGGCGCGGGTCGGTGCCGAACTTCGCCGCCATGCCGAATTTCCCCCCGGCGAATGCCGGCTCCCCTGCGCGCTTCTCAAGGACGCGACTCCGGCCATGGCCGGCAGGCTGGTGCGCGCGGCCCTGCAGGTTGTCCGCGGCGACCTGCGCCGGCTTGATGCCGGTCACATTCAGGCCATTCTGGCGCTGGCACTGGCGGAACGCCCGCAGGGAGAGGCGTGTCTGCCCGGGGCGTGGGTCGGACGTCGCTACGGGGTGTTGCGGATTCGCCGCCAGCCCCCGCTGGTGCGGCCGGTGGTGCCGCAGGTGCTCGCCGGACCGGGGAGCTACCCGTTGGGCGACGGGCGGGAACTGGTGGTCACCCTGGACGAGCATCCGCAAGGGGGGAGCCGCGACATTGCGGAATTCGCCGCCGGCGGACTCTGCTTTCCGCTGTTGCTGCGCGGGCCGCAGCCGGGAGACCGCTTCCGGCCGCTGGGGATGAGCGGCAGCAGGAAGTTGCAGGACCTGTTCGTCGATCTCAAGCTGCCGCGCGAGCAAAGGCAGGAGGCCGCCCTGGTGTTCAGTGGCGACCGGCTGCTGTGGATTGCCGGGATCCGGCGCTGTGCAGGGCTGCCGGCAGTGGCCGGAAACGGCCCGGTTCTGCGCCTCGAGCTCATTTCCCCGCCGCCTGCTGCGGGATAAAGCGCTTGAGGGGGAGAGCTCTTTATGTTATATGAATTGGATATTTCTAGTCTTGACAAGCCGCTGATTTAGAGGGTTTTCCACGCAATCGACAAACTGCTGACGCAGGGGGTTATGTGAACCAATTTTATAAAAATCTGGCACTCTGGCTGGTCATCTCGCTGGTGATGATCATGCTGTTCAACATGATGACGCAGAAAGATCGGGAGCAGAAATCGATTTCCTATACCGTCTTCCTGACCGCCGTCGAGGAAGGGCGGGTCAGTGATGTGGTCATCCAGGGCTCGAACATCGAGGGTCATATGACCGACAAGTCCCGGTTCAAGACCTTTGCCCCGGATGACCCGCAGCTGATCAGTCGGCTGACCGGCAAGAACGTGCCGATCGAAGCCCGCCCCGACGAGGATCGCAGCTTCTGGATGACCCTGTTTGTCTCCTGGGGGCCGATCCTGCTGCTGATCGGGGTGTGGATCTTCTTCATGCGCCAGATGCAGTCCGGTGGCGGCAAGGCGATGAGCTTCGGCAAGAGCCGCGCCAAACTGCTCAACGATTCGTCCGCCAAGGTCACCTTCAACGATGTGGCCGGGATCGACGAAGCCAAGGATGAACTCGAAGAGATCGTATCGTTCCTCAAGGACCCCAAGAAGTTTTCGCGACTGGGCGGGCGCATCCCCAAGGGGGTGCTGCTGGTCGGCTCGCCGGGGACCGGCAAGACCCTGCTGGCCCGCGCCATCGCCGGCGAGGCCGGGGTGCCGTTCTTCTCCATCTCCGGCTCCGACTTCGTCGAGATGTTCGTGGGGGTCGGCGCCAGCCGGGTGCGCGACCTGTTCGTGCAGGGGAAGAAGAATGCGCCGTGCATCATCTTCATCGATGAAATCGACGCGGTCGGCCGGCATCGTGGTGCGGGGCTGGGCGGTGGCCACGACGAGCGTGAGCAGACCCTCAACCAGTTGCTGGTCGAGATGGACGGCTTCGAATCAAACGAAGGGGTGATCCTGATTGCCGCCACCAACCGGCCGGACGTCCTCGATCCGGCGCTGCTGCGCCCCGGGCGATTCGATCGCCAGGTGGTGGTGCCGCGCCCCGACGTGCGCGGCCGTCTGAAGATTCTGCAGGTCCATGCCCGCAAGGTGCCACTCAACAAGGAGGTCGACCTCGAGGTGCTGGCCAAGGGGACACCGGGATTCTCCGGGGCCGACCTTGAGAACCTGATCAACGAGGCGGCGCTGCTGGCGGCCCGCGCCAACAAGAACGAAGTCGCTACCGACGACCTCGAGGCGGCCAAGGACAAGGTGATGATGGGAACCGAGCGTCGTTCCATGGTCATTACCGAGGAAGAGAAGAAGGTCACCGCCTATCACGAGGCCGGTCACGCCCTGGTGGCGATGTTCATCCCCGGCGCCGACCCGGTGCATAAGGTGTCGATCATCCCCCGCGGCCGGGCCATGGGGGTGACCATGTACCTCCCCGCCGAGGAGAAGTACAACGAGACCAAGGCCGGCCTGCATACCCGCATCTGCACGTTGCTCGGCGGCCGGGTCGCCGAGGAACTGGTCTTCGACAGCGTCACCACCGGCGCCTCCAACGATCTGGAGCGGGCGACCATGATCGCCCGCAAGATGGTGTGCGAGTGGGGGATGAGCGAGCGTCTCGGACCGCTGGCCTTCGGCGAAAAGGAAGGGGAGGTTTTCCTCGGCCGCGATTTCGGCCACGTCAAGAACTACAGCGAGGCGACCGCCGTGGCGATCGACGAGGAAATTCGCCGCATCGTCGAGGAGAGCTATCGCCGCACCCGCGAGATCCTCGAGCAGAACCGCGAGGCTCTGGTCAAGGTCTCCGAGGCGTTGCTCGAGCGGGAGAATCTCGACGGCAGCGAGATCAACGAGATGGTCTTCGGGCCGGCGGCAACCGCGGCGCCGGCGGCTGAACCGGCCAGCACCCCGGTGTGACCCCGACGACGACGGGGCTGCAAAGCGGGCCTCCGGCCGGTCCCGGATTCTGGCAGGGACGACGCTGCCGGATCGACCTCGATCGGCCGCGCCTGATGGGGGTTCTCAATGTTACCCCCGATTCCTTTTCCGATGGCGGCCGGTTCCTTGCCGTCGATGCGGCCTTGCGTCATGCCCGCCGGTTGGCTGCGGAAGGGGCCGATCTGATCGATGTCGGCGGCGAGAGCACCCGCCCCGGAGCCCCCGAGGTCAGCGAGCAGGAGGAGTTGGACCGGGTTCTTCCGGTGATCGAGGCGTTGCGCCGCGACGTACCTCTCCCCCTTTCGGTCGATACCACCAAGAGTGCGGTGGCCCGTGCCGCCGTGGCGGCCGGTGCCGACTTCGTCAATGACATCAGCGGGCTCACCTTTGATCCGGCGATGGCGGCCGCTGTGGCGGAATGCGATGCCGGGCTGGTGATCATGCATACCCGGGGACGGCCCGCCACGATGCAGGCCGATATCCGCTATCACGATCTGGTGGGTGAGGTTCTGGGCTCGCTGCGGGCCAGCCGGGAGGTGGCGTTGGCGGCAGGGATTGCCCCGCAGCGGATCGCCGTCGATCCCGGCATCGGCTTCGGCAAGGATGTGGCCGGCAACCTCGAACTGCTGCGTCGCCTCGCGGATTTCGCTGCGCTGGGCTGTCCGCTGCTGCTCGGCACCTCGCGTAAGAGCTTCATCGGCCGGGTGCTCGGCCAGGATGATCCGCAGCGGCGCGGGGTCGGAACGTTGGCCACCGTGGCCCTTGGGGTTGCGGCCGGGGCGATGCTCTTCCGCGTTCATGAAGTGGCTGCTGCCCGCGAAGCGGCGCAAATGGCCTGGGCGGTCTGCCAGGGGGGACAATGGCGTGCCTGAGGGGATGACACACGCACATGTTTGAGCTGTTAAGACATTTCCGCTGGACCATCGACCTGTTCGATATCCTGCTGGTTGCGTTCATCATCTATCGGCTGCTCCTGCTCATCAAGGGGACCCGCACCGTGCAGATGCTGCTCGGCCTGGCGGTGCTGCTGCTGGTGTATGTCGGCTCGCAGATGGGGGGGCTGTTCACCCTCAACTGGCTGCTCGACAACTTTCTCTCCTCGATCATCCTGGTCATCGTCGTCATCTTCCAGAACGACATCCGCCGTGCCCTGATCCATATGGGGCGCAACCCCTTTTCGAGCGAGGCGACCTTCCGTGAAGGGGAGCAGGGGATTGAGGAGCTGGTGAAGGGCTGCACTGCCCTGGCGACGCACCGCTACGGGGCGCTGGTGGTCGTCGAGCGGGAAACGGGAATCAACGATTTCCTGGAGATCGGCACCGAACTCGATGCCAAATTGTCCGGCAACCTGCTGCGCGCCATTTTCCACCCGCAATCGCCGATCCACGATGGTGCGGCCGTCATCCAGCGCGGCCGGATCAGCCGGGTCGGCTGCTTTCTGCCGCTGACCCAGAATCCGGCCGTGCACCCCAGGTTCGGGACCCGTCACCGGGCGGCCATCGGACTGACCGAGCTGGTCGATGCCGTGGCGATCGTTGTCTCCGAGGAAACCGGGAAAATTTCCGTGGTCATCTCCGGCAAGATGACCCGCGAACTCGACGCCCCAACCCTGCGCAAGGTTCTCAAGCGCCTCCTTGAACCGCGCCCCAGGAAAGCGAAGTCGTAAGCCATGTGGCAAATGCTGACCGACAACCTGCTGCTCAAGCTGATCTCTCTGGCCTTTGCCCTGGTGCTGTGGTTCTTCGTCATGGGCGAGCAGCGCCACGAGGTCTCCCACGTCGTTCCGGTCGACTACCGCAATATCCCCAAGGGGTTGATCATCGCCAACGAGGTGCCGTCGGTCGTGATGGTTACCGTGAGCGGTCCGCGTGCCCTGCTGTCGCGCCTCTCCGCCGACGAGCTCAGCCTCCCCCTTGATCTGACCGATCTCTCCGCCGGGGTGACCTCCTTTCGCCAGCTTGATCAGAAACTCAAGGCGCCGACCGGTCTGGTCGTGACACGCATCTCCCCGGCGGGGATCGACATCCGCCTGGAACCAGCCAAAGAGGGACAACGATGACCCGAAAACTATTTGGCACCGACGGTGTACGCGGTGTCGCCAATATCCACCCGATGACCGCCGAAACCGCGTTGCGACTGGGGCGCGCCGCCGCCTATCTGTTCAAGCACGACGACCGGCGCAGCCGCATCGTTATCGGCAAGGATACCCGCCTCTCCGGCTACATGCTGGAGAACGCCCTGGTCGCCGGCATCTGTTCGATGGGGGTCGATGCCCTGCTGGTCGGGCCGCTGCCGACCCCGGGGATCGCTTTTCTGACCGCCTCGATGCGGGCCGATGCCGGGGTGGTGATCTCCGCTTCGCACAACCCCTACCAGGACAACGGCATCAAATTCTTTGCCCGCGATGGTTTCAAGCTGCCTGACGAAGTCGAGGCGGAACTCGAACAACTGGTCTTCGAGCCCGGGTCAATCGATGCCCTGCGCCCTACCGCCAAGGAGGTCGGCAAAGCCTTCCGCATCGACGATGCCGTTGGTCGCTACGTGGTCTTCCTCAAGAACAGCTTCCCCCGCGAACTCGATCTGGTCGGCCTGAAAATCGTCCTCGACTGTGCCCACGGTGCGGCCTACAAGGTCGCGCCCGAGGTCTTTACCGAGCTGGGCGCCGAGGTCATTCCCTACGGGGTCAAGCCCAATGGCACCAACATCAATGCCGGCTGCGGTTCGACTCACCCCGAGGTGATCGCCAATGCCGTGCGCGAGCACGGCGCCCATCTCGGGATTGCCCTCGATGGTGACGCCGATCGCTGCATCTTCGTCGATGAACACGGCAGCGAAGTCGACGGCGACCACATCCTGGCCATCTGTGCCACCCATCTCCTGGCGCAGGGGAAACTGCCGCACAGCACCGTGGTAGCCACCGTCATGTCCAACATCGGGCTCGATATCGCTCTGAAGAAAGCCGGCGGGCGGGTGGTCAAGACCGCCGTCGGCGACCGCTACGTGGTGGAAGAGATGCGCCGCAACGACTATCGCCTCGGCGGCGAGCAGTCGGGACACATGATTTTTCTCGACCATAACACCACCGGTGACGGCGTTATCAGCGCCCTGCAGGTCCTGGCGATCATGCAGCAGACCGGCAAGCCGCTCTCCGAACTGGCCGCAGTGATGACCGCGTTCCCCCAGGTTCTGGTCAACGTGCGCGTCCGTGAGCGCCGCCCGGTGGATGAGGTGCCGGAAATCGCCGGCAAGATCAAGGCGGTGACCGAGCATCTTGGCGACAGCGGCCGGGTGCTGATCCGCTATTCCGGGACCGAACCGCTGCTGCGCATCATGCTGGAAGGCCAGGACCAGCAGGAAATCACGGCATTGGCCAACGATATCGCCCGCACCGTCGAATCCTTTATGGGGGCGGGGCAGGGGGGTGCGCATGCCTAGACTCGGGGTCAACGTCGACCATGTCGCGACCATTCGCCAGGCCCGCGGCGGCGTCGAGCCGGATCCGGTGACGGCGGCCGCGCTTTGCGAACTGGCCGGAGCCGAGGGGATCACCGTGCACCTGCGCGAGGACCGGCGTCACATCCAGGATCGCGACCTGAAGCTGCTGCGCCAGACCGTGCAGACGCACCTGAACCTGGAGATGGCGGCGACCGAGGAGATGGTCGGCATCGCCCTGGAGCTGCGTCCCGACTACGTCACCCTGGTGCCGGAAAAGCGCCAGGAATTGACCACCGAGGGGGGGCTCGACGTGCTCGGCAACTTTGCCGGCCTGGGTTCAAGCCTCGAACGTCTGCGCCATGGCGGCATCCCGGTGAGCCTCTTTGTCGATCCCGACCCGGCGCAGATCGAGGCGAGCGCCCGGCTCAAGGCCGATGCCATCGAGATTCACACCGGGTGCTACTGCAGCGCCCGCGGTGCGCAGCAGCAGGTGGAACTGGCCAAGATTGCCGCAGCGATCGAGTGCGGACGCGGTCTTGGGCTGGCGGTGCATGCCGGGCATGGCCTCAACTACGTCAACATCCGGCCCGTGGTGCAGTTGGGCGGCATCGAGGAATACAACATCGGTCACAGCATCATCTCGCGCGCCGTCATGGTCGGGCTCGACCGGGCCGTGCGCGAGATGGTGTCCTTGCTCCAGGGGGGGTGACTTGGCCATCGTCGGCCTGGGCACCGACCTGGCGAGGATCGAGCGGTTCCGCCGCTTCGTCCTCGAAGGGAAGACCGCGCTCCTGGAGCGGCTCTTCACTGCCGGTGAGCGTGGCTACGCCCTGGCCAAGGCCGATCCGGCCCCGCACCTGGCGGCCCGCTTCGCTGCCAAGGAATCCGGCATGAAGGCTTTCGGCCTCGGTTGGCGGGACGGTCTCTCCTGGCACGATTTCGAGGTCGTCCCCGACGCGCTCGGCAAGCCGCAACTGGTTTTGAGCGGGCGCGCCGCACAGCTCGCGGCCGAGCGCGGCGTCACGACCGCACACCTCTCCTACAGCCACGACGGCGACTACGCCGTCGCCACGGTGATCCTGGAGACCTCATGAAGATTCTGACCGCCGCCGCCATGCAGGAACTCGACCGGCGCACCATCGAGGCCGCCGGCGTGCCCGGTGCCGTCCTGATGGAAAACGCCGGGCGCGCAGCGGCCGAGGTCATAGTCGACCGCTTCACCAGCCTCTTCCCGGGTCCGGTGCTGGTGCTGTGCGGGCGCGGCAACAACGGCGGCGACGGTTTCGTCGTCGCCCGCCTGCTGCAGGCTGCAGGCTGGCAGGTGCGTACCCTTTTGCTTGCCGAACGTGTCGCCGTCAGCGGCGATGCCGAAACCATGCTGCTGCAGTACGAAAAGCGGGGTGGCAGGGTTGTCGAAGCCCCGGACGCAGACCGGCTGGCCAGTGCCCTGGATTTTGCGGCGGGCTGTCGGCTGCATGTCGATGCGCTGTTCGGCACCGGCTTCGTCCGCGCCCCGCAGGGGGTTGCGGCGGCGGCCATCGCCTGGCTCAACAGCCAGGCTGCGCCGGTCGTGGCCATCGATCTCCCCAGCGGCGTGGATGCCAGCTCCGGGGCAATCCCTGGCGTGGCAGTGCGTGCGACGCTGACCGTAACCTTTGCCTTCCCCAAGATCGGCCTGGTCAGCTGTCCCGGCGCCGGCCAGGCCGGGGAGGTGGTGACCGTGCCGATCGGTATCCCTGACGAGATTGCCGCCACTGCATCCGCGGAGGCCCTGCTGGTGGATGCGGCCGAGGCGCGGGCGCTGTTGCCGTCCCGCCCTGCCGAAGGGCACAAGGGGACTTTTGGTCACCTCCTGGTCATCGCCGGCTCACTGGGGAAAAGCGGCGCGGCGGTGATGACGGCCACCGCCGGCCTGCGTGGCGGTGCGGGGCTGGTGACGCTGGCCTGCCCGGCCGGGATGCAGCAGGTGGCTGCCTGTCATTCGGTCGAGATCATGACCGCGCCGCTGCTTGAAGTCGCCGGTGCCGTCAGTCTGCAGGCCATGGAAGAACTGCTGCAGCTTGCCGAGGGCAAGCAGGCCGTGGCCATCGGCCCGGGCCTAGGCACGACGGACGAGGCCGGAGCCCTGGTGCGGCGCTTCCTCAAGGAGACGGAGCTGCCGGCGGTGGTCGATGCCGATGCCCTCAACGCCCTCGGCGGGCATGCCGAGGTGCTGGCCAGGCGCCGTGGCCGGGCGACGGTCCTGACCCCCCATCCGGGGGAAATGGCCCGCCTCTGCGGCTTGAGTGTGGCCGAGGTGCAGGCCGACCGGGTCGGCGTGGCCGTCCGCTTCGCCCGCGAGCACGGTGTGGTGGTGCTCCTCAAGGGGGCGCGTACCGTGGTGGCTGCCCCCGACGGGCGCTTGCGGATCAACGCCAGCGGCCACCCCGGTATGGCCTCCGGCGGCATGGGCGACGTTCTCGCCGGTCTGATCGGCGGTCTCCTCGCGCAAGGGGTCGAGGCCGGCGATGCCGCCGTTCTCGGCGCCTATCTGCACGGGCTGGCCGGCGACCGGCTCTACCCCCGCTTCGGTGACGCCGGCCTGCTGGCGACCGATCTGCTGGCGGAGATCCCCGCGGCCCGGCATTCACTCGTGTCCTGTGCGGTTGGCTCCCTGCACAAATTGTGAGGAATTTCGGTCACTGGCAAGGCGCGGTGACGCAGGCATGGTGGGATACGCCGAGGAACCGCAAGGTAGCCAGGGGCCGAAAGAGCCAGAATTTGCAAGAACAGAATGAGCCGCATAGGACACTAACCAAGGAGCCACATTCATGCTGACTGTCAAAGAGATCATGACCCGCGACGTGTGCACGGTGCATGAACATACCGATCTCAAGGAACTCGCCGCCCTCTTCGTGGAGCACAACTACAAGACGCTCCCCGTGGTCGACAGCGCCGGCAAGCTGGTCGGGATCGTCAGCCAGACCGACCTGATCGAGCAGGACAAGCCGCTGCACATCCCCACCGTGATCTCCCTGTTCGATTGGGTCATCTACCTGGAGAGCCCCAAGGTGTTCAGCGAGGAAGTGCGCAAGGTTTCGGCCCGCAAGGTCGGCGAGATCTGCGCCCGCGAGGTGGTGACCTGTACGCCGGAAACCACCGTGGAAGAGCTGGCCACCTTGATGGTCGAGCACAAGATCCATCTCCTCCCCGTGCTGGAGGGGGAGCATTTGGTCGGCGTGGTGGCGCGCTTCGACATTATCCGCAGCGTGGGCCGCTGAGCCTTGCACGAGTGGGTGACGCTCAGCGCTTCTCCTGAGCAGACCTTCGGTATCGGTCGCCGTCTCGGCGAACTCGCCCAGCCCGGGCTGGTGGTCCTGCTTTCCGGTGAGTTGGGGGCCGGCAAGACCTGTTTCGCTCAAGGGGTGGCCGCCGGTCTGGCCGTTGCCCGCGACGTGCCGGTCACCAGCCCCTCCTACACCTTGCTCAACATCCACCAGGGGCGGCTTCCTCTCTATCATTTCGACCTGTATCGGCTGGCCACGGTCGGCGATCTGGAGGAGCTCGGCTATGACGAGCAGGCCGAACGCGATGGCGTCACCCTGGTCGAATGGGCCGAGCGGCTTACATCTGTGCTGCCCGCCGCACTGCGCGTGACCCTGACTCGCCGCGGTGCGGATGAGCGCGAACTGCATTTTGTCGCCGGGGAGCCCGGCGGAGGCCGGTTGCTGGCGGCATTGGCCGCGAATAACCTTTGACCGTCAGGAAAATTCCTGCTAATAAAATAATTTGCCCCACATCCGGGGCGATTTTCTGCCCTGCGCGGGTCGTCGTGCTCCGCGGGCAGCGTCAGGGAGGATAGTTCAGCTATGGCTCTGGTCGTTCAGAAGTACGGCGGCACCTCGATGGGCTCCATCGAGCGCATCCGCAACGTTGCCCGTCGCGTGGCCCGGACCTACGACGAAGGGAACGAGATGATCGTGGTGGTCTCCGCCATGTCCGGCGAGACCAACAAGCTGGTGGCCCTGTGCAACGAGATGTGCGAGTTCCCCAGCGAGCGCGAGTACGATGTCATGGTGGCGACCGGCGAGCAGGTCTCCATCGCCCTGCTGGCCATGTGCCTCGAGTCGATGGGCTACAAGGCCAAGAGCTACATGGGCTTCCAGGTGCCGATCATCACCGACAGCGCCTTCTCCAAGGCACGCATCGAAGAGATCGACGGCACCAGGATCCGCGAGGACCTGAAAAAGGGGACGATCGTGGTCGTAGCCGGCTTCCAGGGGATCGATCGCGACGGCAACCTGACCACCCTCGGTCGCGGCGGTTCCGACACCTCGGCGGTGGCCGTGGCTGCCGGCCTCAACGCCGACGTCTGCGAGATCTACACCGACGTCGACGGCATCTACACCACCGACCCGCGCATCGTTCCGGAAGCCTCGAAGATGGACAAGGTGTCCTACGACGAGATGCTGGAAATGGCCTCGCTCGGCTCCAAGGTGCTGCAGATCCGCTCGGTGGAATTTGCCAAGAAATACGGCGTGGTGGTCCACGTCCGCTCCAGTTTCAACGACAATCCAGGGACTCTGGTGACGAAGGAGGATGCCGATATGGAAGCAGTGCTGGTTTCAGGGATCACTCACGACAAAAACGAAGCCAAGATTTCGGTGATGCGCGTACCCGACAAGCCGGGGATCGCCGCCCAGCTCTTCTCGCCCCTCTCCGAGGCGAACATCACCGTCGACATGATCATCCAGAACGTCTCCCACGAGGGGTTCACCGACCTGACCTTCACCGTGCCGCGCACCGACTTCAAGAAAGCCCTGAAGATCGTCGAGGACGCGGCAGCCAGGGTCGGCGCCGCCGGGGTCGACAGCAACGAGACGATCGCCAAGGTATCGATCGTCGGCGTCGGCATGCGCTCCCATTCCGGGGTCGCCAGCAAGATGTTCGCAGCGCTGTCCGCCGAGGGGATCAACATCCAGATGATCTCCACCAGCGAGATCAAGGTCTCCTGCGTCATCGACGACAAGTACACCGAACTGGCCGTGCGCGTGCTGCACTCCGCCTTCGGTCTGGCCAAGGGTTGATCTGTTCGCGGGAGTCAATGGCATGAGCAGAGTCTGGCTGTACGACACCACCCTGCGCGACGGCACCCAGGCCGAGGACGTCTCCTTTCTGGTGGCCGACAAGATCCGCATCGCCCAGAAGCTCGACGAACTCGGAATCGACTACATCGAGGGCGGCTGGCCCGGCTCGAATCCCAAGGACATCGCCTTCTTCAAGGATGTCCGCAAGGTCAAGCTGCAACATGCCAAGATCGCCGCCTTCGGTTCGACCCGGCGCGCCAAGATCACCCCGGACAAGGACAACAACATCCGCACCCTGGTGCAGGCCGAGCCGGACACCGTCACCATCTTCGGCAAGACCTGGGACTTCCACGTACGTGAGGCGCTGCGCATCAGTCTCGAGGAGAATTTGGAGCTGATCAACGACTCGCTGGCCTACCTCAAGGAACACGTCGGCGAAGTGGTCTACGACGCCGAGCACTTCTTCGACGGCTACAAGGCCAACCCCGAGTACGCCCTCAAGACGCTGGAGGCCGCGGCCGCGGCCAAGGTCGACTGCATCGTGCTGTGCGACACCAACGGCGGCAGCATGCCGTTCGAGGTGGCCGAGATCGTCAAGGTCGTGAAAAAGCGCATCAAGACCCCGCTCGGCATTCACACCCACAACGATGGCGAGTGCGCGGTGGCCAACTCGCTGGTGGCGGTGGAGCACGGCGTGGTCCACGTGCAGGGGACGATCAACGGTTTCGGCGAGCGCTGCGGCAACGCCAACCTCTGTTCGATCATCCCGGCGCTCAAGCTCAAGATGGGGCGCGAGTGCATTTCCGACGAGCAGCTGCGCAACCTGCGCCAGGTATCGCGCACGATATACGAGCTGGCCAACCTGGTTCCGAGCAAGCACCAGGCCTATGTCGGCAACTCGGCGTTCGCCCACAAGGGCGGAGTGCACGTCTCGGCGATCCAGCGGCATCCGGAAACCTATGAGCACATCCGCCCGGAAATGGTCGGCAACATGACCCGCGTGCTGGTCTCCGATCTCTCCGGACGCTCCAACATCCTCGTCAAGGCCGAGGAGTTCAACGTCAATCTCGACAGCAAGGACCCGGTGACCCTGGAGATCCTCGAGCGGATCAAGGAATTGGAGAACCAGGGGTTCCAGTTCGAGGGGGCAGAGGCGTCCTTCGAACTGCTGATGCGCCGCGCCCTCGGTACGTTGCGCAGCTTCTTCTCGGTGATCGGCTTCCGGGTCATCGACACCAAGCGTCACGAAGACGAAATGCCCTCATCGGAGGCCACGGTGCAGGTCAAGGTCGGCGGTAAGATCGAGCATACCGCCGCCGAGGGGAACGGTCCGGTCAATGCCCTCGACAACGCCCTGCGCAAGGCCCTCGAGCAGTTCTATCCGCACCTCAAGGAGATGAAGCTCTACGATTACAAGGTGCGCGTGCTGCCTGCCGGCAAGGGGACGGCTTCGATGACCCGCGTCCTGATCGAGTCGGGCGACAAGTCCGGGCGCTGGGGAACGGTCGGGGTGAGCGACAATATCATCGACGCCTCCTACCAGGCGCTGGTCGACGCCATCCAGTACAAACTGCTGCGTGACCAGGATCTCCACTAGCAACCGTTCGCTTCTCTTCGAGGTCGCGGTCTTTGCCGCCCTCGCCTTTCTGTTGATACGGGGAGCCCTTCCGACGGGGGGCTCCCCGAGTTTTTCCGTTGAGCCCGCTTCCGGCATCCGGATTCTGTTGGGGGACGGCTTCCCGGAGCCCGGATTGCATCAATATTCTGACGGAATGACCGTCGGAGACGTCATTGAATTGACGGGTTTGGCTGCGCGTTATCCGGAGTTGCTGCAATATCCGCTGGCCGGTCGCCGGCTCGACGATGGGGCGATGCTGGAACTGCTCGAAAATGAAGGAGAATCTGCCGCGGTCCTGGCGGGGTGGCTGCCGGCTCGCCAGCGCCTTTCCTTGGGGATCGCCCTCCATCCGGACCGGATGAGTCGGGAGGACTGGATCTCTCTCCCCGGCATCGGGGAAAAGCTGGCCGGCGAGATCGAACTCGACCGTCAAAAATATGGCGATTTTGGCAGCCTTGCCGCCCTCGAACGGGTCAAGGGGATTGGTCCCGCGAAGCTTAAAGCCCTCCGGCCGTTTTTTTCTCAAGCAATCAACTAGCTGAAAAACAAAATAAAATTCTTTCATCCCGGCGATCAGGTCCGGGCCGTCGGCAAGTTTTGCGGACGACTGGCACGCCTTGTGAAATTGTCTGATCTCAGCCTGTCATGGCGATGGATTCGACAATTTCAAGGAGGTAGCGTCATGAAATGTCCCAAGTGCAAAAGCCGGATGTATGCCGAGAAGTTCTACGATTTCGTGCGCGCCTTCGATGCCTGGAAGTGCACCTGCTGTGGCGAGGTGATCGATCCGACCATTCTGGCCAATCGTGCCCGCAACCATAACGTTTTCCTCGGCTGATCGATAATCGCATTTCTCAGCCGGGTTGCTTCAGGGCCGGGGCCTTTGCTCCGGCCTTGTTGCATTGTACTGGCAGGCCTGCGCTGTTAATCTTATGTTCACTGCAACCGGACCGCCGGGGAGCCTGACCGTCATGCCATCAAAGCCAGTGATCATCCTGATGCTTCTCGCCACCCTGCTTGCCGCGAGCGTTCTCGGCTGTGCGGCCTCACGCGGAGCGAATGTCGCTTACCTGCTCGAGCAGGACTACCAGCGGATGACCAATCCGCAGCTGATCGCCTATGAGCAGGAACTCAGCGACGAAATCGCCGCCGTGGGCGAGAGTTCCTCTCCCGGTGTTTCGGTGGGGGTGGGGTTTGGTTCCTGGGGGGAGCACAGCGGTGTCGGTTTGGGGGTGGAGAAGTGGCTGGGCGGCGGTGGCGGGGATGCCGCGTTCGAACTGCGCGACCGGCGTGAAGCGGTGCGCGGCGAGATGCGCAAGCGCGGCCTGCTGCCACCGGCTGCCGGGACACGCTGAGCGCCCTGCGGCTCCGCTTGCATCCCGGCTGCCTCCTGTCGTAGGTTAATCCGAAAAGGCAGGAGGGAGCTGGAACGGGCATGGGCAGGCCGGTCATCAATTCCAAGGGCGATCTCCCGATCCGTGCCGTCCTGATCCTCGCCGTTCTCCTAGCCGCCCTCCTGTCTCCACCACCGGCGGTCGCCGCCCTTAACGAAGCCGGCGATCCTGCCCATATTCTAACCATTACCGTCGGTGCCGACCGCGACTATCCCCCCTACGAATTCCTCGACAGCAACGGTCAACTGACCGGCTACAACGTCGACCTGACCCGGGCCATCGCCGCGGTCATGGGGATGAAGGTCAACTTTGTCTTCGGCGGCTGGTCCGAGATGCGCACCGCCCTGCTCGACGGGACCGTCGACGTTCTCCAGGGGATCTCCTACTCTGAGGAGCGGGCCAGGACCCTGTCGTTTTCCCCGCCGCACACCATCATCAACCACGCCATCTTCGCCCGCCGGGATTCTCCGCCGGTCAACAGTTTCGAAGAGCTGCGCGGCAAGGAAGTGATCGTTTTCAAAGACGGGATCATGCACGACACCCTGCGTGGCCTCGGCTTCGAGCGGGAGCTCTTCCTGACCGACACCCCCGCCGGCGTCATGCGGCTGCTTGCTTCAGGGCAGCATGACTATGCCGTGGTGGCGATGCTCCCCGGCATGTATCTGACCCGGGAGCTGAAGCTGAACAACCTGGTGCCGGTAGCGCGCAGCGTGTCGACGCAGCGCTACTGCTACGCCGTCAGAAAAGGCAATGAGGAGATCCTCGCCCGGATCAACGAAGGACTGGCGATTCTCCGGCAGACCGGCGAATACCAGGCGATCTACGACAAGTGGCTCGGTGTCCTGGAGCCGCCGCGTTTTCCGTGGGAGCGGGTGGTCCACTACGGCCTGCTGGCCCTGGTCCTCCTGGCGATCGGCCTGGCTGGAACGGTCATCTGGTCGCGTACGCTGCAGCGCAAGGTGGCCCAGCGGACCGCCGAGCTGGCGAATGAGGCGGCGGAGCGCAAGCGTGCCCTGGAAGAGCTGCGCCGGCATCAGGACCAGCTGGTTCAGGCCGACAAGATGGCCGCCATGGGTTTTCTGGTGTCGGGGGTCGCTCACGAGGTCAACAATCCGACCGGCCTGATCCTGCTTAATACTCCGGTGATCAGCGAGGCCTACGCCGATGCGGATGCAATTCTCGAGGAGCATTACCGCGCTCACGGGGACTTCATGCTCGGCGGCATCCCCTATTCGCGCATGCGCCACAAGATTCCGCAGATGCTCGAGGATATCCAGGAGGGTGCCAAGCGGATCAAGCGGATCGTTGAGGATCTCAAGGATTTTTCCCGGCGCAGCGATGACCTGCCCAGCGAGGCGGTCGAGATCAATGCGGTGGTGAAAATGGCGGTCCGCCTGGTCGAAACCAGTATCGGCAAGGCGACGCAACAGTTCAGCGTCATCTACGGCGACGGTCTGCCGGCAGTGCGCGGCCATGCCCAGCGCATCGAACAGGTGATCGTCAACCTGATTCTCAACGCCTGCCAGGCGCTTCCCGGGCCGCAGCGCGGGATCGCCCTGGAGACCGGCTGTACGCCTGACCGCCGTGCGGTCTGGGTCCGGGTACGCGACGAAGGCGACGGCATCGCCCCCGAACACCTGGGACATCTGACCGACCCGTTCTTCACCACCAAACGTGAAAGCGGAGGCACCGGGCTGGGGCTGTCGGTCTCGGCCGGCATCGTCGAAGAACACGGCGGTGAACTGCATTTCGAATCCCGGCCGGGGGTTGGCACCACCGTGGTGCTGACCCTGCCGGCCGCCCCCCTTGAGGACAGCCCATGAGCGTCAAAGCCTATCCGTCCTTTGCGGTGTTGCTCGTCGATGACGAACCGGCCTGGCTGCGGTCGTTGCCGGTTATCCTGGAGCGCAGCGCCGGCATCACCAACGTCGTTACCTGCCAGGACAGTCGCAAAGCGCTTGACCTGATCGAGCAGCACAACGTCGGCCTGGTCCTGCTCGACCAGACCATGCCGCATCTCCCCGGGGAGGAGTTGCTGCGCCTGATCGGCGAACGCCATCCGCACATCGTCACCATCGTCATCAGCGGGCTCAATCAGCTGGATACCGCCGTGCAGTGCATGAAGCAGGGGGCGTTCGACTACTTCGTCAAGACCGTGGAAGAGGATCGTCTGATCAGCGGGGTGTTGCGGGCGGTCCGCCTGCTCGAACTGCAGCAGGAGAACCGTGCGGTCACCAGCCACCTGCTCTCCGGCGAATTGACCTCGCCGCAGGCGTTCAGCGAAATCGTCACCTGCGACCGGGCCATGCAGACCATCTTCGCCTACATCGAGGCGGTCGCTCCCAGCCCGCAGCCCCTGCTGATCTGCGGCGAGAGTGGAACCGGCAAGGAGTTGGTCGCCCGTGCCGCGCACCGGCTTAGTGGCAGCCGCGGGCCGCTGGTGGCGGTCAACGTCGCCGGGCTCGACGACACGGTCTTTGCCGACACCCTGTTCGGGCATGTGCGCGGGGCCTTCACCGGCGCCGACCAGCCCCGCCGTGGCATGGTCGAGGAGGCCGCCGCCGGCACCCTGTTCCTCGACGAGATCGGCGACCTGGGTCTTTCGTCGCAGACCAAGCTGCTGCGCCTGCTGCAGGAAGGGGAGTTCTTCCCGCTGGGGAGCGATCGGCCGAAGCGGCTGCAGGCCCGGATCATTGTCGCCACCCATCGAGATCTCGCGGCCCGGGAAGCCGCCGGTGCCTTTCGCCGCGATCTCTATTACCGGTTGCGCACCCACAGCGTACAGATCCCTCCGCTGCGCGAACGCAAGGGGGACATCCCTTTGCTGCTCAGCCACTTTCTCGGCGAGGCGGCCCGCTCTCTGGGGAAGAAGAAACCGACCCCGCCGCGGGAACTGGCTCAGCTGCTCTCCGCCTACGGCTTCCCCGGGAACGTGCGCGAACTGCGGGCCATGGTCTACGATGCAGTCACCCTCCACAAGGAGCGGGTCCTCTCCATGGACAGCTTCGTCAGGGCCGTCAGTGCCAAAGGTGCGCCGCTCGCCCCTCTTCCGGAAACCGCTTTCAGTAATCCGTTTGCCCAGCTGGAGCGGCTGCCGACGTTCACCGAGGTGATCGAACTGCTGGTCGAGGAGGCCATGCAGAGGTCCGCCGGCAACCAGACGGTCGCCGCCCGCCTCCTCGGGGTTTCCCAGCCGGCTCTCAGCAAGCGTCTGAAAGGCAGCCGCAAGTAGCCTTCGCCGTGAAGGGGGATAACCGGGGTTATAGTCATAACGATGGTTATCCGTGGCTATCTATCTGTTTTAATTGAAGACTTCCTGAAACGCTTTAATCCGCGACAACTTTCGTCATGCCCCTTTGTGCTCAAGGCGGGCAAATAAAACCATGTTATTTAAATAATTGCATGGAGTTATGGCTTTATGAGCGATTGGCACCGGCCTTGCTGATATTGATTTTATATGTATCGCTGGCATTTGTTCGGTCAGAGCGGCTGGCGGACAAAATGCAGCTTGTTTCTAAGGCGATCCCTGTTAAACTACCATTTTACGTGGCAACGGTGTCACATCACCCTCATCCTCATCGCTAGGAGGTATTCAATGCGCAACAAGGTTCTTGTCCTGCTGCTCATCCTTTTCGTGGCACTGCCGTCGCTGGTTCTGGCCGAACCGATCATCATCAAGTTCAGCCACGTCGTCGCCGACGACACTCCCAAGGGGCTCGCCGCCAAGAAGTTCAAGCAACTGGCCGAAGAGCGTACCAAGGGTGCGGTCAAAGTCGAAGTCTACCCGAACAGCCAGCTCTACAAGGACAAGGAAGAGATGGAGGCGCTGCAGCTTGGTGCCGTGCAGATGCTGGCGCCATCGCTGGCCAAGTTCGCCCCGCTCGGCGTCAAGGAGTTTGAGCTGTTCGACCTCCCTTATATCTTCGACGGTTATGAGTCGCTGCACCAAGTAACCAACGGTGCGGTTGGCAAGAAACTGTTCAGCAAGCTGGAAACCAGAGGGATCAAGGGGCTCGCGTACTGGGACAACGGTTTCAAGGTGATGAGCGCCAACAAGGAGATCCGCAAGCCCGAAGATGTCAAGGGACTGAAAATGCGCATCCAGTCGTCCAAGATCCTCGACGCCCAGATGCGCAAGCTCGGGGCCATCCCGCAGGTTATGGCCTTCTCCGAGGTCTACCAGGCGCTGCAGACCGGCGTCGTCGACGGCACCGAGAACCCGCCGTCGAACCTCTACACCCAGAAGATGCACGAAGTGCAGAAATATGTGGCGACCACCAACCACGGCTATCTCGGCTACGCCGTCATCGTCAACAAGAAGTTCTGGGAAGGGCTGCCCGCCGACATTCGCACCGCTCTGGAAAGTGCCATGGTCGAGGCCACCAAGTACGCCAACGATATCGCCAAGCAGAAGAATGATGAAGACCTCGCCGCCGTCAAGAAGTCCGGCAAGAGCACGATTCTTGAGCTGACTGCGGCCGAGCGCGCCGCCTGGAAGGCTGCCCTTATGCCGGTCCACGACGAGATGGCCGACCGCGTCGGCAAGGACCTGATCAAGGAAGTTTATGAGTGCTGCGCTGTCAAAAAGTAGAGCAGTTTGCACAAGGCCGCTGCGCGCAGGTGCAGCGGCCTTTTTTTACGTTGGCCGCTTTTTACCATAAAGATGAAGAAGGCCTTGCCATGATCCGTTTCCTTGCCAAGATACTCGACCACCTCGAAGAGTGGATTATAACGTTCCTGATTGCCGCCGCGACGGTCGTTATCTTTGTCTCCGTCGTCCACCGCTATGCCTCCGGTTGGGCAATCCCCGGGGTGCAGGATTGGCTGGTTCAGCTCAACCTGAGCTGGGCCCAGGAACTGTGTATCATTCTGTTCGTGTGGATGGCCAAGTTCGGCGCCGCCTACGGGGTGCGCACCGGCATCCATGTCGGGGTCGACGCATTGGTTACCCGCCTCCCCGAAAGCTGGCGCATGAAATGCGTGTTGCTGGCCATCGCCGGCGGCGCCCTCTTCACCGGGCTGATCGGTACGCTGGGGGCGCGCTTCGTCTGGGAGAACGGCATGCACTATGCCGTGCTCAATACCCTGGGGATGGACATCGGTGATCTTTTCGAGGGTCCGATCACCCCGGATCTCGAATGCCCGACTTGGATCGTCTACTCGGCTGTGCCCCTTGGCTCCTACCTGATGTGCTTCCGCTTCCTGCAGGTCGGCTGGACCTATTTCCGGACCGGCGAACTGCCTCGCCATGATCACACCCACGTGGATGGAATCGACGAGGAGGTGGTCGATGCCACCGAGGCGCTGGAAGATTACGAGGTGCATAAATTTGACAGTACGGGTAAGCCGGGAGGTGTGAAATGAGTACTGCAGTGGACGGATGGGAAATCTTCAGCAAAAAAAAGGCGGCGACCTGGATCGCTGCCATCGCCGTTGCCCTAGGTGCCATCGCCATGCTCGGCAGCACCGGCATCGTCTTTGCCCTGCTGATCGCCCTGATGCTGACCGGCATGCCGATCTCCATCGCGCTGGGCCTGACGGTTCTTACCTTCCTCTTCTTCTTTTCCCATGTCCCCACCGAAGCGGTGGCGATGAAGCTCTTCACCGGCATCGAGAAGTTCGAGATCATGGCGATCCCGTTCTTTATCCTCGCTGGCAACTTTCTGACCCACGGCGGCGTCGCCAAGCGCATGATCAATTTCGCCACCTCACTGGTGGGACACTGGCACGGAGGTCTGGCGCTGGCCGGCGTCATGGCCTGTGCGTTGTTTGCCGCTGTATCGGGGTCGAGTCCGGCTACCGTCGTCGCCATCGGTTCGATCGTTATGCCGGCGATGGTCAAGGCCGGTTTTCCGAAACGCTTCGGCGCCGGGGTCATCACCACCTCCGGATCGTTGGGGATCCTGATCCCGCCGTCGATTCCGATGGTCATTTACTGTGTCGCCACCAACTCCTCCATCGGCGGGCTTTTCCTCGGCGGGGTCGTCCCCGGCCTCATGCTGGCGACCCTGCTGGGTGCCGTGGCCTGGTGGATTGCCCGCAAGAACAACTATCCGCGAGCGCGCAAGGCGACCTGGGGTGAGCGGCTGGTTGCCTTCCGCCACAGCGTCTGGGGGCTGTTCCTTATCGTGATCGTCCTCGGCGGCATCTATAGCGGCTTTTTCACCCCCACCGAGGCTGCCGCCATGAGCGCGGTCTATGCGTTTGTCGTCGCCGTCTTCGTCTATCGCGACGTGCCGTTCAGCAAGGTTCCCAAAGTCTTGCTCGATTCCGCCAGCATGTCGGCCATGCTGCTTTACATTATCACCAATGCGGTGCTGTTCTCCTTTTTGATGACCCATGAGAACATTCCGCAGATCATGGCCGAGTGGATTCTCGGCAACAATCTCGGGGTGGTGTCCTTCCTGCTGGTCACCAACCTCCTGCTGTTGTTGGCTGGCAACGTGATGGAACCGTCTTCGATCATCCTGATCCTCGCGCCGATTCTCTTCCCGGTCGCCATGCAACTTGGCATCGACCCGATCCATTTCGGTGTGCTGATCACGGTCAACATGGAGGTGGGGATGTGCCACCCGCCGGTCGGCCTCAATCTCTATGTGGCCAGCGGCATTACCAAAATGGGGATATCCGAGCTGACGGTGGCGGTGCTGCCGTGGCTGATCGCCATGGTCGGTTTCCTGGTCCTGGTGACCTATGTGCCGATTATCTCGCTGTGGCTGCCGCGGATGTACGGGTTCTGATCCCTAGGGTGCAAAGTTGAAAAAGAAGGCAAGGGCGTCCCGGCGGGCGCCCTTGCCGTTTCCGCAACGTCCCCTTGACAGTTTTCATTCATGCCGCCATGATTTGACCTCATTCCCAACTGTCGCGAGAGTCCAGATGCAGCGCACTGTTGCCGCACCCGCCAAGGTCAACTTCATTCTCAATGTCCTCGGCAAGCGCCCGAACGGCTACCACGACGTCGCCATGCTCATGGTGCGTCTCTCCCTGCACGACCGGGTGACGGTCGCTCTCAACGAGAGTCGTGCGGTTACGGTCTCCTGTCCGGGGCTGGAGTTGGCCCCCGGCGAGGACAATATTGCGGCGCGCGCGGCGCGCCTGTTCCTTGAGCACACCGGCCGTCAGAACGGAGTCGCCATCCATATCGACAAGAGCATCCCCGCCGCCGCCGGCATGGGGGGCGGCTCGTCGAACGCGGCGGCGGTGCTCGTTGCCCTGAACGAGCTGTGTGGTGCCGGTCTGTCGCGCGGAGAGTTGCAGTCTCTTGGGGTACGTCTCGGCGCCGACGTGCCGTTTTTCCTCTGCGGCGAGATGGCCGCCTGGGCGACCGGCATCGGTGAGCGCCTCGAACCGTGGCGCGGGCTCCCCCCCTGTCACCTCGTCCTAGTCAACCCCCGTTTCGCCGTGTCCACCGCCTGGGTTTACCAAAATTTGGGGTTGACAGGGATGCGCCCCGCAACTAAAATCCCAAGGTTTCCCGAGAGGATGGCTGATCTGGCCGGGATGTTGCGCAACGATCTGGAGGCGGTGACCTCCGGCCGGCACCCCGAGATCGCCGCCATCAAGGAGCGGTTGCTGGCGGGTGGAGCTCTGGCCGCGCTGATGTCCGGAAGTGGACCGACGGTGTTCGGCCTCTTTGCCGACGCGGAGTCTGCCGGACGATCCGCTGCGCAACTGGCCGACGGGACCGGCTGGTGGACAGCCGCGGTTGTTCCCGCCTAAAGGGACGCAATTTTCTACAGGGGCGTCGCCAAGCGGTAAGGCACCGGATTTTGATTCCGGCATTCCCAGGTTCGATCCCTGGCGCCCCTGCCACTTATCATTCGTAGACCGATGTCCCCTGCGGGATGCGGTTTTCTGTTTACCAGGTCATGGATCGCCATGGCCTGCACCTTTTCGGACGGTGGCCGCAACGTGCTCAGCGAATTGAAGATCTTTAGTGGGAACTCCAACCCGGAACTGGCCCGCGAAATTTGTGCCGATCTGGGTCTGCCGCTCTCCAAGGCGACGGTCAAGACCTTCTCCGACGGCGAAATCATGGTCGAGATCGGTGAGAACGTGCGCGGTCGCGACGTGTTCGTGGTACAGTCGACCTGCGCGCCGTCGAACCAGAACCTGATGGAACTGCTGATCATGGTCGATGCCCTCAAGCGGGCCTCGGCCGCCCGGATCACCGCAGTTATCCCGTACTTCGGCTATGCCCGTCAGGACCGCAAGGTGGCGCCGCGCACGCCGATCACCAGCAAGCTGGTGGCCGACCTGATCACCACCGCCGGCATCCACCGGGTGCTCAGCGTCGATCTGCACGCCGGTCAGATCCAGGGCTTCTTCAATATCCCGGTCGATCACCTTTACGCCGCGCCGGTGATCCTCGACGATGTGCGCAAACATCTCAGCGGCCGACTGGTGATCGTTTCCCCGGACGCCGGCGGCACTGAGCGGGCTCGTGCCTTCGCCAAGCGCCTCGATGCCGGCCTGGCGATCATCGACAAGCGCCGCAGCGGTCCCAACGTTTCCGAGGTCATGCACATCATCGGCGAAGTGGAGGGGCAGACCTGCCTGATCGTCGATGACATGATCGATACGGCCGGAACCCTGTGCCAGGCGGCGGCCGCTCTCAAGGCCCATGGCGCCGGCGATGTCTATGCCACGGCGACGCACGCGGTCCTTTCCGGGCCGGCGCTGGAGAGGATCAACCAGAGCTGTCTCAAGGAAGTGCTGGTGACCAACACCATCCCGGTGGGGGAGAAGGTGGCCGTCTGTCCGCGTCTGCGCCAGCTGTCCGTCGCCAATCTGCTGGCCGAAGCGATTCGCCGCATTCATGGCGAGGAATCGGTCAGTTCGCTGTTCATCTAAAACCGGGGGGCATCCCCGCTAACCTCTTGCATAGATGATTCCGCCCCGACGTGGAATCGAGGGAGTGACAACATGGCTCAATCGCAACTCGCAGTGACTTCACGTGACAGTGCCGGCAAGGGGGTTTCCCGGGCCCTGCGTCGCCAGGGGCTGGTCCCCGGCGTGGTCTATGGTAAAGGGGTGGAGGCCTGCAACGTGGCCGTCGACCCGAAGGCCCTCAGTCAGGCGATCGCTACCGATGCCGGCTGGAATACCCTGATCACCCTGCAGGGGGAGGGCTCCTTCGACGGCAAGGTGGTCATTCTCAAGGATGTCCAGGTTGACCAGCTGCGGCGCAATCCGATCCACTATGATTTCCAGGCCGTCGATCTCAGCAAGAAGGTCCACGTCATGGTGCCGGTGCACACCATCGGCAAGTCGAAAGGGGAGAAGCTCGGCGGGGCGCTGCAGATCATCCGCCACGAACTGGAAGTCGTCTGTCTTCCCACCGCCATCCCCACCTCAATCGACATCGATGTGACCGAGCTTGGCATCGGTGGTGTCGTGCACATCAACGACATCAAGTTCCCGACGGGTGTCGAGGCTGCTCCGCACGAAGCCAACTTCACGGTGGTGACCGTCGTCGGCCACAAGGCCGAGGGTGCCGCCGCTGAAGGGGCCGGGGCCTAACCGCCAGCTACTCCTCGGTGAAGCTGATTGTCGGCCTGGGGAATCCGGGCGAACGCTATGCCGAGACACGTCACAATATCGGTTTCATGGTCGCGACCCTGGCGGCCGGTCGCGCCGGCATCGCTCTCAAGCGCCAGGGCTACCAGGGGGTATACGGGGTTGGGCGCGTGGCCGCGGAAGAGGCGACGGTCCTGCTCCCCCAGACGTTCATGAATCGCAGCGGGGCCAGCGTGGCCCCGGCCTGTCAGTCCCTCGGCATCACGCCGGGGGATTTGATTATTATTCATGACGAAATCGACTTGCCTTTCGGGGTCTTGCGTGTCAAGGTCGGAGGCGGGCACGGCGGGCACAACGGCCTGCGCAGCATCAACGCCAGCCTCGGCCATGGTGACTTCGTGCGGGTGCGTTGCGGGGTTGGCCGACCCCCGGCAGGCGGCGATGTGTCCGGTTACGTGCTCAGCCGTTTCAGCAGTGCCGAGCGCCAATTGCTCCCTGACCTGATCGATCGGGCCCTGGCGGCCGTTGAGACGATTCTGGTGCGCGGAGCCTCGGCCGCGATGAACGAGTTCAACGGTCGCGACGGCGCAACCTGATATCTTAAATTCCAAAGGAGGAGGTGCGCATGTCCGGTTTATTGTGGTCGGCCCCGATTCTTGGAGTCATCGGTCTGGTGGTTGCCGCGATGATCTACTTCTCGATCAAGGCGCGTCCGGCCGGCACGGCAAAGATGGCGGAGATCGCCGACATGATCCATGCCGGCGCCATGGCCTTCCTCAAGCGCGAGTACAAGGTGCTGGCGGTCTTCATCGTCGTCGTCTTCTGCCTGATGCTGACCTCCGCCGATCTCGGCTGGCGTACCGGCGTGGCCTTTGTCGGCGGCGCTCTCTGTTCGATCTTTGCCGGCCTGTTCGGCATGCAGGCCGCCACCAAAGCCAACGTGCGCACCTCCGAGGCGGCCCGCTCCCAGGGGATCGCCTCGGCGCTGTTCGTCTCCTACAGCGGCGGAGCGGTCATGGGGCTGGCCGTCGCCTCCCTCGGTCTCATCGGTGTCGGCATCGCCTACCTGGTCTGGGGCGATCCGCAGCACGCCCAGTACATCAACGGCTTCGCCATGGGCGCGTCGTCCATCGCTCTCTTCGCCCGCGTCGGCGGCGGCATCTACACCAAGGCCGCCGATGTCGGGTCCGACCTGGTCGGCAAGGTCGAGGCCGGGATCCCCGAGGACGACCCGCGCAACCCTGGGGTCATCGCCGACAACGTCGGCGACAACGTCGGCGACATCGCCGGTATGGGTGCCGACATCTTCGAGTCGTACGTCGGTGCCATCGTTGCCACCATCGCCATCGCCGCGACCCTGCCTGTGGCCGATCTGGCCAAGCTGGGCGGCGGTCAGGCCAACCTGATGTTCCTGCCGATCCTGATGGCGGTCATCGGTCTTCTCGCCTCGCTGGTCGGCGTCTTCTCCATGAACGTTCTCAAGAACAGCGATCCGGCGGCGGCGCTGCGCAACTCCACCTTCATCGGCGCCGGCCTGTTCATCGTCGGGGCGTGGTTTGCCGTCTCCACCCTGGGGATCGGCACTGGATCCTTTTGGGCCGTGCTGCTTGGTACCGTCGCCGGTATCTGCATCGGACTGATCACCGAGTACTATACCTCGGCTTCGCCGGTGACCCGGATCGCCGAAGCCTCCAAGACCGGTCCGGCCACCAACATCATCCACGGCCTGGCCGTCGGCCTGGAGAGCACCGTGGCGCCGATCGTCATGATCTGCGCCGCCATCTTCGTCTCCAACATGACCGCCGGCCTCTACGGTATCGCCCTGGCGGCCGTCGGCATGCTCGCCACCGTCGGTGTGACCATGACCGTCGATGCCTACGGGCCGATCGCCGACAACGCCGGCGGCATCTCGGAGATGGCCGAGCTCGGCCCCGAGGTGCGCAAGATTACCGACAGCCTCGACGCCCTCGGCAACACCACCGCCGCCATGGGCAAGGGTTTCGCCATCGGCTCGGCGGCGCTGACCGCCCTGGCCCTTTACGCCGCCTACGGTGCCAGCGCCAAGATCGAGAAGATCGACCTGACCGATCCGATGGTCGTCATCGGCACCTTCGTCGGCGGTTTCATCCCCTTCCTGATTGCGGCCATGACCATGACTTCGGTCGGCAAGGCGGCCGGCAAGATGGTCGACGAGATCCGCCGCCAGTTCCGCGAGATTCCCGGCCTGCTGGAGGGCAAGCCCGGCGTCAAGCCCGACCCGCAGACCTGCGTCGACATCTCCACCGCGGCTGCTCTCAAGGAGATGATCGCCCCCGGTCTCATTGCCGTGATTGCTCCGCTGGTGATCGGCTTCGGCCTCGGCAAGGAGGCCCTCGGCGGCACTCTGGCCGGCGCCACCGTCACCGGCGTCCTCATGGCCTTGTTCATGGCCAACGCCGGTGGGGCCTGGGACAACGCCAAAAAATCGATCGAGAAAGGCGACCTGGCCGGCGAGAAGAAGGGTGGCGATGCCCACAAGGCCGCCGTCGTCGGCGACACTGTCGGCGACCCGTTCAAGGACACCTCCGGCCCGGCGATGAACATCCTCATCAAGCTGATGAGCATCGTGTCGCTGATCATCGCCCCGCTGCTGGCCTGATCGGTCAGGCCGGAGACTAGAGGCTGGGGGCTGGAGGCTGATTGTTCGACCAGTCTTCAGCCTCCAGTTCTTTTGCTCGCCCGCTTGGATGTCTGCAGCAGGCAAATAGCAGTAAACTGACTATCACGATTGAACTCTGGGGCGCAGGTTTTGTTTTTGCCAGCCTCCAGCCCCCAGCAACGGAGCTAAGACAATGGGTTTCAAATGCGGTATCGTCGGCCTGCCCAACGTCGGCAAGTCGACCATCTTCAACGCCATCACCTCGGCCGGGGCGGAATCGGCCAACTATCCGTTCTGCACCATCGAACCGAACGTCGGCGTGGTTGCGGTTCCCGACCCGCGCCTCGACACCCTCTCCGGCATCGTCAAGCCGCAGAAGATGGTGTCGACCACCATGGAGTTCGTCGATATCGCCGGTCTGGTCAAGGGGGCGAGCCGCGGCGAGGGGCTTGGCAACCAGTTCCTCGGCCATATCCGCCAGGTCGAGGCGATCGCCCACATCGTGCGCTGCTTCGAGGACGAGAACGTGGTGCATGTCGACGGTAGCGTCGACCCCTTGCGCGATGTCGAAGTGATCCAGACCGAGCTGAATCTTGCCGATCTCGACACCGTCGAGAAGCGCATCGCCCGTAGCGAGAAAGCCGCCCGCAGCGGCGATCGCAAGCTGCAGGAGGAGGTCGCGGTACTAAGCGTGGTGCGCGAGTGCCTCAATCAGGGGCGTCCGGCCCGGGTCGCCGAACTGACTGCCGAGCAGAAGCCGATTCTGCGCGAGCTTTGCCTGATTACCGCCAAGCCGGTCCTATACGTGGCCAACGTGGCCGAGGACGACCTCGAGGGGAACCACCCCAGCATCGCCAAGCTGCGCGCTTTCGCCGCCAACGAGGGGGCGGAATTCGTAACCATCTGCGGCAAAATCGAGGCCGAGATCGCCGAACTCCCCAACGAGGAAAAAGGCGCTTTCCTGCAGGAGCTCGGTCTGCACGAGTCCGGCCTCGACCGGATGATTCACGCCGGTTACCACCTGCTCGGACTGATCACCTATTTCACCGCCGGGGTCAAGGAGGTGCGGGCCTGGACCATTCCGGCCGGTTATCGTGCCCCCCAGGCGGCCGGCGTCATCCATACCGATTTCGAAAAAGGCTTCATTCGCGCCGAGGTCATCGCCTTCGACGATTTCGTAGCCTCGGGCGGCGAACAGGGCGCCAAGGAAAAGGGGTTGATGCGGCTGGAAGGGAAGGAGTACGTCGTCAAGGATGGTGACGTGATGCATTTTAGGTTCAACGTCTAGGGGTTGGGGTAGACTTGCGTTCACCCTTCGACAGGCTCAGGGCGAACGGTGAATGGATATCCAAGCGGTTGAAATTCCGTTCGTGGTGAGCTTGTCGAACCATGAACGGATGGCTTCTGCAAGAAAACCCAGTCACCGAATTTGATGTTGCCACGTTCTAGGTGATTGTGTTATCTAGACAAGTTCGTTCCAGAAGGAGCACCATCGGGGTGCTCCGCTCCTTGCTCCGGGTCAGACCGGGGCTATAACTCATGAGGAGGTCATAGCAGTATGCGTACCTACGAAACTCTGTTTATCGTGCACCCGGAAGTCGCCGGGGACGATCTGACCGCGCTGGTTGAGAAGTACCGCAAGGTGCTCACCGACCAGGAGGCTGTCGTCCTGAAGGCGGACAACTGGGGGAGTCGGGCCCTGGCTTACCCGGTCAAGAAGCAGGCCCGGGGAACCTTTGTGCTCACGGTCTTCGAAGGTGGTTCTTCGGTGGTCGCCGAGTTCGAGCGCCGTCTGCGCATCGACGAGAAGGTGATCAAGTATCAGACCGTGCTCTTCGAGGGGAGTCTTGCCACCGCCCCGGTGGCCGAGAAGCCTGTCGTCGAAGAGGTCGCGCCCGCCGCTGAAGAAGCGCCGGCCGACGAAGCCTAACCATCTCGACTCCAAGGAGAATGACAATGTCCAATGGCACTCGTCCTGCTGGCGGCGGCGCGCCGCGCCGGCGTTACGGCCGGCGTAAGGTTTGCCGGTTCTGCGCGGAAAAAAGCCTGTTCATCGATTACAAGGATATCCGCACCCTGCGTTATTTCGTCTCCGAGCGTGGCAAGATCGTGCCGCGGCGGATTTCCGGCAACTGCGCCGAGCATCAGCGCAAACTGACCGAGGCGATCAAGCGCGCTCGCAATATCGCGTTGCTGCCGTTCGCGTCCGGCGTGGCTTCGGAAAGAGGCTAGTCGCCATTCAGAAGATGATGATCAAGGCACTCATGGTGCTGCTCGGCGCGCTGTCAGGCTACCTGCTGTTCGGCGCTGCCGGGGCCCTCGGTGCCGGGGCTGTTCTGGTCAATCTCTTTACCCCGCTCCCTGCGGCGGTTCTGGGAATGCGGCTCGGCCCGGCCTGGGGGATCGCTGCTGTCGTCTTGACGGCGGCAGCGGTGTTGGCGACATCGGGGGGCCTCCCGGCGCTGTTCTACCTGCTGCAGTTCGGTGTGCCGGCGACCTTGCTCCCCTTGCTGATGAGCCGCGGCGTGGCATGGGATCGGAGCATCGCCGTCACCCTCGGGGTCATGCTGCTCCTCGGCGGGGTCCTGCTGTTCGGGGCGAGTTCCGGGGCCGGCCAGTCGCCGTCGGCCTTCATCGATGCGCAGATCGACAAGGAAATCGATCAGGCGCTGACCATGATGCAGGAATTCGCCGGAAGCGGGCAGACTCCCGAGTCTGCCGAGGCGCTGCGCGAAGTGACGGCCAGCATGGGAGAACTCATGCGGCGGGCCTATCCGGGGATGCTGGTGGCGGTTTGTGCTACCCTGCAACTTGTGACCGTCGCGGTCCTGGCTCTGGTGGCCAGGCCAGCCGGTCTCCCCGGCGTCCCCTTTGCCCGCTGGCGTTCCCCGGACTGGCTGATCTGGGGGTTGATCGCGGCAGGTTTTGCCGTGGTCTTTGCCGAAGGGCCGGCGCAGAGCGTCACCATAAACGTCCTGATCATCCTCCTGCCGGTTTACTTCCTGCAGGGGGTGGCTGTGGTCGAACACTTTCTCGCGCGAAAGGGGCTCTCGCTCTGGCTGCGCGGCTTTAGTTACCTGTTGTTGCTGGTGGTCAACCCGCTGCCCATGATCATTACCGGTGTCGGTGTCTTTGACCTGTGGGCCGACTTTCGCAAGCCACGGCAACGTACAACAGAAGAATAACCAGTAACCAGCGATTCACGCTGTCACGGAGGAACACCAATGAACGTCATCCTTACGGAAATCGTCAAAGGGCTCGGCAACATGGGTGAAGTCGTCAAGGTCAAGCCCGGCTACGCCCGCAACTTCCTGCTGCCGAACAAACTGGCGGTGGAAGCCAATACCCGCAACCTCAACGAGCTCGAGCACCATCGCCGGCAGCTGACCCGCAAAGCCGAGAAGCTCAACCAGGAAGCGCAGGCGCTCAAAGGGCGCATCGAGGCCCTGGAATGCGTCATCGCCCATCGGGCCGGCGAAGAAGGCAAGCTGTTCGGTTCCGTCACCTCGATGGAGATCGAGGCCGAACTGGCTGCCAAGGGGATCGAGATCGACCGTCGCAAGATTCAGCTCGAGCAGCCGATCAAGACCCTCGGCGAGCATGCTGTCGAGATCAAGCTGAATGTCGGTGTGACCGCGTCGCTGAAGGTCAAGGTCGTCAGCGCCGCCTAGGGCTGATCTCCAAAAGTGCTCAATCCGCTGCCCCTGTCGCAAGGCAGGGGCAGCCTCACCTATTGACGGCGGCTCCATGCCGGAACACACCGAACACCGCCTCCCCCCCCAAAACCTCGAAGCGGAGATGTCCGTTCTCGGCGGCATCCTGCTGGAAAACGAAGCTCTGCACCGGGCGCTTGAGACCCTGCGCCCCGACGACTTCTATCGCGACGCTCACCGCAAGATCTTCGAAGCGCTGGTGATTCTCTCCGACCGCAACGAGCCGGCCGACCTGGTCACCCTGACCTCGGTTCTCAAGGAACGCGGGCATTTCGAGGAGGTCGGAGGAAGCTCCTATTTGACCACCCTGGTGACCTACGTGCCGACGGCGGCCAATATTGGCTACTACTGCAAGCTGGTCAAGGACTCGGCCCTCTCCAGGGACCTGATCCGGGTAGCCACGTCGATTGCTGGCCGCGGTTACGAGGGGAAGGATGTCGAGGCGACGCTCGACTGGGCCGAACATTCGATCTACGAGATCGCCACCAAGAAATCGAAGCAGGCCTACTTTACGACGCGCGAGGTGGTCAAGGATGCCATCCGTGCCATCGAGAATCTCTACAACCGCAAGGAAGCCATTACCGGCGTGCCGACCGGTTTCGACGACCTCGACAAGTTGACCTCCGGTCTGCAGCCGAGCGATCTGATCATCATCGCCGGCCGGCCATCGATGGGGAAGACCGCCTTCTGCCTCAACCTGGTCGAGCATGCGGCTCTCGATCCGCAGCGGCCGACGGCGGCGGTGCTCTTCTCCCTGGAGATGAGCAAGGAGCAGCTGGTTCAGCGCCTGCTCTGCTCGGTGGCGCGCATCGATGCCAACCGGGTGCGAACCGGCCACCTGGCGGCCTCGGAGTTCCCCAAGCTGGTCAATGCGGCGAGTATCATCTCCGAGGCGCCGATCTATATCGACGACACCCCGGCCATCTCGATCCTCGAGCTGCGGGCCAAGGCCAGGCGTCTCAAGAAGGAAAGAAACATCGGCCTGATCGTGGTCGACTACCTGCAGCTCATGCAGGGGACGTCCACCGAGAACCGCCAGCAGGAAATCTCGGAGATTTCCCGTTCGCTCAAGGCCCTGGCCAAGGAGCTGAGCGTTCCGGTGATCGCGCTTTCCCAGCTCAACCGCTCTCTGGAAAATCGAACCGACAAGCGCCCGATCCTGGCGGACCTGCGCGAATCAGGGGCGATCGAGCAGGATGCCGACGTGATCATGTTTCTCTACCGGGAGGCGGTCTACTGCGAAGCCTGTCGCAAGCGTGACGGCAGTTGTGACAAGGGGCACGCCAAGGCGGCCGAGGTCATCGTCGGCAAGCAGCGCAACGGCCCGCTGGGGATCGAGCAGTTGGTGTTCAACGGCGAGTTCATGCGCTTCGAAAGCATGTCGCGGCGCCAGGACGAGTACGGCGGTTAAAGGCGGGGGCCAGGGGCTGCCCCTTTAGCAGACTCGAGACTGGGCTGTCCGCCGATAGGTGACGTGGCGGAAGCCGGGGTATTCGACGGTTTCAAGCGGAATCCACTCCGCCAGATCCAGGGGCGGGAAATGGCGGTCGCCGGCATACTCGCCGTCCACCCACGAGATATGCAGCCTGTCGGCCAGGGGCAGGGCGGTACGGTAGAGTTCGACGCCGCCGATGACGAAGACCGGTCGGCCGCTGCGCCGGGCCAGGGCCAGGGCCGAAGCCAGATCGGGAACGCTTTCCGCTCCCGGGCAGCGGCGGCCGCTGCGGCTGACCACGATGTTGAGCCGGTCGGCCAATGCCGCGGGCAGGCTCTCGAAGGTCCGCCGCCCCATGATCACGGCTCCGCCGATCGTCAACTGCCGGAAGAGGCGCCGGTCCTCGGGGAGATCCCAGGGGATTTTGCCGTTGCGGCCGATCACGCCGGCCTTGGTCATCGCCACGACGATGCCGAGGGCGGAGGTTGTCTTTTCGGAGAGGTCGGTCCCGGCCATCCTTTACCTTACCACGGACCACGCCATAACCCAACCGTCGAGGGTTGGCGTGGCTGACACGTTTGCAGGAGCGGACGCATGGAGTTGCTGTTCAGTCCGGAAGCCTGGATCGCCCTGGCGACGCTGACGGCCTTGGAAATCGTCCTCGGCATCGACAATATCATCTTCATCACCATCCTGGTGGGGCGCCTCCCTGAGGAGCAGCGGCAACGGGCGCGAATTTTCGGGCTGGGCCTGGCGATGCTGACGCGCATCATGCTGCTTTTGTCGCTGACCTGGGTGATGGGGCTGACCAGGCCGCTGCTGTCATTCCCCGGCCTGGAGATTTCGGGGCGGGACGTCATCCTCATCGGCGGCGGACTCTTCCTTCTCGTCAAGAGCACCCTGGAGATTCACAGCAGCCTCGAGGGTGTCGACGACACGGCCGCCCAGGCCGGCGGCTCCGGAAGATTCCTCGCCACCCTGGTGCAGATCGCCCTCATCGATATCATCTTCTCCCTCGATTCGGTCATCACCGCGGTCGGCCTGGTGCGCGACGTGCCGGTCATGGTTCTGGCCATCGTCATTGCCGTGGGGGTCATGATGTTTTGCGCCAGGGCGATCGGTGAGTTCGTCGATCGTCATCCGACCCTGAAGATGCTGGCGCTGAGCTTCCTGATTCTGGTCGGTGTGGCCCTGGTGGGTGAAGGGTTCGAGATGCACATTCCGCGCGGCTACATCTACTTTGCCATGGCGTTTTCCGTCTGCGTGGAGATGCTCAACATCCGGGTGCGGCGCCGTGCCCCCGAACCCGTGCACCTGCGCAAGAACATCCCCGATGTCGAACTGTTTGAGAATCGAGAGGCATGATTGATCTCCTCTGGGGGATCTGTTAGAACGTACATAATTTCTGACACGGGAGGGTGATGATGCGGCTGCTGGCAGGGAGTCTTTTTCTGGTACTGATGATGCTGCCCGGGGTGGGCGTGGCCGGGGCAGCGCCGGCCTGGGAGGTCGGTGTGCGGGGCGGTATGGACGCCACCGGCTCTAACGAACATTACGAGGTCGCCGAACTCTACCTGCAGCGGGATCTCCCCTGGCGGGCGGAAACCGGTCTAGGTCCGGTGCTGACCCGCTTGGACCTTGGGGCTGCCTACCTGGAAGGGGCCGGGAGCGACGGGGGCGCGATTCTCTCCGCCGGGGCCGACATTGCCTGGCGACCGGCGAACGGCCCGATGGAATTGGAGGCCGGTTTCCGTCCGGCCTGGCTGACCGACCACCGCTATGGTGATGATGACTACGGTGGGGGATTGCAGTTTCTCAGTCATGTCGGGGTCTCCTTGCGTCTGGGACGTTTCGTGCTCGGCTATCGCTACCAGCATATGTCCAACGCCGGTATCTACAGCGAGAACGACGGGCTCAACCTGCACCTGTTCGGCGTAGGCGGTACTTTCTAGCCCCCTCTAAATAGCACGAATGCGCAAAGCCCCCGGCCCCAAAGGCCGGGGGCTTTGTTTTTCTGCGGAGTGGCCTGTTTGAGTTGTCCGGTTTGCCGTTTCCCCAGATGGAACGGCGTGCGAATTTTCAAGACGTCTATTTGCTGCTTGGAGACACGACGTTTCCAAATCAGCTAAAAATCAACATTTAAAAGATCTAATGTGGCAATTAGCACTAGCAAGATATGGTTCTAACTACACGTAATTAATAAACTAAGTTGCAGACACCGCATTTTTATAAAATCGTATTGACAATAATAAAACATTGTATTACCTTTTTGTCAGAGGTGGTGGCTTCGCGACAGCGTGGGGCCCCGTGCAGTGGCATTCAGAAAGGATGCTCGGTATGCCGAAAGCATTGCAGGCTTCTGGTCGACGCAAAACAGAATACTCGGTGCATTCGGTTGAAAACGCTCTCGACTTGCTGGATGCCATCTGCGAGGAGGGGGGCGAGGCACGGGTCACCCGCCTGAGCGAACGGCTCGGCATGAGCAAGACCAGCGTGTTCCGGCTGCTGGCCACCTTCGAGGGGCGCGGGTTTGTCGAGCGCAGCGAAGATTCCCTGAAATACCGGCTGGGTCTGTCGGCCTGCGAAATGGGGCAGAAGATCCTGGCGCGCATGGGGATCCTGCGCAAGGCACGCCCGGCGATGGCGCGTCTGGTGCAGCTTTGCAACGAGTCGGTTTACGTCATCGTGCGCCGCAACGACTATCTGCTGATGCTCGACATGGTCGACACCACCCAGAAAGTCAAGATCGCCCCCCTGGTCGGACAGCGCTTCCCGCTGGATACGGCCACCGGTCGCATCTTCTGGGCGTTCGAGGCGGAAAGCGCACGCAAGCGTGTCGATCAGGCAGGGGCCTCGGCGGCGTTACCGTCAGACCTGGAGATGATTCGCGAGCGCGGCGTCTCGGTTGACCATGAAAGTTTCGGTGAAGGGGTCAGTTGCCTGGTCTGCCCGCTCTTCAATGCCAAGACCGAGATGGTGGCGGCACTGGCGATTTTGGGACCGACGTTTCGCATGCTGCCTGCACGGATCGAAAACGAATTGATCCCGCATTTGCATGAGACCGGAGCCAGCATTTCAGCAGGACTTGGCTACTTGAGCGAGTTGACCAGGGGAAATGACGTTTCGAAAAAATCTGGTATAAATTGAAAAAAACAAACATGGTTGCATCACAGTTGGGGCTCTCCGTTGCCCCCCGTGGAAATTGGCAGGCTGAATTTTGATGCAGGGATATGGGAGAAAGGAGGTCACACGGCGCAAGTAACTTTAACCGGCGACTTCACCGTGGCAGATGGCTTTTCCGGCGCAACCGGCCGGACCAACCAATTCGGAGAGAAAGGAAGAACCTATGGCACAGACGTATGATTGGGCGGCAATCGCCAAGAACCCGAAGTTCATCGAACTTCACCACAAAAAGCAGCGTTTTCTGTTCGGCTGGTGGATCTTCTCCACCGTCTATTACTTCCTGTTGCCGATCGGCGCAGCCTATGCCACGGACCTGTTCAAGATCAAGCTCATCGGGTCGTTAAACTTCGGCTACGTCTTTGCCCTCTCCCAGTTCTTCGTCTCCTGGGGGCTGGCGCACTATTACGCCCACGTGGCCAACAAAGACTTCGACCGTCTGACCCGTGAAGTGGTCAGCGAGTTCGTGAAATAAGGAGGCCGCGCCCATGAAAAAACTGCAGCTCTTTTTGATGACCGCTGGCCTCTTGGCCCTGCCGAACCTGGCGATGGCCGCCGAAATCAAGGCCAACAAAGCCATCACCATCACCTTCTTCTGCATCATCATCGCCATCACCCTGTCGGTCGTGGTCTGGTCGGCCAAGCGCACCAAGACGGCCGCCGACTTCTACGCGGCGGGCGGCGGCATCACCGGCACCCAGAACGGCTGGGCGATCGCCGGCGACTACATGTCAGCCGCCTCGTTCCTGGGGATTTCCGGTCTGATCTCGCTCTACGGCTACGACGGCTTCATGTACTCGGTCGGCTGGCTGGTGGCCTACATCACCGTCCTTCTGATCGTCGCCGAGCCGTGCCGCAACGCCGGCAAGTACACCCTGGGCGACATCCTCTCCTTCCGCACCCAGCCCAAGCCGGTGCGCGCGGTCTGCGCCCTGTCGGTCGTGACCGTCTCCACCTTCTACCTGACCGCGCAGATGGTCGGTGCGGGCAAGCTGATGGCCCTGCTGGTCGGCTTCAGCTATACCTTCTCCATTATCGGCGTCGGCATCCTGATGGTCGGCTACGTCGTCTTCGGCGGCATGACCGCCACCACCTGGGTGCAGATCATCAAGGCCGGCCTGCTGGTCAGCGGCGCGGTGCTCCTGTCGGTGCTGGTCGGCTTCAAGGCCGGCTTCAACCCGATCGGCTTCTTCAGCGACATCGCCACCAACCAGAACATCATCGACCACGTCAAACTGCTCCCCAACTACCTGGCTGAAGTCAAAAAGGGGACCGCGACCGCCGACCCCGGCCAGCGCTTCCTGGAGCCGGGCCTGTTCCTGACCAACCCGCTCGACCAGATCTCCCTCGGCATGGCGCTGGTGCTCGGCACCGCGGGGATGCCGCACATCCTGATGCGCTTCTTCACCGTGCCGACCGCCCAGGCGGCGCGCAAGTCGGTCATCATCGCCATGTGGATCATCGGCGGCTTCTACGTCCTCACCACCCTGCTCGGCTTCGGCGCGGCGATCCACGTCACCCCGCAGGGGATCACCGCGGTCGACAAGGGCGGCAACATGGCCACCCTGCTGCTGGCCCAGCAGCTCGGCGCCGACATCGCCCCGATCATCGGTGACATCTTCCTGGCCTTCCTCTGCTCGGTGGCTTTCGCCACCATCCTTGCCGTCGTCTCCGGCCTGGTCCTCGCGGCCTCCGCGGCGATCGCCCACGACGTTTACGTCAACGTCATCAAGGAAGGTCACGCCGACCAGCACGAGCAGGTCATGGCCGCCCGCATCACCTCGCTGGTCGTCGGTGTCTGCGGCATCGCCATCGGTATCGCCTCGGAGAAGCAGAACGTCGCCCACCTGGTGGCGCTGGCCTTCGCGGTCGCCTCGTCGGGCAACCTGCCGGTCGTGGTGCTGTCGCTCTTCTGGCGCAAGATGAACACGGCCGGGGTCATCAGCGGCCTGGTGGTCGGCACCATCGTGTCGGTCGGCCTGGTGATGGTGTCGCCGAACATGACCTATCCTGAGAAGGTGGCCGATGCTGCCAAAGCGGCCTACACCAAGCTGGAAAAAGACATTGCTGACGGCAAAATCAAGCCGGAAGCGATGGAGAAAACTCAGGCGACGATCACCGCCAAGAAGAAGGAAGAGGCCGATAACCGTGGCGGCACCTCGATGCTCGGTCTGTCGGCTCCGCTGTTCGGCCTGAAGAACCCCGGCATCGTCTCGATCCCGATCGGCTTCCTGGCCGCGATCCTGGGCGCCCTGGCGTTCCGCGAGAAGCGCGCCGAGGAGATGTTCGACGAGATCTACGTGCGCCAGAACACCGGCATCGGCATGGCCAAGGCCATCGACCACTAATTGCCGCATACGGCAGACTGTTTACAGTGTTATCCTCTCGGGGAAGGCCAGCCGGCCTTCCCCGCTTTTTCTCAACAAATAGGATGTTTCTTGCTCGCTGCGTAAGCAGGTCGTCCCGCTGGCGATGGCCCGGCGAAGCACGTGCAGAAGGATTGATGAGTCAAACCGTGCAATCATGACTTGACCCGCGACCGGCTTCTGGGGCAACTTCTCAGGCGGCTTGTCGAAATGAGAGAGCCGGCTGCGCGGTTCATTGCGGCGTAGAGATCGGCGCCATGGTTTTAAAGCAAGCTTCCACCGCCTCCTGTCGGGGCGCATTCTTTCAAGGAGATCGTTCACATGGCGGATTCCATCGGCTTGCGTCGGTTGCGCAGGATCCTGTTCATCCAGCGAATGGTGCAAATCGTGCTGATAGGGCTGTTGCTCTATATGACTTTGCACTTTCAGCAAATGTTCGAAGCAACCGGTAACCTCAAGCCGTTTTATAACAGCCTGATTGCCACGCTGCTGATTCAGGTCGCACTGTTTTTCCCCATACGCAAGTACACGGTCAAGGAGGCTGAACGCGAATTGGGCGCCGCGCTCAAGGAGAACTTCACCGCGGAGGAGAAGCAGCGCCTGCGCAATCAGCGGCTGCTCTCGGATTTCATCAAGGCCAGCGTTCTTGTCTTCTTCGCGGTGTTTATCGGCACGGCCCCGCCGGCCGGTTTCGTGCTCAGCACCACCTATTTCTGCTGCATCGGTACGATTCTCAGTTATCTGCAGAACTATAATTATGCCGTGCGCCAGGCCTTGTCGAAGTGATGCTTTCATCGCGGAATTCCCCTGCTGTGGCAGAAGACGGCATTGGCCTTTCCGGGTTTAGTCCCGGCACGTTCTAGGCGGTTTCTTCCCAAGGAGGTTCCATGCTCGCCCTTCTGGTCGTCATCTTTGTGGCCGCCTACCTGGCGATCGCCCTGGAACACCCGCTCAAGGTCAACAAGTCGGCTTCGGCACTGATCGGCGCCGGTCTGCTCTGGACCGTCTACTCCCTCTTCACCGGCGACCACCACCTGGTCAGCGAGCAGCTCGGAGAATCGCTGATGGGGACGGCTCAGATCGTCTTCTTCCTGATGGGGGCGATGACCATCGTCGAGGTGGTCGACGCCCACAACGGCTTCGAGGTCATCACCTCGCGCATCCGCACTACCAGCCTGGTGTCGCTGCTGTGGCTGGTCGGTTTCGTCACCTTCTTCCTCAGTTCGGTACTCGACAACCTGACCACCACCATCGTCATGGTTTCGTTGATGAAAAAGCTCCTCGACAACCACGACGACCGCCTGTTTTTCGCCGGGATCATCGTCATCGCCGCCAATGCCGGCGGCGCCTGGACGCCGATCGGTGACGTGACCACCACCATGCTCTGGATCGGCGGGCAGATCACCACCCTGGCCATCATGAAGGGGGTGTTTGTCGCCTCGATGATCAATATGCTCGTCCCCCTGGCGGTGACCAGCTACTGCCTCAAGGGGCGCGAAGTGGTCAGCCCGGTGAAGGTCGAAACCGCCGATCATCCGGCGACCACCGCCTTCGAGCAGAACATCATGTTCTTCCTGGGGCTCGGCATCCTCGTCTGCGTGCCGATCTTCAAGACGGTCACCCACCTGCCGCCCTTCATGGGGATTCTCTTCGGGCTGGGGATCCTGTGGCTGGTCGGCGAGCTGCTCCACCGCGCCAAGGAGGACGAGGAGAAAGACCACCTGACGCTGGTCCATGCCCTGCGCCGCATCGACATGGCCTCCATCACCTTCTTCATCGGCATCCTGCTGGCGGTGGCGACGCTGGAGCACACCCACATCCTGTCGAGCCTGGCCAAGTGGCTCGACCAGGCCGTCGGCCGCCAGGACGTGATCGTCACCCTCATCGGCCTGTCCAGCGCCATCGTCGATAACGTGCCGCTGGTGGCGGCATCGATGGGGATGTACAGCCTGGCGCAGTACCCGACCGACAGCTTCCTGTGGGAATTCATGGCTTATGCTGCCGGAACCGGCGGCTCGATCCTGATCATCGGTTCAGCGGCCGGGGTGGCGGCGATGGGGCTGGAGAAAATCCACTTTTTCTGGTACGCGCGGCGCATCGCCCCGCTGGCCCTGATCGGCTACTTCGGCGGCATCGCCGCCTACATCCTCCAGTACAGGATGCTGCACTGACGGCGGGAAGGCGGCCTGAGACGACGAAGCGGCGGGGAGATGACTCCCCGCCGCTTTTTGTCTGTTGGACTATTGAATCGTTGAGTTGTAGAAACCCCTTCCGAAATTCAACCGTTCAACGGCACTGAAAGCGTCATTCAACCGGTTCCGATCACCCCCCCAGATCTTTACCCCCGCCGCGCGTTGATGGCGAGGATCTGGACCTTCTTGCGCAGGGTGTTGCGGTTGATGCCGAGGATCTCCGCGGCCTTGACCTGGTTGCCGCGGGTCTTGTCGAGGACGATGTTGATCAGTGGCCGCTCCATCTGGTGCAGGACCATTTCATACAGGTTGTCCATGTCCTGGATATCCATCTGCCCCAGTGAACTCTGCAGCTTGGTCGCGATGAGGCTCTCCAGGGACGCCTCGTTCTGCCCGGCGGGTCGCTGGTTGCGCACCTCGGGGAAGTCGTCGGGGCCGAGCAGCGCATCGGGGGAGAGCAGGGCGGCGCGCTGCAGGGCATGCTCGAGTTCGCGCACGTTGCCCGGCCAGTCATGATTCTGCAGCAGCTGCATCGCTTCGCTGGTCAGGCCGCGTGCGTTGGTGTGGTATTCCTCATGTGCCCGGCCGAGGAAGTATTCGACCAGGGCTGGCAGGTCCTCGCGGCGCTGGCGCAGGGGCGGCAACTCCACGGGGACAACGTTGAGCCGGTAGAAGAGGTCCTCGCGGAACTCGCGGTCCTGGACTTTTTTCTTCAGGTTCTGGTTGGTGGCGGCGATGATGCGCACATCGACCTTGATCGTCTGGGTGCCGCCGGTGCGGGTGATCTCGCGCTCCTGCAGGACGCGCAGCAGTTTGGCCTGCAACTCCAGCGGCATGTCGCCGATCTCGTCGAGGAACAGCGTACCGCCGTTGGCCTGTTCGAAGCGCCCGGTCTTGCGCTCGGCGGCGCCGGTAAAGGCCCCCTTTTCGTGACCGAACAGCTCGCTTTCCAGCAATTCCCGCGGAATTGCCGCGCAGTTCAAGGCGACAAACGGTTTACCCAGGCGCGGGCTATTGAAGTGAATGGCGCGCGCCACCAGCTCCTTGCCGGTGCCGCTTTCGCCGACGATCAGCACGGTGATGTCGGAGGGGGACACCTTGCCGAGCACTTTGTAAAGGGCCTGCATCGGCGGGCTCTGACCGATGATGGCCCGGTCGAGCTGGTAGTGCTCCTTCAGCTCACCCTTGAGGCGTGCGACCTCGTCGGTGACTTCGGACGCCTTTTGGGCCTTGACGATGATGGCGTCGAGGGTGTCGAGGTCAAATGGCTTGGTGATGTAGTCGTAGGCGCCGCGCTTCATTGCCTCGACGGCGTTCTTCATCGAAGACTCGGCGGTCATGATGACCACCAGCGTTTCCCGGTACTCCTCCTGGAAGCGGCTGAGCAGGTCGAGGCCGGAGATCCCCGGCATCTTGATGTCGAGCACGGCCAGATCGTAGCTGCGCTGGTGGCTCATCTCCAGAGCCTCCTGGCCGTTGGTGGCCAAGTCGACCTGGTATCCCTGTTTGGTCAGCGCCTTGGAAAGGACCCAGCGGATGCTCTCCTCATCGTCGGCAACCAGAATGCGTTTAATAGCCATAAAATTTTCCTTTCCACTTATCGACTCAGCAACCTCAACCTCAACCTCAACCTCAACCTGCCTTTACCTCATCGGCAGCCAGACCTTGACTTCCGTCCCCTGCCCCGGGGTGCTGCTGATCTTGAGGAAGCCACGATGGTCCTCCACGATCTTCTGGCAGATCGCCAGCCCCAATCCGCTCCCCTTGATCTTGGTCGTGTAGTAAGGGGTGAAGATCCGCTCCAACTCGTCGGCCGGAATGCCGCAGCCGTTATCGCGGACCTTGACCACCACCAGAGGCGACGGCCGGCTGCCCGGGGCCATGAGGTGATAGTCGGCGGAGATCTTGGTTTCGACTTCGATCCGGCCGGGGCCGTCAATTGCCTCGCGGGCGTTCTTGATCAGGTTCAGGAACAGGCGGGTCAGCAGTTGCTCATCCCCCTGCACCGGCGGAATGCTCGGGTCGAGGCTTAAGGAGAATTCGATCGATTGTTCTCCGCCCGCCTCCTTCTGCAGCAGAATGATATCACCGATGATGCGCGCCACATCGACGTCGCCCATGACCGCCGGGCGTGGCTTGCCCAGGTTCATCAGCTCCTCGATGATACCGTTGACCCGCTCGGTTTCCTTGATCATCACCCGGGTGTATTCACGCAGGGGGCTGTCGGCGGGGAGTTCCAAGGCCAGCAGTTGCGCGGCGCCCTTGATGCCGCCCAGTGGGTTTTTGATTTCGTGGGCCAGGCCGGCGGCCAGGGTGGCGAGCATCGCCTGGCGGTCGGCGCGCCGCAAGGTCTCTTCCAGTTCGCGTACCCGGGAGAGGTCGCGGATGATGAGCACGGCCCCGTCCTGCTGCCCCTGGCGGGAGAAGATCGGCGCAGCATAGACGCTGACCGGCAGCGGGGCGGATTTGGCACGCGGCAGGGAGATGCTCTCGGCATCGGTAATCGATCGGCCGTCGTGCAGGGCGGCTTTCACCAGGTAGAGCAGTGCCGATTGCCCGGCAAACAAGGCCTCATAGTGCAGGCCAAGGGCATGGCGGGACGCCAGATCGAAGTAATCCTCGGCCGCGGGGTTGAAGAGGGCCACCCGGCCGGCGGCCGTAAGGGCAATGACTGCCCGGTCGATGTTGTCGAGGACCAGGGCGGTGAGGGCCGGGTCGCCGGCCGTGGCGCTGATCGGAGTCTTGTCAGGCGGTATGAGCGGTGAAGTCATGGAGCAGATCCTGAAGTTCGCCGACGCTGCGGGCCTGGTTGATGCGCTGGCGGAAGTCGGCGGCGTGATCGAGCCCGTGAGTGTACCAGCACAGGTGCTTGCGCATGTGTCCGAGGGTGCGGCCCGGCCCGTACGTGTCCAGGAACAGGGCGAAGTGCTCGCCGGCCATGGCCAGGCGCTCAGCTGCCGTTGGCGCCGGCAGCGTCCTTCCTTCAAGCCGGGCGAGGATGTCGCGCACCAGCCAGGGATTGCCGTAACCGCCGCGGGCGATCATCACGGCATCGCAGCCGGTTTGCGCCATGACGGCCAATGCGTCATCCGCGGTAAAGATATCGCCGCTGGCAATCACCGGGATTTTGGCCTGCGCCTTGAGAGCGGCGATCTCCTGCCAGTTGGCACGGCCGCCGAACATCTGCGATTTGGTGCGCGGGTGCAGGGTAATGGCGTCAACTCCTTCCATTTCCGCCAGGCGGGCAATCTCCAGATAGTTGCGCTGGTCGTTGTCCCAGCCGCTGCGAATCTTGATGGTCAGGGGGAGGCTGGTGACGCGGCGTACCGCGGCGACAATCCCGGCAACCTTCGCCGGATCGCGCAGCAGGGCGCTGCCGGCGCCGCTGCCGACCACCTTGCGCACCGGACAGCCGCAGTTGAGGTCGATCAGGTCGGCCAGCGGCTCGACCTGGCGGGCGGCGGCGGCCAGGTGCCCGGCGTCGTCGCCGAACAGCTGCACTCCCAGCGGGCGCTCCTCCGGCGACGAACGTAGCAGCTCGATGGTTCCCGTCCCGTTGAAGAAGAGGCCGTTGGCGCTGATCATCTCGGTGAAGACCAGCGCCGCTCCGAACCGTTTCATGATCAGGCGGTAGGGGAGATCGGTGATCCCTGCCATCGGCGCCAGGATCACCGGGTTGACTATGTCTAGAGAGCCTATTCTCATGAAAAAACAGAAAAAACTGCTTATTTTTTATTCATTCTATCGTGAACGACTGAAAAAACCAATAGAAAACAAGCGGCGAAAAGAGCCCGCAAAAACTGTATACAGTATACGCAAATTCGCCTTGACAGCCTTAAAATTTACTGATAAAACGCGATTTGGAAAAATATGGACCTTGGTTGCCCTCTCCCGTTTGTCAGGCGTTTCGGGAGCACCTCTCCGGACCGGTTTTTTCCTGCCGACACGATGTCGCAGTTTCGCGCCGCTCTTGGCCAGGCGGGGCTTTGTCGCTGACTTTTCTATGGATTTCGGTAGCATCGCCGGGTGGGACATCCGTCCCCTCATTTATTTCATTCACAGTAAAGGAGAGACACATGGCACTGAAGGACACCCTGAGACAGAAGATTGAGGAGTTCCGCCCCCGTACCCAGAAGCTGGTCAAGGAATTCGGCAAGGTTGTCATCGATCAGGTCACCATCGACCAGGCCATTGGTGGTGCCCGTGACGTCCGTTGCATGGTGACGGACATCTCCTACCTCGATCCCCAGGAAGGGATCCGTTTCCGCGGCAAGACCATTCCCGAGACCTTCGAAGCCCTGCCGAAGGCTCCCGGCTCCAAGTACCCGACCGTCGAGTCGTTCTGGTACATGCTCCTCACCGGTGATGTGCCGACCCAGGCCCAGGTCGACGAAGTGCTGGCCGAGTTCAAGGTCCGCCAGGTTGTGCCGTCCTACGTGTGGGACGCCCTCCGCGCCCTGCCGCGGGACAGCCATCCGATGGTCATGCTCTCCGTTGCCCTGCTGTCCCTGCAGAAAGATTCCAAGTTCTGCGGGTTCTACAACTCCGGCAAGTTTAACAAGAACATCGCCTGGGAATACGTCTACGAAGATGCCTATGACATCGTCGCCCGCATCCCGGTCATTGCCGCCTTCATCTACAACCTCAAGTATCGCGGCGACAAGCAAATCGGCATCGATCCGAAACTGGACATGGGTGCCAACTTCGCCCACATGATCGGCCAGAGCGAGGAGTACAAGGATGTTGCTCGCATGTACTTCATCCTCCACTCCGACCATGAATCCGGCAACGTCTCGGCCCACACCACCCACCTGGTGCACTCGGCCCTGTCCGACCCGTACTATGCCTACTCGGCTGGCCTCAACGGTCTCGCCGGCCCGCTGCACGGCCTGGCCAACCAGGAAGTGCTCGACTGGACCCTCAAGTTTCAGGAGAAGTACTGCAAGGACGTGGAGCCCACCGCAGAGCTGATCACCAAGGCCCTTTGGGATACCCTCAACTCCGGTCAGGTCATCCCGGGCTACGGCCACGCCGTGCTGCGCAAGACCGACCCGCGTTACACCTCGCAGCGCGAGTTCTGCCTCAACACCCCGGGGCTGAACGAGTACCCGCTCTTCAAGGTCATCGCCAAGATCTTCGAAGTGGCTCCGGGCGTTCTCACCGAGCATGGCAAGACCAAGAACCCCTGGCCGAACGTCGACGCGCAGTCCGGCGTCATCCAGATGTACTATGGCCTGACCGAGTATGACTTCTACACCGTCCTGTTCGGCGTCGGCCGCGCCCTGGGCTGCATGGCCAACATCACCTGGGACCGCGGTCTCGGCTACGCCCTCGAGCGCCCGAAGTCCGTTACCACGGCAATGCTCGAGAAGTGGGCTGCCGAAGGCGGGCGTCAGATCGCTTAAGCAGACATCCGTTGCAACAAAAAAGGCGCCCATCCGGGCGCCTTTTTTGTTGCGGACGTCATACGTAGGGGCGTGGTTTATCACGCCCGGGGCGCAATGAATTGCGCCCCTAAGAAAAACCTGGGACACCATCCTATGGTGTCCCAGGTCTCTATGCGGTCGCGTAGGGGCGGGTTTCAAACCCGCCCCTACATGAATTATTTCTTCGCCGGCCTGCTCGCGAAGATCAGCAGTTTGCGGTCGGTGTAGGCCTCGACCTCGCCGGCGAAGGTCTCGATCTGGAAATACTCCTGGACCTTGTCCGGAGCATCGACAAAAAACTTGTTGAGTTTCATGACCCCGTCGCGATTGAGGCCGGCACGCTTGGCCCAGGTCGGGAAATCGTGGGTTTTCGGGAAGATTGCGGTTTCATGGAGGATGAAGCCGGCATTGCCGATCATCTCCAGCCATTCGTTCGAGGTGTAGGCGCGAATGTGGGTCGGATCGCGCATCTTCTCCATCGTCTGGTACCACTCGGCGATCTCCGGGTCATCGGGGAGGAGCGTATCGACGATGGCCATCCGTCCGCCGCGCCTTAAGACCCGGTGAAACTCGCTCAGGGCGCGTGGTACGTCCGGGAAGTGGTGCGGGGCGATGCGGCAGGTCAACAGGGTAAAGGCGCCGGCCGGGAAGGGGAGGTCTTCGGCATCGGCTTCGCGGAAGGTGACGTTGTCGACTCCGCCCTCTTCGCTGACGAACTCCTGGGCGCGCTTGAGCATGACCATGGTCAGGTCGGAGGCGACCACGCTGCGTACCAGCGAGGAGAAGCGCAGGGCGGTATGCCCGCCGCCGCAGGCGACATCGAGCATGTTGTCGTCGGACGAAGGCTTGAGCAGACGAACCATCGCTTCGAGGTCGTCGCCGGTGGCGAACCCCTTGTCGCGGATATAGCCTTCGGCGGCACGACCAAACTGTTCGCGGACTTTGTTTTTGAAGTCTCTGCTCATAGGGAATCCCCTTTCCCTGCTGATTATAACACTCGTAGCGGAAAATGCCTTGCAGAAAGCCGCATGTAATTACCACAAAATCGGCGGGTTCGGGGAAATATATTTTTGAGTGCGGATGAGAGGCCGGTGCCAATTGGGAACGGCTCTTGCTAAACTCGTGGCGGTGCAGGCCCTGCGGTGGCCTGCATGCCGCAATTGCCGGAGCAAAATCGGGATGCCTCCGGCAGAAAGCTGCCCGGAGTCTTCGGCGGCGACAAAATCCTGACGAACAGGACCGTTACTCATGGATCATCTCTCGCAAACGATGCTCGAACTGGCTCAAGCCCTCGGCGAGGAATTCCTTTATATCCTCCCCTATCTCGCCTTCGGGGTTTTGTGTGAGGCGATTATCCGGACCTTCAAGTGGCATGTCAAAATTCGCAAGTCCTTGACCCACTACGGAATTTTGGCGATTCCGGCGGCGACTGTGCTGGGGCTGTTCAGCCCTCTTTGCGCCTGCGCCACCCTGCCGTTGGTCATCTCCCTGCTGGTCGCCGGTTTGCCGCTGGCGCCGGCCATGGCCCTGCTGGTGACCTCCCCGATTATGAGCCCCACCGGCTTCACCATAATTTCCGGCATGTTGGGGGTGTCCTGGGCCACGACCATCCTGGTCTGTGCCGGTCTGCTGGGACTGTTTGCCGGATATGTCACCCACTTGCTGCGCCCTCACGGGTTTACTGAAGACGTCATTTTTCGCAAGCAGCTTCCGCCCGGAGATTTCCACGATCCCGACTACCCGGTCGAGTCGCTGCGCTGCGAGTGCGGGCAGCAGCTCTCTCATAAGGTCGACCGGTGCACGCACAACAAGGCCTTGGTGTTTCTGGCCAGATTTTGGGAAGGATCTCTGAAGATCGGCAAATTTGCCCTGATCGGCCTGGTGATCGAAGTCGTGGCGTTGATGTTCATCCCGACGGAGTGGGTTAGCGCCCTGCTCGAAGGGGACAGCGTCGCCTCGATCCTGACCTTGTCGCTCTCTACGGTCTTTCTGCACATGCCGCAGGTGACGGCGGCTTCGATGCTTTACGGCTTCTATCTGCCGGAACCCGGGCAGTTGATCCCCTTGTCCAAGGCTGCGGGGGTCATCATGCTGATTGGCGCGCCGGTGACGGCGCTGCCGGTCATGGGCATCTTTATCACCATGTTCAAGCCGCGGGTCCTGGCTCTCTACCTGACAATCTGCATCCTCGGCCCTCTGGCCCTGGCTTTCATCCTGCGCGCGCTGCCCATCACGCTTTAGCGCCCCACTTTCTCCTCTTCCAGGCGCCCCTCCAGGTAGCCGAGCAACTCCTGCACGGCCCGCTCCAGGTCGGGCGGCACGGCGTCCAACTCCGCCAGGGCGTTGCTCAGGCGGCGGGCGGCGCTGAGCGCCCCCTGGCAGCGTCGTTCGCCACGCCGGTCCGGCTGGTATTCCATGCTCAGTTCGCGAAACTGCCTGGCCACGGTCGGATGGCTGCGTTCCTCTTCGATCACGGCCTGGCGCAGACCGTTGTAATGCTCGGGGGAAAACGCCTGCTCCTCGCGGGCCTGGCGCAGCAGGTCGACGGAGCGGAAGTCGGGGAGCGGCCGTTCCTCCTGGCGCTGCAGGATTCCCGGTTCCTCGCGCTCGAGGAAACGGAAGGCAAGCAGCAGTTTGTCGGCGGTCTGCCGGCGAATGCGGATTTCTTTCGTACAGTAGTCCTCGAACGAGGTGTAGCCCCATTCCTGGAACTGCCCGGAATTGGCGACCCGGGTCAACGATTCGCCGAGCTCGACCCATGACGATTTGAAGCGCTTGGCCGAGACCAGGACGCGGTAGCGCGGGGAGTCGGGGGGAAGCTGCTGCAAGAGTTGCTCGATATGCTGCCCCCCCTTGGTGTGTTGGTCTTCCATTGTTGTTCCTCCTTTGACTTCTGAGCGGCGACATCCTAACACAGGTGCGTCGGCAGCGGCATATGCAAAGCAACCTTGAGCCTTAGGGGGGGGTGTGCTAACATCCCCTGCTTACCGGTCTGGCCATATGCCAGTCAATCCCACCGGAAACGGAGCCTGATCATGATCGGTGCGATCCTCAAAAAGCTGGTCGGCAGCAAGAACGAACGGGAACTGAAGCGGCTGCAGCCGCTGGTCGATAAAATCAACGCTCTCGAACCCCAGATGCAGGCGCTGACCGATCCCCAGCTGACCGGCAAGACCGCGGAATTCCGTGAACGTCTGGCCGCCGGCGCCACTTTGGAAGGCATCCTTCCCGAAGCCTTCGCCGTCACCCGCGAGGCCGGGCGGCGGGTATTGGGGATGCGTCATTTCGACGTGCAGCTGCTCGGCGGCATGGTGCTGCACGAGGGGAAGATCGCCGAGATGAAAACCGGCGAGGGGAAGACCCTGGTGGCGACGCTGCCGGTCTACCTCAACGCCCTGGCCGGCAAGGGGGTCCACGTCATCACCGTGAACGACTACCTGGCCCGCCGCGACTCGGAGTGGATGGGGCAGATCTACCGTTTCCTCGGCATGGAGGTCGGCTGCATCGTCCACGGCTTGACCGACGCCCAGCGCCAGGCCGCCTACGGGGCCGACATTACCTACGGCACCAACAACGAATTCGGTTTCGACTACCTGCGCGACAACATGAAGTTCGCCCTCGAGGATTACGTCCAGCGTGATCTCAACTATGCCATCGTCGACGAGGTCGACTCGATCCTCATCGACGAGGCGCGTACGCCGCTGATCATCTCCGGCCCGAGCAGCGCCACCAGCGACCTGTATTACGCGGCCGACCGGGTCATCCCGATGCTCAAGAAGGGGGAGGTCAAGGAAGAGCGCGACGGCGGCATCGGCCGGGTCATCCGCACCTTCACCGGCGACTACACGGTGGACGAAAAGTCGAAGGCGGCCACGCTCACCGAGGAGGGGGTCGCCAAGGTCGAGAAACTGCTCAGGGTCGACAACCTCTATGACCCGCGCAACATGACGATGCTGCACCATGTCAACCAGGCGCTCAAGGCCCATGCCCTGTTCCGCCGCGACGTCGACTACGTGGTCAAGGACGGCGAGGTCATTATCGTCGACGAGTTTACCGGCCGCCTGATGCCGGGACGGCGCTGGAGCGACGGCCAGCACCAGGCCATCGAGGCCAAGGAGGGGCTCAAGGTCGAGCGCGAGAACCAGACGCTGGCGACCATCACCTTCCAGAACTATTTCCGCATGTACAAGAAACTCGCGGGGATGACCGGCACCGCCGACACCGAGGCGACCGAGTTCAATGAGATCTACAAGCTCGACGTGGTGGTCATGCCGACCAACCGGCCGATGGTCCGCTTCGATCGCTCCGATGTCATCTACAAGACCGAGAAGGAGAAGTTCAAGGCGGCCATTGACGACATCGTCGCCCGCCATGAGGCCGGTCAGCCGGTGCTGGTCGGCACCATCTCCATCGAAAAGTCGGAAGTCCTCTCGGAACTGCTGAAAAAGCGTGGTGTTCCGCACAACGTCCTCAACGCCAAGCAGCATGAGCGTGAGGCGGAGATCGTCGCCCAGGCCGGGCGCAAGGGGGCGGTGACCATCGCCACCAACATGGCCGGCCGCGGCACCGACATCGTCCTCGGCGGCAACCCGGAGATGCTGGCCCGGCGCGAAGCCGCCGGTGCCGAGGACTACGCCTCTGCCTTTGCCCAGGCGCTGGCCAAATACCGCGAGCTTTGCGCGAAGGAGAAGCAGCAGGTGCTGGAGAGTGGCGGCCTGTACATTCTCGGCACCGAGCGGCATGAGTCGCGGCGTATCGACAACCAGTTGCGCGGCCGCTCCGGCCGCCAGGGGGATCCCGGCGAAAGCCGTTTCTATCTGGGGCTGGACGACGATCTGCTGCGCATCTTCGGTTCCGACCGGGTGGCCTTCATCATGGACAAGCTGAAGATGCCCGAAGGGGAACCGATCGAGCACGGCATGATTTCCAAGGCGATCGAGAATGCGCAGAAAAAGGTCGAGGCGCACAACTTCGAGATCCGCAAGCACCTGATCGACTACGACGACGTCATGAACAAGCAGCGCGAGGTGATCTACACCCAGCGCAAGGAAGTGCTGGCCGGAGAAAACATCCGCGGCACCATCGAATCGATCCTTGATGAAACGGTGGAGGACATCGTCGCCACCTTCTGCCCGGAGAAGACCCCGGCACACGAATGGAACTGGGAAGGTCTGTTCATGGATTTCGGCCGCCAGTTCAACTTCGCGGCCGAGTTGCCGGCGGCGGACACCCCCGGCCTGACCCAGGCGGCGCTGACCGAGTCGCTGCGCGACCAGGTGCAGCAGGTGCTGGCCGCGCGCACCGAGGAGTTCGGCGAAGCGGTGATGGAACACCTGATGAAGGTGCTGCTGCTGCAAACCATCGATACCCAGTGGAAGGATCACCTTCTGTCGATCGACCATCTCAAGGAAGGGATCGGCATGCGCGCCTACGGGCAGCGCAACCCGAAAGAGGAGTACAAACGCGAGGCGTTTGCCCTGTTCATGGAGATGATGGGGCGGATTCGCCAGGAGGTGGTGAACAAGCTGTACCGCGTGCAGCTGGTGCGCGACGAGGAAGTCAGCCGCATGGAGGAGGAGCAGCGTCGCGAGCGCAACGCCATCACCATGGGCGGCCCGACTCAGGAGACGCCGATCCCGGCCCGGCGCGACGCCACCGCGGTCGGGCGCAACGATGCCTGTCCGTGCGGGAGCGGCAAGAAGTACAAGAAGTGCTGCGGGCAATAGTCCTGCGCTCCGTGCGCCTTGCACTCGGCCTTTCTCGCGACGTTTTTTGACGCCGGCGAGTCGGTATTCATGCTGTTTCGGGAGGAAAATATGGGTTCTTTCAACCAAGAAGACTTCCCCCTTGGGTTTCGTTATGCCGCCATGGCGGCCGGGATCAAGAAGTCCGGCAAGCCCGACCTGGCGCTGATCGTGGCGGATAAGCCGGCGCGCTGTGCCGCGACCTTCACCACGAACCAGGTGGTGGCAGCGCCGGTAGCGCTGACCCGCGAGCGGGTCGCTTCCGGCCTGTCTCAGGCGGTGCTGGTCAACAGCGGCAATGCCAACGCCTGCACCGGGGCGCAGGGGATGACCGATGCGCGGCGCTGTGCGGCCCTGGTGGCCGGTGCGCTCAGCATCGCCGAAGAGTTGGTGACGGTGTCGTCCACCGGGGTGATCGGCGTTCCGCTGCCGATGGCGCGTTTCGAGGAGCAGGTACCGAAACTGGCCGGGATGTTGGCCAACGACCAGGTGGAGGCTGTCGCCGAGGCAATCCGCACCACCGACGCCTTCCCGAAAATCAGCGCCAGGCAGGTTGCTGTCGATGGCCAGCCGGTGCGCATCCTCGGGGTGGCCAAGGGGGCGGGGATGATCCATCCGAACATGGCGACCATGCTGGCCTTCGTCATGACCGATGCCGTGATTGCCGGTGACTGCCTTAACGAGCTGCTACGCCGGGCGGTCGATCGCTCCTTCAACCGGATCACCGTCGATCGCGATACCTCGACCAACGATACCGTGCTGCTGCTGGCCAGCGGCGCGGCAGGTAATTTGGAGATCGCTTCGCAGAGTGCCTTGGCTACGGGATTTGCCGCGGCCCTTGAAGAGGTGCTGCTCGACCTGGCCAAGATGATCGTGCGTGACGGCGAGGGAGCCACGAAGCTGGTGCGTATCGAGGTGTGCGGCGCACGAAACGACGCGGACGCTCTGGCGGTGGCGCGCAGCGTGGCGACATCGGCCCTGGTCAAGACGGCGTTTTTCGGTGCGGATGCCAACTGGGGGCGGATCATCGCGGCGGCCGGCTACGCCGGAGTGGCGGTCGATCAGGACAAGGTCCGCATCCTGTTCGATGACGTGCCGATGGTCGACGGCGGTCTCGGCCTCGGCGCCGGGCAGGAGGCAAAGGCCACGGCAGTCCTGAAACAGTCCGAGTTCACGGTGACCGTCGATCTCGGGCTGGGGGAAGGGCGGGCTTTCTACTACACGTCGGATTTGAACTACGAATACGTCAGGATCAATGCGGATTACCGCTCCTGATTGGTTTGGCTAAGGGAGGGGCTTGGCTCCGGAGGTCCCGGCGGCCAGTTGTTCGTAGAAGTTCTCTTCAAGGTAGACACGCAGGTTGTGTTCCTGCTCCGCGGTCAGGTCGGAAAAGCTCAGGCCGAACCCCTGTGTGTAGTGATTGTGCGGCCCCGGCTCCACCAGGTAAAGCACGGTTCCCGTCACCTCCACCTCTTTGCCGTGACCCAGCAGCGGGAAGATGGCGTTCACCCGTGTCCCCACCTTGACCCGCAGCGGCGAGCGAAACAGTAACCCCCCCGTGCTCAGGCTGAGTAATTCGGCGACCACATATCCCGCTCGCCCCTGGCTGTACATCCCCGGCAGCCGCAGGCGCAGGCGCAGATTCTTGCGAGGGGGCTCTTCGATCTGGACCTGGATCTGCCGGTACAGTTCGAAGATGTCGACCGGGATGGTCAGCGATGAGATGGCGGGAGGAGACGCCTCCGCCGCATCCGGATGTTGCAGCGCGATGCAGGGAGGAACCGGTACCGGCCATTGCAGGCGTGGATCGCCCAGGAATTGGGCGCCGATCAGGACCAGCGCAGGGCTGCCTTCTCGCAGAAACGCGCTCGCCTGCTCGGCGCTGCTGGCGATGGCAACCTCGTAGCCCCAATGCTTGAGAATCGGCCCAAGCTGGGTCTGCAGATCGGCACGGTCATCGGCTAGCAGCAGGCGCTTCATCGGGACAATTCCAGAAGAGGTGATAACAAACCCTGCCGATAGTAATGGATTGTCGGTTTGCGGCAAAGCAAAAAAATGGCGGGATAAAAGTCAGCGAGGCACTCATTGGGGAGTGCCTCGCTGATTTGCGGCAAAGAATCGATTACTTCTTTTTGCCCTTGGCAGGCGCGGCCGCCTTCCCTTTGCCGCGGGCTGCGCGAGCCTTGGCGAGCTTTTCGGGGAGGCCGCGATCGATGGCCATCTGGCGGCGGCTTTCCGAGTAGCTTTTGGCAGCCAGCGACTGCGAACTGGGGATGCCGAACTGCTTGCGATACTGACCCGGCTTCAGGTCATGGGCGGTTTTGAGATGGCGGGTCAGGGTTTTCATCCCCTTGCCGCAGATCATGCAGACAACCTTGTCCTTGCCAAAGGCTTTCTTTTTGGAAATGGTCGGGGCGCTCTCCGCAGCGGCGGCTTCAACAGCAACAGCTTCGCCTTTGTCCAGTGCCGCAAGCGCCTGGTACACGCTGGAGATCTCTGCGATCAATTCCTCTTTACTCATGTTGGTCGTCGATGCATGCGCGGCGACGATTTCGACGGCCATTTCCAGAAGTGTTGCCATGATTGCCTCCTCGGGTTTTGTCGTGATTTGATATGTACAGAACAGCCTGTGTGAACTACTAATACTGAAGCTCTGAAAATATTCAAGCAAAAAACATATTTTTTTTGAATAACTGGTGGATTATCGTTCTGTAAGAGTTGGTGGCTATGAGCTCAAGTGCTTTTGTCTGGTTTATAAATAAATTGCATTTATGGTGCTGAGCACCTATACAATGACACAGGTGTTGGAGGTTCCTCACGAGAGGTCGACATTGCCCATCGATATTCGTTCCGTCATTGAAAATCGCGAAGCGGTCATCCTTGTCCCCCAGGCCTGTGCCAGCAGTGCCAGTCGTGGCCGGCAGCGTCCTGAATCACCGTGCCCGGTGCGGAGTTGCTTCCAGGTCGATCGTGACCGGATCCTGCACAGCAAGGCGTTTCGCCGGCTCAAACACAAAACCCAGGTGTTTCTTTCTCCTGAAGGCGATCACTACCGCACCCGTTTGACCCATACCCTGGAGGTCGCCCAGATTGCCCGGACCGTGGCACGGGCTCTCCAGCTCAACGAGGATCTGACCGAGGCGGTGGCTTTCGGTCACGATCTTGGGCACACGCCGTTCGGTCATGCCGGCGAGCGGGTGCTTGACGAACTGCTGAGTGACGGGTTCCATCACGTGCGACAGAGTTTGCGGGTGGTCGACCTGCTTGAAAATGACGGCTCCGGTCTCAATCTGACCTGGGAGGTGCGCGACGGCATTCTGCGGCATTCCAAGGGGCGCGGTGCCCTGCTTGGCCGCGACAGTGCCGATTTGGCCGCGACCCTCGAGGGACAGATCGTGCGCCTGGCCGATGTCGTCGCCTATGTCAGCCACGATCTGGATGACGCGTTGCGCGCCGGGCTGGTCGCCGCCGATGCGGTGCCGGAAGAGCTGCAGCAGCAGCTGGGCCGCCGCCACAGTGTGCGCATCAATACCATGGTGATCGACATGATTACCGCTTCTAAAGCCAATTGCCTGGAGGGGATCGTTCTTTCTCTTCCTGTCAGCCAGGCGATTAGTGCCCTGCGGGAATGGCTGTTCCAGAACGTCTATCAGTCCCCTTCGGTTGCCGACGACTTTCACAAGGCCAGTCACGTGCTGCGCGAGTTGTTCCACTACTTCATGGCGCGCCCCGCTGAACTGGCCCTTTACGGGGGGCGGTATGCGGCAGAGGAGGAACTGGAGGTGCCGGTGGCCGACTTTCTTGCGGGGATGACCGATCGCTATGCGCTCAACCTTTATCAGAAGCTGTTTTTGCCGCAGCCGTGGCAGGGGTTGTGAGCACGGGTAACGCAGGGAAAGCGTTGAGAATTCCCGCGGCGCTGCTTGACACTTCGGAAGAGCGCATGGTAACTTTTCAAGCGTTTTTGCGCGATCCAGCCCGGTGTTCTGCGGGATCTCCCCGACGGGTGCAGCGTGGCGCAGGGCCAAGGAGGACTCCATGAGCAAGCGGCTGTTGCTGGCAGACGACAGCATCACCATCCAGAAGGTGGTTCAGATCACCTTTGCCCACGAAGATTATGAATTGATCGTCACCGACAACGGCGACGCGGCTCTTGTCAAGGCCAGGGAACTGGCCCCGCAGCTGGTTCTGGCCGACGTGTACATGCCGGGCCGGAACGGTTACGAATTGTGTGCCGCCATCAAGCAGGATCCGGCGCTGCGCCATGTGCCGGTTCTGCTCCTGGCCGGCTCGTTCGAGCCGTTCGACGAGGTGAAGGCCAGGGCTGCCGGCGCCGATGCCTGGATCGAGAAGCCATTTGAATCGCAGGCGCTGATCGACAAGGTGGCTGCTCTGCTCAGTGCCGCCCCCGCAGCTGCCGCTGCTCCTGCCGTTGCCGCTGCGCCTGCAGCGCCGCAACCGGTTGCCGTACCGGAACCCGTTGCGCAGCCGGTCGATCCCTTTGCCGACATCTCCTTCGAGGAACCTGCCGCCGCGGCGGTTCCTCCAGTGGCCTTCGCCCCCCCGGCAGATGATTGGAGCGACATCAATCTGTCGGCCGAGCCGGTCGTGCCCGCTCCGCCGGTCGAAGCCAAGCCGGCGCCGGTCTTCGAGTTTGACAGTGTCGATTTCGGCGCGCCGAGCGCGCCTGCCGCCACGGCGGCCGAACCGCCGCCGATCGATTTCGGAGCCTTTGGCGAACCGGAAGAGATCATGGCCCTTGGCGACGATGATATCCTCGGCGCCGAAGACCTTGAGCCTGCCGACGCGATGTCGACCCTGACCCCCTGGTCGCGCGCCGATTTCACGGTTGAAGATACCTTCGGGGACGTCTCCCTGGATGAAATCCCCCCGTCGATTCTCGCGCCGGCACCTGCCGTGGCGGCTGCCGAGGTTACTGCGGCGCCGGAGATGGCGGCCGCTCCTGTGGCAGAAGCCGTGCCGTCGCCGGCCGCAGCGCCAACGCCCGAATTCCCGGTGGTTTCCGCCCCGGTGGTCGAACCTTCCGCACCGGTGGCTCCGGTGGTTGCTGCTGCCGCCGTCGAACAACGCGTCGCCACCCTGAGCGAAGCCGAGATCGAGCAGATCGTCGAACGCGCTGTCGGCAAGGTCATCGAGAAACTGGCCGGAACGCTGATCGAGAAAGTGGCCTGGGAGGTCGTCCCCGATCTGGCCGAGACGCTGATCAAGGAAGAGATCCGCAAGATCAAGGAAATTGCGGCCTAGTACGCGCCGTTCATAAAATTCAGACGTGAAATGGGGATTGATGCAATCCCCATTTCTTTTCGGTTTACAGACAAGGCGAAGTTGTCACGCCAAGACGCCAAGGCGCCAAAAGAGTGGGCGGGTTGACTTTTTTAGCGGCGATCTTTGCGGCTTTGCGTAAGCGATAGAGCATTTCCCGCAGAGGACACAGATGAGTACTGAACCGAAACTTTCCAAGGGTTACGAGCCGCACGACGTCGAGCGCAAATGGTACCAGGCCTGGCAAAGCAGTGGCTATTTCCGCGCCGACGAACACTCGCCGAAAGCCCCCTACGCCATCGTCATCCCGCCGCCGAACGTCACCGGCGTCCTGCACATGGGCCATGCCCTCAACAACACCCTGCAGGACATCCTCTGCCGCTGGCAGCGCATGCAGGGACGCGAGGTGTTGTGGATGCCCGGCACCGACCATGCCGGCATCGCCACCCAGAACGTGGTGGAAAAACAGCTGGCCCAGTTGGGGACCGACCGCCATGCTGTCGGCCGCGACGGCTTCATCGCCCGGGTCTGGCAGTGGCGCGAAGAGTCCGGCGGACAGATCATCCAGCAACTCAAGCGGCTCGGCGCCTCCTGCGACTGGGAGCGCGAGCGCTTTACCATGGACGAGGGTTTGTCCAAGGCGGTGCGCGAAGTCTTCGTGCGCCTTTACGAGGAAGGGTTGATCTACCGGGCCAACCGGCTGATCAACTGGTGTCCGCGCTGCCACACCGCCCTGTCCGACCTGGAAGTCGAGCACGACGAGAAGCGGGGACACCTCTGGCATCTGCGCTACCCGGTGACCGGCAGCGACCGGCACCTGGTGGTGGCCACCACCCGCCCGGAGACGATGCTCGGCGATACCGCCGTGGCCGTTCACCCCGAGGATGAGCGCTATGCCGACCTGATCGGCAAAACCGTGCTGCTGCCGCTGGTCGAGCGGGAAATCCCGATCGTCGCCGACGAATACGTCGACCGCGAGTTCGGCACCGGGGTGGTCAAAATCACCCCGGCTCACGACTTCAACGACTTCGAGGTGGCCCGCCGCCACAACCTGCCGGCGATCAACATCCTCGACGAGTCCGGGGTGATCAACGAAAACGGCGGCCCGTACGTCGGGCAGGAGCGCTACGAGGCGCGTGCCAACGTGGTGGCCGACCTGGAAAACCAGGGACTGCTGGCCAAGATCGACGACCACCAGAATGCGGTGGGGGAGTGTTACCGCTGCAAGACCGTGATCGAGCCGTACCTGTCGCTGCAGTGGTACGTCAAGGTCGGCCCGCTCGCCGAGCAGGCGATCAAGGCGGTGCAGGACGGTCGCACCCGCATCGTTCCGGCGCAGTGGGAGAAAACCTACTTCGAGTGGATGTTCAATATCCAGGACTGGTGCATCAGCCGGCAGATCTGGTGGGGGCACCGCATCCCGGCCTGGTACTGCGAGGATTGCGGCGGCATCACCGTCAGCCGCGAGGATGCCACGCTGTGCGCCGATTGCGGCAGTGCGGCGATCCGCCAGGACAACGATGTGCTCGACACCTGGTTCTCCTCCGCATTGTGGCCGTTCTCGACCATGGGCTGGCCGGAGCGAACCGCGACGCTGGAGAAGTTCTACCCGACCTCGTGCCTGGTCACCGGCTTCGACATTCTCTTCTTCTGGGTGGCGCGGATGATGATGATGGGACTCAAGTTCATGGACCAGGTCCCTTTCACCGACGTCTACATCCACGCATTGGTGCGCGACGCCCAGGGGCAGAAGATGAGCAAGAGCAAGGGGAATGTCATCGATCCGCTGCACGTCATCGACGAATACGGCGCCGACGCCTTCCGCTTTACGCTCGCCTCCTTCGCTGCCATGGGGCGCGATATCAAGCTCTCCACCGAGCGGATCGCCGGCTACAAGGCCTTCGCCAACAAGCTGTGGAACGCCAGTCGCTTCGCCCTGATGAATCTCGACGGCTTTGAGCCGGTCGCTATGGATCTCGCCGACCCCAGCCTGTCGGATGCCGACCGCTGGATTCTGACCCGGCTGAACGAGACGATCGAGCAGACAACCCAGGCGCTGAACGACTACCGTTTCAACGAGGCGGCGGGAACGTTGTACAGCTTCACCTGGAACAGCTTCTGTGACTGGTACATCGAACTGAGCAAGGAGACGCTGCATGGCGGCGACCCCGCGGCGAAGCGCCGGGTCCAGGGGGTGCTTTTCAGCGTGCTCGAGCAGTTGCTGCGCCTGCTGCATCCGCTGATGCCGTTCATCACCGAGGAAATCTGGCAGGCCCTGCCGGGAACGCGCCCGGCCGCTTCGCTGATGCTGGTGTCATGGCCCGACGCCGCGGCCATCCCGGCGGACGTTTCCGCGACGGTGCGCATGGAACTGGTGATGGACGTGATTCGCGCTATCCGCAATATCCGCGGCGAGATGGATGTCCCGCCGGGGAAGCAGATCAGTGCCCTGCTGCTGTGCGGCTCGCAGGAGTCGGCGGCGATCCTCGAGAGCGCCCAGGGGGCCATCCGGGCCCTGGCCCGGGTCGGGGAACTGCAGGTTGGCCAGGAGTTGACCCGCCCGGCTCAGGCGGCAACCCAGGTGGCCGGCGATGTCGAGATCTGCCTGCCGCTGGCCGGGCTGGTCGATATCGCCGAGGAGGAACAGCGGCTGGGTAAAGAGATCGCCAAGGTGCGCACGGACGTTGAATTCTTCCGCAAGAAGCTGTCGAACGAGAAGTTCGTGGCCAACGCCCCTGCGGAGGTGCTGGAGAAGGATCGCGGCAAACTGGCGGAGGCCGAGGAGAAGCTGGCGATTCTGGAACGCAGCCTGGCAAAGCTGGCATCCATCAAGTAGCCAGCCGAAGTGCTTCAATGCGAAAGGCCTGCCGGAAACCCGGCAGGCCTTTCGCATTGCTCAACCTTAGCCTCAACCTCAACCTGAAACTACCCCAGTTTCTTCATCAGCCAAGCCATGTTTTCGCCGAGAACCTGCATGGTCTGCATCCCTTCGGTATCCTGGGCAACCTCGCCGATCTCGCGGCCGACGCCGATGTTCCAGTAGCTCGAGCCGGGGACGATCATCTGGCTGATCAGGAAAAAGTGGTTGAGGGAGTCGAAGGCGTGGATCGCTCCGCCACGGCGTACCGCGATGACCCCGGCGCCAATCTTGCGCCGGAACATGTGGTCGTTGGCGCGTGCCACCATCCCCGCCCGATCGACCAGCGCCTTGATCTCGGTGGTGATGTCGGCAAAGTAGGTGGGGGAAGCGAGAAGGATGCCGTCGGCGGCCCGCATCTTCTGAATGCAGTCGTTGATGCAGTCATCCTTGACCGCGCAACTGCCATCCTTGGTCTTCCAGCACTGGTAGCAGGCAATGCAGCCGCGCAGGCGTTCGCCGGCCAGTTGCACCAGTTCGGTTTCGACCCCTTCCTTTTCCAGCTCTGCGAAGACCTGGCGTATGAGGATCGCGGTGTTGCCGTCTTTGCGGGCACTGCCGCTGAATGCCACAACTTTCATGATGTCCTCCCCGTAAAGAAATCAGTGACGTGCGGCGATCTTAACCCAAGGGGGGATTATCGCCAAGCATAGAGAAGGCGGCGGCCGACTCGAAAAAAACGGGGCAGCCTTATGGCTGCCCCCTGTCCACGATAATCAAACCGTCAGCGATTCAGTGGGCCGCGCGGCCGATCCTGAACAGCTGGGCGCCGCCAACGATGGCCCCATAGATGAGCAGCATTCCGACGAAGGTTTCCAACATGACAAGACTCCTTTCGGGTGTGTTAGTGGCCGCGGTGTACGTGCCCCACCGGGGCCTGATCAGTGTAAACGGCGCAAGTTGAGGTGTTTCACTCATTGGGCGCCGCGGAGAATCAGCGTCGGGAGTTTTTTGCTCTCCTGCAGGCCTCTCGGGAGGCCCTTGCCGATACCTCACGGAATCAAATTTAATGCTTCAACTGTTTGAAAATCAACGGCTTTTTGTAAAACATTATTGCGCGAACACGGTTTTTCCCCGCTTTGCCGAGAGGGATGAAAAGGGGGGGTGCGGGCGTCTGGGCCGAATGATTTTCAACTTCTATTTGCTTTTGCCGGTGCGCCCGGCACGGTCCGCAGTTTTTCGAGAAAAAATCAGTGATTCAGAGTGGATGCATAGCTGGGCCGGACGTGATTGCAGGCCTTTGCACGTCACAGGGGGGATGCCGGCAGGGTTATGGCTGACAAAAATGGAAAGATATTTTGAAATCGTCAAAATTTATTTCGAAAAAATTCTTCCAGACCGCTGGCGAGGCGTTTTTCTGCGTAAAAACAGGCGGGTAAAGGGGGAGAGAGAGGGGTCGCGAGCGGTCAGGAAAGCCAGCCAAGCATGCGCAGGTGCCGGATGAGGTTGATGACCCCCATGCCGGTGACCAGCAGGCCGGCGCAGCGCAGCATCCAGATCCTGGCCCGCGTGCCGAGCCACTGGGTGGCTCCACCGAAAAGCAGCAGGGACGGTGCGGTGCCGATGCCGAAGGCCAGCAGCATGAGGGCGGCGGTGGTGACATCGGCACTTTGCGCGGCGGTAATGGCTACGGCATACAGATAGCCGCAGGGGAGAAAGCCGAACAGCAGCCCCAGGGGGAGGGCGGCGAGCCCGGCGGGGAGTCGTTGCAGGTGGCGGACGGCACCGGTCATCGCCCGCAGCGGGCCGGGGAAGTCGAGGCGGGCGACGTTCAGCCAGGCGAAGAGGCCGACCGTCCCCAGCCCGATCAGAATGACAAACAGGTCAGAGGCGACCAGCAGAATGCGGGTCACTTCGCGAAACCGGTCGGTATAGGCCAGCGCCGAACCGAACCAGCCGACCAAGGCACCAATCAGGGTGTAGGTGGCTATGCGCCCGGCATTGTAAAGGAGGTGAAAACTCCAGCTTCCGGGCCGGCCGGTGGTGGAGAGCGACAGCGCGCCGACCAGGCCGCCGCACATGCCGATGCAGTGGCCGGTGCCGAGCAAGCCGGTGGTGAAGGCCATGGCAATCAGCTGATCGCTCATTTCATCCGCGCCGTGCCGATGTCGAAGTTCATGATCCAGTGTTTCCCCGTCGCGCCCGCGGCTTCGCAGGTCATGCGCCAGTCGCCCATGGTGCAGGTGAGAATCATCTCCCCGAGGTAAGCACCGTCATGTTCGATCACTTTGGGCCGGTTCTCAGGCATGGCCATGGACGGCATGCTCAGGGCGCAATCGACTTTTGCACCGGTCAGCGGTTTGCCGGCGGCATCCTTGAGGAAGAGGCGAAAGGGGAGGGGGGACATGGTCACGAGTTCGTCGGCCTGAATCTCCAGGGTGGCCTGACCGGGAGCCGCATCCTTTGCGGCGAAGCGCAGCGGGGCGGCGAGGGCAGGGGCCGACAACAGGCTGATGACCAGCACCAGGGCCAGAATCGCGGGTTTAGACAGCATCGTCATCTCCTTGTCGGGACGGGTTGCGGCGGGGGTGTTCGTCTTCGTCGAGCATCCGGTACTTCGGCCCCTCCGGGTCATCGAATTCACCGCGGCGCACGGCCCAGATAAACACCAGCCAGACACCGGCGCCGACGCACAGGGAGAGGAAGATCAGGGCGAGGGTCGAAAGAGTCATCAGCGATCCAGGGTACGGGGTTCGGGGTTCGGGGTCAAAATCAGCTTTTCCGTATACGTCGATTGCTTTACCTCGGACCTCGTGTCCCGGTTCCCGAGCCTTAGTGAATTCCCCACCACGCACACGGAGCTGAGGGCCATGGCGGCGGCGGCATGCACCGGCACCAGCTTGCCCATGGCGGCCAGCGGCAGGGCCGCGAGGTTGTAGACGAAGGCCCAGAAGAGATTCTGCCGGATGATGCGCAAGGTGCGACGGGCGAGCAGCAGGGCTTCGTGCAGGCGCTCCAGGTCGGGGCGGGTGAGGACCAGGTCGGAGCTGTCCAGGGCAATGTCGGTGCCCCCGAGCATGGCGCAGCCGACATCGGCGGTGGAGAGTGCCGGCGCGTCGTTGATGCCGTCGCCAACCATCAGAACCTTGCGGCCGCGCTGCTGCAGCCGGAGCAGTTCCGCGCACTTTCCCTCGGGGGTCAGACCGCCGTGCGCCTCGTCCATGCCAAGACGTGCGGCCAGGGTCGCTCCGGCTGCCGGGCTGTCGCCGGTGAGCAGGATGGTACGCAATCCCATGCGGCGCAAGCCGGCAATAATCGCTCCAGCCTGCGGCCGCGGCGAATCTTCCAGGAGAAGGCAGCCGAGGTACTCGCCGGCACGGGCCAAGTGGACTTCGGTCGTGCTGTCGGCAGCGGCGTCCGGCACGGCGATGCCGTGCTCTGTGAGCAAGGTCCGGTTGCCGGCCAGGAGCATGCCGTGGCTGCTCCGGGCGGCCAGCCCACGGCCGGGAAAGGTCTCGACCTGCGGCAAAGGGATCACCGGCAGGGACCGCTCGCGGGCGGCGCGGCAGATGCCGATAGCGAGAGGGTGCAGACTTTCGGCTTCGATGCCGGCGGCCAGTTGCAGCAGGTCGTCCGTCGTTCCGGTGACGGGTCGGATGGCGATCACCCGCGGCTGCCCGGAGGTTAGCGTGCCGGTCTTGTCGAAACAGGCGTGGTCGAGGCGCGCGGTCGCTTCGAGAATGTCGCCGCCGCGATAGAGAATGCCGCGCCTTGCCGCGGCGCCGCTGGCGACGAGAATCGCCGTCGGCGTCGCCAGCCCGAGGGCGCAGGGGCAGGCGATCACCACGACGGCCACGGCTGCCAGCAGGGGCTGGACCGCGCCGCCCCCCTGCATGGTCCAGAACAGCCAGGTGGCTGCGGCGATCAGGGCCACGACCGGCACGAACACCACGGAAACCCGGTCGGCGATCCCCTGGATCGGTGCCCGCCGGCTCTGGGCTTCCTCGACCAACCGGGCGACCCGGGCGACGAACGACGTGGCCGCTGGCTGGCTGACGGTGACGGTCACCGGGGCCAGCAGATTGAGGGTGCCGCCGAGCACACTCTCTCCCGGGCGGCGTAGCACCGGCAGGGCTTCGCCGGTTGCCGCCGACTGGTCGACTTCGGTCTCGCCGACGGCGACCGCTCCGTCGGTCGGGAAACGTTCGCCGGGGAGGACCCGGACCTGCTCGCCGGGCTTGAGCTGGACGCTTTCGATACGGGTGCACTGCCCGCTGGCGTCGATCCGGTTGGCCATCTCGGGGGCCAGTTGCAGCAGGCGGTCGATGCCGGCAGCGGCGCTGCGGCGGGCGGCATTTTCGAACAGCCGGCCGGCCAGGATCAGGGTGATGATCATCGCCGCCGTGTCAAAATAAACCTCGCCGCCCAGCAGTGTGGCGTGCAGGCTGGCTCCGTACGCGGCCAGAACCCCGAGGGCGATCAGCAGGTCCATATTGGGGGCGCGGTTGCGCAGACTGCGCCAGCCCCCGGCCAGAAACGGCCAGCCGCTGTAGAAGACCACCGGGGTGGATACCAGCGCTGCGAACCACTGCAGCAGCTGCTTGGCACTGGCTTCCATCCCCTGGAAATAGCCGGCATAGAGCGCCAGTGAGTAACCCATCAGCTGCATGGAGAGAAACAGAGCGGTGCCGAAGCGGATCAGCAGGGCCCGGCGCTCGCGTTCCTGCAGCTGGTGGACGGCATCGGCGGTGAAGGGCCGCGGCAGGTAGCCGAGCCCGGCCACGGCGGCAAACAGCCGGGCCGGAGTCACGCGTGCCGGGTCGAAACGCACCTGCGCACGGTGGGTGCTGTAGTTGACCCGTGCCGAAAGGACCCCGTCGAGATTCCCGAGAAGCTTCTCGTTCAGCCACACGCAGCTGGCACAGCGCAGCCCTTCGACCACGAAGGTCAGCTCCTCCTGGCCGTCCACCGTGCACACGAAACGCTGGAGAAAGTCATCCTCATACGGATTGGTAAAGGCGCCGTCGGGCAGCCCTGGCTCAGCCCACTCGCGCTGCCGGTAGTAGCGCTCCAGTCCGGCGCCGGTGATGATCAGGTAGGCACCGCGACACCCCTGGCAGCAGAAGGAGAGCTCGGTGCCGGCGATGACCTCGGTGACCAGGGCGGCCGGAGGGATCGGCAGGGCGCAGTGCTCGCAGTTCAAGGGCGGCGACGGGGCGGGGTGGGCGTTGAGCGGCGGGCTGTCCGGCATCGGCTTACCTGATGGCCAAAAGGAGCCGTTGCTGCAGGCTGGCTCCGTCGCGCTGAAAGACGATCTCGGCAGCCAGATCGCCGTGCAGGTCGCCGGGGAGCTCCGCCCGGTACAGCCCTGCATCGACTTCGTGCAGCGTGAGCCGCCGGTTGTCTGTCGTCCCGGTGGCAAGCAGGGTGAGGGTTGCGTTGGCTCCGCGCACGGCCTGCCGGTCCCGATCAGAGAGGCGGATGCTGATGCGCTTCCCCTCCAGTTGTGGGACAGCCTGCCAGCCCATTGACGCTGCAGCCTGGCGCTCGAGCAGCGTCTGGTTGTAACGAAGACCATGACTGTAGTAGTCGGCATCGGTCACGGCGCTGCTCTCGTTGGCGGCGCGCCGGAACGACCAGGCGCTCAACAGCACAAAGCCGGTCAGCAGGGCACCGATCAGCCAGAGCCAGCGATTCGTGCGCATCATGGTTTCACCTCGCGTGGCGGATTGATGACTCCGCTCAGGTATGCTTCGGCCTGGGCCTGAATCCGGCCGTCAGCGCCCAGCAGTTGCAGTGTGACCGGCAGCGGCATCGCCAGACGGTCGGCAGCAACAACCAGGGCGATATCGATGCGGCGTTTTTCGCCGGGTGCCAGGATCACCGGCTCCCCTGGACCACGCAGGTCGACCCCCGTGGGCGAGCTCAGGTGCAGTCGAACCTGACCGGGGGTGCCGGTCTGGTTGGCCAGATAGGCGGAAAAGAAGTTGATGACCTGGCCGCTTCCTCCCTCGCGGGGGAGCAACTGCGGGTTGCGTGCCAAGGATAGGGTCACGCTGTGCTGCTGCCCGGCGCTGACCGCCACCGTGACGGTCAGCGCAACGCAGAGCCCCGTGATCAGTGCCATGCGCAGATTGAGCAGAGCCTTTGGACCGCGCCCCTCCAGTCCGAAGGTGTAGCGGATGATTCCGCCCTGACGGCGCCGCGCCATGACCTGCCGGCAGGCGTCGAGGCAACGGCCGCAGTTGATGCACTCGACCTGGTAGCCGTCGCGGATATCGATTCCGGTGGGGCAGGCGCGTACGCAGGCGCCGCAGCGAATGCAGCGCGGCGCCTCAACGGGGTGGAAGCGCAGGGTCAGGGTGCCCTGGTCGACCAGCACGGTCTGGAAGCGCCCGTAGGGGCAGAATTCCTTACAGACCAGACGGCGCATAAAGGCCAGGTCGAGATAGACGGCAGCGGCGGTCCCTCCCAGCAGAGCCCAGGCTGTCCAGTGCAGGGTGCCGGCCAGAAATTGCGGGAAGAAGGTAGAGGGAGAGATGAAATACCAGCAAAGGTTGGTGCCGACCAGAAGCGCGAGCGTCAGGGCAATCAGGTGTAGGAGCAACTGCTGGCCGCGGGTGGCGGTCAGTGCTCCCCCCTGGACCTTGACGCCGCCGTGGCGCGCCAGCCATTCGAACAGATCCACCAGGGTCGTTTGAGGACAGCCCCAGCCGCACCAGGCCCGGCCGAAGGCCAGGGTTACCAGGAGAAAGAAGAAGACCAGCGCCAAGCCGAAGGGGAGGAGCAGCGACAGCTGCTGAATCGGCAGGCCTCGCCCGCCAATCCACAGGGTCAGCGCGGGAAAGTCGAGGCGCAGCAGGCTGTGTCCCTGGATGGTGACGAACGGTATGCCGAGCACGGCCAGGGTGCACAGCCATTGGAAGGCGGTGCGCCACGGGCCGAGGAGTCGGGGCCTGGCCGGGGGCTGGGGGCTGGGG
>Ga0129297_10000022_pt1 | contig 83689 bp, 67 predicted proteins | sample I18A1metaG_FD_94708 | JGI IMG/M metagenome (GOLD analysis project Ga0129297, IMG submission 94708) | Lake sediment bacterial and archeal communities from Gulf of Boni, Indonesia to study Microbial Dark Matter (Phase II) - ​I18A1 metaG | ecosystem: Environmental > Aquatic > Freshwater > Lake >... | reverse complement strand
TGAGCAAAATCGCATCGGACTCGGCCAAGCGTCAAGGGAACGCCAGATGACCAGAATGCTGGTGGCGGACAGAGCGATAAATGCGAGGTAAAAAACAAAGAGTGATGTTCCCCATCGTATACGTTGAGTCATCAGCTTGGCGGCCAGAAGATTTTCTTGATATCTAAGCTTTGTGATGAAGCCACTCCAAGGAGTAGAGTGCAAATCAAGAGCATAGATAACGGTCAGCGAAGTGGCGATAACTATTGAAACGCATAGGAGCGGAGAGAGAGTGCAGATGGTTTCCTTGAGTTTGGTGATTGACAACTTGCTTGACTTCATTCCATTCCCTCCTCTCTATCGAATGCAATGGCTTTAGCAATTTTGCCCTTACCTTTCGCATTGTATTTGTGCACATTTCACATCCATTGATATGTATTTTTTCAGCTCTCACACCCATCCGGCGCATAGACCGGCGGCCGGGCATTGGCCGGATCGGCTGAAGGTTTTCCGAACAGATGCACCCCCTGGTACACCCACCACGCCCGTAATGCCCACATGCCGTCTTCCTTGCAGATTTTCTGTAAGAACCGGTCTGCTGGGTCACGCCAGGTGTCTTCATCGAGATGTCCTTCACGCATGAGCTGATAAAGCGCATCGTGCGCCAGTGAACCGCGCATGAAATTTCTGGTGTCAATGGTCGGTCCGGAGGGGCCGTCCCAGGCATAGCCTTTGGCAATAGTCAGATTGCCGTTCAGGTCGAGACGGATAAACTCAGTTGCAATATCCTCCGGTGGCATGATGCCGGTAGAGGCAAAGGTGTACTCCTCTTTAAGCTGGTACTTGTAGCCGCTGTTATAGACAATGCATTTCATCGGTGTCCTCCTGATTCACGTGAACTCTCTTGAGACAATGCTCAAACCCGCTCCAGGTACCGGCTATTCACCCACCCCTCCAGATCGGCCGGCACCCCTGCCCCAGGCTGCACATCCACCTTCCACCATGTTCCTGCCGACATAATGAGCTGCACCGAAGCTCCTGCCGGCAACGGACTCCCCGGCAGCGGCGGGTACTGTGCTCCCGGGCCGGGTGCGGATATTGAGCTCCGTCGTGGTCAGGTACTGCGGCAGGCTGTCTTCCAAGCGCCCCATGAGCCGGGAGCGGAAGCTGGCCATGGGGAAGGCCGGGCCGGGATCGCATTTTCGGAGGGGGGCAATATCCTCGTGCCCTACCACATCGCGCAGTGCATACTTGTCCACCAGCAAGCCGGCGACCTGCAGGGCAGCGTCGATCTGTGCCGGGGAGTAGTCGTGCCAGCCGCAGAGTGACGTCTCGTGTTTATGAACCGCCTGAATGACTTCAGAATCGTCATAGGTGCCACCAAACCATGCTCGCCAATGCTCTCCCTGACGGGTCAGCCGCCCGGCATTGTCCAGCTCTATGCCGAGGGAGTAGTTGTTCAATCCTTCCAGCCCCTCCCATGAACTGGCACCCGCATGCCACGCGACCCGGTCGAAGGGGACCAGTTGGGTTATGCTCCCGTCACGTCCGATCACTACGTGTGCCGACGCCTTGGCTTTCCTGTTCGCCAGCCACTCCACCGATTCAATGGCACTCCGTCCGGCGGTAAAGTGCATGACCAGGAACCTGTGTTGGAGACTCCCCCCCACGTTCGGGCTCTGCCTGAACGGCACAGCGCTATCGTCGTCATTCATCAAACGGTGATTTTTGATTTTCATGCCAGACTCCTCTCACTCGGATATTTTGGCGAAGTTGATCGCCTCACCAGATGCCATGGGTGCCTTCCCCTAAATCAGCAGATACCAGGAACCGAACGCCAGGACGGCGCCGGTTGCGAACGCGAGGAAATAGGGGACCAGGGGGGAACCGCCGTCGGAATAATCGGTGCCGGTGGCCAGCTGCAGGCGGTCCGCGTAGGAGAGGGATCCCGCGATCCTTAAATGGAGGTCGGTGATGAGCTCCATGTCGTTTCGTGCCTGCTCCCGCAATACCGGGTCGGGAGAGAGGAGCTTCTGTCTCCCCGTTTCCAGGTAGGCAGCGTAGGCCTGTTCCACCTGGACCGGGGTGGCGTCGTACGGTATGCCCAGTGCCCTGTAGCAGAGATCGAGATCAAGGTATGAAACCGGAATGGCATTGTGCTTCATTGCATCCTCCAGTTCCCGGGGATGGACCGGGACGTATTGAATTGACATGCCCGGACAGCGACGGGCGTTGCATTGCATGGTCCTGCACGGAGGTTCGGGTGGGGGGCGGGTTCTGCCACCGTTCTGTATACATCGCATAGAGTGGGCCAAAACCGGCTGTCGGTGAATATTTCCTTATCTTGTTGTCATTTCAGATAGTTACTGAAGTGCTTGAGGCGGGGACTAGGCGAAGGAAAACGGGACGACCGTGTAAAGAAATTTTACACCCGCACGGTCGATGGTCCGGAAAGGCTTGATGACAGAGGGTTCAGGGGAGATGTAAAGAAATTTTACAGTGTAAAAAAATCTGCACCCCGGGAAGAGGCGGGGGACCGGGAGCGGGGGAACGCCGGCGTGCTGCTCCCACGGGAGGGAGGCGTAAAAGAGCTGTCGTCACCCAGGAGGCGAACGGCACCGGGAGGGTGATCACGGCCACCACGCTGTCCCGGCCGAGGGGCTGCGGGCACGCCCCCCCGAGGGGAGGCAGGGGCGCCGACGCCCGTCTCCTGCGCCTCACCTCCCCGGGGTGACCTCCTGCCCGGCCCCGACCCGGCCGACCCGAAGGGCAAGGGGCCACCAGACGGTCCGGGGCGTCGCGGGATCGTCCCAGGCAGCCGCCAGTTCCGGGCCGACCAGCTCCAGGGGGTTCACCCCGGCCTGGCGCTCGTACTCCTTCACCGCCGACCAGGTCCCCAGGTAGCCGACCAGGTGTTCCAGGTCCCACGTCACCTCCATGGCGAAGGAGGGGGGAGCGATCTCCGGAAAGGGGAACGGCACCGTGGCATACCCTTCGTCCACGTAGCGGCGCTCCGGGGGCCAGTAGGGGCCGATGACCTCGTGGTAGAAGCGGGAGACCACGGCGTCGGCAGCCCCCTCCACCCGCACCTCGCCGTAGGAGATGGCCGCCAGGACCCCGCCGGGGCGGGTCACCCGCTCCGCCTCGGCGTAGAAGCGGTCGAACTCGAACCAGTGGAGCGCCTGGGCCACCACGATCAGGTCGATGCTCGCCGGTGCGAGCCCGGACTCCTCGGCCGGGGCGACGGCGTAATCGACCCGCTCGTGGGGGATGGCGTTGGCGATCTGCTCCCGGCTGGGGTCGGTGGCCACCACCCGGGCGTACCGCTCCGCCAGGGCAACGGCGGCCTGGCCGTTGCCGCAGCCGCAGTCCCAGGCCAGATCGTGTCCCGCCGTCAGGGAGGCGAGCCAGGCGAAGAGCTCCGCCGGATAGGTGGGGCGGTAGCGGGTGTAGGCCGCGGCACGGCCGGAAAAGTGGTCCTTGAAAGTGGTGCTTTTCATGACGCCTCCCTGGTCAGGGACTGCTCCCTGCTTCACAACGTCTCCATTCCCTTTTTCATCCGCTCCAGGGCCTCCTCAAGGAGAGAGCGGCAACAGCCGAAGTTCAGGCGCACGAACCCGGGGGCGCCGAAATCGGCCCCGTCGGAGAGCCCGATACCCGCCTCCTCGAAGAAGCGGCCGGGGTCCTCGAGCCCCGCAGGGCGGGTGTCGATCCACGCCAGGTAGGTCGCCTCCACGTGGGTGGTGACCAGGCCGGGGATGGCGCTGATCCGTGCGGCCACCAGGTCCCGGTTCCCCCGCAGGTAGGCGAGGAGAGCCTGCCGCCACCCCTCCCCATGGCGGTAGGCGGCCTCCGCGGCCGTGTAGCCGAGGAGGTTCACGTGGGGGACGATCCTCCCCATGGCCCGGGTGAAGCCCCGGCGCAGGACGGGGTCGCTGATCACGGCAAAGGAGCACCCCAGGCCGGGGATGTTGTAGGTCTTGCTCGGGGCCAGGAGGGTGATGGTGCGCCGGCAGGTCTCGGGGGAGAGGGTGGCGATGGGGGTGTGCCCCCTCCCCTCGTCCAGGATCAGGCCGGCATGGATGTCGTCGGAGCCGATCACCAGGTCGTGGCGCTCGGCAAAGGCGGCCACCAGCGCCAGCTCCTCCCGGGTCCAGGCCCGCCCCACCGGGTTGTGGGGGGAGCAGAGGAGGAGCATCCTGGTCCGGGGGGTGACCCCCCTCTCCAGCCCCTCCAGGTCGACGGTCCACCGCCCGCCGTCCAGCTGCAGGGGGACCCGCACCGTAGTCCGGCCGGTGAGGGTCGGCGCCGACATGAAGGGGGGATAGACCGGGGTGAAGGTGAGCACCTCGTCCCCCTCCTCCCCTACCCCCCTGCAGAGGACGTTCAGGCCGCAGACCAGGCCGGGGAGCCAGACGAGCCACTCCGGCGCGACCCGCCAGGCAAAGTCCCGCTCCAGGTGCTCCAGCACCGCCTCCACCAGCCCCGCCGGGGGGTGGGTGTAGCCGAACACCCCGTGGGAGACCCGCTCGTGCAGGGCCCGGATGACCGCCGGCGGCGAGCGGAAGTCCATGTCCGCCACCCAGAGGGGGATGATGTCCCGTCCCCCGTACCTGTCCCACTTCTCGCTCCCGGTCCCCCTCCGGTCCACGGGTGTGTCGAAATCATACGGTTCTGTCATGGCCTGCACCCCTCCCCCTCTCTCCCCGATTCCCGCACACTATACCCGAAGACGGGGAGAAAGGCCATGGTGCGCAGAGATGCGGACAGGGAGGGGTGCCACCTTCACGTTGACGTCCGTTCACCCCCGGTGTTATGCTCATCCGGTAGTGACTCCACGCTGCAGCTGTACACAAGGAGCGCCATGAACCCCATCGGCCGCATCATCCCCACGGTGGTTGACAACTTCCTCCCGGGCAAGGAGGTGCCGATCCGCCTCACCCTCATCTCCCTCCTCTCGGGGGGGCACCTGCTGGTCGAGGATATCCCCGGCCTGGGGAAGACGACCCTGGCCCTCACCATGGCGGCAACCCTGGGGCTCTCCTTCGGCCGGGTCCAGTGCACCAGCGACCTGCTCCCCTCGGACATCACCGGCCTGACCGTCTTTGACCGTGATTCGGGGCAGTTCCGCCTGGTGAAGGGACCGGTGTTCAACAACATCCTCCTTGTGGACGAGATCAACCGGGCCATGCCCAAGACCCAGAGCGCCCTCCTGGAAGCGATGGAGGAGCGGCGGGTGACCATCGACGGGATCACCTACCCCCTGCCGGAACCGTTCATGGTCATCGCCACCCAGAACCCGGCCGAGCAGGCGGGGACCTTCCCCCTCCCCGAATCCCAGCTGGACCGCTTCCTGATCCGCACCGGCATCGGCTACCCGCCGCCGGCCATCGAGAAGGAGATCATCCGCTCCGGGAGCAACCGGGAGACCATCCGTGCCATCCAGCCGCTGGTGAACGCCGAGGAGATCCTGTCCGACATCTCCCAGGCGGCAGGGGTCTACCTGTCGGAAAAGCTGACCGATTACCTCCACGCCATCCTGGAGGCGAGCCGCTCCCACCCCCTCATCCAGACCGGCATCTCCACCCGGGGGGGGATCTGCCTGGCCGACGCCGCCAGGGCCAGGGCGTTCCTGGCCGGTCGGGAGTACGTCATCCCGGAGGATATCATCGAACTGGCGGTCCCCGTCACCGCCCACCGGATCCTGCTGCGGGATGAACACGAAGGCCTAGACAAGGAGGGGGTATTAACGTCCCTGCTCGAAAGCATACCGGTCCCCCTGTCATAAGGGTGACCGTCGCCGGGGGGGTGTATGTCCTCCTGACGATCCTCCTCGGCTTTGCCGCGGTCAACACCGGCAACAACCTCCTCTTCCTCATCGATGCCGCCATGCTCGGCTTCATGAGCATAAGCGGCATCATCGGTCTGGGGAATATCCGCAACCTGCGGCTGACCGTGGATTTCCCCGACGAGATCTACGCCGGCATCCCGACCCAGCTCGCCGTCACCCTCCGCCGCACGGGGGGGTTCTTCCCCTCCTACCTGCTGGACCTCATCCTCTGCGGCACGGTCGTCCCCTTCCCGGTGCTTCGCCGCGAGGGGGAGGGGAGCTCCCACCTGATGGTCACCTTCGACCGCCGGGGCCGGGGGGAGATCGACACCCCCTACGTCTCCTCCCCCTTCCCCATCGGCTTTTTCGTCCGGAGCATGCCGCTCCCCGTGGAGGCAGGCTTCACCGTCTTCCCCGCCCCCCGCCAGCCCGGGGCCGAAACGGTTGCCACCGGCCGCAGGAACAGGGGGGAGCGGGAGCTCCCCCGGCCGGGGAGCGGCGGCGACCTGTACAGCATCGACGACTACACCGGGAGGGAGTCCCTGCGCCAGATCCACTGGCGCCTCTCCGCCCGCCACGACACCCTCAAGGTGAAGCAGTTCGCCGCATCCGGCGCCGAGCCGGTGGTGATCGACCTTGCCAGCCTCCCGGGGGAGACGGAGGCCCGCCTCGGCACGGCCACCTACCTGGTCAACCGCCTGCACCGCCTCGGCCGCCCCGTCGGGCTGAAGATCGGCGACCGCGTCATCGCGCCGGCCCTCGGCCGGCCGCACCGCCTGCACCTGCTCCGGGAGCTTGCCCTCCATGATACCCCTTAGCGCCATCCTCACCCTTCTCGTCTACGGGGTCGCCCTCACCGGCCTCCTCCCCCTGGCCCCCCACCTGGAGCGGCTCCCCCTGGCCGTTGCCACCGCAGCGTTCTGCTGGGGGGTGTATGCCGACCGGCGGGAAGCCTGGCTGGGGGGGCTCGGCGCCACCCTCCTGGCGATGGCCGGCTCCGCCTGGTACCTGGTGCAGATCGACCGGCAGAACGTGGCCGCCCCCATGGTGAGCATTGCCGTGCTCCTCCTCGCCGTCCGTTTCGTCACGGCCAAGTCCCGGCGCAACCACCTGCAGATCATGGCCCTCTCCCTCTTCTGCCTGGCTGCCTCATCCCTCTACGGCCTCTCCCCCTACTTCCTCGCCTTCCTCCTGGTCCAGCTGCTGCTGGTGGCCGTCGCCCTGGTCTTCCTTACCTTCTACGGACGCGACCAGCGCTTCAGCATCCGGCGGGCCGACCTCGGACCGCTGGTGCGGACAGCCCTGGCCATCCCCCTGGGGACGCTGCCGCTGATGGTCCTCTTCTTTTTCATCCTCCCCCGCACCCAGTTCCCCCTCTGGAACTTCCTGGCCCGGGGAGGGAGCGACCGCCCCGGGGTCAGCGACACCCTGCAGCCGGGGGACAAATCCTCCATCGCCACCGGGGGCGGGGTGGTCTTCCGCGCCTCCCTGCCAAAGCTTCCGCCGGGCCGGCTCTACTGGCGCTGCATGGTCCTGAACACGTTTGACGGCACGAACTGGAAACGGCTCCCCCCACCGCCGGAAAGCATGATGGTCCAGGCACGCGGCCTGACGGAGCAGACCATATTCCTCGAACCGGGGCAGACCCCGTACTACCCCGGGCTGGACATACCGATGCAGCTGGAGGTGGTCAGGGGGTCGCGGACCGCGGACAGCCTGTTCCAGCCCCACTACCGGGGGGGGGCCAGGCTGAAATACCGGATGCAATCGGCGCTGGAACTGCCGCCCCAGCTGGGCAAGAAGACGAGGATCGAGCGGAGCTTCTACACCGCCCTCCCCCCGGCGATCCCGGCGAAGCTGGCACGGGCAGGGAGGGAGCTGGCACGGAACGCGGCAAGCGACCGGGAGAAGCTCGACCGGCTGGAGAAGCTGTTCCTCGACTCCCGCCTCAGGTACGGCACCACGGGGCTCCCCACCGGTCCGGGGGCCATGGAGGAGTTCCTCTTCACCACGAAAAAGGGGCACTGCGAGCTGTTTGCCTCGACCTTCGCCCTGCTGCTGCGCATCGCCGGCGTTCCGGCACGGCTGGTCGGGGGGTACCTGGGAGGGGAGTACAACGATGTCGGCGGGTACTACCTGGTCACGGCGGACAGGGCGCACATCTGGGTGGAGGCATGGCTGGAGGGGAGCGGCTGGGTCCGCGTCGACCCGAGCCGCCTGACCGAGGGCTTCGGGGAGACTGTCGAGGGGCGCCGCGGTTCGCTGCACTCACCCTTCGCCCTCTACCTCGATGCGCTCAACTACTACTGGAACTCGGCGGTCATCAACTACGACCTGGAGCGGCAGGTCTCCCTGGTCACCACCGCCGGATCCAGCCTGAAGCAGCTCTCCCTCCCCAGGCTCCCGCTCCGGACGCTGCTCATCTACGCCCTCCCCCTCCTCCTGGCTGCGGGGATTGTCGCGCTGGTACGGAGGAGACCCCTCTCCCCCGAGGAGCGGATCCTGCGCCGGCTCCGCAGGCTGCTGCGCCGCCGGTACGGGACGGAGATCCCCCCGTGCGGCGGCGGGTTGCAGAGTGCGGTGGCCCCCCTGGGGGAGCCGGAACTGGAGAGGTTCGTGGAGATCTACTCCGCCGTCGTGTACCGCGACTGCTCCCTGAGCAACGAGGAGCTGCAGGAGCTGCGGAAGATACTGGCAAGGCTGGAGAGAAGGGAGAGGGTGCGGCCGATGGATCAGGGGAAGGGATGAAGGGGGCTCACCCCCCCCAGTCCGGGGAGCCGGCATCACCCTCGGCAACCCCCTCCCGCACCCACTCCTCCAGCAGCGTATAGGTGACTGCGAGGATGACCGGCCCGATGAAGAGGCCGACGATGCCGAAGGCCATCAGGCCGCCGATGACGCCGGCGAAGATGAGGAGCAGCGGGATGTCGGCACCCCGCTTGATGAGGAGCGGGCGGATGAAGTTGTCGATGGTGCTGACCACCAGGGTCCAGGCCACCATCCCCCCGCCCCAGACGGTCTCGCCGCTCCAGAAGAGCCAGATGCAGACCGGGATGAGCACCGGCCACGGCCCGACCTGCGCCAGACAGAGCATGAAGGTGGCCGCCGTGAGGATGGAGACCGCCGGCACCCCGGCCAGGGCCATGCCGGCCCCGCCGAGGAGCGCCTGGACCAGTGCGGTCACCACGATCCCCAGGGCCACCCCGCGCACGGCCCGCGCCGCATGGAGGGCGATATCCACCCCCTGCTGCCCCGCCAGCCTCCCGGCAAACATGCAGACCCCTTACGCCGCGCTCTCCCCCCTGCTGTAGAGGATCGCCGCAATGATCACCGTGAGGAAGAAGTGCAGCGCCATCATTCCCATGCTCCCCGCCTGGGCGACAACCCAGCCGAGGAACCTGGTGCCGTAGGGGGCGAGGCGGGAGGAGATCTCCTCCGGGGACATGGCAGCCACCTGGCGCCACTTGTCGGCAAGCTTCGCACCCGCCAGCGGCAGGTCGTGCAACCAGTCGGGCGGGGGGGGGATAGTAACCGCATGGGGCGACCGCAACAGCCCGGCGATGTCGCCGGCCCGTTCGACAATGGCGCTGATGGCGAGGGCAAAGGGGATGATGAAGAGGAGGAGGAGCACCATGGTCATGAGGACAACCGCCAGGGGGCGGCTCCCCTTGAGCCGCTCCTGCATCAGAAGAAACTGGGGCCAGGTGGCGATGACGATCATGGCGGCCCAGATCGTGGAGGTGAGGAACGGCTGCATGATCCATACGCTGGCGGCGACCAGGCTGCCGATGCAGAGGACGACCAGCATGGTGCGGGTGAGCTCTTTGGGCTGGGGGACGGGGGTCACGGCTGTGGTCCTTTCGGCGCGATGACTCACTGGCGCGGAGGCTGCTCCGCCCTGCAGTAACGGCAGGGGGTCTCCAGCCACTTGATCCATTCGCCGCAGCTGCTGCAGCGCCGGAAGTGCCCTTCGACCTCTTTCAGCGGCTTTTCGAACCAGACGACCATGACGAAGATGGGAAACAGTGCGGAGAGCAGCGCCCAGACGACAAAATTCCGCCCCCGGTTTGCCGCCATGATGCCGCCGATAATACCGAAAATCACCGGTACGAGGAACACGAGCATTGCCGGTTTAATCATCTCTCCCCCTCCTGGGCTGGCTGAGTGAAGGGAGCAGCATACCCAAGCGACCGGTTAATTGCAATCATCTTTCCAGAGACACTGAGCTTGGCCGCAGGTTGCCGACCTGCCGGTATCGAAACAGGCATCGTTCCCTTCGGACCGCTGGATCGCCTGCACCAGTTCCGCCTTCTTCATGGTGCCGGCCTTGACCCCTCTCTCCCTGGCAATCGCCTTGATCTCCTGCATGTTCATGTATGAATACCCCCTCTCTTCTCCAGTCTGACCGAATAAATACCAGCTAATGATAACAGGTCATCGGCAGGGTGCAACCGTCCGCAACTTCGCACTCGACAAATTCAGACTTTTCCAATATATTTCCGCATACTGTATACAAAAATTATAGGCTCAGGGCTCAGGGCTCAGGGCTCCGGGCTCGGGATAAAGGCTGATAGTCTCTTGACGCACTTGCCCCGAGCCATAAGCCCCGAACCCCGAGCCGATTCGACTGAAAGGAGAATCATCGATGTCCACCAAGCCGTTCGTCTACCAGGACCCCTACCCCCTGGGGAAAGACCAGACCAAGTACCGCAAGATCGAGGGTTCGGAGAAGTATGTCACCGTGGAGCAGTTTGCCGGCAAGGATGTGGTCCGGGTCTGCCCCGAGGCGCTGACCATCCTCGCCAACGAGGCGATGCGCGATGTCTCCTTCCTCCTCCGCCCCGAACACAACGAGTCGGTGGCCAAGATCCTCCGCGACCCGGAAGCATCCCAGAACGACAAGGGTGTCGCCCTAGCATTCCTGCGCAACGCCGAGATCGCCGCCAACTTCGAGCTCCCCATCTGCCAGGACACCGGCACCGCGACGATCGTGGCCAAGAAGGGGCAGCAGGTCTGGACCGGCGGCAGTGACGAGGAGTTTCTCTCCAAGGGGGTCTACAAGACCTACACCGAAGAGAACCTCCGCTACTCCCAGACCGTGGCCCTGGATATGTACGAGGAGATCAACACCGGCACCAACCTCCCCGCCCAGATCGACATCCAGGCCGTGGACGGCGACTACTACAAGTTCCTCTTCATGGCCAAAGGGGGGGGCTCGGCCAACAAGACCTCCCTGTTCCAGGAGACCAAGGCGCTCCTCAACCCCGACTCCCTGGTGAAGTTCCTGGTCGGCAAGATGAAGTACCTGGGCACCGCCGCCTGCCCCCCCTACCATATCGCCATCGTTGTCGGCGGCACCTCAGCCGATGCCTGCATGAAGGCGGTCAAGCTCGCCTCGGCCAAGTACCTTGACGAACTCCCCACCAAGGGGAACGAGCACGGCCAGGCCTTCCGCGACCTGGAACTGGAGCAGAAACTGCTGGAAGAGGCCTACAAGCTCGGCATTGGCGCCCAGTTCGGCGGCAAGTACTTCGCCCACGACGTGCGGGTCATCCGTCTCCCCCGCCACGGCGCCTCCTGCCCCGTGGGGATGGCGGTATCCTGCTCCGCCGACCGGAACATCAAGGCGAAGATCACCAAGGAGGGGCTCTTCGTCGAGGAGATGGACCGCAACCCGGGCCGTCTCATCCCCGATCAGTACCGGGGCAAGCACGAGCACGGCGTGAAGATCGACCTGAACCAGCCGATGAAGGATATCCTGGCCGAACTCTCCAAGCACCCGGTCTCCACGCCGCTCCTCCTGAACGGCACCATCGTGGTCGGCCGCGACATCGCCCACGCCAAGTTCAAGGAGATCCTGGACAGCGGCAAACCGCTCCCCGACTACCTGAAGAACCACCCGATCTACTACGCCGGCCCGGCCAAGACCCCGAAAGGGAAGGCTTCCGGTTCCTTCGGCCCCACCACCGCCGGCCGGATGGACTCCTACGTCGACCTCCTCCAGGCAAACGGCGGCTCCATGATCATGATCGCCAAGGGGAACCGGAGCCAGCAGGTCACCGACGCCTGCAAGAAGCACGGCGGCTTCTACCTCGGTTCCATCGGCGGCCCGGCCGCTGTCCTGGCCGAGGAGAACATCAAGAAGGTGGAGTGTATCGACTTCCCCGAACTGGGGATGGAGGCGGTCTGGAAGATCGAAGTGGAAAACTTCCCGGCCTTCATCCTGGTGGATGACAAGGGGAACGACTTCTTCAAGCAGCTCGGCCTGTAACCCCGGCACGAAAAAGCCCCCGGCAGACCGCCGGGGGCTTTTTCGTGCCGCACGGGGATCCGGGCCGCTGCGGTTTGACTCTCCCCGTCGTTTGCTCTACAACGGCCCGGTCACGACCGCTTCCCTGCCGGCTCAGGACAGGGAGCGATCACCCCCCGGGTTTCCCCCTTCAGGCGACAATCCTCCCACAGGAAAGGAACCGACATGACCTCCCGACACCTGCGCATCGGCTACGGAGCACTCCTGTGCGCCATGCTGCTCGGCAGTACCGGCTGCTCCACCGAGAAGAACCGTCTCCAGATGCTGGTAACCAACTGCCTCGACCCGAGCGGTGAAACCTACTGCTCCACCTGTCAGTCCCCCCGCACGGAGGGCGGCTGCGTGGCCGACGACGCCTGCACCCGCACGACCGAGGTGTGGCGGGAGACCTCGAACTACGTCGCCATCCGGGACCGGAAGATGTGCGGCTGCGGCGATCCCGGCTTCATCCACGGCCTGGCTATCCCCCGGGCGCTCATTTCCGGCGTCGATGCGCCCAACCGGCCCAACGGCCTCTGGGGTTTCGCCTGGCAGACCGCTCTCGAACGGAACATCCCCCGGGAGGAGATAGCCCTGGGGATCAATCCGAAACATGACCGGAGCGAGAACCAGATGCATATCCACATCACGCGGCTGCGGGACGGCGCACGCAGCGGCTTCGCTCCGGAGATGTCCGCCAGGGTGAGTGATCTGGCAACGGTCTGGAGGGTTGCCGGTAACATCGCGGCGGCACGCGGGCTCTCCGACTACGGCGTGTTGGTGGCCGCCGGCACGGAGGGAGACTTCGTGGTCGTTGTGGATGAAGGAAGCCCTGAGGACCGTTTCATGCGGGCCAGATGTCCAAAACGGTGAACCCCTGGCCTGGCTGACCACCCGCCGCCGGCGCAGCACCCATCTGTACAACATGACGAGAATCTGATAGGATTCGCCCCTGCAACCGGATCGATGATACCACTCAAGGAGACGAATAATGGCGAATGCAGCCTCATTGATTTCAGCATTCAAGGTTCTGAACAACACCAGCGAGACGTCGGTGGCACACTTCACCCCCTCACTCATCGGCATGTTCGGCTCACCGGCGATTTTCGATGCCTTCCTGGCGGAAATCGGCGCAGCACTTGCGAACGGCAGGATTTCCCCCTCGTTGAAGAAACGCGCCGCAAACCTGGCCGGCACCTTCATCCCCCAGGTCGCCGACTACAACGGCATCAAGGACCCTGCGGCATACCCGGTGACAGCGGACACTTTGCGGAGTCTGTCGACGGCATCCCTCGGCACCAGGAAAGAGGGGGTCGCCATCATCCTCTCCGCACTCATGGTCATCCTGAAAGAGGCCGAAGCGCTTGCTACCTGCTGATGACACAAGGGGTTCCCGCCGGTGTCAGTCAGGACATCGGCGTTGTTTCGGCAGTGGGGAGAAATCAGAAAGCCCGGGAATGGATTCCCGGCGTGGGGAGAGAGTTTCATGAAAAGAGTGCCAGCCCTGCTCCTGGCAGCACTGGTTGCCAGCAGTTTCTCTGCCGTTGCGGCGTCGGCCGGGAATGTCACGGTGGGGAGATACGCGATGGATACGGAACACAAGGATGAAGTGCTCGCGTTTTACCTTAATACCCTCCTGACCGGTATAACCATGACGAATGAGCGGGCCAGGCCGCCCCTTTTCTGTATGGACAACCGCCCGGACGCGGAACCTGCCTTTTCCCTGCTGGACAAACGGATCGGCCGGCTGATGAAGGAGGGGAAAATCTCCGCGGAAACACCCATAGACGGGGTGATCCTGGATATGATGATGGAGGAATTCCCCTGCAGGTAGCGTCAGTTTCCGGCAAGGGCTTCGGCAACCCGTGCAAGCATCTGGTCAGGTGTAAACGGCTTGCGGATAAACCCCTCGCAACCTGACTCCCGTACCAGAAGACCGAGCTCCTCTTCGCTCTTCGAGGAGAGGAGCAGAACGGGGATATCCCTGGTGGTCTCGTCACTCTTGAGGAGTCGGGCTTTCTTGTCCCCATCCAGTTTCGGCATCATCACGTCCAGGATGACCAGGTCGGGTCTGTTCTCGCCGTACAGATAGACATCCGCGTCCTGGGCGCTCAGAGCAGTCTGCACGTCATATCCACCCTCAGCCAGCATTTCACCCGCCTTTGCCAGGACTATTTCGCTGTCGTCAACAACCAGGATTCTTTTGTTCATCCATCTACCTTTCAAGGATTACTCCGTGTGATCTCGCGACAACCTGCACCCCTGCCTGCCAACTCCCCTCACCTTTCAACGGCACAGGCGGTTCCGGCTACTCATCGTCCTGGTGCGATCTTTTCACCCCACGTTTGCTCCGCCGGGAAGAATCGCCGCCCGGCACCGCTCCCCTGACGCCGACGGGCGCGGGGGAGAGGGGGGGGGTCACCGATGACGAGGTAACGCTCGACGGTGCCGCTCCCGGCAGTGCCGTGTCACTCTTCGGGTCAGGTCCGTACTTCATCGCCCGGACCCTGGAACGGTACCTGGACGGCACGTCGTCCAGGCTGCTCGCATAATGGGTTACCCCGGAACCGTCCCGCCACCGGTAGATTTCGCCGAAGGCAGACGTCGCGAGGAACGGCAGCAGAAGCAGGAACCAGATTCTCATGGCAACTCCGGACAACGGGTGTGAAGGTCAATGAGACGTATTACCAGAAAACGCGGGCAATGTTAACTTAAAAAAACAGGGTTCTAAACAAACGGAGGGTTACACGCGTCGGCCGGTCCGGTTCCGGACGCGACAGCTGACCGGCCCTGCCGTCTGGCAGGGCCGGTCACTTCGTTGTGCGGCAGGTCAGGGGTTGACATTATCCCCCGGGGTGTACGGCGGGGTGTAGGTGCTCGTTTCAGCGTAGGGCGAGTAGAGGGCGCCGGTACGGGAGCGGACCCGGTAGCGGTACTGCTTGATCGGCTCGATGGCAAGCCTGTCCGTGAACGTGGTCGTTGCCGGACCGACGGTTCCGATCTTCACCCAGACCCCGTCGCGCACCATCCGTTCGACTTCATACCCTTCCGGCGGAGTACACGGGTTGGGGGTACAGGTCTTCTCGACCCAGTCGAGCCTGATCTTGAAGGAGTTGAGCGGTGTCGCCGTCAGCGTCTGATCGGCAATCGGAAGGGTGGTGGCACATTTTTCCGTGCTGTAGGACGAGTTGCCACCCGTACTGTTCCAGCTTCTCACCTGGAAACAGTACGTGCTGTTTTCGCTCAGACCGCTGCTCTGGTACGAGGTGACCACCGCTGACGGAGCCGGACAGGCAACGGTCGGGTAGCTGTAACCGCAGTAGTTCTGCGTGTAGGGGACCGGGATGTTACTGATTTCACTGTACACCCCACCCGCTGGTTTCATCTCGACCCGGTAAGTGATTGCTCCGGTTACGAGGGGCCACGAGATGTCGATGCGGCTGGCCGAGACAGCGACCGCCGAGACAGACGGTGCCAGCGGCGTTGTGGTGGTGGACTGGACGGGGCTGGTGGCCGAGAATCCGCCGGCTGAGGCGGCACTGACCCGGTAGTAGTAGAGGGTGCCGGAGGAGAGCCCGCTGTTGGTGAAGGTGGTCACATCCTGCCCTACCGTGGCCACATTGTTGCTCCAGGTGACATTGTCGAGGCTGCGATCGATCTGGTAGCCGCTGTTGCCGGTGACCTGTGGCCAGGAGAGAGTCAGGGACGAGGTCCCGATGTTACTGAAGGTGATGGTCCCCGGTGCCGCCGGCCTGGTCATCTGGGAGACGATGTTGCTGAAGGGGGAATCGGCGGTAGGCGGCGGACCGATGGCGACGATCTTGTAACAGTAGAACGTCCCGGGGGAGAGCCCGCCATGGCTGTAGCTGAAGGCGTTCGCGCCCAGGGAGACGGGTGAGTTCCAGCTGTCATCGGTGCAGGTCGTCCCGCTGCGGACCTTCCAGAAGAGCCTGTACCCGATATCGCCGTTGACATTGTTCCAGGTCGGGGTGAGCTGGCTGGTGGTGGTGGAGGCTGCGGCCGGCGCGACCATGGTCGGCGCCGGGGGGGTGACCGTGACCCACTGTTCGTTGCTCCAGGCGGTATAGTCGCTGCTGTTGTACCGTGCCCTGACCCGGAAACGGTAGGTATACCCACCCGCAAGGCCGGTGGTGGCAGCGGCGCTGACCACCCGGAGGCCGTCGGAGGGCTGGGGCTCGACGGAGATGGTGCAGGCAGTATCGTTAACGGTCCTGCCGGCGGGGTTCTGGTGATCGCTCGACGGGCATCTCTCTATTTCGTAGAAGGTGGCGGAGGGGATCCTGTTCCAGGCCGTTTCCACCGCTGCGCCGGCCAGCGATGCGCGGCGGAAGATGTGCCCCACCTCCGGGGTCCAGTAGGTCGGGCTGAAGGTAACAGGCTGGGACGCCGGCAGGGTGAACTGGAAGTTCTCCACCCTGGTCTGCACCATGGTGCCGGCAGGATGGGGGAGCCTTCCCAGCTGGTATACCCAGAGTGAGGTGGGGGTGTACAGATCACCTGCCTGAAGGTCCAGTTGCCGTCTGAGCTGCCAGGCACCCGCTGGGGGCGCGGTATACAACAGAATGCTGTTGCCGCTCTTGGCGAGCCTGAACGAGCCGGCCGTGTCACTGGCAGGGAAAATCAGCTGCTCCGACACGTTGGTCACCGGCTCGACGATGTTCACCCAGTAGGCTTCCACTGCCTGGGCCGCCGGCCGGGGATCGAAGATGGTGTAGGAGTCGCCGCTGGCGATCTGGTAAGGGAACGGCGGGTCCACGATGACCGTGTTAGCGCTGTTGCTGCTGATCGTCCTGAAGAGGCCGATGTTGGGTCCGCTGGTCATGTAGAGGTGGAAACCGGCCCACTGGTTCGGTGCCCAGTTTTTCGGCGGCAAGGTGGTGCCGCTGTTGTCCGACGAGTCCACCAGCTGGGCGTTGGTGCTGGTTTTCCCGTCCTGGGTCTTGCCGTTGTTCGCGGCGGTGCCGGCAATGACGTTGATCCGGTAACTGTCGCCGTTTGCCGGGTCGACCGGGAAGGGGCTCTCCAGGGTCAGGGAGGTGGCGCTGTTGGCGGTGATCCTGCGCACCAGCTGGCTGTTGGCGCCGGAGGTCATCTGCAGGTAGTTGTCCTTCCACTGATTGACGCCCCACCCTTTCCAGGGCGTCGCCGAGCCGGCCATGGTCCTCGTGTCGGAGAGGGTGACCAGGGAGGGAGCATACGCCGTGATCTTGCCGTTGTCCTGGGGGGGGATCCGCCCCCGGTAGAGGTAGGCATTGTAGGTCTTGCCTGCCGGAGCCTGGAAATCGAAACGCAGGCCGGCATAGGTGCTCACCAGGTAGAGATAGGGGAGCGACGAATCTGCCGGGACCAGGCCGGAGAGAATCGAGTAGTCGAACCGGCTGTCGAAGTTGCTGTTTAGGGGGGTGAGGTCCCGCAGGGAGAGGAGTTCGTAGTTGTAGTTGTTGCCGTAGCCCGGGGCTGCCGAGGTGAACTCGGCAGAGCCGCTGGCAAGGCTGACCTTTGCCGTCCCCTTGGCCGTGGATGACGGGGTCACGGCGGTGGTGAGGGTGCCTGAGCCGGCCGTGGCAGTGGTGGAGCCGATGAGGTAGGTGTCGGTGGCGCTGATGGGGTAGGCGAACGGCGTGCCGACGGTCAGGGTCGTGGCGCTCTTGGCGGTGATCGTCCGCTTCTGGCCGCTGTTGCTGCCGGAGGTCATCATCAGGAAGTACCCACGGCTCCAGTCGGAGAGCCAGCTGTTCCCCGTGTCCACCAGCTGGGTGGTGCTCGTGCCGGGACTCCCGGCGGCGGTGCCGGAGTAGGCGGCGAACTGGACGGCCGGGACCAGGGTGTAGGTATCGCCGGGGGCAATGGCAGTGGCAAAGGGGGGGGTGACGGTGATGGTCTTGGCCGCACTGTCAGTGGCAGTGATCAGCCTCGCCTCTCCCTGGTTGCTCCCCGAGGTCATCTGCAGGTAGTAGCCACTGTAGTTGGCCTGCCAGACATTGCCGGTATCCACCAGGGTCGTCGCGGTGGAACCGGCACCAACGGCGGTGCCGACGTAGGGGGCGACCCTGGCCACGGGCGCGATCAGGTAGGCATCACCGGCAGCCGAGGGGTTGGGGAAGGGGTCGGTGGAGAGCGTCGTCGCCGTGTTGCCCAGGATCTTGCGGGCATGGCCGTTGTTGCTTCCCGAGGTCATCATCAGGTAATAGCCGGCCCAGTTGGCGCCTCCCCAGCTGTTGCCCGTATTGGTCAGGACGGTGGTGGAGCCTGCAGACGTTGCCGTCCCGAAGGAGGAGGCGATCTGGTAGGTATCGCCGGCGACGATGGGGGACGCGAAGTTGGCGGAGGCATAGACATCGATCTGGCCACTGGCCCAGGAGAGGCTCCTTTCAAGGCCGACATTCGCCGCGTTGGCGCTGCCGGTGATCCTGAGCTTGAAACCGACCCACTCGTTCATCCCCCAGACCTTGTTGGCGTCGAGGAGGCTGTTGCCCGGACTCCCCGGTGCGTTGCCGGTGGCCCTGCCGCTGACGGTCTGCAGGATCGTGTAGCTGTCGCCGCTGTTGACCGTTTCCCCCGCGAAGGCCGGACTGACGAAGAGGGCCGAGTTGACGTTTCCTGCCACCCGTTTCGTCAAGGTGGTGCCTCCGGAGGTGATCACCACCGGCCGGTTTATGAAGTAATCAGCCTGGGTCCAGTATTTCGAGCTGTCCTCCATGACGCTGTAGGATGATTCGAACTCGCTGGTGGAGGTGGTGAGCAGCGGTGCATCGGGGGGGGTGGTCATGCAGACCGGGGTGCTGTAGACATCCGCGGGATGGCCGGTGACCGTACTGTAGGCCTTGACCTGGTAGCAGTATTCGGTGGCAAGGGCTAGGCTGGTGTGCTGGAATGAAACGGTGTTGAGCGGCAGACCGGTGGCTGCCGGGATGGGGGTGTAGCTCCCCGAGCTGCCGCTGGTGCTGACCAGGGCAGTGTACCCCGTTTCTCCGGAAAGCTGGTTCCAGGCAAGATTGAGGGCGGTACTGCTTGCCGGCGAGACCGTGAGGGCCGGCGGTGTCAGGTTCGTCCAGGTACCGAGGGTGGTGCTGGTCGCCGAGACGTTGCCGCTCGCCATGGCGTAGACCCTGAAGCGATAGTTCGTCCCGGCGGCCAGTGAGGGGACGGTGTAGGTGGTGACCAGTCCCGCATTGATGTTCCCCCAGGGGGAATAGTAAGTATCGTTGATGCCGTCACAGGCGGCAGGGTTTGTGTCGCTTTGGCTGCAGGTGGCAGACTGCACCATATAGCTGGTGGCATCCGCCACCGGTGTCCAGGAGAGAACCGCCTGGCCGGCTCCCCCGGTGGCGCTGGTCAACGCTGGGGTCGCCAGGAGGGTTTTGCCGCTGACTTCGCTGCTCCAGCCGGAGCTCCCCGCGGCATTGACCGCCTTGACACGGTAATAGTAGGTCGTGTTCGCCGAGAGCCCCGTTACGTTGCAGGAGAGGGAGGTGGTCCCCCCGCAGGCCGACGGGGTTGTCTCGTCTCCGTAGGGGCTTCCCGAGGGGCGGTACTGCAGGGTGTAGGTGATGGTGCCCGCTCCGGGGACGACGGGGTTGGCCCAGGTGACGGACATGCCGCTACTGGTAATGGCCGAAGGGGTATCGGCAGGCCAGGCCGGGATGGCCAGGACCGCCGTCCCAGTGGTTTCGTTGCTCCAGGCGGAGTCGCCGCCGGCATTGACGGCCTTTACCCGGAAAACGTAGCCGCCGTTCGGCGTCAGGCCGGAGACGGTGCAGACGGTGGCGCTGGTCGACGTGCAGGCCGGCACGTCGGCATATGTCCCGCCGGACGGCTTGTACTGCAGGGCATAGGAGGCGGCACCGGTGACGCTGTTCCAGGTCAGGTCCATCCGGGTATTGCTGATATTGGACGGCCCCGCAAGGACCGGCGCCGCGGGCCTGGTCGGCGCCGTCTGCTCGCTGCTGGGGAGGGAGAATCCCGAGGTGTTGATGGTGCTGACCCTGTAGGAGTAGGTCGTGCCGGGGGTAAGGCCGGTATCGGTATGGCTCGTCACGTCGGCGGTTTTGAGCGTCAGCTCGCTCCACCCCCCGTTCCCGGTCTTGCGTTCGACCCGGTACCCCTGGTTGCCGGTCACCTGGCTCCAGCCGAGGGTTATCTGGGTCGGGGAGTCAACCGCGAGGGGAGCCAGCACGGGAGGGACCAGTGTCGTTGCGGCACAACTCTCCACCGTCCGCGAGTTGAGGGCTCCGGTGAATGCGTAGATGCGGTAACAGTACGCGGTTCCGGCGGCCAGACCGCTGTCCGTGTAGGTGGTCGTACCGGCAGGCGCGGTGGTCACCAGGCTCCAGCTGCTGGTCGGCAGAACCGGCGCCTGCGTCCGCTCTATATGGTACTGGGTGCCGGCGGTCGTGGCGTGCCATGCGAGGGAGATCCTCCCCGAGTCTGCCTGGGGTGCCAGGCTGAAGGGGGACGGCACCAGGATGTAGTTGTTCGTCTGCTTCAGCACCAGGTAGTCGGGATTCTGGGTATGGGTGACCCCGGCAATAAACGCCTCCCCCTGGTAGTTGACCGCAATGGCCCGGGCCTCGTCCTGCAGTCCGCCATCGTAGGTCGTCGCCCCGAGGAACGCCCCCTCGTGGTCGTAGACGACGGAAAGGATGTCCGAACTCCCGTCGGATGCCGGGCTGGTGTCGGGGCCGCTGCGGCTGTTGCCGGTAACGTAGATATAGCCGGATGAGTCAACGGCCATGGCGGTGACATAGTCGTAGGTGGCCGGACGGCTGAAGGTGCGCTCCCAGAGCACGGTGCCGTCGGCTGAGGAGTACCTGATGACATGGAAGTCGCTGTCCGTGGCGCTGACGTAGGAGGTCCCCGCCACGACCACCGCGCCGTCAATCGGGTCGATGGCGACGGAGATCCCCCGGTCATTGCCGTTCACCGGGGCGGCCGGTCCGTTGTAGACTCTCCGCCACACCTCCCGTTGGGGGGCGGTGTCGGCACCGGCGTACTTGATGGTGACCCACTCCTCGTCGCCGGCGGCATTGACCCCGTAGCCCGTAACGTAGACATCACCCTTCTTGTCGAGGGCGAGGGAAAGGCCGTGATCGTCCCCCCCTCCGGCGCCGGCATAGGTCTGCGACCAGAGCAGCGCGCCGCTTGCGCCGCTGAATTTTGCCGTAAACAGATCGAAATTCCCGGCGCTGTTTTCCATCGACCCGGTGATGAAGATATCCCCTGCCCCGTCGGTCGCCACGGCCGACGGGTAATCGTTGCCATGGGCCGGTCCGTCGAGCACGACCGGCGGCCAGGGGGTCGTGCCGTCGGCACGGTACTTGATGATGAACATGTCCTCGTCGAGGGCCGCATTGATCCCGTGGCCGATGACCACGATGTTGTCGGCGCCGTCCCTGGTGGTCTGCACCGCCGTTGCCTGGTCGATGCCGGACTGGGTGCCGTACTGGCTCCCCCAGCTCACCGGAGGGGTGGCGTTGGGGTTGGTGTACCCTGCTGTCGCATACTTGATCGTGTACAGGTCATCGCTCTTGTTCGAGCCGCCGGAGAGGTAGGACGTGCCGGTCACGACCACATCACCGTTGCCGTCGATCCCGATTCCGGCAGCCATGTCGGTACCGCCGTCACCGCTGTCGTAGCGCGCTTTCCACCTGACCGAGCCGTCGGCCCGGTCAAGCTTGACGGTCAGGTAATCGAAGGAGTACGCACCCGCCACCCCCTCTTCCGCAAGGTCACTGAAACCGGTCACCACCGGGTGGTCGTCGCTGCCGGTGACGATGGCTACCGCCTCATCCTCCCGATTGTCCGCCCCGTTGTACCGGTAGATCCAGGCTGGCGGCTCGTAGCTCACCACCCTGGTCAGGGCATGGGCCTCGTTGCTGTAGGCGGTATCACCGGCACCAGCGTTGTAGGCCCGCACCCGGTAGTAGTAATAGCTGTTCGGCACCAGTCCGGTATCATGGTAAGCCGTCACATCTGCCGGCACCACGGCCACCTCGGCATAGGTGCCGCTCTCACCCAGCTTCCGTTCGATCTTGAAACCCGACTCGTCGGGGGAGTTGTCCCGCCAGGCAAGGGAGAGGGAGGTGTCAGAAACGGCCGTGACAGCGAGTCCCGTCGGCGAATCGAGCTTCCCGTGGTCATAGGTGATGGCCACGAAGTCATAGGAGCTTGCGGCAGAATCGCTCCACCCACCGACACAGACCTCGCCGTCAACGTTCAGGGCAATCCCCACCGGACGGTCGTTCCGGTCACCGGAGCCGTTGTAGCTGCTCTGCCAGACAAGCTCGCCGGTCCCCTTCTTGTACTTGAGGGTCGTGAAATTCTCGTTGACCGATGTTGCCGTGTAGCCGGCGACAAACAGATCACCGTCACTCCCCCCCCTGACGGCAATCCCCACGGGGATGTCCGTGTAGCCCCTGCCGGAATCATAGACCGCTTCCCAGACCACGGCACCGTCAGCGCTGCCGTAGCGTGCCGTATAGATATCCTCGTTGCCGGCGTAGGTATAGGTGTAACCGGTCAGGTACACGTCCCCGCTCCCATCCACCTGGACGGCCCGGGGCTCGTCGTTATTCCCCCCGTTGTACACCCGTTCCCAGAGGACGGTTCCTGGTGAGGCCGCGGCATACTTGACGGTGATCATGTCGTTGCCGGTCCCGTTGGCGAGGTAGCCGGCAACGACAACGTTCCCGGACGGATCCATCGCAATCGCCATACCCCGGTCGTCCCCGCCGCCGGCCGAGGCACGCCGCTGTTCCCACCTCAGGCTCCCGTCGAAACCGTACGTGCGGGTGACGATGTCAAAATCCGCCCCCCCCTTCGACGAGGAGCCGGTGACCGCGATACCGTCTGTTCCGGCAACAATCGCGGCAATCCTGTCGTTGCTGTTGTAGCTGGAGTTCCAGGTCTCCTGCCAGAGGGGGGTGGAACCGGCTGACGGGTACTTGATGATAAGGAAATCGTCGTTGCCGGAGGCATTGGCCGTATAGCCGGCAACATAGATGTTATTGGCGGCGTCGACCACCAGGGAGGTGGCCACATCGCTCCCCCCCGCAGACCCGCTCCAGGTATGCTGCCAGAGGAGGGTGCCGTCCGTACCGCTGTACTTGGCGGTAAGGATGTCCACGCTGGAGGCGTTCCAGACCGTGCCGGTGACGATGACGTCGTCGTTGCCGTCAACGGCCACGGCAGTCGCCTGGTCGTCCCCCCCGGACCTGTCCAGAGATGCCCTCCAGGCCACGCCGCTACCGTCGGCCCTGAATTTCACCACCCGGTAGTCGTTGTTCATGCCGCCGCTGTTGGCATAGCCCGCGACGATGATGTTGTTGCCGTGGTCAACGGTCATCGCCCTGGCCTGCTGCCGCCCACCCTGCGGGTCGGTCAGCGGGAACGGGGGGAGGGGATCTCCCCCCCGGGCGAATGCGGCCGAAGCCAGCGACAGCACAAGCATCGTCAGGAGCACGATGCGCCCCCAGCTCTTTCCCGTTGCCACTGCCCGGGTGGCGACCGGCCTCCCCTCGGCGGGCCCTGCAGATATCATGTCACGGTTCATTATCCGTCTCCGGCCTGAAAAGTTGGTCACCATGGCGTCACACCGTTCCAGCGGTTCTTGTCCGGCCAGCTGCCGCCGTTCAGGGGGGCACCGCTGTGGCACGAACTCTGCGCCGGGTAGCTCGCGCTATTGGCATAGGTGCTTGCCACGGGGTAGCCACGATACTCGCCGCCTCTCTCCCCGGGGAAAATTCCCTCCTGGCTCTGGGCACTCCAGGGAGCCCCCCCCGACACCCTGTTCCCGCGATGCTTGCTGTCCAGGCAGTTGGTCTGCATCAAACGCGGCAACCCTGAGTTGTGGGGCTGGTGGCACTTGGAGCAGCTGTAGGAGTGTTCGGTATTGGCCCCCCACCCCTTGACCGATTCATGGATGCGGTCGACCGATTTCCACTCCTGGTTTTTGTTCGTGCCGTCGGTCAGCGCCGGTTTCTGGTGACAGTTGGTACAGAGTCCGGCAAAGGTCTCGTCCCGCTCGGATATGCGCGTACTGCCGCCGAATGTCGTCCGGTCGATGTTATACCGGGCGGAGGGCTCTGTCGGGTAGGGAGGAGAAGTCTCCGCTCCCCAGGAGCGGGGAGTGCCGTCCGGTCCGGTGGTCACGTTTTGACCGGTTGGATCCGGCGGTGGCTGGTCCTCCCGGTACGGTGAGGTCAGCCAGCTCCCCTTGAGGAGCGGCACGGCGTACGCCTGCCTGTCCCCCAGGGAGGGGGAGACGCCGTGGGGATCGTGGCACGGGGTGCAGAGGCCGTTCACCGTGGTCGTGTAGGGGACGATCTGGTAACTGTCGCCGGCGGCAACGGGGCTCGTGAACGGTTCGACCGTGAGGGTCGACGTGCCGTTGCCGTTGATCTTCCTGATCTGGCCGACGTTAAGGCCGCCGGTCATCTGCAGGTAAAGGTTCTTCCACCGGTCCGCGCTCCAGCTCTTGCTGCCGTCGACCAGGGAGGAGGAATCGCCGCCCGTGGCACTCCCCATCTCCTTGGCAAGATGGGGGAGCGACCCCGCCGGTTCGGACGCCTTCAGGTGACCGCCGACGATGGTCTTCATGATGCTTCGCTCGGCATACCGGGCAGTCGACCCCTTGAGCCCCTGGCCGAACCGCTCCGTATCCTTGTAGCCGAGAACCGGCGCGGTAACGCCGTAGGTCGCGTTGTACCCCCACGGTGTCCTGCCGTTGGGGGTGACCGTACCGCTTGCGGCACTGTTGTGGCAGTCGAAGCACTGGCCCGCCCCCGTGCCGAAGGGATTGACGCCGTCGCTGTTTGCCGAGGCCTTGTAATCGTAGGAGTAGCCGCCGATGTTCTGCTTGGTCTCCTTCAGGTTGCCGCCGTTGTTGGTCCCGTTGAAGGTCACGTAGCTGGTGGTGGTGCCGACGACCTTCGAGCCGTGGGAGTTGTGGCAGTCGAAACACTGGACGCCGTTTGTCCCGGCCCCGCCGCGGGTCAGGGGGATCGTGCCGTCGTAGCCGCTGGCGCTGCTCCACCCCCCCTGGTTCTGCACCGCATTGCCGTGGGCGGACAGGGCCTTGGTGACCGTATCCTTCCGGTTGGCAGCGGGGTAGGCGGTCGAATCGTACTTGCCCCACGTCGTTGTCCCCTTCTGGGAGTAGCGTGAGCCGACACTCTGGTAGTCCCACGCATACTGGCGGGGGCGGCGGTAGTCGCCGAACGGTTCGGTATCGTTGTTCTGGTCGCTGTGGCAGGCGAGACAGTGGTTCGTGATCTTCCCCACCTCGGCTCGCTCGCTGGCCGTGCCGATGCCGGCGGCAAGGAAGCGGGTGACGGTCGCCCTCCCCTCGGCGGTGGAGTACTGGCGATACGCCGTCGGCCTGGTCCCGGGCCCCCAGATCACCAGGTCGACCGGGTCATTCTTCACCGAGGTGTAGGTCTTGTAGTTGTACCCGGCATGGTAGGTCGTGTTGATCAGCCCCTCCGGGGTGGCCTCCCAGTGGCAGGAGTAGCAGTGCTTGTTGGTCACCTCCACCCCCTGGACATGGTGGGAGTTGGCCTTCATCTGCCCCATGATGTCCATCCGTTTGCCGATGGTGCCGGAATGGCACTTGGTGCAGTCCCGCGGGAGGCCGAAGGCGGTATGCTTCGGGATCGGCTTGCTGCTCGTGTGGCAGCTGTTGCAGGCCTGCTTGTTGGCATGGCTGTCGGTGAAGCGGTGTTCGTGACAGGTGGTGCAGACCCGGGAGTAGTTGTGGCCGTCTCCCGAGTTGCTCGTGTAGTGTTTGTTCCCCGGTTCATGGCAGACATTGCAGATGCCGTCGAAGGGGGCCGTCTTGCGGGCATAGCTGGTGCCGGAGACCTTGTCCACAAAGGTGACGGTCGCCCGGGTCACGGGTATGCCGAACTTTCCTTCGGTACTGGTGGCCACCTTGCTCTGGATCATGTAGATGTTGCTGTCCCCGTGGGGGTCGTGGCAATCCCAGCAGAACTTCCCCCCCTTCCAGGTACCGACGGTCCTGCCCTGCGCATCCTTGGTCCAGCCACCGGTGGCAAGGAAGATCCGATAGTGCTTGTACCCGAAGTGGGCCGAGGTAGCCCGGGCCTTCTTCGGCTTGATGAAACCGGTGCCCGGATCGAAACCGAGGGAATATTTCAGGGGGTTGTCCGGGGGGGCGGTATGGCACTGGGTGCACTGGCCGCCGCTGTCGTCGTCGTGGCACTGGAGGCAGACCCCCATCATCATGTACTGATTCTTCACGTCCTCTTTCTGTTCGGCTGTCCAGACACCGGCATTGGTGCCATGCCCCTTGTGGGCTCCGCTGGGGAAGAGGCCGCTGTCCGAGTCGTGACAGGAACCGGCGGCAAGACAGCCGCTCGTGGCGCCGTGTCCCGGGTACCTGGTTTCGGTCCCTCCCCCCGGCAGCTTGAAGACGATGCCGCTCCCCGTCACCTGGGGTGCCAGGGATTCGGCCTGCCCCACGTGGCAGCCGATGCACTCGGAGTCTATCCGCTCCATGTGACAGTAGACGCACTCCTTCTCGAAGCGCCGCTCGTACTGGTGATGCATCCGGAGTCGGTAGGGGTTGTTGGCATCCCGGTGCAGCACGCTGTTGTCGTGGCAGTACCAGCAGGGATTGCCGGGGAAGTTTGCCGCCGGGTTCCCCGACACGGGATAGCGGCCGGAGGTGGAGTAGCGGCCATGGCCGGTGGTTTCCCACTCCAGCTGGTTGATCTTTGCCCGCTGGCCGTTGAACGCGGCGAAATCATCCACATCCGGGCCGGTGGTGCGGTGGCACCCGAGGCAGGTGACCGCGCTGTTGACCGACCCTCCCCAGACCGGGTCGGGACCGCCGGCGTGGCAGGAGGTGCCGGAGCAGGTCTTGGTGGCGCTGTTGTAGCTGGCCCCGGGATCGCTGAACGCAACATCCTTGCGTTTGTTCACGTGGTTCTGACCGTTCAGGTGGGACACCTCGGACATGCTCCCGGTCGGCACCCCGCCCGTATGGCACGTGGTGCAGGCTCCGTTGACGATCGTCTCCGCGTGGCAGATGTCGCAGGTGAAACTGGTCTGGATGTGACGGGGATGGGAGTTGGCCCGGGGGGTGCCCGCCCCCTGGTTCGGGAACATGGGCATGGCGCTCATCCACTCGCTGCCGGCCGGCCAGCCGGTCTTGACCGTCCAGACCTTGCCGGTGACCGGGTCTACCCGCCCGTCATGGCAACCGGCATTGGAGCAGGTACCGACGGGATGACCGTGACAGGTGTTGCAGCTCGTCTTGGGAGCGGACCAGGCAAAGGGGCGGACGTCTTCCGGATCGGTGGTCCCGTCACTGTGACAGTAGATATTGCTGCAGACCTTCGTTTCCGGGTCATAGCTGGCAGGGGGGCGATTGTTCAGGCTCCATTCGGGACTGATCGAGACATTCTTCTCGCCGTTGACATGCATGCTCTTGTCACGCAGGGTTCCCGAGGCATCCACCGTGGCATTGTGGCAGTAGTAACAAGGGTACTTACGGATCCACTGGGGGCCGACCAGGCGGTGGTGACCGTTGGAGGACATGGTGAGGTCCGGGGTGCAGTACCCCCGGGACGCGCTCCAGACCCCGAACGTGGCGCAGTTTTCCGGGGTGCTGTCCACCGTCCTCCCCCGATGGCAGGTGAAACAGTCCGTACTCTTCGTGTCTGACCAGGTGAGGGTTTTGACCGGCGGGCCGCCGCGGCCGTCGCTGTGGCAGTAGATGTCGCTGCAGCTGCCGTTCCGGGCCGGATTCAGGCGTGGCAGGTAGTCGGGATACTCCGTCGTACCGCCGCTGTAGGTACCGCCCGAGTTGGGCGGAGCCGTAAAGCGGACCACGATGCCCCGTTTGCCGGCGGACGTGGCGTGGGAGAAACCGTTTGCTTCGGCCAGGTGGTCGACATGGCACCTGGCACAACTGTCGGGTCCGGTACCGAAGTAGTCGCCATGCTTCCTGCCGTGGCTGCCGTCAGTCGGCGGGCTTTTGTGGCAGGTGCTGCAGGTGGTGTCGGCCCGCCTGCTCCCCCATACAGGGGTCGCCTCTTCGAAGTGACAGTTGACGTTCGTGCAGCTCCCCAGGGCAGGGGTGGCCGTCTGCTGCCACGCACTCGTCCTGTTGTTGTAGGTGGTAACCTGGAGGGAGTTGTTGATCTGGGGGGCGAGCCTGATCTTGCCGTCCCGGTGGGCCGAGCTGTAGTTGGCAGCCCCCGGATGGCAGGTGCTGCAGCTGCCGGGGGTCGCGCCCGGGGGGAGGTGGGTCCGGTGGTTGCCGACGAAACCGCCCGAGCTGACGTTCCGGTATCCCCAGTCTTCCGGCCTGATATCCATGGTACTGCTCGTTCCATGGCAGCCGTAGCATTTCAGGGAGGCCTCGGCCGAACCTGCCAAAAGAAAAAGGGCTGAAAACAACACAACATGACATGCCAGCGCTACACTGACCAACATTCTCTTCTGAGATAGCATCAGTACCGTCCCGCCTGCCCATGATAAGAAAGCATTAATGCAACATTATACCATAATCAGAGAACAAAATAAAACATCTAATGTGTTCTCGGGCACCACAGGATGTCACTCACCTGATTATGCTTGCCGCCCAGGTTTAAAAAACGTAAACTCGCATTCATTCACGATCGAAGGGGATGGTATGGGGAGCATACATGGCATGAAACTGGGGATCGCCGCCCTGGGCATCTACCTGCTGGGCGGTCTGGGGATTTTCGGCGGTATCGGCCTGATCGTCTTCACGAAAGGGGTCAACCTCTGGGGGTGGGGAGACGGCAGGACGATCGGCTATCTCTTCCTCTGCGTCGGTGCGGGATTTTCCATTCTCGGCGTCCTGCTGATGCGGATCTTCAGGAACCGCGGCCTGGCCTGAGCCGGCAGCAACAAGCCGGAGACAACAGAAACGGCGCTCCCCGTCCAGGGAGCGCCGTTCTTTTTTCGTGCAGGACACCGATAAACCGCCGGCTCTAGGAGGCAGTTGAGGCCTCAGGTGTTCAAAAACCGCCAGATCGTCGCACCCGCAGAAAGCCCCACGGCGGCTTTCGAGGACGGCGGCAAGATGGCCGTTTTTCAACAACCTGCTAGGGGTAGAGCGGCATCAGCTCCAGACCCATGTTCTCCGGCAGGCCGGCGAGGGTGTTCATGTTCTGTACCGCCTGCCCCGATGCCCCTTTCACCAGGTTGTCGATGGCCGAGACGACGATGATCCTGCCGCTGCGCTGGTCGACGGTCACGCCGATGTCGCAGAAGTTGCTCCCCCGGACGTGGGCGGTCGAGGGGAACTGGCCGGCAGGAAGCACCCGTACGAACGCCTCGCCGTCGTAATGGTCATGGTAGATCTCCAGCAGCCGGTCCGTCGTTACCGGCGCGACCGGCATCCCGTAGACCGTCGAGAGGATCCCCCGGTCCATGGGCACCAGGTGGGGGGTGAAGGAGATGACGACGGGGCTGCCGGCGAGCAGCGACAACTCCTGCTCGATCTCGGGGATGTGGCGATGGACCCCCCCCACGCCGTAGGCCTTGAACCCCTCGTTCACCTCGCAGTAGAGGCTGTCCACCTTGGCACTCCGACCGGCCCCGGACACACCGGACTTGCTGTCGGCAATGATGGTGGCAGGGTCGATCAGCCCGCTTTTCAGCAGGGGTGCCAGCCCGAGGATGATGCTGGTGGGGTAGCACCCCGGATTGGCCACCAAGTCGGCAGCGGCGATCTCCTCCCGCCGGAGCTCCGGCAGGCCGTACACGGCCCGTTCAAGGAGTTCGGGATTGAGATGGGGCTCGTACCACTGCCCGTACACCGCGGCATCGTGGAGGCGGTAATCTGCCGAAAGGTCGACCACCTGCTTCCCCAGGGCGAGGAACGTGGGGACCACCTCCATGGCGGCCTTGTGGGGGAGGGCCGTGAAGATCAGGTCGGCCTTCTCCGCAACGCGCACCGGTTCCAGGTTGTCCAGCACCACGTCGTAACGGCTGCGCACGGTCGGGAAGACATCGGACAGGCGCTTGCCGGCGCTCTGCTCCGAGGTGACGCAGGTGACGGCCGCTTCCGGGTGGGCATGAAGCAGGCGGACCAGTTCGATACCGGTGTAACCGCTGGCACCGACGACTGCAACCTTCAGCATGGGAAACTCCTTTCATCCTCTGATGAAAAAGGGGGAAACCCGACCGGATTTCCCCCCTTGATGAAACGTACTGCAGTAGGCCTGTTAACGCTTGGAGAACTGGAAGCTCTTCCGGGCGGCAGCCTTGCCGTATTTCTTACGCTCCTTGACGCGGGAGTCGCGGGTGATGAAACCGGCCTGCTTAAGGGGAGCGCGGTAGGCGGCATCCACTTCGAGGAGAGCCTTGGTGATGCCGTGCTTGATGGCACCGGCCTGGCCGGAGTCGCCGCCGCCACGGACGGTGACGTAGATGTCGAACTTGCCGACATTCTCGGTCAGCTCCAGGGGCTGACGGATGACCATCTTGGAGGTCTCGCGGCCGAAGTAGTCGTCGATGTTCTTGCTGTTGACGGTGATTACGCCGGTTCCCGGGGTAAGCCATACGCGAGCAATGGAAGACTTTCTCTTGCCTGTACCGTAATACTTGGTTGCTGCCATTTCGCTATCTCCTGATCTCTATTATCGTGGTTTAAAGTTCCAGTTTTTTCGGCATCTGGGCCTTGTGCGGATGCTCGGAACCGGTGTAGATCTTCAGCTTGCTCAGCATGTGGCGAGCCAGCTTGTTCTTGGGGAGCATCCCCTTGACAGCCTTCCGGATGAGCTCTTCGGCGTTTTTCTCGATCAGCTTGCCGGCGGTGATAGCCTTGATGCCGCCGGGGAACCCGGAGTGGCTGTAGTAGGTCTTGTCGGCCAGCTTGTTGCCCGTAAGGGCGATTTTCTCCGCATTGACCACGATGACGAAATCGCCGGTGTCAACGCTGGGGGTATAGATCGGCTTCTTCTTGCCGCGAAGAATCGAGGCAATCTCAGTGGCCACACGGCCAAGAACCTTGTTTTCAACATCAACGAGGTACCAGTCCCTGGTGAACTCGCCCTCTTTAGCTACCTGTGTCGTCTTCATTGCAACCTCACAACTATCTGGATGATATACCCTGTTTCACGGAAAGTTCGTAAATTAAATCATCTAGAGCACTCTGTCAAGCAAATTTCTCACGGCCGGTTCAATAATAAACTTCCTCCAGACAGAGGCCGTGGGCCGGCGCGGTCGGTCCGGGGCGGAGGCGGGGATCGTCGAGACAGGCCCGCACGTGCTCAGGCACCATCTTCCCCTGCCCCACGGCCACGAGGGTCCCGGTCATGATCCGCACCATGTTGCGCAGAAAGCCGGAACCGCGGACATCGATGGTGATGAGCCCCCCAGCGCGGCTGATGGTGACATCATCGATACGGCGGACGGTCCGCTCCGAAGCGCAACCGCTGGTCCGGAAGGCGGCGAAATCGTGGGTACCGACGAAGCAGGCCGCGCCCCTGCGCATCTGCTCAAGGTCCAGTTCGCCCCTGACGTGCCAGACATACAACCGGCTCAACGGGGCGCGGCGCGGCGCCGCCAGGATAGTGTAGCGGTAGTGCTTTCCCCTGGCGTGAAAGCGGGGACTGAAATCCAGGGGGACCTCCGCCGCTTCCCTCACGGCGATGTCAGGGGGGAGATGGCTGTTCGTCCCGTCCGTGAAGGCGGAGAGGGGGAGGGTTTTCCCCGTGCGGAAGCAGGCCACCATCCCCCGGGCGTGGACCCCCGCATCGGTCCGCCCGGAGGAATAGAGACGAACCTCTTCCCCCAGCAGCCTGGCCAGCGCCCCCTCCATAACCTCCTGGATGGAGAGGCCGTTGGGCTGCAGCTGCCACCCGGCGTAGGCGGTGCCATCATATTCGACAATCAGCTTTATCTGGCGCATAGGTTCAGGCTCGGGGCGTGGGGCTTAAGACAAAATGCTGAAGGGAGTCAAAAACAAAAGCGCCCGCAAAGGCGCTTTTGTTGCCAACAAGCACGCGGATATCGGATCAAGAGCAAGGCTGCCGAGAGGGGGCACGGAGGCGTAGCAGCGCTACGCCGCATACGCCCCCTCGAAGACTTATGCAGATATTGTCCGAACGTCGCGTTCTTCGCCTATTTTTCGAGGAGAATGCGGAGCATTCTCCGCAGCGGCTCTGCCGCCCCCCACAACAGCTGATCCCCGCAGGTGAAAGCCTGCAGGTACTGGGGCCCCATCTTCATCTTGCGCACCCGGCCGATGGGGACGGTCAGTGTCCCGGAAACAGCCGCAGGCGTCAGCTGGGACAGGGTGTCGGCCTTGGTGTTGGGGACCAGCTTGACCCACTGGTTGTCATGGGCGATCAGGTTCTCGATGTCGGCCAGGGGGAGATCCTTGTTCAGCTTGATGGTCAGGGCCTGGCTGTGGCAGCGCATGGCGCCGACCCGGACGCAGATGCCGTCAACCGGGATCGGCGTCGTGGTGCCGAGGATCTTGTTGGTCTCGGCAAAACCTTTCCACTCCTCGCGGCTCTGGCCATCCTCCACCTCCCGGTCGATCCAGGGGAGCACGTTGCCGGCCAGGGCATAACCGAACTCCTTCTTCGGCAGGGTATCGCCCCGCAGGGTGGCAGTCACTTCCCGGTCGATGTCCAGGATCGCCGATGACGGGTCCTTGAGCAGGTGGGCGACGGAGGCATGGAGAACACCCTTCTGCACCAGGAGCTCCCGCATGTTGGGGGCACCGGCTCCGGAGGCGGCCTGGTAGGTCATGGAGGAGAGCCATTCGACGAGATTGGCCCGGAACAGACCGCCAAGGGCCATGAGCATCAGGCTGACGGTGCAGTTGCCGCCGATGAAGTCCTTCTGGCCATTGGCCAGCGCCTTGTCGATGACGTTCCGGTTGACCGGGTCGAGGATGATGACCGCGTTATCCTCCATGCGCAGGGTCGAGGCGGCATCGATCCAGTAGCCGTTCCACCCCTGCTTCCGCAGTTCCGGATGCACCGCCTTGGTGTAGTCCCCACCCTGGCAGGTGATGATGATGTCCAGCTTCTTCAGCTCCTCGATGTCATCGGCCTTCTTCAGGGTGCCGCCCCCCATAGGGGCCGGCTGACCGGCCTGGGAGGTAGTGAAGAACACGGGCTCGAAGCCGAGGGAAAAATCGTTCTCCTCCTGCATCCGCTGCATGAGGACCGAACCGACCATACCGCGCCAACCGACGATTCCGACTTTCATAGTCTTGCTCCTTTATCGACTAAGTTAAATGGCTACGTTTAGGTATACTGCAAAACCTTATAACCGCAAAGAACGCGAAAGACACAAAGAACACCCGCAATGAAGGTCAAAAACAAAAGCAGGTTATGGTTCTTCGCGCATTCTTTGCGCTCCTTGCGTCTTGAGCGATGACAGGGAGCGGGCGGTCAAAGGTTTTGTGTACTGAAATTTCAGAGGGCCGCGATGATGGCGTCGCCCATCTCCTTGGTGTTCACCAGTTTCTCGCCCGGCTTGTTCTGGTAGATGTCCCGGGTCCGGTACCCCTGGTCCAGCACCTTGGCCACGGCGTTGTCGATGGCGTCTGCCGCGTCGACCATGCCGAAGGAGAACTTGAGCATCATCCCCATGGAGAGGATCTGGGCGATGGGATTGGCGATACCCTGGCCGGCGATGTCCGGGGCCGAGCCGCCGGAGGGCTCGTACATGCCGAAGGTCCCCTCGGCCAGGGAGGCGGAGGGGAGCATCCCCAGGGAACCGGTCAGCATGGCCGCCTCGTCGGAGAGGATGTCACCGAACATGTTCTCGCAGAGGATGACGTCGAACTGCTTCGGCCACTTCACCAGCTGCATGGCGGCGTTGTCCACGTACATGTGGGTCAGTTCCACATCCGGATACTCCTTGGCGATGCCGATGACGACCTCGCGCCAGAGGACGGAGGAGGAGAGGACGTTAGCCTTGTCGATGGAGCAGACCTTCTTCCCCCGCTTGCGGGCGGCCTGGAAGGCCACATGGGTGATCCGCTCGATCTCGGGCACGGAGTAGCGCATGGTGTCGAAGCCGACCCGCTCGCGCCCCTGGCCTTCGATCCCCTTGGGCTGGGCGAAGTAGATGCCGCCGGTCAACTCGCGGATGACCAGCACGTTGAAACCGCCGGCAATGACCTCTTCCTTCAGGGACGAGGCACCGGTCAGGGAGGGGAAGATGATCGCCGGCCTGAGGTTGGCGTAGAGGCCGAAGATCTTGCGCAGGGGGAGCAGCGCGCCGCGCTCCGGCTGCTCGTCAGGGGGCAGGCTCTCCCACTTGGGGCCGCCGACGGAGCCGAAGAGGATGGCATCAGACGCCTTGCAGATGTTGACGGTCGTCTCGGGCAGTGCCTTCCCCTCGTTGTCGATACCCGCGCCCCCCACGTTGGCGTGGGTCCGCTCGAACTTCACCCCGTATGTATGTTCAACGGCATCCAGCACCCGCAGCGCCTCCGCCATGACCTCCGGTCCGATACCGTCACCAGGCAGGACGGCAATTTTGTAGGTAGTGCTCATATAACCCCCATATACATGTGTAAAATTTACGAATGATATTAACCAGCCAGCCGAATTGTCAACAAAAAATACCAGTCCACTGGTGGTTTGAAGTAACCGGTTCTAACTAACCGGCGCGAAGGAAGCCGACAGGGGACGGAACAACTTGCACACCTGCCCCGGATCAGTACGAGATACGGCAAATGGCGCGAACAAGAAAAGGCATCCTCTTTAGAAGATGCCCCTCGAGAAGGTTTGGTATCTTTCGTTCTTTCTTTACCGATAGCCACACACAAAAGGGGTGCCCGAAACGGGCACCCCTTGCCTGCAGTACTGCATACGACCTGTTACTCGAACACCGCCTTGAGATACTCCCTGTTCAGCTTGGCGATGAACTTGACGTTGATCCCCTTAGGGCAGGCGGCCTGGCACTCGTAGTGGTTGGAGCAGTTGCCGAAGCCGCACTGCTGCAGGGCCTCGGTCATGGCATTGACGCGGGTCGCCGCCTCGACCTTCCCCTGGGGGAGGACCGCCAGCTGGGAGACCTTGGCGCTGGTGAAGAGCATGGCGCTGCCGTTGGGGCAGCCGGCCACACAGGCACCGCAGCCGATGCACTCGGCGGCGTCCATGGCGTAATCCGCTTCCGGCTTCGGAATGAGGATGGTGTTACCGTCGGCAACCCCGCCGGTGTGGCAGGAGGTGTAACCGCCGGCCTGGATGATGGTATCCAGGGCGCTCCGGTCGACGACCAGGTCCTTGACGATGGGGAATGCCTTGGCACGCCACGGCTCGATGAAGATGTTGTCACCGTCCTTGAAGGTACGCATGTGCAGCTGACAGACGGTTGTACGGTCCTGACCGCCATGGGGCACACCGTTGATGACCTGGGAGCACATGCCGCAGATCCCCTCGCGGCAGTCGTGGTCAAAGGCGATCGGCTCGACCCCCTTCTTGATGAGGTCCTCGTTGACCTCGTCAATCATCTCCAGGAACGACATGTCCGGGCTGACATTTTTCGCTTCGTAGGTCTCCAGCTTGCCGGGGGCATTCGGCCCCTTCTGGCGCCAGACGTGCAGTGTCAGATTCATGGTATTGTGATCGCTCATTATTTGTAACTCCTTACCGCCAGATGGACGTTATCGAATTTCAACGGCTCCTTGTGGAGTTCGGGTTCATTGCCAACCCCTTTGAATTCCCAGGCTGCTACGTGGCAGAAGTCGACGTCGTTACGCTTGGCTTCGCCGTCCGGCATCTGGTGCTCGACCCGGAAGTGACCACCGCAGGACTCCTCGCGGACCAGGGCGTCCTTGGTCATCAGTTCGGCGAACTCGAGGAAGTCGGCCACGCGGCCAGCGTTCTCCAGCTGCTGGTTGAAGTCGCCACCCTCGCCGGTAACGTTGACGTTGTTCCAGAACTCGTCCCGGAGCTTGGGGATTTCCTTGAGGGCAAGCTTGAGGCTCTCGTCGCTGCGGGCCATGCCGACGTTCTCCCACATGACCTTGCCCAAGGCGCGGTAGATCTCGCTGACGGTCTTCTTCCCCTTGATGGAGAAGAGTTTATCGATGCCGGCCTTGACCTCTTCCACCGACTTCTTGCACTCGGCGTGCTCTGCCGAGTAGTCGCCCGGCTTGATACCGGCCAAGTAACCGCCGATGGTGTAGGGGATGACGAAGTAGCCGTCGGCCAGGCCCTGCATGAGGGCGGAGGCACCGAGACGGTTGGCGCCGTGTACGGAGAAGTTGGCCTCACCCAGGACGAAGAGGCCCGGGATGTTGCTCATGAGGTTGTAGTCGACCCAGAGACCGCCCATGGAGTAGTGGGGAGCAGGGTACATACGCATCGGACGCTTATAGGCATCTTCGTCGGTGATCTTCTCGTACATCTCGAACAGGTTGCCGTAACGCTCCTTGATGGTGTGCTCGCCGACCCGCTTGATGGCAGTGGCGAAATCCAGGTAAACACCACGGCCACCGGGGCCGACGCCACGGCCGTCGTCGCACTGCTCCTTGGCGGCACGGGAGGCGATGTCACGGGGTGCGAGGTTACCGAAGCTCGGGTACTTCCGCTCCAGGTAGTAGTCCCGCTCTTCCTCGGGGACTTCGTTCGGGTGCTTGCCGCAGTCTTCCTTCTTCTTCGGCACCCAGCAGCGGCCGTCGTTCCGGAGAGACTCGGACATGAGGGTCAGCTTGGACTGGTGCTCGCCATGCTGGGGGATGCAGGTCGGGTGGATCTGGGTGTAGCAGGGGTTGGCGAAGAACGCCCCCTTCTTGTGGGCCTTCCAGTTGGCAGTGACGGAGCACCCCATGGCGTTGGTGGAGAGGTAGAAGACGTTGACGTAGCCGCCGGTGGCGAGGCAGACCGCATCACCCATGTGGACGCGGATTTCGCCGGTGGTCAGGTCGCGGATGGTGATCCCCTTGGCCACGCCGTCGATGACGATCAGGTCGAGCATCTCGGTACGGTTGTACATCTTCACCGTGCCGGCCTTGATCTGGCGGGACAGTGCGGAGTAGGCACCGAGAAGGAGCTGCTGACCCGTCTGGCCGCGGGCGTAGAAGGTACGGGAAACCTGGGCGCCGCCGAAGGAACGGTTGTCCAGGTAGCCGGCGTAGTCGCGGGCAAAGGGAACGCCCTGGGCCACGCACTGGTCTATGATATTGTTGGACACCTGGGCCAGACGCCACACGTCGGCCTCACGGGCGCGGAAGTCGCCCCCCTTGATGGTGTCGTAGAAGAGACGGTAGATGGAGTCGCCATCGTTCGGGTACGCCTTGGCGGCGTTGATACCACCCTGGGCAGCGATGGAGTGGGCGCGGCGCGGGGAGTCCTGGTAGCAGAACGCCTCGACCTGGTAGCCCAGTTCGCCCATGGAGGCGGCGGCGGCGCCACCGGCAAGGCCGGTGCCGACAACGATGACTTTGTACTTACGCTTGTTGGCCGGGTTCACCAGCTTCAGGTCGAAGCGGTGCTTGTCCCATGTTTTTTCAATCGGTCCGGTTGGACATTTTCCGTCGAGTATCACTCTTAACCCCCTATTTGATCAAAGCGCTGGCAAGTATGGAAATGGGAATGACCGCGTAACCGGCGAGCAGGATGAACGCAACTGCCTTGCCGATCGTCGAGATGGTGCACTGGGTCCTGTCGGTGTTCCACCCCATGGTCTGGAAGAAGCTCTGGATGCCGTGGGAGAGGTGGAAGAAGAGGGCACACATTGCCACGACGTAGACGAAGGCGATCCCGCCGTTCTTGAAGGCGGAGACGACCATGGTGAAGACATCGTAACGGCCGAGGGCATCGACACCCTGGACAACACCCGGGGTTACCCGTGCGGTGAAGTGGAGGATGTGGAAGATGACGAACAGGGCGATGAGGAGACCGGTCCAGATCATGGTGGTGCTGGCAAAGGTCGCCTTGAGCTGTTTCTTGACCGCGTAGGCGGTCGGGTTGGCTGCGTTGTTCTCCAGGGTCAACTGGATGCCGTAGCAGATGTGGATGGCCACGAAGGCGAACAGGCCGGCACGGAAGATCCACACCAGGGGCCCGAGATCATGCAGATGCTTTGCATAGGCATTGATCCCGTCCGGACCGATGAAGATGGATGAGTTGCCCAGCATGTGGACAACGGCAAACAGGACCATGCACTGGCCCGTGATTGCCATGAAAACCTTTCTACCGACAACACTCTTGAGTATTTGCATGTTTCTTTCCCTTTTTTCGAGAGATTTACTTCTTGGTTGGTAGGTGCTGCGTACCGCTCTGGGGCACGCTTTCGGACAGGCGACGAACGGCGGTCATGGAGGTCCTCTCCAGCTGCTGAATGTTTGCATTATCCCTTCCTTTCGCGAAATGTGATAACTGGTACGCAAAGCAGTGAAACCGCGTCAGCACTGGAAAATTTAGCTCCGCATACTAAACGCCGTTTTAGCAAAAATCAATAGAAATTATGTATACGAAACCTCAAAAAGAGCGCGAGTACATTAATTATTCAGTGTTTACAGTTTTTTTTGCTGTACACAGTATGCAGTATGCCAGCAGTTTCCTTGACACCCCCCGAGGGATGGCCGATAATCTGCCGAACTCCGTTTTCATTATTGAAAGGTCCTACCGCAATGCGCTTTACCCTGCTGAACAAAGACACGACCACGGCTGCCCGGCGCGGCCGGCTGGAGACACCCCACGGCGTCATCGAAACCCCCATCTTCATGCCCGTGGGTACCCATGCGGCGATGAAAGCCATGACCCCCGAACAGGTGAAGGCCACGGGCGCCCAGATCATCCTGGCCAACACCTACCACCTGCACCTGCGCCCCGGCGAAGGGCTGGTGGATAAGGCCGGCGGCCTGCACAAGTTCATGTCGTGGGACGGGCCGATCCTTACCGACTCCGGCGGGTTTCAGGTCTTCTCCCTCCCCAACAAGCGGATCACCGAGGATGGCGCCTGGTTCAAACACGAGATCACGGGCGAGGAGGTCTACCTGGATCCGGCCCGGGCCATCGCCATCCAGGAGGCCCTGGGTGCGGACATCATCATGGCCTTTGACGAGTGCATCCCCTACCCCTGCGACCGGAAGTACGCCGCCGACTCCACCCGCAAGACCATCCGCTGGGCCGAGCAGTGCAGAAAGGCCCAGACGAGGAAGGACCAGGCCCTCTTCGGCATCGTCCAGGGGAGCATCTTCGAGGAGCTGCGTGAGATGTGCGCCCGCGAACTGGTGGCCATGGATTTCCCCGGCTACGCCATCGGCGGGGTCTCCGTCGGCGAGGGGCTGGAACTCCTGAAGAAAGTCGTGGCCATGACCGCCCCCTTCCTGCCGGAAAACAAACCCCGTTACCTTATGGGGGTGGGATTGCCGGAAGACATCCTGGAGAGCGTGGAACGGGGGATGGACATGTTCGACTGCGTCATCCCCACCCGCTACGCCCGGAGCGCCACCCTCTTCACCCGCCGGGGGAAGATCCGCCTCACCAACAAGAACTACCGCCGGGACTTCTACCCCATCGACCCCAGTTGCGACTGCTACGCCTGCCGCAACTTCACCCGGGCCTACATCCACCACCTGTTCAACGCCAACGAGGTCCTCTCCGCCATCCTGGCCAGCATCCACAACGTGCACTTCTACCTGAAGATGATGGCCGAGGTGCGGCAGAGCATCGAGGAGGGGCGCTTCGCCTCCTACAAGCGGGAGTTCCTTGCGGGGTACCTGGGGGGAGAGCACGGGAAGAAGGGGAAAGCATGAGCGGAGAACGATTCGAACGGGCCATGGGGATCATGCGCCGCCTGCGGGGACCGGGGGGGTGCCCCTGGGACGCGGAGCAGGGCCACGACTCCCTCAAGCGCTACCTGATCGAAGAGTGCTACGAGGTGGTTGAGGCCATTGACAAAAGGGATGACCCCCTCCTCAGGGAGGAGCTGGGGGACCTGCTTCTCCAGCCCCTCTTCCATGCCGCCATTGCGGAGGAGCGGGGGGCATTCACCATCGACGACGTCCTCGACACCCTGGCGGACAAGCTGGTGCGCCGCCATCCCCACGTGTTCGGCGACCAGGAGATCAGGACCAGTGACGAGCAGGTGGCCAACTGGGAGAAGATCAAGAAAGAGGAGAAGGGAGAGGAGCGCAAGTCCGCCCTGTCCGGGGTGCCGCCCCACATGCCGGCCCTGATGAAGGCACAGAAGATCACGGAAAAGGCGGCCCGGGTCGGCTTCGACTGGGAGCACACGGACCAGGTCTACGCCAAGGTGCTGGAAGAGCTCCATGAACTGGAAGAGACCATGGCCTCCCGTGACCAGGAGCGGATGGAGGCGGAACTGGGGGACCTCCTCTTCGCCATCGTCAACCTCGGGCGGTTCCTCGCCGTCAACCCGGAAGAGGCTCTGCGCAAGACCATCGACAGGTTCTCCGCCCGATTCGGCCACGTGGAGGAGACCCTGCACAGCCGGGGGATCCAACTCAAGGACGCGACCCTGGAGGAGATGGAAGCCCTCTGGGACGAGGCAAAGACCCTGGAATCCCGCCCATAAAAACGGGGGGAGGCCTACCCTCCCCCTGCTCTCTTCAGCATCACCCTCCCCACCCACTGGTTGGCAAACTGCCAGGATATCCTCCCGCTCCGGTCACCCTTCACATGGGACCAGTCGATCGCCTCCTTGGCAAGCTCATTGCTCCACTCGCACGTCACGCCATGCAGGCTACAGAGCCGCTCGACCCACAACCGGGTCACCTCCACGTACTGGTCCTGGGTAAAGGGGTGGAAACCGACCCAGAGACCGAAGCGGCCGGAGAGGGAGATCTTCTCCTCCACCGACTCCCCGTGGTGGATCTCGTTGTTCACCAGCATGGCGCCGCGGTTGTCGCTCTCGTACTCGGGGAGCAGGTGACGGCGATTCGAGGTGACATAGATGATGACATTGTCGGAGGGGGCGAAGACGGAACCGTCCAGGGCACTCTTCAGCACCTTGTAGCTGGACTCGCCGGTCTCGAAGGAGACGTCGTCGGCAAAGATGATGAAACGGTACGGCTCGTTCCGTATCTGGTCGACGATATCGGGGAGGTTGACCAGGTCGCTCTTGTCCACCTGCACCACCCTCAGCCCCTGGTCGGCGTAGGCGTGGAGCAGGGCCCTCACCAGGGACGACTTGCCCGTCCCCCTCGTCCCCCAGAGGAGGACATTGTTGGCCGGGTAGCCCGCCAGGAACTGGCGGGTGTTCTCCACCACCACGTCCTTTTGCCGTTCGATGCCGAGCAGGTCGTCAAGCCGTATCGCCGCCCCCCCCTGCACCGGCTCAAGATACCCGCCCAGCGCCTGGCGGCGCCAGATCGCCGCAACGTTTTCACTCCAGACAACCGGGGATGTCGAGCGGGGGAGCAGTCGTTCCAGGGAGGTCAACACTCGTTTAAGCTGATCGGCCAGTTCTTTGTCCATGGGGTACCTCGTTGGTTTCGGCTGTTTGATTTCCGTAAAAATATAATGAAATTTCAACCAGGTAGACGATTTTCCACAAAATCTGTGGATAACCTGTTGACAACCATGTGGAGAGACCGCTAAAGCGATATTTTATCCAATGATTTTTACTCTGTGCCTATTTTTTAGGCACATTTACTAGCAAATGATTTCAACATGTTAGGCCACTTTTACCGCAAATCAGCTAGTTACAACAAGACCGGACAAATCCTGTTCGCCGCACCACACCCTGCGTCCTTATTTCTGTGCAAAACAGTCAGGAATTACCATCCGCCAGCACCTTGCCCGCGGAAGAGAAGCGCACCCCCTCCATCTCCAGGAGGATGCGCTTGGTCACAATCCCGCCGCAACCGGAATACCCCGTGAGACTCCCGTCCGCTGCCACGACCCGATGGCACGGGACGAGAATGGGGAGACGGTTGGCCGCCATGGCTGCCCCGACCCCCCGGGCAGCCCCCGGAGAACCGACGTGCCGGGCCACCTCGCCGTAGCTGCAGACCATGCCGTATCCTATGGTGAGCACCTGCCGGCTGACAGCCAGCTGAAACGGGGTAAGCCGGTGCAGGTCGAGGGGGACGGAGAAGGACGTGACCTCGCCGGCGCAGTACCTCTCCAGCTCCCGCGCCGCCGACCGGGAACAGTCCCCCCCCCTGAGCGCGCAGGGACAGGCGTGGAGGACCTCGGCCATGGCGGCCTCGGCCGAATCCTTGCCAAAAGGGAGGACCACCTCCACCACGCCGGCAGTGCCGGCGACCACGGCTCCGTAGCCGAACCGGGTTACCACGAGATCATAGGAGAATTCAGCCAGGGGTCACCTCCTGAGCAGTTTTTTCCGCACGAGGACGGCAGCATCACCCGCCTCGGAACTCTTCAGGCAGAGGGAGGCCAGAGCATACACGAGCACCGCCCCCCCCACGGCTCCGCCGAGCACGCCGCTCTTCACCAGCTTGGCCCCGGCACGGGACCAGTCGGTCAGGCCGATGGCGAGATATGCGGCATAACCGGCGGGGATGGCGGCAAGGACCCCCTTCACGGAGGCGACGACTATCCCCCTGCCGCCGAAGGGACCGATCTTGCGCCGGAGGAACCAGAGCAGCAGCAGCATGTTGGCCAGCGCCGACAGGGACGAGGCGAGGGCCAACCCGGCATGCACCATGGGGCCCATGAGGAGAAGGCTGAAGAGGAGGTTGGCGACAAAGGCGACGAACGCCGTGATAACCGGCGTCCGCGTGTCCTTCAGGGCATAGAATGCCGGGGCCAGGACCCTTACCATGGCGACACAGGAGAGCCCGACGGAGTAGAAGACCAGGGCCCGTCCGCACTGCTCGGCCTTGGCGAAGTCGAACTCCCCCCCCATGAAGAGGAGGGAAAAGATCGGGGTAGCCGTGACCATCAGCCCGACCATGGCGGGGATGGTGATGAACAGGGTCAGGCGGAGGCCAAAACGGAGCGACTCCTTCAGGGCATCGAGGTCCCCCTCCGCCGCCTGCCGGCTCATGGAGGGGAGGACCGCTTGGGCGACCGAGACGGTGAAAATCCCCTGGGGGAACTCGAACAGCCGCTGGGCATAGTAGAGGTAGGAGACGCTCCCCTGGGGGAGCAGGGAGGCGAGGATATTCCCCACGGTCAGGTTGAGGTAGTAGACACCGACCCCGAACACCGACGGCCCCATGAGGAGGGCAATCCTCCGGACCGCCGGATGGCGGAAATCGAAGCGGGGGCGGAGGGGGAACCCCTTGCGCCAGAGGACCGGCAACTGCAGGAGCAGCTGGAGGAGACCGCCCGCCAGCACCCCGACGGCCAGGGAGACGATGGGGACGGTGAAATAAGCATGCAGCAGCGCCGCGCAGAGGATCATGGAGAGGTTGAGGAATACCGTCGAGATCGCCGGGGTGAAGAAGTGGCGGAGCGTATTGAGAATCCCCATGCAGAGCGCCACCAGGCTGACGAAAAAGATATAGGGGAACATGAGCCGGTTGAGCATGACCGTGAGTTCGAGCTTGCTCGGTTCGGCGGCAAACCCGGGGAACATGAGCCGGACCAGCTGGGGGGAGAAACAGATGCCGAGGATCGTGATGCCAGCCATGACGATGGTCAGGAGGGTGAAGCAGGTATTGGCCAGCTCCCTGGCCTTCTCGTGCCCCTCCCGGGTGTAGCACTCGGAAAAGGTCGGCACGAAGGCCGACGTCAGGGCACCCTCGGCGAAGAAACGGCGGAGCATGTTGGGGATCTGGAACGCGGCAAAAAAGGCGTCGGTGGCAAAACCTGCGCCGAAAAGGCGTGAGACGACCATGTCACGGACCATCCCCATGATGCGGGAAAGGATGGTGGCAAAGCCGAGCACACCGGCGGCGCGGGCGATATTTTTCTTCTCTGACACTAAAAACCCCGTAACAGCAGTCGTTACGGGGTTTTTAACATACTACGGGGTAAAAGTGGAAATTTTATCCGATGAGCTTGGCGAGGCGCGCTTTCTGCTTCTCCAGCCTCCCCTGCCCCTCCTCGATAACCTTGATCAGGTCCAGTTTGGCCTCGTGGGCCATGTCTTTCCCGCGATCGAGTATATCCTCGGCCCGCTCGCCGATCGACTCCACCATGCCGTGCACGTTTCCGGCGAAATCATCCACAATGTCCTCGGCCTGGCGCCGTACCTTGCGGCTGTAGCGGGAGATATCCCGCCTGGTCTGCCGCCCGGACTGGGGAGCGAACAAGAGGGCCACCCCTGCCCCGACGAGGCCGCCAGCCACCAGCAGGATTCCACCCACCATCGCATTCTTTTTGATATTGCAGTCGCCCATCTCCTGCCTCCTTGGTCACCGTATTTCCGGTTAATGACGATCAATGACTGTTTCTATGTTACCCGAAAAAATTCATCTGTAAATGATGAATGATTTGACCCTGCACGTGGCCACGCTCTATAATTCGGAGACTAAGGAGTGCAGCAGAGATGACTACCCGCAGATTGCCGGCCGAATGGGAGGAACAGGACGGTGTCCTCCTCTCCTGGCCACACGACCGGAGCGACTGGGAACCGGTACTACACCTGGTCGAACCGGTTTTTGCCGAAATCATTGCAACCATAAGCACCCATGAACGGGTGATCGTCACCGTTCCGGAAGAGGGTGCGGTTGAAGAGAAACTCCGCCGTGCCGGCGCCGTCATGGACCGGGTCACCTGCGTCCGGATCCCCAGCAACGACACCTGGGCACGGGACTTCGGTCCGATCACCGTACGGGAAAACGGGACGCCCCTGCTCCTGGATTTCGGCTTCAACGGCTGGGGGCTGAAGTTTGCCGCCAACCACGACAACAGGATCACCGGCCGCCTCTGGGAAGCCGGGCTGTTCCGTGCGCAACGGAAGGTGGCCGGCCTGGTGCTGGAAGGGGGGAGCATCGAGAGCGACGGCAGGGGGACCATCCTCACCACCAGCGAATGCCTCCTTGAGCCCAACCGCAACCCCCATCTCGACAAGGAACGGATCGGGCAGGCGCTGACGGACGAGTTCGGCGCCAGCAGGATCCTCTGGCTCGACAGCGGCTACCTGGCAGGGGACGACACCGACTCCCACATCGATACCCTGGCGAGGCTCTGCCCCGACGACACCATCCTCTATGTCGCCTGTGACGACCCGCAGGACGAGCACTACCAGGCGCTCGCCGCAATGAAGGGACACCTGGAGGGGTTTCGCACCACCCGCAACACCCCGTTCAACCTCATCCCCCTCCCCTGGCCAGCCCCCTGCTTCGACACGGAGGGGAATCGCCTGCCGGCAACCTACGCCAATTTCCTCGTCATCAACGGGGCGGTGCTCGTCCCCACGTACGCCGACAAGAGTGATGCCGCCGCCCTCACCGCCGTCCGGCAGGCATTCCCCGGCAGGGACATCATCGCCATAGACTGCCGCCCCCTCATCCTGCAACACGGGTCGCTGCACTGCATCACCATGCAGCTCCCCAAAGGAACGTTATCATGAACAGACTGACCGTTGGCCTGATACAGCAGAGCTGCTCGGACAACCGCAGCGCCACCGTGGACAAGACCATCTCCTTGATCCGCCAGGCAGCGGACCGGGGCGCCCGGCTGATAACCCTCCAGGAACTCCACACCGGCCCCTATTTCTGCCAGTGCGAGGAGACCTCCTTTTTCGACCGTGCCGAGCCGGTCCCGGGCCCCTCCACGGAACAGTTCGGCGCCATCGCCAGGGAGCTGGGGGTGGTGATCGTCTCCTCTCTCTTCGAACGCCGTGCACCGGGGCTCTACCACAACACCGCCGTCGTACTGGAGCGGGACGGCTCCATTGCCGGCATGTACCGCAAGATGCATATCCCTGACGACCCGGCATTTTACGAGAAATTCTACTTTACCCCGGGGGACCTGGGGTTCAGACCGATCAGGACGTCAGTGGGGAAACTCGGCGTGCTGGTCTGCTGGGACCAGTGGTACCCGGAAGCAGCCCGGCTCATGGCCCTGGCCGGTGCGGAACTCCTCATCTACCCCACGGCCATCGGCTGGGATCCCGCCGACACCCGGGACGAGCAGGAGCGCCAGCTCGACGCCTGGATCACGGTTCAGCGGGGGCATGCAATCGCCAACGGGCTCCCGGTGGTGGCGATAAACAGGGTCGGCCTGGAAACGGACCCCTCCGGCGTCGGCAATGGCATCCAGTTCTGGGGGAACAGCTTCGTCGCCGGCTGCCAGGGGGAGTTTCTCGGCCGTGGCAGCACGGACCGGGAGGAGGTCATGGTCGTCGACCTGGAGATGGGGAGAAGCGAAAGGGTCCGCCGGATCTGGCCATTTCTGCGCGACCGGCGGATCGATGCCTTCGCCGACCTGACCCGGCGCTTCATCGACGGGGAGTGAGTGGCGCAAAGGCGTGTGGCGACCAGCTGCCGTGAGGTCGGAGAGCCCCCCCCTTTTAAGTTGAAATCCTGACTCGTTACCTGTTATATATAATTGGTTTTTAATTCAATGGGCGAGGTCTCATATGAACGGCCTTAAACTCGGACACAAGCTGATCGGTCTGTTCCTGATAATGGCTGCAATCGTCGGAATCACCGGTTCTTTCGGCATATACAGCCTGAGCAGGGTCGGGCATACCATCCAGGACGTCATCATGACCGGCTCGACACAGTCGAACCAGGTCGTCCTGATGAAAACCGCCCTGCAGGAGTGCCGCCTGCACCTTCTCGAAACCACGACGATCTCCAAAGCGGACGATTTCGAAGTGGTCAAGGCCGATTACGAATCCAAGCGGGACCGGTTCAGCGGTTACCTGGACATCATTCTCAAGGGGAACCAGAAGCTCGGTCTCCCCGCCGCCCCCAAGGGGAGCCAGCTCGAAGAGCGCGCCCAGGCGGTGTCAAAACAGATGAACGAGTTCACCAACTCTGCCGAGAAGATGCTGGCCCGCAAGGAGTCGCTGCTTAATGCCGGCAGCGGCGCGGCCTCCCTTGCGGACGCCGAGATAGGCAGGCTCATCCGCACCGAGCTCCCCGAAAAGAGCGATCTGGTTGCATCCTCGGTGGACGAGCTTCTGGTCACCGTCAACGGCCTGATGAAGCAGGCGAACAGTGAAGCATCCCAGCACCAGCGCAATGCCCAGCTGACCCTCATCACCGTTATCGTCTGTGCCGTTTTCTTCGCGATCTTCTTCGGCACCCTCGCCACGAGAAATATCGTCAACAGGGTCAGAAGCATGGGGGCAGCCCTTGCCGAAAGTGCCAGCGGCAACCTGACCGTCACCGTCGAGGACCGATCCACCGACGAGATCGGCACCCTGGTTAATGACTTCAACCATATGCTGAGCAAGCTCTCCGCCATGGTGCAGAAGGTCAAGGAGTCCATCGGCGAGCTCGGCCTGGTTGCCGGCAGCATCCGCGAAGCGTCCCTGAAAGGGGTAACTACCGCCGAAATCCAGGCGGAGAGCGTCATCCAGACATCGTCCGCCATTGCAGAAATGAACTCGTCGATCAATGGCGTTGCCCAGGCCATCGACAGCCTGTTCCTCTCCACCTCGGAGAGTTCGTCATCCACGATGGAGCTGATCGCCAGCATCGAAGAGGTGGCCCTCAACGTGGAAACACTCTCCCAGGCCGTGGAAGAGGTGAGCTCTTCCATAACCGAGATGGCAGCATCCATCCGCGCCATCGACGGCAGCGTCGCCAGCCTGGTCGATGCATCGCTGACAACCGCCAACTCCGTGGCCACCATGGATTCGTCCATCAAGCAGATCGAGAAAAATGCCACGGACAGTGCGAAGATCTCCGAGGAACTGCTCGTTGATGCGGAAACCGGGCGGATCTCGGTCGAAGCGACCATCGCCGGCATCTCGGAGATCAAGCGGGCTTCGGTGATCACCTCCGAAGCAATTGCCACCCTCTCGGAAAAGGCGAGCGACATCGGCTCCATTCTCTCCGTCATCGACGAAGTGGCCGAACAGACCAACCTCCTCGCCCTCAACGCCGCCATCATTGCCGCCCAGGCCGGCGAGCACGGCAAGGGATTTGCCGTTGTTGCCGAAGAGATCAAGGAGTTGTCGGAGAGGACCACCAGTTCGACCAAGGAGATCTCCAAGGTGATCGCCGCGGTTCAGCAGGAGGTGGGTACGGCGGTGGAATCCATCACCCTTGCCGAGCAGAGCATCTCGGACGGCGAGCAGCTCTCCTACCAGTCAGGGGAAGCATTGGCCAAGATCCTTGCCGGAGTGAAGACCTCCAGCTCCCAGATCATCGAGATCGCCCGGACAACGGAATCCCAGTCGCGGGAAAGCCAGCAGATCCGCAACGCGATCGAGAGGGTTTCGGAGATGATCACCCAGATCGCCACGGCAACGGGGCAGCAGGGGAGAGGCGCGGACATGATCATCGCCGCGGTGGAAAAGATGAAGGGGCTCAACTCCCAGGTTCGGAACTCCACCCGGGAGCAGAGCACCGTCGGCTCATTCATCGGCAAGTCGACGGAGAACATCACCTCCATGATCCGCAAGATCAAGCTGGCCAGTGATGAGCAGGCCCGCAGCAGCGCCCTGATCCTGCAGTCGGCCAACGAGATTCAGAAGTCGACCGAAAGCGGCCTTGAGACGAACAGGGTTACCGATGAAGCAGTACGGCGACTGACCGAGCAGACCGAACTGCTCAAGGCAGAGATGAACCAGTTCATTGTCGAGTAGCACGGGGCGGCGTATCGGAAGATGCGCCGCTTCTTCGTTTCAGGGCCATCTTGTAGAGGCGGTCGTACTTTTCCGCGGCACCCTCCCAGGTAAAACGGACCGCCATGCCACGCTGACGCAGCCTGTCGATCCCCTCCCGCCGGTTGTACCACGTATGCAGAGCCCACCCCACCGTATCGAACAAGGCACCGGCGGTAAGGTCGTGGAACTTGAAGCCGGTACCGGCCAGCAGGTTCTCGTCGAAATTCTCCACACTGTCATCCAGGCCGCCCACACCCCTGACAATGGGGATGGTGCCGTATCGCAGGCTGTACATCTGGTTCAGGCCGCACGGTTCAAACGCTGAGGGCATGAGGAAGAAGTCAGCCCCTGCTTCGATCCGGTGGGCCAGCCCGTTATCGTATCCTACGCAGACACTCAGCCTGTCCCGGTGGCTGGCAGCCATGCCGCCGAAGTAGAAATGGGCCCACGGTTCACCCTCCCCCAGCATGACGATCTGCAACTCCAGCTCCAGGAGGCGGGGGAGCGCCTCGGCAAAGACGTCGATCCCCTTCTGCGTGACCATCCTGCCGACCATGCCGATCAGGGGGACGTCGCCCCTCTGGGGCAGCCCCATCTCCTTCTGCACATCAGCCTTGCAGAGACCTTTCCCCCCGAGATCGCCCGCCGAGTAGTTTGCCGTAATGTATGGATCGGACTCCGGTGACCACTCGGTGTAATCGACGCCATTGAGAATGCCGAAGAGGTCTCTGTTCCGCTCCCGCAGCACACCTTCCAGACCCCACCCCTGGGCCGGGGTCTGGATCTCGGCGGCATACCCCTCGCTGACGGTGTTGAGGAGCGTGGCGTTGTAGATACCCCCTTTGAGGAGGTTTACCCGGTCGTCCTTTTCAACCCCGAGGAAGGTGAAGTGCTCCCACCCGACGCCAAGGATTTCCATGGTGGCAGGGGGAAAACTCCCCTGGTACTGCATGTTGTGGATGGTCAGCAGCGATGCCGCCCCCCCGACATGGCTGTCGTGCCGGTAGGTGGTGTTCAGCAGCAGGGGGATGGCCGCGGTATGCCAATCGTTGGCATGCACGAGGTCGGGAAAGAAGTCGAGCATCTTGCAGAGTTCCAGACTCCCCTTGGAGAGGAAGATGAAGCGCCGGTCATTGTCGGCGTACTCCACGTTGTTCTCCGCGTAGAGGCCGCTGCGGCCGAAGTAGCCTTCGTGTTCGAGAAAATAGACCGGTATGTCCGAATCCGGCAGACTCCCCTCGTACACCGCGCAGTATTCGTCTCCCGCTCCCCCCATGGGGACCACGAGGACACCGGCCAGGGGTTTCAGCCCGAACTTCGTCTTGTCAATGCCGTAATACCTGGGGAGCACGAGCCGGACATCGTGTCCCAGCCTGCGCAGGTACCGGGGGAGAACTCCGATGACATCTGCGAGTCCGCCGCTCTTGATAAAGGGCACGGCCTCGGATGCGGAGATCAGGACGGATAATGACATCGTTACCTCAACATGGTTCAAAGTGACGTACGCAGCCTGACCCGATACGGGTGCATGTCGCTCCCTCATGTATTACCGCAAAACTCTGCCGCGTCACAACAGAAAAAGGCGACCGTTCGGCCGCCTTTTTCACCCATTCCTGTCGCTGCGGGGACTTATATTTTTTCTGCCGCTTTTTTCACCGGCCCGTTCACACGGATAGCAGCGGCATATTCCATCCAGAAGATCAGGTAGATGGAAACCATGAGGGAGAGCCCGATATTCTGGTTTTCGGGGCCCAGAGCCTTGGCGAGGAGGGGTGATGCGAAGCCCGCACCCAGGGTTCCGGTTGCCCGTTCCAGGAGATAGAACACCACCAGGGTGACCGCCGTGCCCCCGAACATCAGGGAGATGCCCCGGCCGCGCTTGACCCAGTACCTGGGCGAAAAGCCGAACATCCGCATGAAAATGACCACCCAGATGATCCATACCGAGTAATCAACGGCAGCATCGGGAAGGGCGAACTTGTTCTTTACCAGGAATACTTCGAGAACGGTAACCACGGCAAGGAGGATGAACATCCAAGAGAACTTTTCGTCAGCCTGGGAGACCCAGTTGCGGCTGTCCGGGGCTTTTACCTCCCGGATGGAGTGGGTGTGGGTACCGAGGGCCGAGAAAAGTATGGCGAACCAGATCCCCGCGTTATGGAAAAGGAGAGAGGCGTGGTTACCGGCAACGTTGGCAACGCGGGACATCGGATCCCGGGCGAAGTCCGCGGCGATGCGCATCAGGAAGAGGTTGACGATGATCGAGCAGATGGTGATGACCGTGATGGTGAATATCCGTTTGGGCAACAGGTAGGGGTCGACCCTGTCGGGGAAGCCGATGATGAACGCAAACCAGATCAGGAACATGATGAAGGGGATGCCGTAGCAGATCCCGTACACCGAGTTGCCGGCAAAGTCGCCGCTCTGGGCATAGATGATGTAGTTGTTGTTCGGGTCGGCATCGGTATTGGCCGCCTTGACAACGTCCTTCGGAACGGTCTTCACGTACGGAAGGATCCCCATCATGTACCAGCCGTGGTCACCCTGGGTGGTGTCCACAACCCAGTACTGGTCCCCCATCATCTCGTCGAGGCCCTGGAAAATCCGCATGGAAAACGTCGCACAGAGCGCTACGACGACCAGCAGTAAAATGGCATTTTTCAAGCTCATCGGTGTCATGTCATTTCCTCCCTACCTTCAGTGACCACAGGGGTTGGAGATCCGGACCGGCACCTCCGCCCGCTCCCTCATTCCTTGTGGCTTGTCCAGAACATGGAAACCGCGTTGGCGGCAAAGAGACCATAGAGCCACATCGTATTCCAGGCCGGACCAGACCAGTGACTGCCGCGGCCGCCACCGACAACTCCCGAAGCGACAACGATTCCCACGAGGGCGGTGAAGGAAACCATGGCAACTGCACGCAGAATCGCACTGTTCCGCCAGGTGTGGCGTTCCAGCTCTTCGATACGGGACAGAAGTTCAAGCTCTTTCTCGCTCATCGCGCTTCTCCTTTACCATGTGAATAATGATCAGACAGAGTATGGGCATGACTGCGGCAGCGATCGGCAGGTGACCCGCATGGAGCATTACGTTGTAGAGCATGACGTCTCCTTGTTAATGAGCACAGGGGATGATCCCTGCGGGAAGCCTGTCGGCCAGCTCCTGGTACTTGATGCATGAGCAGAAATCACTGCTGCAGTATCGTATGATCATATTGACGTCATGGGTGGAGATGTAGCCGCACCCCACGTCACAGAGATCTTCGTTTTTGCCAAAATAGGGACAGATTTTTTGCGGCATCTCCGTTCCTCCGGAGCACAACGATCCGCACGGCTTCGGGAGGTGGTCGTCACCACCTCCCATATGAAGCAACGTGCTTTAGGAGTAACCACCCATGTATACAGCAACCGACGTACCAAAATTCGAGCACACGTAATATTTTTATAATATGCAGTATTTTTGGGCAGTTACAGGGTAGCAGCTGTCCCGGCCTGTGAAAATGGTCGCTCCCGGATTTGCACATGTGCAATCCTGGGAGACGGCAGTAGCCCCCTGACTCCGCCCCTTTTCACTGACAAACCCGCAACTCACTGTAAACACGAGCTTCTTGAGCATCATTGCGTTTCTGCAAACAAAAAGGCCCTATTTGCAAAAATGCAAACAGGGCCTGTACACGGAGTTCTTGCAGAACGACTAGGGATGCATACTGTTCAGATGGCTGATGAGCCCCCGAAGAGCCAGTTCGTACCCGGTTGCGCCGAAACCGGCAATCTGCCCGAGGACAACTGGCGCGGTCAGGCTCTTGTGACGGAACGACTCCCGCCTGTACACATTGGAAAGATGGACCTCCACCGTGGGGAGCCCGACCGCGGCAATGGCATCCCGAATGGCAACGCTGGTATGGGTGTATGCCGCAGGGTTGATGATCAGCCCCTGGTAGCGGCCGCACGTCTGGTGGATGGCATCCACGATGGCGCCTTCATGGTTTGACTGGAAGAAATCAACCACCACACCCAGAGTCGCGGCCACCGTTGACACCCCGGCGTTAATACCCTCGAGGGTCTCTGCCCCGTAGATACCGGGCTCGCGGGTGCCGAGAAGATTCAGATTCGGACCGTTAATGACGAGAATGTTCATGCTGCCCTACCCCAGCTCTGTTCTCAAACGCATGGCTTCGCGATTGAGGAGATAGCGCCCCTTGCCGAAATTCCCATCCGCCGTGATCACCAGTGCGAGGAACAGGTCCTCGTTGATGATCCGGACAAGGACGCGGACCTTGTCGGTTGCTATGGAAACTTCCTCCATGCTGCCGTTCTCGAGGAGTTCCACCGTGCGCTTGACATCCCGGAGCAGATTGGCATATTCCACCGCCACGAGCTGCAGGTCGAAAGGAACGTTGGGGACCATGTATTCATCAATGGCGATACCGTCGTACCCCATGATGATTGCGGCCAGACCGCCGCCTACCGCTTCCGTCAACGACTTCAAAGCGTCTCTGTACGACATTCCTTGATCCTCCTGATATTGGCCAGCCACCCTTCAAGCTGCGACACCTGGGCTTGTCCCCCCTGAACGGGTTCTGCAACCGCGCCCTCCACTGCCTGTAGCGCTGGCGGGGCCGCTTCGTCCGCAGCAGGGACCACGGCCGGCGCACCACCGGTCAACTCCAGATACCTCGACCTGTACGCACCGTTATCCGGGTTGTCGCGCAACAGCTCACGATAGACGTCGACCCCCTTGTCGATGAATCCCTGGGTGACGTACAGCTCGGCGATCGTCGCCGTCAGCACGGGGGGCTGCGCAGCCTCCTCCTGGGGAGCGGTTACCGGGGCAACAGGCTGCGGCGCGGCTGGGGGGGCGACCGTCTTCTCAGCCTCCAGTGACGGCCGCGGCGGGGCAGCGGCAAAGGGAGAAAAGGACTCCTCCCCGAAAGCATCTTCCTCGATGAGATCGTCAGTGAGCTCGAGGATATCGGCTTCGAGGATCTCTTCCTCTTCCGTGGCAGACGGCGCTTCGACTGCCGCAGCCATCGGCACGACGGGCTGCGCCTCGCCAGCGACTTCGGCAGGCGACGAGGGTACAGCCATGCCCGCGGCACCTTCCGCAGAGTCCGGTTCGAACTCCGCGACAATCCGCAGACATGCCGTGGCGGCTGCAGTGTTGCCAGCAGCCTGATATATCCCTGCCAGCAGCCTCTGGGCGTCGAGGTTCTCGGGCGTTATCCGGACGACAGCCTCGAGAGCCTGCCTGGCCTCCTCCACCATGTTCTTGTCAAGACACGACGTGGCAAGGGCCATCTGGCCGGCAGCAAACTCCGGGTGCAGGGCAACGCCTTGCTTGGCTATCCGCAGCGCCTCGTCCGGCAACCCCAGCTTGCGGTATATTTCGGCCAGGGGGGCGAAGCTGTACGCTTTCGGATTGCTTGCCAGGATATCCTCGAATTTTTTTATGCCCGCCCAGAACGATGCCGACTCTTTTTCCATTGCATTCTCCTCTATGGATGCCCGTTGACCGGCAACAACCACGCATTGACTGACCGCAGACTGTTACGCACAACGGAAGGGAGGTTATTCCCCTGGTTCACGGGAAGCCCCGTCACGCTCAAGCTCAGCAAGGAGACCCCGGACATCCGTGACCTTTTCCATGGCAAAATCGCCGATACCACGGTTGAAGATGAACGTGACCCCATCGTCACCCTTCTTCTTGTCGTGACCGATAGCTTCGACAAACGCATCCAGGGGGAACGCCGGCAGATTCAGTTCAAACCCCAGTTTTTTCATGAGGGCAACGATCCTGTCGGTTTCCTCTCCGCTTGCGAGGCCGAGCAGCCGGGAGAGCCTGGCAATATGGGCCATCCCGATGGCAACGGCCTCGCCATGCTTGTACCTCCGATACTCCGTCAACGTTTCCACCGCATGACCGATGGTATGCCCGTAATTGAGCACCGCCCTCAGTCCACCCTCCCGCTCGTCACGTTCCACCACGGCGGCTTTTATCCTGCAGCACGCAGAGACGACATGCAGAAGCACATCCTTGTCAACGGCAGTGATCGCATCGGTTGCGGCGCTGATGTAGTCAAAGAGCTCCCGTTCCAGGACGATGCCGTACTTGAGGGCTTCGGCCAGGCCGCACAGGTATTCGCGCCGTGGCAGCGTATCGAGGGTGAGCAGGTCTATCAGCACCAGCCGGGGCTGGTAAAAAGCGCCGATGAGGTTTTTCCCCCGCGGATGGTTGATCCCGGTCTTCCCCCCCACGCTGCTGTCGACCTGGGCGAGGAGCGTGGTCGGCACCTGCACGAAAGGGATGCCGCGCAGGAACGTTGCCGCCGCATAGCCGGCAATGTCACCGACCACCCCGCCACCGAGGGCGACGATGAATGCCCCCCGGTGCAGTCCCGCCCCAAGGAGATCGTCATAGATGCTCTCGAGCGTTGCCGAACACTTGTACTCCTCCCCGTCGGGAATGGTTATGACCGTGACCTGGTACCCCGCACCCTGCAGGCTTTCCTGTACCGTCTGCAGATACAGCGACCCCACCGTCGGGTTGGTGATGACGGCGGCCTGCCCCTTGAGGGAGACCTCCCTGCAGAGTTCGCCGATGCGCGGCAGCGTGCCGGTCCCTATGTGTATATCGTACGACCTTTCAGCAAGGCCTACCCTGACGACGTCCAAGCCCATCCCCTAGAATTCCTGCAGATATGTGAGGTAACTGTCGTAATTCCGCCTGATTTCACCAAGGCTGTCACCGCCGAACTTTTCCAGGAACGACGACGCCAGTTCGATGGCAACCACTGCCTCGGCAACCACCGCTGCCGCAGGCACGGCGCAGACATCGGAACGCTCGACGGTTGCCTCGACTGCCCCCTTGCTGTCCAGATCGACGGTAGGGAGGGGCTTGTACAGGGTGGGTATCGGCTTCATCGCCGCCCGCACGACGATGTCCTCGCCGTTGCTGATCCCCCCCTCGATGCCGCCGGCATTATTGGTCCGGCGATGGAAACCGTGCCGGCCGGCACCGTCATCACCGTAGTAGATCTGATCGTGGACCCGGGAACCGGGGGTTGCCGCAGCGGCAAAACCGCAGCCGATCTCCACCCCCTTGATAGCCTGGATGCTCATCAGCGCCATGGCAAGCCTGGCATCCAGCTTGCGGTCCCACTGGACGTGGCTTCCCAGTCCGACGGGAACACCGCTGGCAACCACCTCGACCACCCCCCCCACCGAGTCTCCGGCAGCCTTCATCCGGTCGATGTGCGCCTTCATGGCCGCCTCGACGGAGGGGTCATAGGTGAACAGCTCTGAACCGGCAGCCTGCGCCACGAGGTGTGCCAGGGGAAGATCGGGGCGCACCGCCTGGATCCCCCCGATTGCCGAGACAAAGCCGTTAATCGTTATGCCGAAGTGGGCCAGCAGGCACTTTGCCACACCGCCGACCGCGACCCTTACCGCGGTCTCCCGGGCGCTGGACCGCTCCAGGATGTTTCGCACATCCTTATGGTTGTACTTCATCGCCCCCGGCAAATCGGCATGTCCCGGCCGGGCCCTCGTCACCCTGATCGAGTCGTCGCGATGGGCCCTGTCGACAGACATTTTCTCGTGCCAGTTTTCCCAGTCCCTGTTGATGACGCAGAGGGTTACCGGCGACCCCAGGGTCTCCCCCCACCTCACTCCGGAAAGGATTTCGACCGTATCGGTCTCGATTTTCATCCGCCCGCCACGGCCGTAGCCGCACTGGCGCCTGGCAAGGTCCTTGTTTATGGTCTCCGCAGTGATCGACAATCCCGCAGGAACTCCTTCGATGATGGCTGTCAGCCGTGGACCGTGGGATTCACCAGCGGTCAGGTAGCGAAGCATGCTGCTATTCTCCTCGTGTCAGATTTATCGGGCCATCACACGGGGTAAAGGGCTTAATTGTCCTGCGGCTCCTTAACCCGTTCCGGCATCTCCTTCAGCATATAATCCGTTTTATGCTCACGCGTTTCCACGTTCTTCTTGATTTTCAGCGCATCCGTCCTCAGGCCGTTGAAAACGGTCCTCAGCTCCTGAACATACATCCCGTAGAGATAGACACCGCCCGAAAGAACGATCGCCAGGAAAAGGACCGTCCCCAAACGTGGGACCCCGAGGGAGCTTGTCAACCGCCCCATGATGACACACGCGCAGAGCATGCCAGCGATGATGAGCGCCGTCCGGACATATTTGGGACGGTTCGCCTTCTGAACCGCGACCTGTGAGAGTGCAGCCTGCTGGACCTGGTCACTTGCCTGGGTGACCCGGGCGTCACCTTGGCCGGTCTGGGCAGGAGGTCGGGACGGCACCGGAGCCAGAAGCTTATCCTGCTTCGGTACCTCCTCCTTCACGACGGTCATCCCTTTACGGAACTTTTTCGGGACCGCATCCACACTGTTGGTAATACAGATCGCACCGTTTTCGTCCTGATACTTGTACATGTCGGCGTAACAGGGGGAGGAGAAACTGCACGCATACAGGAACAGCAGGGTCAGACCGATCACATATTTCAATTTCATCCTCCAACACAGCCCAAAAATTTCACGGCAGACTCATAACAGTTGCGAACAGACCACCCCTCGAATGACGAAAATTAATGGTGCATTGTAAGCAGGATTAGCAATATTTACAAATAAAAAACCTCCGGGGATGCTCCCCCGGAGGTTTGACAGGTAGTCACCATCACTGGCTATTCATACGCAGCGGGCTATCTACCGGCAGGCAGGTTTTCAGTATCCCGCCTGCCGGCATCGACAACATGCCCCTAGTAGTTTGCCTGCCCTTGCTTCTTATTGCTTCCCACGACGTAGGAGTTCGGCACCATCAGCGTTCTCCCCACCGCCTTGGCGGTGGATATCCCTTTGATGGCGTCGACGATGCCGGCGCTGCCGGCACCGAGGCTGAACACCTTGCCGCCGGTATCCGCGGCGATCTTGTCAACATCGGCTATGGTCGTCCCGTCGGGGACGAGACCGTACACAACGATGCCACGAGCCTTGAGTGCTGCCAGAGTAGCTGCGTAGCCGTGACCGGGGTAGGACGGATCGGTGTCACTGTTGTTGAACGGCGCATCCGTTGCCAGGAGCACGACCTTCTTCGAAGCGTCTACCCAGCCGATATCGGTGGTAGCCAGCTGATAGAGTGCCTCCAGGTCGGCCTCAGGGAGATCGCTCCCGCCAGAAGCTGTCAGGGGCGCGAGGGCGGGGCTGATGTACTCCGTAAGGTAGGTAAGCTGCTGCTCGAGCTTGTACGGATAGTCGCCGCTCCCACCGTACGAACCGACGGGGAAATCCCTGAACGAGGCAAGGCCGATCTGGACATTGTTACCCAGGGTGCTGATGCCGGTAACAATATCGTTGGCCTGGGTCTTGAACGTAGCGATATCGTCCGTATAGCTGCCGGTAAGGTCTACGAGGAAGACGACGTCGACGAAGTTTGTCTTCTGAATCGTCGGCGTCACCAACGCAGTGACGGTCGTAGAAGCACCACCACTGTCCGTAACCGTCACCGTGGCGGTATACTCCAGAGTTGCCGGATACTGGTGGGTGGTCGTGAAACCACCACTCTGGGTGGCGCCGTCACCGAAATCCCAGGCCACGTTCAGCTTGAGGGACGGATCCCGGTCATCGGTAGCCGTGACGATGAAATCGTACTTGGACGGATCGGCCAGGCTCCGTGTCGCCTGGAGTGTGACGACCGGCGGAGCGTTTGCCTTGTTGGGGACGATGATCGTCTCCGACTGGCCGGCAGCGTTGGTGAACCTGAACCGGAGGTCGGTCAGGTCTTCGGTTATCGTCAGCCCGGAACGGGAGAAGATGTACTGGTCCGGGGCGAAGGTGCTGATGTTGAAGGGAGCGGACGAGGCGGTACCGAAGTAGCTCGTGTAATGATCCCACTGGAGGCCGCCGGTCAAGGCAGGCCTGGAAACACTGATCTTGTCGACGACGTTTCGGCCCGCCGTGAATTTGCTGTTGTAAAAGACCTCGCCCTGATAGACGGGGATCTGGCTGCTTGACAGGGGATTGAGGGCCATTTTTGCCGATACGTACGGCAGGGTGCTGGCCATGGCAAGATCGGCATACACATCGATCCGTGCGCCCTTGGGGATGGAGACCGGCGCGGTCATCCCGTTCTTGAGGTCATAAATGACCGTGCCGGTATTGTAGTCGGTGATCCTGAAATCATTGACCACCGGCTTGGCAACAGTGACAGGAGTACCGCCGGAGACGAGGACGGATGTCGTGGAGGTTTCATCGCCGTAGCAGTCCGCGACCTCATACGCAAAGGGTACCAGCTTGTTCCCCACGGTCAGCGCCTTGTACGACCCGGCGAACGCGTTCTGGGACAGGAGGGTGAAGAGTGCCTTGGCGTAGTCGTCGACAACGCCGTTCGCAGGATTGGCCATTTCCTTGTACAGACCGACAATAGGCGCGTCACCGGTTATGGACGGTTCGGCCGACAGGAGCCTGAAGGTCGCGGATGTCTTGAGCAGGTGCGCTTTCACACTGTCCCCGGCGGGAACCGGCTTGGCGATGTAGACCCAGGAGGCATCGCTCACCATGGTTTCCATGTTGGCCTTGACGATGTTCCAGACAACGGTCGGCTTCATCCGTCCATCCCGAATTTTCCGTACCATTTCGTGTATGGACGGTGTCGGGTTCGACAGGTCGGCAAACAGGTTGATGGCCGTCTGGAACTCACCGTTGGTCGGATTGCCAGCCACGGCTGTCACATCGGCGATCAGGCCGTTCAGCCCGCTCATCGTCCTGATGACATTTGCCTTGTCCTCGTTGGTAAACGAACCATCGAGGGGGAGGGGGAGGTTTTCAAGGACAATGGTCGTGACGTGCGCAAGTGCTGTCACCTTGCGTGCATAGTAGTAGGTGCTCTCCTTGTTCTGTTTCAGGAGCCTCAGTTTCGTGTCAAGGGAAGAAAACGCCGTGGGATAGCGCTTTACGAAATTATCGAACTTTGCGCTGCTGGTAGAGTCCAGGTTCACCCCAAGGGATTCGAACGACAGGGCCAGACCTTTCAGGATGTTGCGCCAGGTGGCAGTGCCGTTGCTCGGGTTGAGGTTGAACCTGCAGGTAAGGCCTACCTCGTAGGAGTTTACATCCGCCGGCTTCAGGAAATCATTCACCAGGGAGAAGCTCGTGGTCTTGTCAGCGACAACGTTCGTGTTAAGGGGGAAAAGCAGGTAGTCGAGGTTGTACACCCCGTCTTTCGCATCGAGCAGCCTGGTGCTGTTATTGTAGACGACATCATAGTAGACACCGGAAGGGTTGGTGATCGTCAGGGTGTCTCCAGTGATCCCGGCCGTCATACTGGTATTGGTGGCCAGGGCAAACAGGCGCTTGGCGAGGAGTTTGGCCGCCAGGGGGCTCTGCTGCGGCAGGCTGTCGACGATCAGCGATGCATAGCTGGCAAGGTCAGGATAGACGTAGAGGTTCAGGGGGTCTACTACCCCCTTGTTGATCCGGGTGGTGATCAGGTCGACCAGGGGCTGGAAATTGACATTCGCCTTGATCAGCGGGATGAGCGTCTGCTGGGTCGCCGGTGTGGCCCCGAGCAGCGACGGCTGCATCAGGACCAGGGCGACCGCCGTGCTTGCATAGTCGACCGTGACGCCGCTCTCCCCGGCGTAGGTGAAGCCCAGCAGGACCGGTGTGCCACCACTGCGCACCATGACCAGGTCGTTGGGGCTCGTGGTTATGGCCGTTGCCGAGAGGGTCGTCGTTTCCCGCGACGAACTGAGGGCGACCTTTGGCAGTGACGACAGCTTGGTCGTGTCAACGGTGCCGTAACTTACGGTGGCCTGTTTTGCCGGATCGGGAGTGGCCGTCGTGCCACCACCAGGAGTCGTGGTAACGCTTCCCGAGCCGCCACCGCCTCCGCCGCCGCAGGCAACGAGAGATAATGCAAAACATGCTGCCAAGAAACCGCTATAAAGTCTTTTCAAGAGAACCTCCCTGGTAGGGCACAGCATCCAAATATGTCAGAGTATCAAGTCTGAACAGCACCACTGGTTACTAACAACAGTAACGGCTAAGGAAACGGGCGCACAATGTGCACCCGTTTCCTTACGCTGACGCACCGATGTCCACTTTACGGGGTGGAAATGGTGAAAGCAATATCCCCGGGAACCTCCATCGTGCCGAAGAGCGGGTCGGTCACCGAGAGAAGCAGGTTGACGCCGAAATCGGACGTACTGCCTGCCGGTGGCGAATTGGCCACTACCGAGATGATCGAGTTCGGCAGGCTGCCGTCGGACAGGGTCGTGAAGGTCATGGGATTGGCGGAGAAATAGGGGGTATCAACGAGGTTCCAGTGCCAGAGGACATTGGCAATACTTCCGATAAGCGTATTCACCTTGATGCTCACCGTCTGGCCAGCCAGGGGGGTGCCGTCGGCATCGGTATACTTGACCAGGGAGCCCGTGCCGGTGATGAAATACTCGATCTGGGAACCGGCGGTACCGGAAATCGTCCCCTTGGCCGGGGCGTTGAAGGTCAGCTTGTTCGCCCGGACCGTTACCTTGGCGCTCGAGGTAAGGTCCCCCGCATGGGCCGTGATGGTCACGGTCCTGTCACCGTTGATGATGTTCGCCGCGAACGTCTGGCCGGTCGCGACACCGGCAGTATCGGTATCAGCTGACGTATTGGGAACCAGATTCGGGTCACTTGACGTAAAACTGATCGTCATGGGTTGCACCCCTTTGGGCGACGTGAACGTTGCTTTTACCTGAAACGCCTTGCCGGCCGTGACCGCGGTAGGAGCCGAGATCGAGATGGTCCCGTTGGAGCCGCCACCACCACCGCATCCGCACAGGTACGCTGTGGCAACGGTCAAGCACACTGCTTTGATAAATCTGCTGAACATGAATCCTCCCTCTATGGACTGAAAATTATAGCGAACAGATACGACTGAGATACGGGTGCTCTCTCGTCGGCGGCTGTGCTGGTACGCCCCATGGTAATGAGTGGGCGACGGCTCCACATGCCTGCCGGCAAATGCGACAGTGCGAGCCCCTTAGGCCCGCACTGTCGTCAACTCTGCACATCAGGTCATTATTTTCGGCGTGATGAAAATCAAGAGCTCATTCTTGATCTTGTTCTTATTGTTCGACTTGAACAGCCAGCCGAGGAGGGGGATGTCCGCAAGGAACGGGACCCCCGTATCCCCCTCGGTTTCCGAATCGACGAAGATACCGCCTATGACGGTCGTCTCGCCGTTCTTGACGACCAGTTCGGTGACCGCTTCCTTCTTGTTGATTGGCGGTGTGACACCAGTGGTCGTGCCAACAGAGTTGTTGCTCGCCTTGATCTTCATGTTCACGCTGCCGTCGGCAGTGATGTGGGGGGTGACTTCGAGACTCAGTACTGCTTCGATGAACTCGGTTTTTGCCCCTTCGGTCGAGGTCGAGTTCGTATAGGCGATCATCTGTCCCTGTGAGATCTTGGCCGGTTTGTTGTTGACCGTCATGACTTTGGGCGAAGAGATAATCTTGACCTGACCCACGGTAGACGCCGCTGAGAGGCGAAGATCGAGTTGGATGTTGCTGATAAGCTTTCCGAACGACATTCCTGCGGCAACACCACCCGTGGTCAGGGTCGGCAGGACATTTGTTACCACCCCGCCCATGGACGAGGTGATGTTGTTGATGTTGGCGATGGATGCACTGCCGTCCTGGTAGCCGAAGTCCCACTTGACGCCGATGTCCCGGACAAAGTTAGACGATGCCTCGACGATCCGGGCCTCTATCATGACCTGTTTTTCCGGCACGTCGAGAGCTTCGAGCAGGGCTCTCATCTTCCTGATGTTGGGATCGATGTCGACCACGATTATCTTGTTGGTACGGATGTCACTGGATATGGACGAATCGGGGCGCTTGCTCTTCAGGTTCTTGAACTGCGCCTCGATATCCGCAAGGGTCGCAAAGTTGACATCAAAGATCACGGTGGAGAGGGGCATCTTCTTCTCCTCCGTCAAGCGCAACTCGATGGCCTCGTCATCAAGGGACTTCATCTTGGTGCGCGGACGGATCTGGACGATGTTGCCATCCTTCTGCATACCGAGGCCCTTGTTTTCAAGGATTACGTCAAGCGCCTGGTCCCAGGGGACATTGACGAGCTTGAGGCTGATCGTGCCGGAAACGTCATCGGAAATGAGGAAGTTCTGGTTGCTGACTTCGGCAAGCAACTGGAAAATCTTCCTGATGTCCGCGTCGGAAAACTCGAGGCTGACCTTGCGCCCGGCATACTGCTTCTGCGGCCGCAAGGACTGCTGGGCGCCGGCGAACACCTCCTCGACCTTCTCGTTCTTGGCTTTCTGAGGCTGCGGTTTGGTGTCGATGAATTCTCTCTCGATACCCTCCGCTTTCGCCGCGGCTGCTGCCGGCTGCTCAGCAATGGGTTCGGGCTTGATGGTCTTCGCGGGCTTCGACATCTTTACGGGCTTGACCGGCTCGCGGAATTCCCAGCGGACGACACCGCCGTCACGCTTGACCGTATTCGGCACGACCTTGCGCAGAACAACGGATATGCGGGCTTCCGGCGCTCCCTTGGTCCTCACCGGATAGGGGACGATATCCCGGATGACACTCTCGAAGCCACTGGTGTCAAGCTGGCGCTGCAGCTTGGCCGGCAGACGGCAGCCTTTCACCGCGAGATAGAGCCCTTTTGCGGATTTGACGGGTTCGGAGACAGTGCAGCCTGCTCCCGTCCTCAGGGTGATGGTGGACACGCCGTCGGCCTGGGTAAACTCGACGGCATCGATGGTCCCGGGCTTTGCGTCATGTTTGGCGGGCGTACCGCCGACCAGGGCGGGTGCGGCGGGGGATGATGACGCAGTCTCTGCCTTGCTCACTGCCGGGGCGCTCTTCACCTTGGCACTATCGGCTGCAGACTTGCGGGCAGATTCACTGAACGCAATCTGGACTCCCTGTTCTGATTTTGCAACGACATAGGGAGGTATTGCGCCACCGGCTGCATCGAAGACAACGCGCAGTTTATCCGCGGAGCTGCCGATGCGCGCCTTGCCAAGGTTGAAACTGTTTATATCCAAAGACTTGGCAGACATGTCGTTTCTGGTTTTTGCCAGATCGACAACAAGCCGTTCAGGGTTTGTCAGCTTGAAGGAGTGATAGGAATCAACGACTCCGGACACAACCAGTGTGATTCCGTCCTCGGACTTGCTGATCGCCTTGAGAGCCCGTGGTCCGACGGCTTTTTCCGTCTTGGTCGGTTTCTGTTCCTCTTCAGGCGGTGCCGCCACGGGTGGCTCGACGACAGCTGGCTTGGCTGCCTGGGCCTCGGCAGGCTCAGTCGGTGCGACTGCAGGAGCCACGGGCTTTGCTTCGACCACAGGCTTGTCGGCAACGGGCTGTTTTTCCTCGACCGCAACGGTCTCCTTTACCGGTGCCGGTTCCGGAAGGGACGTTGCCTGAGCGGGAGCCGGCGCTGTTTTTTCAGCTTCCTTGGCCCCGGCCGGTTGGCTGCCAGGTGCACCGGCGAGGAGGATGGTCAGGTGTTTTTTATCCTGGGAATCAAGGCTGGCACTCACGTCAGCCTTTTCACCGAGAGCGACACCTATCCTGCTGAGCACGCCGGTGCCGAATTCATGCCTGGTCACGTCTATCTGCTTGATGTTCCGCTTGTTGACTTCCTGGGGAAACACCAGGCTCCCTGTAGTGACCTGGGCAATATCGACGACAATTTTCGGTGGGGCTTCCTGCAAATAGTAGGTGTAGACAATCGGCCGGTCTGATCTGATGTCAATCCTGGAACCATCGCCCGAGACGACAACTTCCTTGAGCACCCCGTTTACCGGAACTTCCTGGGGAACTTCCGATTGCAGGGACTTCATCTGCTGCGCACACCCGCACATCGCCACGAGGGATGCCGCCACGATCAGCCGCACTAGTATTCCCGGTTGGTACATTTTCATCGATAACTCCTACTTTTTCCGTGTTAACGCAAGTTTAACCACGCGCTTTTTCACCCGACCGTTATCGTCTCTGAAATTCTCCTCCACCTCTACGGTAGAGCTCGTGATTCGCTTTATCCGCCCGTCGTTACTACCCAGCATCATCCCTTCCCTGACCACATACCCCTTGCCGTTGGGATCAATCACCAGGGCACTGTTTTCCCGTACCCCGGTGATTATACCGGTAACGCGGAACTTCTCGGTATCGAAGCTCTGGATGGGAAGGGCATCTTTCAACGAACGGGCTACCTTACCTGCCGCAGTGGGAGGAGGAGCCTGGACAAAAGGTCTGAAAGGATCCCGCCTGTTCGTGAAATCAAGGCTTATTCCGGCAGGTGCAGGAGCCAGCCGTCCTGACGAAACCTGTTTCTGGATCCCGGCAGTTACCCCCGCAGACGGTTGGGCGACGCCGGTTGCAACCGGTGCCGCAGGCTTTGGCGGCACCGGAGCGGCACCGGGAGCTACCGGGGCTGCGGGCTTTGCAGGCACCGGGGGTGCACCGGAAGCTGCCGGCGTTGCTGGTTTTGCAGGCGCCTGCGCGGCGACCGGGGCCGCCGGAGCTGGTGCCGGCGTTCCGACTGCCTTCTTGTTGGTGGAGACATTCTGCTGCACAGGCTTCTGTGGCATGGGTATAACTGCCTGGGGCGGTGGCTCGGCTTTCTTCTTGCACCCCGGAAGAGCAGCAGACAGGAGAGCAAAACAGACCAGCCCCCCCCGAAACACCAGGTTCAGGTTAGTTCTTCTTTTTCGCATCCTTGGTATCCTTGGTATCCTTGATCTCCTTCTTATCCAGGAAACGGAAAGTGGTCGCCTGACAGTTGACCTTGACGATATTGCGGCCTCTGTCGCTTTTAATGTCCGAGAAAGCCACATTGCTGATATTGACAATCCTGGGGAGATTACCGACAGCAACGAAGAAATTGGCAATGCCAAAGAACGGACCGGACACGGTAATATCCACCGGTACTTCTGCGTAGAAATCCTTAGGGATTTCAGGTTTCGGCCGAAACACAAGGAAATCAAGACCAGCAGACTTTCCTGCACTGGTTATGCTCGTCAGGAGGGCAGGGATCTCCTTTGAGTTGGGGAGCTCCGTCAGGGCGTTATCCAGATCCCGCTTCAAGCCTTCATACTCGGCCTTGAATTTGGGCAAGTTGTTAGCAAGCCTGCGCGTATCTGTCACATCCGCCTGCACCTTTTCAAGCTTTGCTTGCAGCCCCTTCAACTCGTCCAGCTTCGGTTTTTCCAGGCCGAAATAAAACCCGGCACCTATCAGAATCAGAATCAGCCCGAGTCCGGCCAGTTTCTGCTTCATTGGCATGCTTATCAGTTTTTCCACTTGCGGATGCATATCAGATCCTCTTGAATAACGTCGAGCGCCTGTTATTTTTTGGTTGCATCAGTGGGCGCGGTCTTGGCGGCGTCTTTGGGCGGCTCTTCCTTCTTCGCGACATTGAGTGCACAGTTGATTTCAAACTTTTTCAGCTTGACCCCGTTGATCTCCTGCTGCTCGGAAACCTGGAGTTCCACATTGACAAATTCCGGCGAAGCCTGGATTTTACGCATGAAATCGGCAATCAGCTCTTCGCTGTACGCAACACCGGCAATGTTGACAGCCGTCCCTGACTCACTGTACCTGGTAAGCCACATCCGCTCCGATACGATATCGCTCAACCTGGCAAGCCGTATGGCCGGACCGGTTTTCTCCTTGCGGAGTTGCCCGAGGATGTCGAGCTTTTTCTGGACCTCGGCCTGTAGCTTTTTGAGGTTATCGATTTCACCGATCTTCTTTTTCAGGGTCTGGAGTTCGTCCTCCAGCCTGGTTATTTCTGTCTTGGTCGTACGGATTTTCCCGATGGTCACTGAATAGACAATGCCCACCGCAACCAGTGCAACGGAAAGGATAATTCCCATCAGGACAAACTGTTGAGTCGCCGTCTCCTTTTTCTTGGACGTACGATATGGCAAGAGGTTGATCTTTATCATTTGTCTCCGAGCCTCCTTGCTGCCAGCCCCAAGGCAACAGTCATAAGCGGAGCTACTTCGGTGAGGAACCCGGGATCGAATCTTTTGCTATCCCATTTGATCCTAGCCAGTGGATTGAAGAGTTCCACGGGGAGAGACAGTTTTTCGGAAATTGCCGTAGCGAGATTCAACGTCTTTGCCGCTCCACCGCTCAGGAAGACACGTCCGATTTTGCCCTCCAAGGCATTCGAGTTATAAAAATCGAGAGAACGTCTTATCTCATATGCGATGGTCTCGTTTATCCTGTTGATCGACTCAAGGAGGTCCTCGGAAGAGGACTCTGTTATCATGACCTTCATCCGTTCAGCTTCTTCAAAACTGACACCCATTTTTTTCTGGATGTCTTCAGTGTACAGTGAACCTCCCAGTTGCACGTCGCGAATGAAAAGCGACATCCCAGCCCTGACAACATTGAGATTCATCATGCTCGCCCCGATATTGATAAGGGCGTACACCTCTTCCGGGTCAGTCTCGTAATTCATCTCGAAGGCATTCTGCACGGCGAACGCATCCACGTCGAGCACGACCAGCTTCACGCCGGCCTCGGCGAAAACCGCCTGATAATCATTGACGATGTCCTTCTTGCTGGCGACCAGAAGCACATGCATTTTTGAAGGATCATTTTCATCATTGCCGAGTATCTGGCAATCTATATTGACATCGTTGATATCGAAGGGGATGTACTGTTCCGCTTCCCACTGGATTTCCGTTTCGACTTCCTCAGGGGTGGAAGCATTCATGACGATTTTTCTGATAATGACCGAATTACCCGAAATCGAACTGGAAGCCTCGCGGACCTTTCTTTGGGCAAGCCGTGTTACCAGCTCTTTGATGGTCTCCACCACGGTGGAGTTGTCCATCAGGGTATTATCGACAATTGCCTCCGGCGGCAGGGGGACAAGCCCCAGGCTTTCAAGTTCGTAGCCGCCCTTGACCTCTTTCAGCTGGACCAGTTTGATCGAGGTCGAGCCAACATCAATGCCCATCAAATCCTTTTTCTTAGCAAATAGCATGACGTGATCCTTGCAGTATTAGTCCTGAAAGACTTTCTCCCTGTCGGTAAGATCAAAACCCAAAGCGAGTAATATTTTCCTCTTGGTTTCAACCCGACACTGCTCGCCCCGTTCAATCCTGTCAATGGTAACCGCCGATACACCGGCCAACCTTGCCAGTTCGGCCTTACTCATCAGCTTGGCTTCACGTATCTTTTTGAGATTATTTTTCACTTTCATCTTGGCATGATCCAATTATTCAGGAATTTTCACCACATGCCGGGAATTTACATTAGATGAAATTATTGTCAAGCAATTTAATATAATTATATATATTTTGAGCGCAATTCCAGAAAAAGTCGGACACAAGTCATAAAAGAAATCAATAGTTATGCCACCAGTGACTCCGCAAAAAGAAAAGCCGGGGCCGTATATCTTTTCAGGATATTTCGGCAACCCGGCTGTCTCGGAGAGACCCAATAGGCTTTCCGCCCCATTCTCGCGAATGGTTGAGTATTATCGTATATCTAGTTGTTATGTAAATGAACTTATACTTAATTTATATACAAATGTCAAAATTTATCTAAACATAATATCAATAGGCATACAGTACCGACAAGGACGCTTTCTCCTTCGGATTCACCGACTTTTCCCCCTGCACTTCAATCGAATAGATGTTCGGAGTCCGCGGTGTCTGGGTGCTGGTGCTGGTACCGGCAACACCCTGCCCCGCGTCAAGATAGTCTACGCCGGACGCATCCACAAGTCCGACACCGGCCACGGTATCGACTATCTTGCTGTAGACGGTGAAATCCTCGCCGGAACTCGTCCCCTTGAGGGTGAAGGACATATCGGGGAACTCTTTCGGGTTGACGGTTTTACTGGCAGTTCCCCAGTCTGTTGTCACCTTGGTCAACTTGGTCTGAAGATTCGGCCCCAGCGTCAGGCCGATCGTGCTGGGATTACCTAAGTCTGCCAGCAGCGACAGTTTTCCGGTGGAATAATTGCTGAAAAGACGGGGAATAATCGTCTTTGTCACCAGCTCAGTCCCTCCGTAGGAGGCCTCCAGAGAGTTGCGATACCTCTTCTGTGCGGCCGACATCTTTGTGCTCGTCAGCACGTAGTACATCAAGGTCATGATCATGGCCAGACAGATCAGGGTGAACATGAGGGCTGTTACCAGCGCCATACCTTTTTCATCGCGGATGTATTTCATAGGCCACCATCACTATTACTGGATCAGGTTCTTCGGACGGACAACAATGGTGTAGACCTTCCACCGGTAGTTCTGCCACCCCGTGCCGATCAGGGCCGCGAGATCGAAGCGCCGGCCGGTGATCGTCGCGCCGCCGTCAAAGGATTCTCCCACGTCAATGGTTGTTGAAGGATACTTGTACAGCAGGTCTCTTTTACCATCCTGGGCAAGTATGTAGGCCCGTATCTCCCGTATCTGGGCCCGCTGGTCCGTTGCCGTTGCCGGAGGGGTGACCGTATGGAGGTTGACCCGCCCGGCACCATCCGTATCAAGCCCGTACACCACCTGCAAGTCGGCGACGCAATCAAGGAGCGGAATCACCGGATCATACCCCCCACTGCTATGGCTGATGTTGGACTTGTACAGGATGCCGGTGTTGGGGGCACACCCATCAGGCATGGTGGCAGGCCTCATGACGTAGTAGTCCGCCCGGTTGAACGGCATACGTACGCTCGTCGAACCGATGCCGTAAATCTGAAAGGTATCGCCGTCAAGATGTGTTTTCATCAGGGTCGAATAACCGCCGAAGGTGGACGAAAAGCCACTAGCCGAAACCATCAGCATCCTGGATGTCGGGGTCGTGTTGAGGTTGTTCTTGACGACGATGACCCGGTCGGTCGAGGCAAAATCCCGGGTCGCGTCTCCCCAGGTGGCGATCGACTTTGTCCCGTTGGCAAAGGCGACATTCGTCCATTTCTTGGCGATCTTGTTGGTAGCCGCCAGGGTCGACTTGATCACCAGGTACTTTGCGCCGTTGCCGCCGCCGTCGAGGTTGAACTTGGTGTTGGCGCTCTGCACGGGGCGCGGGGCGCCCGAGGGGGCGTCGTTGAAGCTATTCGCATCGCCGGAGATCCAGTACGAGGCAGCGGGCATGGACGAGCCGAGGTCTGACTCCGCATAGGTCGGCGTCGACTGAAAGCTCCACGGAAGCCCGAACCCGGCCTGTTCCATATCGGACCTCAGGACCTCCAGTCCGACAAGCCCTTCGATCTGGGTTTCCACCGACTTTGACTGCTGCGACGACTGGTTGACGATGGTTTTAAAGGTGCTCGACGTAATCAGCATGACCGTAAGAAAGATCGCCATCACCACGATCAGCTCCGTCAGACTGAAGCCCCGCTCGTCCAGTTCCGTATAAATCCTGTTCCTGCTGTCACTACTAAGCATACTGCCGCTCCCGTGCCTGGGGGGATGACCCTTTATTGATTAATGTGACCCGAGCACCTAACGGGCAATCGAGATCGGTGCCTTTACCCTGTTTTCATAGCTAACGCCCTTATACGTCCAGTTCACCAGCACCTCCAGCTGCTTGGTCACCGGCAGGGAATTCACTGACGAGAGCACCGTGGACCGCCGTGACACGCTGTAGGTCCTGGACGTCCCCCTGATCTTGCTCGGTATCTGGTACACCGGGTAGGTGTAGGTGTCGGTCGGTGTCGACGCGACGGAGATGTTGTCAAAACCTTTGCCCCGCATCTCGTTCATCACCCTCTCCCCCACGTTGACCGCCTCTTCACGGAGCTGGTTGCGCAGGTTGACCTCGAGCGCCAGGTTGATTGCCTGAAGCAGGCCGAGCATCCCGACCATCAGGATCAGGATTGCCATCATCACTTCTATGAGGGTGAACCCCCTATTTTTGCTTGATATCATCGGTAACACAGGCACCACCCTCATCTCTCTTCCCCAGATTTATTCGTGCCTGTGACACAACCAGGCTGTCCACTGCGGCATCGTTGGCAACAGTCAGATCACCCGACGGATTCACACAGAGCGAGACCTGGCTTCCGCTCATCAAACCTGAGGTATCAAAGGTCACCTTGTTATCCCCCGTCGGGACGAAGTTGAACTTGAAGCTCTTTTTCGAGAGGGGCGAACTTGTCACCACGTCCGACGAATAGAGCCGGAACTCCTTGCCGCTGATCACGACGCTCCGGGCCCTCTTGCCGTAGAGGGCCTCCGTGCGGACCGTCATCAGGTCGGCCTGAACGGTCTTGACCTGCGACTCGATGTTGGATTTTGTCGTCATCCTGTTCCAGTTCATGACCGCAATCGCCGAGAGGATGGCGATGATGGACATCACGATGATCAGCTCGACGAGTGTAAAACCCCGGGTCCCCATCTCAGTGCTCCTGAATGTGAAGGATCTTCTTGATCGGCTTGTTCATGCTGTTACTGATAATGGGGGGTGCATCTGACGGCGGCTTGCCGGTCATGGGGGTCATCATCCGGCGGTTCAGCTTGTCGGTGAACGCGGCCGAGAGATCGACCTCCTTGAACTCACCGGTGGAGAGCTGGATGAGGGCCTTGCCGGCCAGGGCACTGGCTGCCGCCTGGCTACCGGTGTCATACTTGAGCCCCCAGAGGTAGGAGTTGCCACCATAGCCGCAGACATCCATGGTCGGTTTGAACGAGGTGAAGAAGACCGTGCCGTTGGTCAGGGCGACGGTATCGGTAACAACCCTCTCAGCAGCCTCGGTGGATGTGGCTGGGTCAAGGTATATGTACCAGCCGGCATTGCCTGAGGTAAGCGTGGACACGGAGCTTGTCTGGTCGACCAGGGTAGACGGTGTAATGGCCGCGGTGCAACTCTTGTCGAGGAAATTCCCCGGAACGGCCGCCGTGTTGTAACAGGGCTCCTTGATGCCGAAGATCCTGCGGGTGCTGTTGTAGTCGTCAAGGGAGGTACTGTCACGATAGTAGTAACGGCCGGCTCCGAAGAAGAGCCAGAGGTTGCGGTTTTTCTTATCCTGCAGCCTGGAGATGGCGGTCGTGACCGGGCCGATGTTATCCCATATCGTGCTCCAGGTCCACGGGGCAGTTGCGTCAGCCGGGTCAAGACTCTCCTTGGTCATGATCCTGCCGACCCCTCCCCTCGTCCAGGTATTGGTCGCAGTCTCCTTCTTGACATAGCCGACGTACACGGCATCATCCTGGTAGTTACCGGCAGCGGTGGGGGATGAGCGGTCCACGTCGATGGACGCGCCCATCATGGACCCGGCAAAGGCATTCGCTATGCCGGTGTCAATGGTCTTGACGAGTGTTCCCGTCTGCAGGTCGACCACGAAGAACTTCAGGTTCTGGTTGGAGCGCCCCATGAACTGGTGGCTGGTGGTGTCGATGGGGCCGGTGGGCCCGGAGCCGAAGACCGCAAACCACTTGCCGTTCTTCTCCTTGTCCCCCACACGGACGATGGCCGGGCCGGACATGGAGTACCCGAGGGCAGGGTCGCTGAACTCCCATAGGAGCGAGGGGTTGGCGGGGTCGGTCACATCCAGGGCGAAGTAGGACGAATACCCGAGCCCCTTGGTCCCGTCGGCCGGGTCGGTGATCGGAGTCTGCACGCAGTTGGCACCCGCTGCGCAACTCATGGTCGTGGCGCCGCCGAGCCCCATACCGCCGATGACAACGGTCCGCCAGGTATTCTTGGTCGGATCGAGGTTGTTGCTGGCGTCAACGACGGTGGAGTTCCTGAGCTTGGGACAGTTCTCGTACGTGGCGCGGGTACAGGTCCCCACACCCGTATAGCCGATGCTCGCATCGAAGATGCTGGTCCGGCCGTCGACATAGTAGAGGTGGCCGTAGGCAGGGTCAGACAGGTATTTCAGGTAGGGAAGGACATTTTTCGGGACATAGGCCCACATCTCCTTGCCCAGGTCGGTTCCCGACAGGCTCGCCTTCTGGAAGCCCGATGACTGGACCGAAAGGACGCCGAGGTTGAAAGCGTGGAAGAGCCCGTCGTTCCCCCCCACGTACACCATCCCCCGGTTCTGGTACTGGTTGGAGTTGATGTAGGAGAGGTATGAATTGTCCGAGTACCCCCCCGGCTGGGGGAGGTTATAGGTATTCAGCCTCACCGTCGACTGTACCCGGGGGGTGGAGGAGATGATATCGCCCAGGCGCCAGATGCCCGAGGTCACAACCCCGGTCACCGGGTCCTTGATGCTGACCGTGCGCTCCCGGTAGCCTGACTGCTCCTGGCCGTGGACCCAGTTGATCAGCTTGGGGGACTCGGCAGCCGCCAGGTTCAGGTAGGGGGCGAGTGCCGCCGAGTTGTCGGGCACGGAACCGCCGGGGAAGGTGCTCGACGAGAAGTTGACCAGCGTGCTGCCGTCGAGGGTGGTCAGCAGGTTCCGGGGGGATGACGAGATGTTACGCTGCCAGAGGATTTTCCCTGCCCGCCAGAGGCTCTTGATATAGTCGGGGTCGATGAGCCCCCCCACTGCCGTGTCGCCGGTGCCGTCGCCGTCCGTATCCTGGTAGAGCTGGACCATGGTCTTGTCGGAGGTGGTGTCGAAGGTGAAGCGGGCGACGTAATCGTTGAGCAGGTTCAGCTTGAAGTCACTGTTCGTGTCCTCGCGGATGGTACTGTTGTTGATGTAGGGGTCGACGAAGTACCAGAGGTTCTGCATCTCCCCGATCCAGTTGACCGTGGTCTGGTTCTCGAAGATCTTCTTCGGGTAGAAGACCGCCTGGAGGATGTTGGCGCCGCTCCCCTCGCTGTTGGAAAGGATCGATGCCGCGGTACCGGATGCGGCCCGTGCCGCGACGTCCTGGAAGACGCCGGTGAGGGCGGCCACCAGCCCCGGGTAGTCGTTGGCCTGTTTCAGGGCCGTCCCCCCCTTTTCGGCGGTCTTCTTCAGGAGGGTGTAGGAGTTGCAGTCACCGCTGGCGCCGTTGGACTCGCCGTTGAAGACCACGTAGGAGGTGATGGAGTCCCGTGCCGAGTCGGGGAACGTGGTGGACGCCGGGGAGGCGAGGTTCAAGGTGGCGATGTTCCGGTTCTTGGCAAGCCAGGACATGATGGGGAGATTGTTGTTCCCGCCGTAGTCGAGGGTCGTCCCGGAAGGCGCACCGGTGCAGTTGACCTGGGTTATCCCGGCCTGGGGGGCATAGAGGGTGGCCAGGGCACGGGCGCTGCTGTTCCGGTCGGCAGTGGAGGCACCGTCGCTGACCAGGAGGATATAGTTCTGCTGGCAGCGGTACTCGGAGGGGTTGTAGTTCTCGTTGAAGTCAGCCGGCGCGGTGGTGAAATCGGTGTAGTCGGTGCTGGTGGTCCTGAGGGCGTTCAGCCGCAGGGCCGTGCGGCTCTTCCCCGCGTCGGCGCCGGTGGGGATCCGGGCAAAGTAGCCGATGGCATTGTAGAACGCCTCGGAGAACGGGGTCCAGGAGCTGGCCTTGATGTCGTCCAGGACCTTCACCAGGGAGGCGGACGTGGTATGGTCGCCGACCCCGTTGCCGATGCACGCCTGGTTGCTGCCACTGCAGTTGGCCACGGTCGTGCAGACGGTGCTCCCCTTCGTGCCGCAGTACCCCCCCAGACAGGTATCGAAGCCGGAGCAGTCGGCATCGGCCGTACAGGGGGTGGTGGTCATGGTCGCACAGAGACCGAACCCGATGGGGTAGAGGATTCTCCCGCCGTCCAGGTTGGTACTGCCGCTGACCGTAGCGTCACACGTATTGGTGCCACCGCAGTCGATATTCTGGGTGCAAACCTTGGTGGCGTCGTTGGAGCAGACCTTGGGTGTTCCGGTCAACGCGGTTTCCGACGCCGACCCGTAGGGGTTGAAGCTCATGATACCCATGCGGATATTGGTGCCGAACTGCTGCACCAGGCCGGTCGGGGCGGCCGAGGTCGCCAGCTTGGCCCGCACGGTCGCGATCGGTGAGCCGAGCTGGGACTCGACCCCCAGACCGCTTAATATTGACGGGAGGTTGTCGGTAATCGCCGTGTTGGACGGAGCATCGGTCGGGTCGGTCACCGGCGGGGCAGAAACGTTGTTGCAGAAGCGGTACTCCGCCTCGGCCAGATTGGAGTCGGTTCCGGTCAGGACCCAGTTGCCGGAACTGTCCGTGGTGTAGTACTGGCCGGCATAGGATGTGCCGCAGAGAAGTGCAGGGTTGCCGGGGGCGATGGCATCAGGACCGGCATCGCAGGTGACCGAGCCATCAGCCGCACAGTCGGTGTTGGAGGAGCACTGCTGCAGGTGATTGTTGTGGCAGGTCTTGTAGTTCGCGTAGATATCCGGGCACATCTGCTTGATCGTATTGACGTTGGCAAAACCGTACATGGGGGGTGACTGCACCGTCCCGCGGATTGTCCAGCATTCCTGCATGGTCTGTTGGAAAGCGACCTTGGTCTTGACCGCCGCCTGCTGCGCAGACGTGATGCAGTCACCGACGTAGTTGGAGATGCAGGGGCCGAAGTCGCCCCCCGCCGTGACGACGCAGGGAGTGTAATCGTTGGTCACTGCCGCGGTATAGCCGAGACACACACCCGCCCTGCCGAGAAAGGTTGTGCCGGTGGACCTGAAGCTGCAATCGGTTGACTCCGTGGCCGGCCTGCACCTCACGTTGGAGGGGGGGACGTCGTTTTTCCCCGGCGCCGGAGAGTACAAGGCCTTGTCAGTGGAGCAGTAGCCCAGCACCTCGGGGGTCACCGGCCTGCAGGCCGTGTTCTCCGTGAGCGGGGTGCACGTAATGCTCGGTTTTCCCGAACAGTAGCTTCCTGCCGGGACCTTGCAGGTGGTGGCGTCGGACGTGCCGCTGCAGCTCTTGGCAGTATCCTGGTTGCAGACAAAACCGGTCTGGGCAATGGCAGAGTTGAGTATGCACTCGCTGTTGGTGGTACATGCTATGGGCGAGATGGGGTGCGGCAGGAGGGGCGGGAGCTTACAGCTGCCGCCCGTCGTCCCCGTGCTGTCGAGGCAGGTCGCGACGGACTGCTTGATCTCCGCGTTGTTGCCGGTGGCGATGTCCTGGATCGCCTTCTGGCAGGCGGCGAAGTCGAACTGCTTGTTGAGGGCGCTGTAGATGTTGATGTAGGTCTGGCCGCCGCTATAAGGGGCGGTCGGGTTCAGGAGGTTGGGCTCGCCGGTAACGGTGAAGGTGACCCCCAGGGGGACGTTGGTGTTGATGGTGCCGTCGTTGTAGTTGACGAAGTCGCCGGTGTTCGCGTCCTTCACGTACCCCTGCCCCACGCACCCCCGCGACTCGGGGAGAAGTGCCGAGCCGTCGAACTTGCCGCCGGTCAGGATCTTTTTCTGGATGTCCAGCTTGGAGGCGGTGAGCCAGTTGAGGTAGTTCCCCTTGGCAACGAGGCCGACGAGGGTTTTGGGACGATTGAACTGGAGACACAAGGTGTTGGCGATGGTCTTGGTGGTGTAGGCACCGGTCGGGCAGCTGAAGGTGTAGGTCGACGGCTCCTCGGCAAAATCGTCGCTTGCCGTGCGGTAGGTGTAGAACTTGTCCTTGTCGAAATAGCCGTAGTAGCTGCTGGTGCTGGAGTAGGTCTCGTCGTAGCAGTAGTAGGGGTTCCGGTCGAAGACGCTGCAGATCTCGGAGGTGTTGCAGGTCTCCCCCCCGGGGCACTCCAGGTTCGACGAACAGGTCTTGGAGGTGGTCAGGGAGCAGTAGGAGCAGTCAAGGTCGATGGAGCAGCTCTTGGAGGTGCTCACGGAGCAGTGCTTCTTCCCCTTGTCCACGTAGGCCAGGTCGTACATACTGGCGGAGTTGTCCATGATCAGGAGCATGTTCGGCTTCACCCCGGCGGTGATGAACGGAGGGGTAATGCAGTACTGGTTGCCCGGGTCCGCCATGGCGATTGCCGGGAAGAGCAGAAGAGCCGGCAGCAGGGCCAGGCGGAGTGACTGTAACAGTGATCTTTTCAGCATAACCACACCTCTTGCTTGGTGTTGATGGGTTTCCCAAAATTCATGGCAACTTTTTAAACAAGCAACAAAAGTGCCAAACCATGTCGACATCGCAACAAGCTTAAAATACAGACTTTTTCAGGCGCCCCCCGTACCCTGCCCCCACTGTACTATGAAATAATTGCGTAGTGACTGACAAAATCGCGTCACGGGCCTCACTCCAGCCCGTACTCCTTCAGCTTGTAGAGCAGGGCCCGGTGACTGATCTCCAGAAGCCGGGCCGCGTGGGTACGGTTCCCGCCGGTCCTCTCCAGGGCTCTCCTGATGAGCGCCTTTTCCAGGGCTTCCCCCGACTGCTTGATGGAGAGGGACCCGCCGGCCACCAGGGCAGCCGCGTCGTCGGTCCGGTCGGGGAAGAGCCGGGCCGGCAGCTGTTCGGCTCCGAGCAGGGGACCGTCGCAGAGGATGACCCCCCGCTCGATGACGTTCTCCAGCTCCCGCACGTTGCCCGGCCAGGCATAGGCGGCCAGCGCCCCCATGGCCCCGGGGGATATCCCCTTTACCTCCTTGCCGAAGCGGCGGTTGTACCGTTCCAGGAAGTGCTCCGCCAGAAGCCCTATGTCGTCGGGTCTCTCCCGCAGGGGGGGGAGGGGGATGACGAAGACGTTCAGGCGGAAGAAGAGGTCCTCACGGAAGCGGCCGGCGGCCACCTCATCCTCCAGCCTGCGTGCCGTGGCGGAGACCACGCGCACGTCGACCTTTTTCACCGTGCTCCCCCCCACCCGCTTGATCTCCTCATCCTCAAGCACCCGGAGCAGTTTCGCCTGGAGGGACAGGGGCATGTCGCCGATCTCGTCGAGGAAGAGGGTACCGCCGTCCGCCTGCTCGAAGAGGCCGGCCTTGTCCGCGACGGCATCGGTGAAGGCACCCTTGACATGGCCGAACAGCTCGCTCTCCAGCAGGTTTTCCGGGATGGCCGCACAGTTGACCGCCACGAAGGGAAAGGGGCGGCGGACACCCTCGACATGCAGCGCCCTCGCCACCAGCTCCTTGCCGGTCCCCGACTCGCCGGTGATCAGCACCGTGGTGCGGTAGTCGCACACCCGGCGGATCATGGTGAAGACCTCCTGCATGCGCGGGTTGCGGCTGATGATGCTGGCAAAGGACGACTCCCGGCGCAGCTCCTCCCTCAGGCAACGGTTCTCCTCCTTGAGCCGCTCCCGCTCCTCGGCCTTCTTCAGCACCAGGACGATCTCCTCGTTGCGGAACGGCTTGGAGATGTAGTCGTATGCCCCCAGCTTCATGCACTCCAGAGCGGTATCCAGGTCGCCGTAGGCCGACATCATGATGACGGTCGACTCGATCCCGCGGGCGGAGATCCCCTCCAGCAGCCCCCTGCCGTCGAGGCGCGGCATCATGATGTCGCTGAGGATGAAATCGTAGCTCCGGCCGGAGAGCATCTCAAGGGCATCCGCGCCGTTGGCGGCACTCTCCACCTGGTACCCCTGTTTTTTGAGCACGACGGAGAGCATGTGGCGCAGGTTCTCCTCGTCATCGACCACCAGGATCCTTTTTTTGGCCTCACTCTTTTTCACGCCAGTCCTCTCCGCACGACCCGGGTCGGGCCGGGCAGCCCCCCTTACCGTTCAGTATCCCGCACCGGCAACCTGACCGTGAAGTTCGTCCCCTCCCCCGGCATGCTCTCCACCGCGATGCTGCCACCAAAGGATTCGACAATACGCGCCGAGATCGCCAGCCCGAGGCCGGTCCCCTGCCCCGGCTCCTTGGTGGTGAAGAACGGCTCGAAGATCTTTTCCCGGTTCTCCGGCGCGATCCCCTCCCCGCTGTCGCTGACGCCGAGCACGACATACCCCGGCTCCCCGTATGCCCTGACCCGCAGCTCCCCGCCTCCCTGCATGGCATCCCGGGCATTGAGGAGCAGGTTGACCAGCACCTGCATCAGCTTGTGCCGGTCGAGAAAAAGGGGCGGGAGCCCGGGGGCCACGTCGGAGCTGACCGTCAGGTTCTTGAAAGCCCCCTGGCCGGAAAGCATCCCGAGGAGGTCGGTGACGAACGTCCCCAGGTCAATGAATTCGTTCTCCCCCCTCCCCGGACGGGCATAGTCGAGCAGGTCCCGGACGAGCCGGTCGATCCGCTCCGCTTCCCGGGCGATGCGACGGACATAATCGCTCTTCTCCGCGTCATCGGCAAGTTCGTCCGCCAGGACACCGTTGTAGCCGATGATGGCCGCCAGGGGGGTGCCGATCTCGTGGGCCATCCCTGCTGCCAGCAGGCCGATGGAAGCCATTTTCTCGGAGCGGATCGCTTCCTGCCGGGCCTCCTGCAGTGCCCGGTTCGCCGCCTCCAGGGAACGGACATACCGTTCCACCTGCTCCTGCCGGCTCTTCAGGGTCGTCTGCATGGAGTTGAACGACTCGGCGAGTCCGGCGATCTCTGCCATGCCGTGCACATTGACCGGGTGGGTGTAGTCTCCGGTAATTACCCTCTCCGTTGCGGCCAGCAGTCTCTCCAACGGATTGACAATGATCCTCCTGAGGATGAAGCCCCCCAGGCCAAGAAGCAGGATGAAATCGAGGATAAAATAACCGATGAAAAAGGTTCGCGACCGGGCAAGGCGGGCATATTCACTCCCCAGCGAGAAGGAAAGGCGTGCGGCGCCGTTATTCCGGCCATCCCGCAGCAGCGGGGCGTAGGTGACCAACTGTCGCCCCTGGGCCCGCATGAGGCTCCTGGGGGTAGAGGTGCGGATTGTCTCCAGGAGGGGTGGGTCGGCAGCCTGCTCATCCCTGTCTTTGTAAAGCGGGGTTCCGGCAATATCCACCAGAAGCAGTCCGGAGTAGTCACGGTCGGATGCCAGCGCCGTGACGGCCCTGTCAATGGCGGCGCGGTTGAACTGTTCCGGAATGGAGGAAATAAAGAGCCGTAGCGCCATTTCCCCGTAGGATCGTTTGGCCTCCAGAAGATCTTTCTCGGCCGTTTTGAAGGAAATAATGCTCAGCAGCAGCCAGGTAAGCAGCAGCAGGGAGGCCAGTGACGCCAGGATGGCGGAGGTCAGGCCGAAGCGGCGCCGGGAGTTCATGGCTCAGGGACGGGAATGGATGTTCGGGGTCCGAGGCACAAAATTCGGGAATTCTCCGCATGTCTCATGTTTCGTCTCCCTCTCCTCGTTCCTGGTCAAGTTACCTGCCGAGGGAAAAATACCAGGTGATCAGCTGCCTGCCACAGAAGATGTAGAGCATGGCGCCGAAGGCGAGGAACGGCCCGAAGGGGATGGCAAGCTTGCCGTCGCTCTTCTTTATCACCATGGCCGAAATCCCGATCACGGAACCGACCAGCGACGCGGCAAAGATGATGAACGGCACGGAGCGCCAGCCGAGAAACGCCCCCATCATGGCCAGGAGCTTGATGTCGCCCCCTCCCATCCCCTCTTTGCCGGTGATCTTCTCGTACCCCGTGGCAACGAGGAGCAGGCTCCCCCCTCCCAGGAGTATGCCAGTCAGGGAGTTGAACCACCCCCCCCAGGGAAGGCCCAAGGCGAAGAGAAAGCCGACCACGATGCCGGGGAGGCTGATGCAGTCGGGGATGATCTGGTGATCCAGGTCGATGAAGGTGATGACGACCAGGCTGGAGCAGAAGACGAACATCGCCAGGAACGGCAGGGTCGGCCCGTACTTGATGAAGAGGAGCAGGGTGAGGGTGCCGTTGAGCGCCTCCACCAGGGGGTAGCGCCAGGAGATGGGCTCGCCGCAGGTGCGGCAGCGGGCGCGGAGGAGGAGGAAGCTGACAATCGGGATGTTGTCGTACCAGCGGATCCCCGAGCCGCAGCGGGGGCAGGCGGAGGGGGGGGTCACCACCGACTTTTCCTCGGGGAGGCGGCAGATGCAGACGTTCAGGAACGAGCCGACCACGGCACCGAGGAGGAAGGCGAAGATGTAGAAAGGTATGGGAAGCGGCACACGGACTCCTTGATCGCTATTTCAGCCGGCTGATCTTCTCCAGGCTCTCTTCCAGCACCGCCTTCTTGGCGGTAACCTCGGCCAGCTTCTCCCGCTCCTTGGCGACGATGTCAGCCGGAGCCCGGTCGACGAAAGAGGGGTTCTGCAGTTTCTTCGTGAACAGGTCGATCTCCTTGTCCACCTTGCCGATCTCCTTGAGGAGCCGCTGCACCTCGGCCTCCACGTCCACCAGCCCCTTGAGAGGGACGTAAATCTGCACGTCGCCGGCCACCTGGATGGAGGCGTCGTCCGGCTGGGGGATATCCCGGCCTATGGCCAGGTCGGAGACCCGGGCCAGGCCGATGATTGAACCTTCAGCCTGCTTCATCAGGTGGTGTGACCCCTCCGAGCCGCAGGAGAGTATCACGGCAATCTGCTTACTGGGGGGGACCTCCATCTCACCCCGGATGTTCCGGATGCCGGAGATGACTGCCATGACCTGTTCCATCCGGCCGGCTTCGTCCGCATATGACCTGCTCTCGCAGAATGCCGGGTAGTCGGCCAGCATGATGCTCGGCACCGTTTTCCTCCCCGGAAGGGCCTGCCAGATCTCCTCGGTAATGAACGGCATGAAGGGGTGGAGCAGCCGGAGCAGCTGCTCCAGCACGGACCAGAGGACGTAGCGGGTCGTCAGCTTCCGGTCCGCATCGTCGCCGTACAGATCCCGTTTGGAGAGCTCCAGGTACCAGTCGCAGAACTCACTCCAGGTGAACTGGTAGAGTCCCATGGCCGCCTCGTTGTAGCGATACTCTTCCAGGGCGGCGTTGGTCTCCCGGGCGGTTTCGTTCAGGCGGTGGAGGATCCACTTGTCCCCTTCGGACAATCGCAAGTCACTGACATTGACACTGTCCGGGTCGAACCCCTCAAGGTTCATCAGGGTAAAGCGGGCGGCGTTCCAGACCTTGTTGCAGAAGTTGCGGTACCCTTCAATCCGCTCCTCTGCCAGCTTGATATCCCGCCCCTGGGCGGCGAAGGCGGCCAGAGTGAAACGGAAGGCGTCGGTCCCGTACTGGTCGATGACCGTGAGCGGGTCGATGACGTTCCCCTTGCTCTTGCTCATCTTCTGCCCCTGGGCGTCCCGCACCAGGGCGTGGATGTAGACGTCCGTAAACGGCACCTCGTCCATGAAGTGAAGCCCCATCATCATCATCCGTGCCACCCAGAAGAAGAGGATGTCGAAGCCGGTCACCAGGCACGACGTCGGGTAGAAGGTTTTCAGGAGGTCGGTGTTCTCCGGCCACCCCATGGTGGAGAAGGGCCAGAGGGCCGAGGAGAACCAGGTGTCGAGGACGTCGGTCTCCTGGCGGATCTCGTCGCTGCCGCAGTGGCTGCATTTCGTCGGGTCCTCCATGGCCACGGTCACCTTGCCGCAGTGGTCGCAGAACCAGGCGGGGATCCGGTGTCCCCACCAGATCTGGCGGGAGATGCACCAGTCGCGGATGTTCTCCATCCAGTCGTAGTAGGTGTTCTCCCACTGCTTCGGCACGATGCGGGTACGGCCGTCCTTCACCGCCCCCAGGGCCCGCTCCGCCAGGGGGCCGACCTTGACGTACCACTGGAGCGACAGGTAGGGCTCCACCACGGTCTTGCAGCGGTAGCAGCCGCCGACGGACATGCCGTGGTCGTCGATCTTCTCCAGGAGCCCCTGCTCCTCCAGTTCGGCAACGATGCGCTTGCGCGCCTCGAAGCGGTCCAGCCCCTCGTACTGGTGGCCGGCGGCATTGATGACCCCCGACTCGTCCATGACATTGATCTTGTCCAGGCCGTGGCGCAGCCCCACCTCGAAGTCGTTGAAATCGTGGGCAGGGGTGATCTTCACCACGCCGGTACCGAACTCCAGGTCGACGTAGTCATCCGCCACCACCGGAATCTCCCGGCCGATCAGGGGGAGGACCACATTCTTGCCGACCAGCTCCCGGTACCGCTCATCCTCCGGGTGAACCGCCACGGCCGTGTCCCCCAGCATGGTCTCGGGACGGGTGGTGGCGACCACGACGTACCTCCCCGGCTCGCCGGCAACTGGGTAGCGGATGTGCCAGAGGTGACCCTTCTTCTCCTCGTGCTCCACCTCGATGTCGGAGAGGGCGGTATGGCAGCGGGGGCACCAGTTGATCAGGCGGTTGTCCCGGTAGATCAGGCCGTCATCGTAGAGCTTGACGAAGACGGTGCGGACCGCCTTCGACAGCCCTTCGTCCATGGTGAACCGTTCCCGCTCCCAGTCGCAGGAGGCGCCCAGACGCTTGAGCTGGCCGATGATCTGGCCGCCGGACTCGGCCTTCCACTTCCAGACCCGCTCGATGAACGCTTCCCGCCCCAGGTCGTGGCGGTCCTTCTTCTCGGCGGCGAGCTGGCGCTCCACCACGTTCTGGGTGGCGATCCCCGCATGGTCCGTTCCCGGCATCCAGAGGACGTTGTACCCCTGCATCCGTTTCCAGCGGCAGAGGATGTCCTGGAGGGTGTTGTTCAGGGCGTGGCCCATGTGGAGAGCGCCAGTGACGTTCGGCGGGGGGATGACGATGCTGTACGGCTTTTTGTCCGATGTCGCCGCGGCGCGGAAATACCCCTTCCCCTCCCATTCGGCATACCATCTCTTCTCAACATCATGGGGCTCGTACCCCTTGGCAAGTTCTCTTTCAGACATCACTCACTCCTGCGGGTTTGCGGATAATCCCCTGCCGGACCGGTTCTACCGCCGACAGGTGGTGCGCGTATAAAATGAAATGGGGACTCATCATCCCCATATTCAGTCCAGACAACTGCAGCGTTGTGCGGGTAGCGACTAGCGGCCGATACCCTCCCTGATCTTACGGATCTCCTCCCGGATGATGGCTTCGGCCAGGTCGGGGACCACCTCCCAGACGATCTTCTCGATCACGTCGCGGGAGACCTTGGAAAAAAGCATCTTCAGCTGCTCTTCGTCCAGAGCAGCGGGGGCGGCCGCCGGTGCCGGAGCTGCTGCGGGGGCAGGTGCCGGGGCCACGGGGGGAACG
>Ga0129297_10000021_pt1 | contig 85423 bp, 87 predicted proteins | sample I18A1metaG_FD_94708 | JGI IMG/M metagenome (GOLD analysis project Ga0129297, IMG submission 94708) | Lake sediment bacterial and archeal communities from Gulf of Boni, Indonesia to study Microbial Dark Matter (Phase II) - ​I18A1 metaG | ecosystem: Environmental > Aquatic > Freshwater > Lake >... | reverse complement strand
TTTCTTCTTGTAAAATAAGCAGTGCCAGAAACTTGAAAAGTTATTCCTGCATTAGCTTCTTGTTGAAAGTTTACACCCCATCCATCAGACGTTTCATACGGGTATGCTTTTCCACCCTTACTACTGATTTCCATGGATTTAGAAAGAGCTTTTCTCCAGCTTTCAGCAAGCCAAGCTTGATATTGACTGTTAAGAAAATTTGCGTAGAATAAAATAATGCTGAGAAAGATTGATATGATTGGAAGATAAACCTTCAGCTTGGTGCCAAGTCGTTCTAATCTTTTACTTCTCTTCATTTTGCTTCTTGCTTCTCTCTTATTATTATAAAGTCTAGATATAAAAGCTCTGGTCAAGTTTGGGTTTGGGGTTTTCTGCATTCTTATGGCGAATTTCATCAATAAGTAACACTACTGTTAAGAACAAACCCAAAAGAACCAAGGGAAAAAGAGGAGAAAAGGGATTAGGAATAAGACCATAATCGATAATGAGTCCTTCATATTTCTCCTCAACCAACTCCTTGTAGGCAAGCACTGATTTCCACAGCATTTCAGACATTTGCCTAGAGCCGATAAATCCGCCAACTATTGTTAACACCTGCACTACGGCTATTAGAAAAAGTAACCCAACTTTTATAATCTTTTTCATGGCTCGCTCTCTCAACAACTAATACGCTAAGACGAAATCTATAAGGTTTGAGTTGAAGGAAGGAGTTCAATCTATATATAAGGGGGCTAAACTCGCTTCGCACAGACTAAGCCTTCGCCACACAAATAATGCAGAATTCTAGAGGGAATCCATTCTATCAATCGTGCGAACCACTCAAAAGTTCGAAGCAACCCCGAAGCAGAAGCTCCAAAACTTCGCATGGAGATTTTCGTCGGTTTTTCTATGAGGCCCTAGTGGTTTCCATGCTTAAGGTTTGATGGTTCAAATAAAAGGGCTGAAATGGGGTTCTTTAATCATTTTAAGCCTAAATTGGGATTTCTAATTTTAAGGTTGTGGGAGATGGGTTCTGCGATTTTAGATTTGTATTTATTCGATTGAAAACAGGCCAAAAGAGTGACATTTACAAGAAAAAAGAAGCGAGAAAAGGCTAAAATTTTGAAAGAGACAAATCGTGCATTCGTTCATTTCAAACGTTAAACCGACTTATGTTATCATTTTCTTCATATTGCCAGTTTTGAAATAACATCTTTAATTGTTCATGGCATTTGTTCTGACAGAGAATCTGAAGGTGCTGTGCTTGCCCCTCGACCATTTTGGAGAAAGCTTGGAAACATTTGAAAGGAGCGTCAATGGACGAAAGGTTATAGTAAAATGGAATTGGGGAAAATTTGAAAGCACTGAAGGTTTTCCAGTTGATGACAATCTGATAAATTGGGTTATTGGGCAGGAGCAAGCGCTAAAGGAATGTTTCTTATGCTTGGACGAGTGGGTTCACAAGCTGAATTGGCTTGAAAAAACAAAATGGTATGAAAGCTGGAGCCACCCAGATAAGCCAAAACCCTCAGCCAGAACTGTGATAAGCCCAGGGCCATACCTACTTCTTTTAGGCGACCCAGGAACTGGTAAGTCCTTAATCGGCAGAGCCTTAGCCGAAAAGCTCACGCAAGTTTACAAGGAAAATGGCATAAAGCTTTTCGATGTCCTTTGCTGGAATAACTCTGCTTTGCCGAGTCAGCCTAAAATTTCAATTCATAAGGCTGGTGAAGGAAAAAAGGTTCTGCAAATTGAACAGCTTAAGGAGTTCAAAAGAAAATTCACCACTAAGGTAGGGCTTAAAGCATTACAAACTTTTATGATTGTGATGGGCTTATTTTTGATGTTTCTAGGTTTTTACTTCATGTATCAGACCTGGCAGACTTGGGACGCAAATCCAATGTTTGGGGGAGAGCCTCTCCAAAACTACTACAATCATAACTTCATAGATTACCTTATCGGAAAGTTTGTTAGCTTGGTACCATTAACCCTCATTCCCGGCGGAAGCCTAATCTTCTTTGGCGTCTTCATATGGTGGCTCTCCAAGCTTACCGGCTCAGGTGGTCTGAAAGGCATTTCAGGTGCCCAACAGACAGACGTTCCAAAACTGTTAGTTGACAACAGTTCAGAGCATGCACCTTTCGTGGATGCTACCGGACATCGAAGCGCTCAGCTTTTCGGTTCAATAGCGTGGGACCCATATCAGACAGGTGGTTTAGGTACCCCTGAGCATCAGAGGGTTACTGCTGGAGACGTTCATGTTGCATCTTTAGGCATTCTATATATTGATGAGGTAAAGAACATTGACCAAGAAGAGGCTATCACGCTCTTAACGGTGCTTGAGGATGGACGGTTACCGATAACCTTGAGGGGTAGGTGGCATGGCGGGGACACAGCTGCCATGGCTGTTTCAACAGAACCTGTACCATCCATAACTTTCCTTGTTGGTGCCGGAAACTTTGACAGCATAACCCAGATTCACCCAGCCCTAATGGACCGCATTTATGGCTACGGAAAAGTTGTAAGGATGAATAATGACATGCCCAACACATTGGAGAATAGGCGTAGGTATGTGCAGTTCATAGCACAGGAAATTAAACGCTTCAACTTAATCCCCTTCAGCAGAGAAGCATGTCAAGAAATAGTGGAAGAGGGCAGACGGAGAAGCAACAAAAAGGATGCCTTAACAACAAAGTTTAGACCATTAATTTCAATTATCAAGACGGCTGCGACCCTTGCGATGAATGAGAACTGTAGAGTTGTTGAAAGGAAACATGTCTTAGAAGCCATAGAACAGCACTGCAAGACAATTCAAAGACAGATATTGGAGCACGAAATCGGAGAAAGAGGTAAACTTTTGGAAATAAAGCCTAAAGGAGTTAAACTTGGACAGATACACGGCTTGGCTGTAGTCAAGGACCCCTACAGTGGAGAAATGACGGGCAGCGTTTTAAACGTTAAAGCTCACATGATTAAAAGAAGCGAACTTCCGAGAAATTATCCAATCAAAGGTTATTATAAAGTGACTGGAGTGGCTAAGGGTCAAAGCTTCATCTCAGACAGCATAGCCAAAGTAAGAAGTGTAATTCTCCAAAAGTACGAGGTGGACATAGCGCAGGACTATTTGACGCACATCGATTTCGCCCAATCCTATGGCATAGACGGTCCGTCGGCAGGCGTAACAATGGCTATACTCTTATGCTCACTTATCGAGGGCAAGCCGATAAGGCAGGATGTGGCTGTCACAGGAGAAATAAACCTAGGCATTGGAGATTCTATTCAAATAACTGCCGTGGGCGGTGTTTACGAGAAGATTAAGGCAGCTGAAGCCTGGGGCTTCAGGAAAGTGGTTATTCCTCAAAAGAATTATGAGCACTCCATTGACGTAAGGGACTATAAAATAGATGTTGTGCCAGCAGCCGCCTTAGACGACTACTTGAAAGAATGCTTAGTTGAGAAGCCAACACTTAAGGTTACGGTTCAAACTTATAAGCATAAAAAACTCTAAGAATTTCTGCGATTAAAATTCAATTCTAAAAGGGCGCACAGCCTAGGAAAGTCATCAATGATTAGAGAGGTTGACAAAGCTGAAATTCGCCGGTGGCGAAAAAGAGGATTCTACAGCGAAAATGCCCTCGTAAAGCTTCTAACAAAAAATGGATACAAAGCCGCGCGTGTCCCAGTCAGCAACCCAAGCCTCAATCCCCTTCCAGACGTTATTGCAAGAAAGGACTCGCACATTTACGCTTTCGAAGTTAAAAACGCGGGATACTACGCTTACTTTCCAAAACAGCAAATTGAAAAGCTTTTCAGATTTCTGGACGAACTTATTCCTATGGACAAACAGTATAAACATGCAATAGTTGCAGCTCATTTTGGAAAAAAATGGGTTTTCAAGGAAATTAGCTGGAAAGAATGGGAGAAAAATAAACTACCCGAAAAAGCAAGAATCCTAAAGAGGGACAGAGGAAACTTCGCCTTGACAAAGGGAAGCTAAAGATTATGGGGAAGACCAAAGCAGTTGTTTTAGCGTCTCACCTATACAAAACATACGAAACTGGCAACGTAAATGTTGAAGTATTGAAAGATGTGAACCTTAAAGTTGGAAAAGCAGAGTTTACAGTTATCAGCGGGCCTTCTGGCTCTGGGAAAACAACTCTCCTAAACATTATCGGCGGCATTGACAAACCTACAAGTGGGATGATAGTTGTTTTTGGAGAGGATTTAGGTGTTAAGGATGAGGATTTTTTAGCAAGTTTCCGATGCAGTAATGTCGGCTTCGTTTTTCAATCCTACAACCTCGTTTCCACTTTAACGGTTGCTGAGAACGTTGCGTTTCCAATGGAATGGGCTCGAAAACCAGAGAATCACATAGAGAAGCGAGTTGAAGGGTTATTAGAGATTGTGGGTTTGCGGCATAGAGCCGACCATTTTCCATTTCAACTAAGCGGCGGGGAACAACAACGCGTGGCCTTTGCTCGGGCATTGGTGAACGATCCGCCCTTGCTTCTTGTTGATGAACCTACTGGAAATTTAGATGCAAAAACAAGCCTGAAAATTGTTGAGATACTTCGGAAATTAAAGGCTGAGGGAAAAACCATAATTGTTGTAACGCATGATGAGCGAATAATTGAGTTAGCGGACCAAAAATTGTATTTGGAAGATGGAAAGCTGGCAAACCTAAATGAGTGAAAGTGCTTTTCCGGTAAACGATTTACTGCGTAGAAAACTTCAAACAAGCCTAATTCTTATCAGCTTAACATTATGCGTTGCATCAACGCTCTTTCTCCTCACCTTCAGCGAAAAAATAGGCTTTGGAATATTATCAACTGTTGAAGGTAAGATGACAATGGGTTTTTCAATAATTTTTTCACAGTTTGTAATATTTATTGGAATTTTGATCTTTATCGTTGGGGCAGTAATTATTTCTTTCATGATCTTTGTCATGATGGCTCAACGAGTTAGGGATATTGGGTTGATGAAGGCAGCCGGATGCTCAAACGATTTGATTTTTGGTTACTTCATGACTGAGCTTCTGATAGTCACGTTTGTCAGCTGTTTTCTCGGTGCTGTTTTGGGAATACTGGCAGATTTTGCCTCAAACAGTCTCTTCAACAGCCCAAGCTTCCAAATTTCGCAAAAAACAATCAATTTTTGGCTTGTTCTCCTAGTTTTCGTGCTGTTTTTTGCTCTCTCGTTAATTTTTGGAGCAAAACCGATCCTTGATACGACCAAAATTGAGCCAGCCAAGGCAATTTCGCCAACGCATTATATCGGACTAAACAAAGAACCCGGATTTAGGGTTATGTCAAAATCAAGCTTAACAATTAAGATCGCTTTGAGGAGTTTGTTCCGTCGAAAATCAGCAACAATTCGAATAGTCTTGTGCCTAACAGCAGTTTTCATTCTCGTAACTGTGGCTGTCGCAGGAGGAGTAATTGCAAACCAAACCACTAAAAGCTGGGTTAAAAAAGCCATAGGCAAAGACATAGTCTTGGTAGCACATCAAGAAATGTGCAATCAATATAACCTATTATTATCAAAATTCTACGAAGCAAAAGAGGATTCGCAGTTCGATTATACAAATGAAAAATACTCGATCTCAGAAGATGTCCTCAAACGGTTACCCTTAATATCGGGGAACATAGACGTTGAAACTCGTTTAGTTCTTGGGGCTCATGTGAAGGAGGTTCCAGGCTACATATTAGGGCCAGAAACAGGAGCTACCGTATCTGTTGGTGATAGCCGTGAAGGCGAATCAATAATTGTTGGTGTTGAGCCTGAAAAAGTTTCTAGTGAATGGTTCTTGGAGGGAGATTTTCTAAAGGGAGGCCAAGCTTTGGAAGCTGTGATAGGAGACTCCCTTGCCCAGAAAATGTTCTCCATGCCCTTAAAGCAGAGTATAAGATTGTACAATAGTACTTTCGATGTTACTGGTGTTTGTGTGGATCCGATTAACAACGGAAACGTCACATATGTGCCTTTAAAAACTCTGCAGAACATCACCGGCATACCAAAACCTAACATCATTATGGTTAAAGTTGATTCTTCAGTTAATAGATCAGAGATTTTGGACCAGATAAGAGCGAATGTTAGTTCTGTAAATCCAGAGTTTGAGGCTTTTGAGCTTAATGAAGTGTTGGACGACTGTCTTGGCTTTCTTGATTATATTTGGTCTACAGTGATGTTTTTACCGTTGTTCTCTTTGACAGCAGCGTCTTTATGCTTAATAGGCTACGTGATGCTCGCTATAGATGAGCAGCGCCAAGAGTTTGGTGTTTTAAGGGCTTTGGGAGCAAAACCTAGGACCATCGTGAAAATTGTTTCTGGACAGAGTTTCATAGTTCTGTTATCAAGCTATGCCGCTGGAATAGCCTTAGGAATAATCATTACCTTGCTAATTTTAGTTCCAAAACCACTCGTCACAAGTTACACCATAATCGAAGTGGCTGGATGGCTACTAACAGCCTTAGTTGCCACATTTGCCTTCAGCTTATACCCTGCCATAAAGTTTGCAAAAAAACCGATTCTAGAAATTATGGCTTAAACCATAGAGGGCAAGCGAAACAGATTTAAATTTTGCTGTATTTTTGAAGAAGTATTTGCTATGGTGAAAGCCTATGACTCAACAAATCCAGGGAATTATAGTCAACTATGGTGTGGGACCAAAAACTCAAAGGTCTAAGGAATGCATAATCCAATTCGCGCATGTAAATTCTGTTTCTGAGGCTAGCAGGCTTATTGGGCGAAAAGTAGCTTGGCAAAGTGGAAGAAATAGGATTATAGGGAAAATTGTGGCTTTGCACGGCAAAAAAGGCTTGGTTAGAGCCAGATTCAGAAAGGGTATTCCAGGCCAAGCTTTAGGAACAACTGTTAAGTTAGCTGGCTAGCTGCCTTGTAAAATGTTTAAGCGAGTCTACGTAAGCCGGCAGTTGGCTTAGAAAATCTCGCAGTTGAAGAACAGGAACTATGGGCACATTATTATAAAATTTGAACCTGCCAGCGACAAGCGATAAAACTGCTGGAAGAAGTTTGACGACATCCCAAGATTTGCATTCAATCCTACTAGAAAGACTTGGCAGTGATTCAGCTAGAGCAAAGGTTCGTTCTATCTGCCTCTCCACGATTTTCTTTAACGTGGAATGGCATAGTCCATGGTGCCAGTGCTTGCAGTCTATACATATTGCTACTGGTTTTTTGCATCCAACAATGTCTATTTCCCATCTTCGCCCGACATGCTTGAAGCGCAAATTTTTCTCAACAATATAGTTGTTCTGTGTTAGGGAAATAGCAGCAATGTCTTCAAACTCTTGCCATCCAAGAAAACCGACTACGCGCTCAAGATCCGCGCTAAAGTTTATGGCTTTAACAGCCAGTTTGAGACGTTGCAGGCTATCCGCCTTAACCACACCTTTCTTGAGATAAATCAAGCCCTCATTTTGTAATTTTCCAATCAACTTTTCAGCAACTTTCGATGAAATCTTCGCATCTTTATTGAGTAGTTCATGTGAAACAGGTCCATCTTTAGTCAATTTGAGAATAGAAATAATCATTTCTCTCTCAATATTCATTTAAATATTCCCCAAATTATACGGAAAAGAATTAAAAAAAGATAAAGTTAAAGTAATATTTAAAAGCTTTTCCATGAAAGCAGTGCATGTTAAAACCAAGATTAATTGCTGAATAAGAGTAGTCTCTTTTTGTCTATTTCTCTTCGATTATGTATCTCATGATTGGGCGTGTTTCTGAACGGCGAAGTATCTCTATAAATCCAGCCTTGCGAAATGCGGAAGCCAACCCGGTATAGGCAAAGGCATCGGGAGTATAATCCTTCTTAGGGTCTACGGGGTACCCTTCTAGTATTTTGCCACCCCGCTTTCTTGCATACTCTGTTGCAGCTTTTAACAAAGCAACTGTTACTCCCTTGTGCCTAAACTGTTTAGCGACAAAAAAGCAGACAATAGACCAGACTAGTTTATCATCAACCCGTTTAAGCACTCGAGACCGTTCCAAAACCGGAAAGGACTCTCTTGGAGCGACGGAACACCAGCCAATCGGCTGACCGTTGGCGTAGGCTAGTATCCCTGGAACTTCGCCGGAATCCACTATTCCTTTCAAAGCTTTCCTATTTCCTTCACCCCTCTGCTTGAGGAACTCAGAACGTTTAAGCCTCCACCACATACACCAGCAACCGCCAGAAGCACCGTGCTTGCCAAACAACTTTTCAAGGTCACTCCATCGCTCAGGAGTTAGCGGATGAAAATCTAAATCTAACGACATTCTTTCATCTCCTTTCTAAAAAACTTAAATCGGGTGAGCTTTTAATATTTCCTAATCCTTTCATAGCAACACTAGCAAATCCTATGGTTACGGAGTGAGTTGCTTGGTAGAAATAAAGGCAGTTCTATTTGACTTGCATGGAACACTAGCTTACGTAGATAACCCAATAACTGACACGGAAATTTCAGACTTCCTCTTCAGCGAGGGCTACGAAATCTCACAATATATAAGGGCAGCATGGGCCTTCGTCTAAAATATGGCTACATTTTGATTTCATCATGGCAGGCTATGAAGCTGGATGCGATAAGGCAAAACCAAGAATGTACAGAAAAGTCCTAGAAATTTTGAAGGTTAAACCAGAAAAAGCTGTTTGGATTGGGGATTATGTGCAAATGATTTAAACCAAGCCATAGAAACCGTAATAAAACAATTAAGCAGAAGCTAAAAAATGTTTCAGAGGGTCTTACATTATGGAGAAATACATTTCTAAAACCGCTAAATCCAGAGCCTTATACGAACACGCCAGAAATTTTCTCCCAGCAGGAGTTTCCTACACAATCCGATATTTTGAACCATATCCTTTCTACACAGCTAAGGCAAAGGGAAGCAAACTCTACGATGTTGATGGAAATGAGTATGTTGACTTCTGGCTGGGACACACAGCACTCATACTCGGTCACAGCCCACCAAAGGTTATGGAAACAGTTAAGGAACAACTTGAAAATGGAACCATCTATGGAACATCCCATGAATTAGAGGTCAAGCTTGCTGAGCAAGTTGCAAAAATGGTTCCAAGTGCAGAAATGACGCGGTTCACAAATTCAGGTACAGAAGCAAGCATGTATGCCACACGCTTGGCACGAGCACATACTGGCAAACGCAAAATCGCCAAGTTTGAAGGCGGATGGCACGGAGGCTATGACGCGCTTCATGTAGGCGTTAAATACCCCTTCAATGTACCAGAGTCTGCTGGCTTGACAGAGGGAGTCCTACAAGACACAATTCTCTTACCTTTCAATGACCTCGAGGGAGTTAAAGAAAAACTGAAGAACGAAGAAGTAGCCTCCATAATAATTGAACCAGTTCTAGGCGCTGGCGGAGGAATCCCCGCAGAAAAAGAGTTCTTAAAAGGACTTAGAGAATTTTGTGACAAAAAGGAAATTCTGCTAATCTTTGATGAAGTAATCACTGGTTTCCGATTAGCTCCTGGAGGAGCCCAACAATATTACGGCGTAACATCAGACATTACTGTTTTTGGAAAAATTTTGGGAGGAGGCTTCCCTGTAGGTGCCTTTTGCGCACGCAGAAAAATTATGGAGAGGTTAGATACACATATTTATGAACGTCCGCATTGCTCTTTTCATGGCGGAACTTTCGCGGCAAATCCAATAACGATGATAGCTGGCTTGGCAACACTAAAAATCTTGGAAGATGGCAGGTTGATAAATGAACTCAACAAGCTTGGGGATAAAATAAGAGAGCAATTGAAAGAAATTTTTGAAGAAAATGGTGTGGATGTGCAGGTTACTGGAGCTGGTTCCCTCTTTAACGTTCATTTCACGAAAAAAGAGGTGAAAGATGCTAATGCTACCTTTAAAGCTGACAGAAACAAACTACTGGATTACCATTTAAGATTAATTGCAAACGGAGTCTTCTTCCTACCAACTCACAACGGAGCGCTAAGCACAGCTCACACTAAGGCGGACATAGAAAAATTACTTCTAGAAACCGAAAAATATGCCGAACAATGTAAAGCAACACAAAAATAAGCTTCACTTTTCCTTGCCCTTGAGTATAAGCTCAGCCTTTTTCAGGTCTAGAGGAGTGTTGATGTTAAAAAAAGTCTTAAGCTCTGGATCAAGCTGCTTTAAAACAAGCGTTGAGACATAGCGTACACCATGCAGCCTTTCAATCATGGAACGCATATCCAATCTTCCGTCCCTTAATGCATTCTTGGCAGTCTCCAATGCTGGTTTTGTAAGGTAAACTGCTTGTAAGGGCTCTATGTAACCACTTGGCCAGCGTGGAATAGTTGCGGCTTTATTTGCGCATAAATCAAGTAGGAGCAAAAGAACATCTCTAGAGAGCAGGGGGGTATCACATGGAAGGAGAAGTGCATATTCTCCACGTGCTTCCTTGAAGCCAGTTAATGCGCCTACAAGGGGGCTCTTCACATCATCTGCATCAATAACAACATTTACGTTCAGACCTACAACTTTGGCAAAATTTTCAGCTTGAGCCTTTGAACTAACCACAACTATCTTTTCGTCAACAATATCGTTGATTGCATCTAAAACATGTTTAATAAGAGGCTTATTCACCAATGCAATTAATCCCTTGTCTTCTCCAAACCTTCTGGAAAAGCCACCTGCAAGAATTATCGCTGACTTATCCAATTAATTAACTGTCCCCATATTTTAATGAAGTATCAGAATATTTTACTGTTCTATAAGTTTTGGTAATGTATGAAATAGTACGCAAACTCAAAAATTCGCTTATGTCAAGGTTTATCTATTTTATTTGCTATTTCGTCCAAAATTTTTGTGAAGAGATGCTCCGGTCTTTCTTGAACAAAAATTGTGTTTCCTTCCGCCTTTGAAACATCACAGAAGCAAGGTATTATTCCCAAAAGAGGAGCTTGGTATGTACCCTTTATCCTGGTCTGAACTTCATCTTTTCCAGATTTCGGAGAAATATCATATAGAGCTTTGTTCAAAACTATCTCGGTCTTCTTTTCAAATAAGTCGTAAAGTTCCCGCAACATACGCTTTGTTCCCTCAACATCCGATCTGTCAAAGGTTGTTACTACGATTACTAAATCAGCGCTCACTACAGCGTTTATAGACGAATACTGTAGTCCTGGACTTGTGTCGAAAATCAAAAAGTCAAAACTCTTATCATTTAAAAGCGAATTCCTAAGAGTCAAAAGCCTTCCTAAAGCCCGCATCTCCCATTTTCTGTCCTTTGCAGAGATATCTCTGATCGCTTCTGTTGCCGGGTTGGCTAGTCCGACAAATAGTTTGCCCTTATTTTGAATCCCGCTGTTTAAATCAATTAACACTTTATCGATTTCGCATGTACCGTTTAGATAGTCATTTAGCCAGGACTCTGCCTTTTCAATTTTGAGAATTGTGGAAAGGCTTGGAGCTCGAAAGTCAAGGTCCAACAAACAGACATTTTTGCCACGCTTAACAAGCGTTGCAGCTAAGTTTATTGAGAGGAGGGTTTTTCCTGTTCCACCCTTGTACGAGTGCAAAGCTATTATTTTGCCCAAGACCATCACTCTTGACTTTCCCTATCTACGTAGAAGTAGGCTTTCCTTCCCTTTCTCTCTTTTTTCAAATGTCCCATAATCATAAGCTGGTTCAAGTAGGCGCTTTCAACAGCCCTCGCTCTATGTGTTTGTTGGGCAATCTCGTCTGCTGTGGCACGGCCAAGCCTGCACACCGCCATGGCTGTTTTTCTAAGGTGGTCGGGCATAGAAAGTAACGTCATAACGTCAAGTGGGGCTTCTGGAAGTGGTTGAACATCTTTCCTACCATGTTTCTGCAACTCAATCATGACCTCCATTTTTTCATTTAGCCGCTCAAGGTTTTCTCTGATCCTCTCCAATACTTGTAAAGGTTTTTTTCCAAGAACTTCTCGGTGGGCCACTTTGTTTCCCCATATTGTTTTACATGTATACAGTAGTGTAAAGAAAAAGCATTTATTAAGTCTTACGAAACAGACGTAATTATTCATAAAACAAATGCTAACTACTTACGCTGCAGTACATTATGTGACAAATGCGGCGTCTGCTCAGATTTCAATTATTAAATTTGAAGGATTTTTAAAATAAAAAGTGTTTCGATCTAAAATATTACATGCTACGAAAGGTTAGTTTTGTCCAAAAGTGGAGGGGATTAGTATGGTACTGGTATTCTGTTTCTCGCTTCTTCCACTAGTGGTAAAACCTGTTTCAGTTCTCTGAAGTATTTGAGTACTGTTATGCCTCTTTGGGTTATTGCGTAAACAACCCTTCGCTTCCCAACAGTTCTTTCTTCTACCAAGTTCTGTTTTATTAGAAAATCTAGGTACTCCTTTAGCACACTGCAGTTAACATTAGCCTTATACATGATGTGAGTTAGCTTCAATGGGCCCCGGTGGGCTAGCACTTTAAGGATGTCAATATACATTTCAAGTTTGGAACGTCTCATCATCCAAACCTCTTTTTGCCATATTTTAAACCTTTTTATATAAAGCTTTTATGGATTCAAACTACGTCTTTTTCCTATTTAGTCTATATTAGTAGCTCCTTTTCGCTTGCGCTCTGATTAACACGTTTATTCTATTTTGGAAAGCAGTGACCAAGTCATCTACCAATATTTTTTGCAACTCTGCCGAAATTCCTTTAATGTTCTCCTTGAAAACCTTGGCCATTTTAACTTCCAACTCTTTTCTTTGCTTAAGTGTCATGTTTTGTTTCAAGGATTTTCCCCCAATTTTGATGCACAAAAATAGGCTGTAGGTATTTAACTATCTTATGAATCCAAAATATGAATCACAAATACACATTCGGTTGGAAAGTAAAAAATATAGAACCAAACGTAAGTTTTAATTTTCAATGTATGAACCATTAGAAAACATCAGTAAAGCATTTCGTGTGTAGAGATAACGAAATTGTTCTTGAATTCCTAAGAAAGCTAAAAGGTCAAAATACATAAATGTGCCCTTCTATCTTCTTTTTTCTTATTCTGTGAATATGTTATCTACAACTTTAATCCATTTGATAGCTAAGATCTGGTCGAAATCTTCGCTTTTAGGGTCAAGGTCTGTAACAACCAAATGCCAGTGATCATTTATAGTGGCAAAGGTCGTGTCCATAATCACAAATTTAGGAGTATATCTGAAAACTTTTCTACCTATTTTAGATAGTATATTCAAAGCACACTCATAGGCTTTGTATGTTATTGTATGTTCATGTCGTTTACAGATTATCATGATTCGTTCTCTATGCCCTTTTAGATTTTTAGTTCTTAAAACAATGAAGGATTCGTCTTCATAGTATATTTTCTCTTTTTTCAAATCCAGTACACATAAAGGACAATTCGAGCCTTTCAACTTAACCTGACTCAGTGCGTTCTTTTATTGTCACCTTATTTATCTACAGTTCGCATGATATAAAGAAAACTCCAATACATTATTTCTTCACTTTTCTCTTTGTGAATCTTTCAAGCAAATATTTGTCATGGTATTGGTGTGTGGATATCTTTTAATATTCTTGGAATCAAAATAGTAGTGATGAATTATGTTTGAGGGTGAAAAGACTTACGTATTTTGGATTGGTCTAATAGTTCTAGGCCTGTCTTCTGTTGTTCTATTCAGCATCGTTTGGTTTAATGTTATCTTAGCTATGAAAACTTACCCCTATGCTGTTGGGCCTTCTATCGATTTCCAAGTCCCGTTTATTGTAGCTGCCATAGTCTTCATCCTGATAGGACTGTATATGATGAAGTCTGGTGTAAGAAAGTGAAATCAAGGTTAGCCCTCCACAGTAGTGAATCTTTCTTTTTATGAACTTAAAAGAAAAGCATCGAAATGCATGGATCAGTAAAAATCACTTTTTCTGCGGGTTTTCTTTAATTCAGCCAATTTCACGCCTCTGATCACATCAACTTCTTAATTAAAAACATCTTCGAAGGTTAGCATACGTTATGGAGGGAACATTTTTATTTTCGATTTTATTATTGATTTTTCGCCGGATGATGAGAAGGCATTAGCTTGACATTTGGATGAAATCTCAGAGTTACTCGGACGGCACTGAATTTTAATTGCAATTATAATTTTGGAAGATTGATTGTATCCTCTAGAGAACTTTCAAGCGTGCATTTAGTTCAGAGAAAAATAAAAGAATGGTAAGATAGGCAGATTCGATTAGGCTTTTAAACACAAGCTTCATAGAGATGTCTGGCGATGACCCATGTCAAAAACTCCCCATGAATTTGATTCAGCCTTTTTGGAATCAGTGCTAAAAGGAAAAACACTCATCGTATACTGGTACCTCTTGCAGCAACCCACGCACACCGTGGGCGTTCGCGAAGTTCAGCGTGCTCTGGGCTTTTCCAGTCCAAGCATTGCGGTGCATCACCTTGAAAAGTTGCAGGATTTAGGGCTTATTCGGAAAAAGGGGACAGGAGAATATGTACTTGAAGAAGAAGTCAGAGTGGGGATTTTGCGGTTTTTCACTCGCATGGGCCGTTTCCTTGTGCCTCGGTATTTATTCTATTCAGTTTTGTTTTCCACAATGCTAACAGCTTACTTGATATTATGCACCCTAAGCCAGATAGCTCCTAGCTTTTATGCTGTAATGTTTGGATTGATTGCGTTGTTTATTTTTTGGCTCGAAACAATTAGACTGTGGAGGGCGAAACCGTTTTGAAACTTCAACATAGTGTTCTAAAATGTAGACTTAAAAGACACGAATAACCTTTACACTTCACGGAGACATAAGCTTTGAAGAAAGTTCCAATTTACTTCGCAGTCGCTGTGTTTCTTGGGCTATTACTAACGCTGGTTCCCTTGGCTTTGATTAGAACTGAAAAACCCAATGTAATAGCGCGGTTTTCGGGGTTAGAAGAATCTAAGGAAGCCTATGGTTTAGATGCCCCAAAATATTCCGTGGCAGGTCTCGAGATTTTTGCCATCAGCTTTATAATCGCATCCGTCGCATATGTGTTTTTTAAGTTTAGAATGTCACATTAAATTGCTCTGTACTAATTTTGGTACAATGATGTTCTAAAGCGTAGCATTATAGAAATCAATTATTAAATATTTTTTCAGGTGAAAACATGTGGATAAAAGGAAAGGAAATATTTTTGGCAATTATACTTAGCACTCTTGTCGCTCTTCTAGTTGTCTATTCCAATGTAGGAAGCGAAAAAAACAACTTAGGACGTTTCTTGTTGTCGGAATCGAGTAAGAAGACCTATTTCGACCAAGTTTCGCAGCAGAACTACCAGCTAATAACAGAGACAATTGAAGGCGAACTAAATAAGGGGACATTTGAAGATACAATTAATAAACTTGAGATTTTGACAGAAGCAAAGGAAGGCTATGTTAAATCACTGCGTATGATATACACAGAGGGAGCTTGGACCGGTCAAATGATCTGCAAAGTGCCGCCAACGAATGTAACATCCTTTACATTTAATGCGAGGGCAATAATTGATGCTAATGGAACAGTTACCTACATAAGCATCAGCATAGAAGATGTAAATGCATCGCAACAAACCCAAGAAAATGTATTCTCAACAATTAACCTGAACTTAAAGGAAAGTAAACCAGAAAACGGAGCAGGGATCGGAGTCTCCTTAGGGCCAGTTTTGGGGATTCTCTCAACAAGCTTACTATGGATCGCTCAAGGCTTAATCGTAGGCATACCATTATGCTTCGCATCCCTTGGCATAGTCTTACTCGTTAACAGAGGACTTATTCCATTATGGAAAAATCTGCTAAAAAGATCAAGATAGCCCTGCCAAAAACAGGCATTTGAAGACCTCGGCAACTACAATTAAATTGTTAATGCATCTAAGCCTCTTGGATAATAAGTGACTAATTCCGCACCATCTTCGGTTATCAGTATGGTGTCTGAGTGCCGAAATTCTGCGAATCCTGCTTCGTAGATCCCTGGCTCACAGCTTACAACCATTCCAGCACGTAAAGCCTCATTATTGCCTATATCTAGCCATGGAGGTTCATGCTCTTCCAATCCTAGGCCGTGTCCCGTATGATGCTTCACCAAATGCATCAGGCCAGCTTTCTGAAACACATTGATCGTTGCTTTGTCAATGTCGCTGCATTTAACTTTTGGTTTAAACATTTCAAAGGCGGCTACTTGAGCTTTAATCATAGTATTGAAATAGCGTTTCTGTTTGGGCGTTGGCTTTCCAACAATCATTGTTCGTTCTAGTTCACAACTATAGCCACCTATGTCCGCGCCAGCACCTGTAATGATAACATCGCCTTTCCTAATCACACGTTTTGTTGCGATAGAATGAGGTATAGCGCTCATTTCACCTATCTGCCCTCTGAAGCCTACACCCACGGGAGAACTTCCACGCATGGGTTCATAATCGGGTCCGAGAGCTTTTTTCATGATTATGGATGCTTCATGTGAAGCTGCTAACGCAACTTCAACATCCCATAAGCCTTCAGCCGTATACTCTTGCAGTAAGTTATGCGCTAGATTCGCCCATTTGGCGCTCTCTCTTATAAGCGCTATTTCCTCTTCTGATTTTATAAGGCGCATAGAAGGCACTATGTCCTTCATGTCAACAAACTTTGCTTCATGTAGTTTCTTTGTGATTGGTGGACCTTTGTAGCCCCAGATTCCAGCGGCTCCGGCTTTGTTGTCTATGCCAATGCGTTTTTTGGCCAAACCCATGTCCTTTAAAAATTCAGCAAAATGTTCAACTGGATGCTTCTTTCCGGGGTAGTCTACATAGGTCTTGACATCTTCGATAATTCTTGTTTTCAATGGGACATGGTCCTTTTCTAAAAGGGGGCCCATGAAGGCAATTTTTCCATCAACAGGTATGATTAACGCTGCTGGCCTTTCAGTAGCAATGAACGAGTAACCTGTCAGGTAGAAAATGCTTGTAGTGTTTGTTAAATATAATGCGTCAAGCTTCCGCTTTGCTAAAGATTTTCTAATCCGTTCTACGCGACATTTGTATTCAGTTTCGCTTAGCGAGAATTTTACCATTACAACTCCCCACCAAGTTTAGTCAAATATTATCACCGAAAACACATAAATGCTTTCCAATTAGCAATATTTAAGGAATATTCGTATGCGTTTTGGAAAGAAGCTCAAGGATGAGCATACAGATGGTATATTCGGTATTGGCGGTCTGAGAAGAGTTAAGCTTCAGTTTTTATTACCTTGCGGGCGAATGTTATGTAGCCTGTATGCCCCGTCATTAAGGTTTGGGGTCTAGTTTTCCCTCTTTCAATTTGCATCCCACGCATCAGGCATTCAACTGTCTCTACGTCTACAAAGCTATTCTCTTTCAGGGCTTCAGCAGTTCTGACAACTTGGTCTATTGTTGGGCTGAAGGAGACTATAGTTCCACAAGGCTTTAAGGCGTTGTAGGCGTGGGGGATAACAAGCCATGGAGTCGCCAAATCCAATATCACAGCATCAACATTTTTCTCATCTATCCCAGCAGTGACATCCTTATTCTTCAACTCTACAAATTCCATCAAGCCTGCCCGTTTCAGGTTTTTCTCCGCCGTTTTCTGAAATTCTTCTCTGTTTTCATAACTATAGACTTTACCGTCTGGCTTGACAAAATGGGCAAGGGCTGTGGTTAATGCGCCAGTTCCTGTTCCAGCTTCTACGACATGGCTTCCGGGTCCTATTCCGCTGAACATTACCATGAGGGCTGTGTCCTTTGGATAGGTTATCTGGGTTTTCCTAGCAGACTTCATAATATAATCGCGTAACAAAGGTTTCAATAGTGTAAATTCAATGCCTAGGCTGCTTGGAACTGTTGAACCGTATTCTTTGCCAATTAAATCATCAAATTTTATGAAGCCCTTGTGCGTGTGGAAGGTTTTGCCAGCTTCAACTTTAACCATGTAGGTTTTCCGCTGGCTTAAGTAGAGAAGTACGTAGTCGCCTTCGCTTATTTTTCGGTTTGTCAAAGGCTTTCACTATGGTGTGTATTTGAAGGGGTGCTTCGAACGGTCTTTATTTTCTATAAGCTCATCTATGGTTGGTCTTCCTTCGAGTGCTTTGCGAATGGCGTGGCGCATAGCCTTATAGTTGTTTATGTAGACGCGTTGCCTGTCGACAGCCGTTGGATGGACAAATACATTGGCGATGATAATCAAATCTTCAGTAGCCTCTTTTGAAATTGTTCCATCCGCAACACTGTCAATTACTGCCTTTGCAACTGCCGTTTGAGCAGGCCCATAAACCATGCTTGCTTGGCGCATACTCGTTATAGTAACTGTTGGAACAATTAAGGTTACAGGCTTAACTGCCAAGTTCGGCTCCAAAATAGCCAATAACGGTTCGTGTCCAGGTGTGGGAGTTGCTTTAGCCTTTGCAAAAGCCTCTCCTACAGGTCCATCTCTATTTCCAAGGACGAGGTCTATATGGGCTACCTCTGCTCCTTGTCCGACTAAGGCCTCTCCCACTTTCAGTTTAAAGTCTCTTATTGTTTGGGATGTTAATTCTACTGCTGTGAAACGTTCTTCCAAGGGCTTTTCGGCGATTTCAACCATCACTTCCTTGGGCTTTATTTTTCCTATCTTTTCCAAGTCGAGGCGGAGTTCCTCTTTGGCTTCGTAGGTTAGTTCTCCGCCTAAACTTAGCGGCTTTCGAACAGGGCCAACTTTGATTTTCATCATGTTTAATGCTTCTTTTGTGCCTACGGCTCCGCTTCCTGCAATTATTCTGGCGATTTTCTGCACTTTGTATTGTAGTTCTCGGGCGTTTTGTAGTTCACCTTTCTTCACGTGTTTGTAGATTTGAACCCAAATGTCTGGTATTATATTGGCGCTTGCGAGTATGGCGCCTGAGCATCCAGCGGCTAATGCTGCAACAACCACTTCGTCGTGTCCGCATAGAACGTTGATTTTGTCTCTGACTTTTTCCAGCACAGCCAAGATATATTTTAGTTGTCCGCTGCTGTCTTTTACGCCGACTATGTTTGGGATTTGTGCTAAATCTTCAACCATCTGCCATGTAAGTTCCACGCCTGTGCATTGTGGAATGTTGTAGAGGATTATTGGCAAGTCAACTTCGCTTGCAATTGTGTAAAAGTGTTCGTAAATTCCGCGGTCTGTGGGTTTCAAATAGAACGGCGTAACGATTAGGGCTGCCTCAGCGCCAACATCCTTCGCGTATCTTGTCATTTCTAAGGCCTGGTTTGTTCCGCTTGCGCCTGTTCCAGCAACTACGGGAACTCGCCCGTTAACTTCGTCAACCACGATTTTTATGACGCGCTTTTCTTCTTCTGTTGTCAAGTTTACAAACTCGCCCGTTGTACCACACGGAACAACTCCGTGAACGCCTAACTCGATGCAACGATTAACCAAAAATCGTAGTCTTTCTTCGTCAACGGCTTTTCCATCATCTGTGAAAGGTGTAACCAGAGCAGGCAAAATTCCTTCGGGCCTAAACATAGCGCATCTTCACCTTGTCATTTTAACCAAAGCTCTTATATCATTTAAGCTTTGAATGGAGAATAAAACATGCTACTACATTTGGAGGGGGTTCTTTTGGATGACCTTAGAAAAAGATTGAGAGTTAAGGAAGAAAACTTGAAGGAAATTAATGATTTTCTTTTGATAAAAGACAACCCGCTCATAAATGGCTTGCTCAAAATTGTTGAAAAGTACGGTGGCGTTGAAGAGATTAATCGTAAGGCTAAGGAAGCGCGCAAACTCGAAAACCTTATGAAGCGCCTTGAAAAGAGGAAGTCATCTTTTATAAAGGACCTTAAGTGGCTTATTAAACAACGCGAAAAAAGTTCCTTTATCAGCATACCAGACTATCGCAGAAAGATTTTGGGAGAAAAGGCGGATTCCATGAAGTTTAATGAGTCTTTTGCGGTTACGCTGGAAATTAGTGCTTTTAACTTTTTTCCGTGGCTCATAGAAGAGGCAAAACGGGCAATCACAAAGGGAGACCTCATGCCAAGCCGCTATATTCGTGTTCGCTCTATGAAGGAGCAGGTTGAGGATAATGACACTCTCGCCTTTGCGGCTGCAATGCAGATTATAGGGGCTTCTTACGTGCAGACACTCGATACGAAAGGAACAATGCTTGGACCAGACGGCAAACCTATCAATGTTCATTTGGGTGGTCCGGAAACCATTACGGGCTATTTCGGTGGAGTAGGTGCACCAAATGAATATGCACTAAAGTGGGTGGATGAGTTTCTGCATTATTACACTGAGTATGGTTTGCAGCAAGTTTTGAACACGAATCCAGGAACGGTTTTGCTGGGATACTTGCTACACAAACTTGGAATCGACATTGAATTCAAGATTTCGGTGTTTTTGGGCAGCGATAATCCCTATTCAATCTTATGGACTCTTATGACCGCAAAGCTTCTAAGCCGAGACAACGGTTCAACTCCGCTTATTGGCTTTAACTTCTCAAACTCTGTGAACAACGAGACAATCGAATTGTCAGCCTACATAAGAAAAGCCTTTGACTTTGAAGACATTGTCCGCATCGAACACCATATCACAGAAGCCTACAAGAGCATTGTCAGACAACCCTACGACCGATTGAACGAACTAATAGAAATCGCAGGCAGCGTCAAAAACATAAGCGCTAAACATGAAGGCGGAATCCCAGAGATTGAGAAGACGCGTGAGCATCCGTCTGATATCCTAGACTACTTTATTCCCAAAAAAGATATAATCAAGAAGGAATTGATGCCAAAACTTCTAATCAACTATCTCGACAAACATGACGCCTTAAACAGAACAGCCAAAGCCCTAACCGAGCGAGGCTTAACGTTTATTGCAGCCCAGAATTTACATAAAAAATAATTTGCCTCTATGTTTCATGCATTATAAATTCCTAAAATGTCTCTTCAGCACAGAACCATACAAAACTTTAAAATCAAGTAACGAACATCATATTTAATGGTGGTTCAAATGGTGGAGGCTTTCCTTCTTATCCGTGTAGGTTCAAGTGAAGCTTTGAATTTCATGAGGACAGTTAGAGAGGAGATCAGTAGGATTAAAGGCGTCAAAGACATTCATGGCGTCTTCGGCCGCTATGACTTCGTTGTTAGAGTCGAGACAAGGACTCTTGAAGACTTAAGTAATCTCGTTACGGACAAAATAAGGGGCATCAATGGAGTACAGACCACAGAGACGCTGGTAATAGGCTTTTAAAATAAGCGACGAAAAAACAAGATAACTAAACTCAAAGCCAATTATTAATTATATTTTTACTTAATGTTGTTATAATAAGAAAGAAGAAATACCCAATGCAGAAAAAAGGGAAAAAAGTGTTACCAGTACTGCTTAGGTTTCCGTAGGAACAAGAATGCAGTTGAGGCTAGAAACGATATTGTTGTTATGGCTAGGACTGTTATCGCGCTTCTTGTGCCGCTTAATTCTCCTTCATAGCGATTTTTAACGTCTGTTAAATTGTTAAGAAGCTCTGTTAAACTATTATTAAGACTTGTAATGTTTTCCTGCAATTCAATGTTTTCTCTCTCTAATTCTGGAACTCGGCTCCTAAGCCCCTCAAGCTCTGGATTTCTTAAATATGCCATGATAAAAGTTGATTCTCTTCTATAGGTTGTAGATTCTTCTGTTCCTTTTTCCATCCACAACAAAACTAGTTTACCGTATACAACGTTGGAAGCATAATCAGGAATCGTAACATTATAGCAAGTTTCGTTCAATGACTTGCCACCAAAGATGAGGACCGGCGCTTCTTCATCAACATAAATGATGGAGTCGAATTTTTCGTCTTTTAATGTTGAGTTATTGAAGGTATACAGCTCAATTGCCGTGTAGTTAATTATCAACGTAGCGGAAGCTTCAGCGGTAATGTTCATGCTAATTGTTTGATTGGGATAAGCCTCCAAAGGATTTTTAACATGTACTGTGAGAGCACCGAAAGTATATTCATAGACATGGATTTGATTTGACGAATTTGCGTTTGCAGCATATATCTTTGCTGTTGCGAGAAACATAAGTATGGTTAATAATAGGGTTTTTAACATTCTCAATGTTTTCACCATTCAATTTAGAATTATTAGTTGAGTCTGTGGAGGTTATTTAAAACGATTTTTTATTCTTCTTTTACTATTTAGCAACTTTTTAGAAGAGGTTTTTAAATTTTGATGCTTAAGAACGGCTATTTTATTGAGCGAATGAAACGTTGATATATGTATACAAAGTAAATAAGGGCGAAAGCCGTTAGAACTATTTCGAATATTAGGATTGTTGGGTTGCTTTCCACCGCTATGAAGTATCCGTGCTGGAGTATGTCCGTGAACACTAGAATCTGGAGGAATATGGCGCCGCCTAGGCAGCTTAAGCCTAAGCTGTGGAAGAGCACTTGGATTCGGCGGTTAGGCGTTGTTTTGGTGTTCATCCTTTATCGTGAATATCAAGAGTCGCTGCTTTAACTTATAGGTTATGAATCCTCGCATACGACAAAACCTAATAATTCACCCTAAATATCAACCATTAATACCTATCCTTTATTGACTGATGATATAGCATTTCTAAATAGCGTATTCCTTACCTTTCCCTGTTAGCACCGTTTGGCTTCTTAGGTCACGCATGAACTTAGCGAACAATTCTGCATTTTCAGTGTGTATAGGGAAAATTTTTGTAGCATTAATTTCTTTGAGTATAGTTTTCAGTTGCAAAGGCATTATGTGCCCAGAAACATGCACATGATACTGTGGCAAGCCATAATGCTTAAGCCAATTGATAAGTCTCTCAAAGTCTATTTCCATCTCCTCGTTGAAGGGTTCAGAAGCGGACAAAATGTAACAGCTACCTGCCTCTGGCTGTATTTCAACAAGTTCCTCCAAATCATAGAGGGACACGGCTAAAACCGCTTTGCACTGTTGCTTCGAAACTTCGAATACGTCAACAATTTTCTCTTGGTATTGTTTCAAGATTTGTTCCTCCCATTTGTCATATCTTTTCTTCGACTTTCGAAAAATCAATATGCTTTCATCGCTTAAGGATGGAAGTCTTAAGCCCCTATCTATACGCAGTGCTTCCATCAGGTAGGCTTGCTTAAGTGAAACAGCCAAACATCGCCCATTCTCCTTAGTTATTCGAAAGAAAGAATTCAATCGGTCAACATCTGTGTAAGCAAAATCAGCAAGCACTATGCCGCTTGCCTGCCCAACAATCTGATTTAACTTATTTTCAACTTCCACTTCGGAAGAAACAGATGCGCCCGTCATGTTTGTGGCTTCTGTAACAACAACCACGGGTTTAGCCTCTTTGGCTTTCTCAACAAAATCCTTTGTCATTTCAGGCTTGGCTCCGTGAACCCTAAAATCTCCAGTGTAAACAATAGCCCCATTAGAAGTATGAATGACAAAACCATAAGCACCAGGAACAGAATGATCAACATGCATAGGCTCAATCACTAAGCCGTCTACGTCTTTTTTCTCTCCAGTTCTGAAAGTGTTAAAAGTGATGCCTTCAATGTCAAACTCTAAATCTGCTCTGCGCATCTCACTCAGCGCTTGCAAAATTATCTTTGTTGTTTCCCCGCAATAAACTGGAATTTCACGGTTTATGAAGGATATGTAGGCTGAGTGATCCATGTGTGCGTGGGAAAGAAAAACCGCATCAATTTCCGGAGATTTCTCATCAATGTAGATGCCTTCAAGTTTTGGCAGGATCCCAAGCTCTTTTAGACTTTCTTTACTCTTTGGCGAAAGAAAAGGCGGAGAATAAAACTGCTTCTTCATGGCGAAGGACATGCCAAAATCAAAGAAAACTTTGGTATCTCTGTCCTGCAGTAAGATTTTGTTTCCGCCTATTTCGTTTACTCCACCATAAAAGGTTACAGTTGTTTCATGCTTAACCATGCCAGATCACTTCAGCTTATCAGCTTTTCTGCAAACGTTTGAAATAACAAACATTATGAGCGGAGAGGTGAAAACGCTAAAAACTCTTGTATACTTTGGATTTCCAGCCTTCTTAACAACGTCGGCATTTCCTCCAGCCTTTAAATATCCATTAATGAATGCCTTAGCAATAAGCTCCGCAGTGAGGTTTCCAAAAAATGGTGAAATATAGTGCCCAGCATAATACAAAAATTCCGCAACATCCCAAACTTTGTCACCGTTTCTTGAGGCTTGCTCAAAATCCAACAAGTAAATTTCACCGTTTTTCCCAATCATAATATTTTCTGGTTTTGTATCGCCTAAAGAAATGTCGAGCGCATGCACTTTAGCGAAGATTTCGCCAACCTTCATCATGAATTTCAAGTCTTTCTCAGCTTCACCAGCAGTCTTCGAATTAGCAATTTTTTTAACCACTCTGTCGAGGCTCTCGCCTTCTAAATGCTCCATGAAAATTAAACGTTCATTATGGTTTACATACAGAATTTTCGGGACAGAAAACCCTTTTGAGAGCAAAAGTTCGTTTATGGCGCATTCCCTCTCAAGTCTCGAACGCCCCAAAACAGCAAAGGTTCGGGTTCCAACGGTCCACAATGTAAGCGGAAACCATTTGAAACTCGACCAGTCTCTAAACTGTTTAACCACAGCCTTGTTTTCCACACCATCTGAAATAGCCTTAATCAAATACACATCGTTCAAAACACCGCCAATTCCCTCGACTTCAACCCTTGCAGCTTTATTAGCAGAAAGCACATCCCTCGCAAAAACTTCAATATCTACTCTGTCCGCTAACGAGACAAGACCGCGAGCAGTGGGAACATACAAATATTTTTGAGGATCTACAAAGTGGCGAACAGCTTCTGAGCTTTCTTCGTCAGCAACCTTCTGTATCTTAAAAAAGATTTCTACATTCTGCGAAAAGATGTTCAAAATTTGAGGAAAAATTCCAAGCAGAGAAGCGAACAAGGCTCTGGGTGCGGTTTTTGAGAGGTTTATGAAGCGAACTTTTCGGCTTCGGGCATTATCAACAAATTTCTTAGATATTCTCATGTAACCGTTTGAAAAACTAATTACATTATCCATTTCCAACTGCTTCAAAGCCTCTGAATACCCGTCAAGAACAGATTTAACTCTTTCCTTTCGGCCAATTTCACGCACAAAATTCAGCAAACTGTGAATCATTGGTGGAAAAAGCCGAGCCCTGCTCAGCATAGCCTCATACATGAAGTACTCAGGTTTAATGTGAATATTATAGGAAAGCTCTGGAAAATCTAAAACAAGGTTTTCCAAAAGTTCGAGGATTAGGCGCTTTTTCAATTTAAGCTCTTGAAGGTGTAGGTAATCTTCATTTATTAGGGTGGTGTATGGAAAAATTAATCCTTCAGCCAGGGCTTCGCCCAAAAGTCCTCTGTCAACATCTCTTTCAAAGACCCATTCGTCAACTGCAAAAACAATTATGTTTCTTTCGCCAAAAACCTTCACGTAATTCATCAGTCTGGGCGGAAAATCATGAATTACAAGCAAAACCTCACCAACCGTTTTGGGATCAGTTAATCCTAAGGCATAGTCACCAAAAATGAATGCAGCCGTAATTTTGCAAGAGCCAGCAACATGCCTACAAAAGCGAAGAATCTGCTCGTTTAACTTTTCGTTTAAGTATTTTGGACGCTGAACCAACGTTTCACCTTAAGGAAATGAGGGACAACTACAAAATAGAATCTACACCTCTGCAAAATATAGTTAATGCTTTTCGGAAATCATGCCATAAATTCTCAAAATTTTCAGGGCTTTTACTGCTTTTTCCGGCAAATTGTATACGGGAATGTTTGAATCGCCCAACACTTTATACACAAGTTCAAAATCTTCTCCGCCAGCAGGCACATCCACAACTGGCTTTTCAGGATATTTTGCCACTATTTTTGGAAATGCTTTAGCGTCTTTTGGCTCGAAGAAACAAGACTTAAGCATGCTTATTACCAAGACACCGTCAACATAATTGTCTGCAAGCACCAATTCCAACACCTTCCGGTATCTTTCAGCCCGGGCATCAGCTATAATATCTATGGGATTAGTTGCATCTACACCCGGATACAAATTTTCAATCTTCTTTTTCGTCTTCTCTGAAAGCTTAGCCAATTTCAAATTGTTCTTTTCAACAGCATCGCCAGCCAATATTGCTGGTCCTCCTACATTGCTTATGATAGCCACATTGTCTCCGCGCATGGGCGGCTGTTTTGAAAGGGCTATTGCCGCATTCATCATCTCTTCTATGTTTTCAACCCTTATTATTCCAGCCTTTTTGAAGGCGGCACCAAAAATTTCGTCTGTTCCTGCCATCGAAGCTGTGTGTGATTTGGCACGGTGCACTGATTCCTGTGTTGTCCCACCTTTCAAAACTAGGACTGGCTTTTCATTTACAATTCTTTTAGCTTCTTCTATGAATCTTCTTCCGTTTTTTATCCCTTCCATGTATAGGCATATAACCTTCGTTTCCTTGTCCTCGCTAAAATATCGCAGCAAGTCAACATCGTCTACGTCTATCTTGTCTCCCACGAAAGCAAATTTGCTTATGCCAACACCATAAAAGCACGCCCAATCAAGTAAGCATGCACCGACTCCACCGCTCTGGGATACAACTGCAATGTTTCCCTTCTTTGGCATAGTATTCCTTTCAAAGGTTGTGTTTAACCCATTAGCTGTGTTTATCACGCCCATAACCGTGTTAGGTCCCAGAATGCGAACGCCATACTCTTCTTTAAGTTTGAGCAGTTGTTGACGCTGCCGGTTTTTGTATCCGCCAGTAAGAATGACGAAGGGTTTGATACCTATTTTAGCGCATTTTTCCCCTTGAACGATTGACTGCCTTGGCGGAAGCATTATAACTGCAAGCTCAGGAAGTTCTGGTAGTTTATTTAAATCGTTATAGCCCCCTTTCCCATTCACATCTAATGCATAGGTTTTCCCACGGAAAAATTTCTTCATGTTGTAGACGACGCTTTTAAAAAGTTGCGGAGAAGCCATGCCTATTTTCTCTCGAATCCTACTTGAGCCTATTAGAACAACCTTTTGCGGCTCAAAGATAGTCTTCACTTCATCCATTGAATTAACCAAACCTGTTAAGGTGGAAGGAAGAAAGATAAGCTGTTCACATTCATAAATTTAACCTCGAAAAGGTTGGAGAAACCTACTCTTGGATAATTTTGATATAGGCAACGGCAGCGCTAAGTGTGAAAATTGTCGAGAAAACTAGGACATTGAGAATCATGTTTAAGGAAAAAGGGGGGTTACCAAGCAGAAAAGAGCGAATAAGGTCTGCCCCGCTGCTCAACGGGTTAACCTCGGCCAAAGTCACTAATACCATTGGAAATCTGCCCTCTTGCCCCAGCTCTTGAATCAAAGAAAGCGGATAGAAGACGCTGCTGCAGAAGAATAATGTGTAGTAAACTAAGCCTCTTGCAGTGATGAATTTTTCAAGGCTTGCTGTGGATACTGCGATGGCGATGCTCAAACCAGAAATGCCTATGGCTAAGAAAAACAGAATGACCAAGATTAACAAAAACTGCCATAGATTTGGGGGACCTAGGAATGCGAAACACGTCAGCAAGAGAGGCGACATGTAAACCATGCCGCGTAGTCCGCCTGAAAGCACACGTCCAATCGCTAACTCCATTCTAGTCATAGGCAAACTCAACATGTATTGATGCACTTCCCTTCGACGCTCCATGTTTACCTCGCGACCAATCATGAAGGCTGAGGCAAACAAGCCCGTAACTGCAAGTCCAGGTGCAAAAAAATCGAAGTAGCTTTTAATCTGCTCAATCACTTCACTGCTTAACATGCGATTGTAAACAATAGCCATTATAAACAGGTCAGCCAAGTTCATGCTGATTAACCCTACAAGCCACCACTTGTATCTGAAGAAATTTCTAAAGTCATGTTCCAAAATGTGCAGAACTGCCTTCATTACTGCCAGCCTCCGCCTTCAATACGTCTATCATAGATTATAACGCCTACAAAAGTGAAGAATGCGAAGAACGCTATTATGCCAAGTAATGGCATTAACGGATTGTCTAAAGTTATTATCGCTTCTATGCCTGTGCCCCAACGGAACAAATCAGCAGCGTAAGTGACTGGATTGAAGCTTGCAACTCCGCCGTAGAGTGGATTGGTCGTTTGCACGACTGCCAAGGGATACATGGCTGTGCTTAAACGCACGATTAAGGCGTCTAAGACACCCATTAAAATGTCGAAGCGGTCGCTGGATTTTATCATCACGGCTATGGTGATGCTCATTCCTGAGACGCCAAATGAGAATAGAAATAGTGCAAATAGCGAGACCAAGAAGCTAAGCGGGTTGACGGAACCGATAACGTATAGTGATACGCCTATTAAAGGTCCAACGTATATGAAGGATCTCAGTCCACCACCGATGGACCGACCCAACACCAGCTGCCTTCTCGAGACTGGTAGGCTGAGCAGATACTCAAACACGCCATGTTCTGCTTCCTCGTAAATGTCAAACCCGATGAATATGGCAGCAGAGTAAAGTGTCATTACAGAAAGCCCAGCCACATAATAGCGGAAGTAGTCGTGAACAGCTTCGGTACTAATCATGCGTGAGGCAATAAGCCCGAACAAGACTATCTGCGAAACAAACCAGATAGCCCGTATAATAATCAAAAACTTGTACTGAAAGAACAGGCGTATGTCTCTTTCAACCACCAAAAGAAGCTTGTTCGTTTACGGTTCACTCCTCATCTTTCTGTGCTTCCTCAATGGTTAAACCTGTGTAGTGAGCAAATACGTCGTCAAGGCTAGGTTCACTCATGCGTATGGAAGTTATCGGGACATCTTCTTTCATGAACAAATTCATTATTCGCGGAACAACCTCTTCAACTTGGTTTAGGTAGAGCCGAAGGCTGGACGGTTTAACTTGCATAACATCCACGACTTCTTTGAAGCCTTTAAGCTCTTTAACAAGTTTTGCTGGAGCGTTTTTTTCAAGTTGGATGTCAACGATGTCGCCGCCCAGAATACTGTCTTTTAGTTTCTTAGGTGTATCGCACACAAGCATTTTGCCCTTATGCATTATTCCAACACGGTCTGAGAGAATATCCGCCTCATAAAGTTCGTTTGTTGCAAGAATAATGGTGCTTCCTTCCTCTCGAAGTTCACGAAGCATGTTCCATATTTTATGTTTGCCTACCACGTCAATTTGAGCGGTAGGTTCGTCAATAATGGCAATCCTTGGCCTTTGAATCAAAACTTTAGCTATTTCAACTCGCTTGCGCATGCCACCAGAAAGGGCGTGAACATTCTTGCGGCGGTATTCCCACATGTCTAGTGCTTCCATCACCTCTCTAACTCTTCGCTTTCGTTCATCTGTTGATAATCCGCAAACTTTGGCGTGCCAGTTCACTATGTCCCAAGGAGTGCTAACCCACAGCATTTTAGGCTCTTGAAAAGCTATGCCCAAAAGCCCGCGCACCTTATCAGGATTCTTTCGTATGTCGTATTCGCCGACGAAAGCTGTGCCTTCTGTTGGTCTAATGACTGTTGCAAGCATGAGAATGGCAGTTGTTTTGCCTGCTCCGTTGGGTCCCAGAAACCCAAGGATTTCCCTGTCTTCAATCTCTAGGTTTAGACTGTCTACTGCCACTAAGTTTCCGAACTTCTTTGTAAGGTTCGTAATCCGTATTATTGATGGCATCCACGCACCAGATGCTGAAACAACTACAATCAATGAACTGATAGATAAGATTTATCTTGACAGTAAATCCAAGGCGGTTTTCTCAGCTTTTTCCATGATAACTTGCTCATCCAAAGTTTTCACCTGCCTTTTCTTCATCAAGATTTTTCCGTCAGCGATGACGGTGTCCACATCACCTCCACATGCAGAGTAAATGATGCTCGCGTAGATGTTATGCAATGGTTTTAAGTGAGGCTTTGAAAAGTCAATTAATATTATATCGGCTCTCTTTCCAGCTTCGAGGGAACCAATTTTTTCCTCAAGTCCCAATGCTTTAGCTCCATTTATCGTTGCCATCTTTAAAACTTCATAAGCTGGCAGAGCTACGGGATTTTGGTGGATGAGTTTTTGGAGTAAAGCCGCAATCTTCATGGTTTCAAGCATGTCAAGCGTGTTATTGCTGGCTGGGCCGTCTGTTCCCAAACCTATATTGATACCTAAATCCGTCAAGTCTTTTATTTTTGCTGTGCCCAAACCAAGTTTCATATTAGCCACAGGAACATAAACCACATTAACACGGCGCTTAGAGAGGATGCGCATGTCCTTCTTTGACAAATTTATGCAATGAGCGGCAAGAACGTGACCTTTTAAAAAGTCTATCTTATCCAGAAATTCAACTTCGCTGGAACCATATTTCTTTCCAAACGCTCTAAACATAGTTTGGGTTTCAGCCAAATGCAAATGCACGCCAACATTCAACTCAGAAGCTCTTTCACTAATCTTCGCCAGCAGGTCTGGACTGCAACTGTAAACTGCGTGAGGCCCAAGCATTGCGCTCACTCTTCTATTGGCGTATCCATGGAAACTTTTTGCAAAATTCACACTTTCACGAAGCATCCTTTCGCCTAGCGCCTTGTTCCCAGCCTCTATTATGCCCTCGGCTAAAGCTCCTCTTAAACCGCTTTCCTCCACAGCCTTTGCAACCATATCCTCATGAAAATACATGTCGGCAAAACATGTTGTTCCGCTTTTGATCATTTCTAAGCAGCCTAGGAGAGCGCCTGCATATACATCTTCTGATTTGAGCTTAGCCTCCAAAGGCCAGATGGTCTTCTTTAGCCAAGCGTCTAATGGTTGGTCTTCAGCTATCCCACGGAAGAGGGTCATAGGCACGTGTGTGTGGCAGTTGATCAAGCCGGGCATGGCAACCTTTCCCTTAGCGTTTATTTTTATTTCCGCTTCTATGTTGGTTGCAGATGTATATTTGCCGACGAAAGTTATTCTTCCGTTTTTTATGGTTATGGCTCCGTCCTCTATGAGACCTTCACCGTTCATTGGCAAAATGGCGCATCCATGAATCAGTATGTCTGCTTTTTCCAAGAGTGCACCCTTTTTATGTAGAGGAAGAACTAGCAATAAAAAGTGTACTAGTATTATGTTGTAAGAAACTTTGTGCTTGCTAAGTTACATCACTGGTTTTGTTTCTTCGATCTTTTTTAAAAAATGACGCAAAGCGGGCTGCGGAGTACTCTCTTCTATCAAGGCTCCTTTGGCTACTCCAGGTGTGCCTATTTTCTTGCATATGAAGTTGAGCGAATCTTCTGTGAAGTTTAGCAGGTTCTGGCCTTCACTTGTTAGGCTATACACTTTCCTAGGTCGCTCGTTGCTCATGTTCCATTCGCTTTTCACATACTTCTTCTTCTCCAAAGCGCTCAGGAGCGGGTAAATGGTGCTTGGTCCAAAGTATACCCCAAAGGTTTTTCGGATTTTTGTTATTATTTGGTAGCCGTGCATAGGCTGTGCGCTCAAGAACTGTAAAACTATCAGGTCCAGGAGGCCCTTCATCAGTTTGACCTGAACTTCTTTCGAATTGTTGTTCATTATGCTTCCCCTTTTGCGTTTTTGTCCAACAGTTTTTATTGTTGGACTTTGTTCAATATGCCCTTTTGGACATATCTCAAGACTTTATACAGCCTAAACGGTGATATAAAGTTTCATGCGTACTGCAAGCATAAAGAAGCATAACAAAGCATACTAGAATTTTTCATTTTCTACGTAACTTAAATAAGCCAAAACATGAATCTGTTCAAAATAGATAGTGTTTGAGAGTGAAAAATTGACTGAAAATTTTCGAAAAGAAATTGTTCAACGCATAACCAGAAACTTGCTCGACGTCCAAATACTAAGGCTTATCCAGACGCAACCAATGTGGGGCTACAAAATAAAGAAGTATGTGGAAACAAGATTCGGCGTAAAACTGAGACACAGCGCACTATATCCACTGCTTAACGCATTAGAAAAGAAGGGATTCCTAGTAAGCCAAAAGCAAAAGGAAAGGGGAAGAACAAGAAAGGTATACGCAATAACCAAAAAAGGAAGAGAATACATAGAAGCCTACAGCAGTATACTAAAAGAACAAATACAAAAACAAGACATAAAATAAAAAGATGCAGAATGATAAAGAAAAGGAATAAAAAATTAATGAAAATAGCGCTTGAAACTCTTCAAAAACATGGGAAAAATGCTTTTGATATAGCTAAAAGGACTATATTACAAGAAAAAATTGAGTATAAGCCCATTAACGACGCTCTTCGCTACTTTTCAGAAGAAATTTGGCGTGATTTTCAACATCCAGCTTTGCTTTCACTTGCATGTGAAGCCGTTGGCGGAGACCCAGAAATACTATTAGACATTGGCGCCTCAATAGCCATGCTTTCAGGAGCCGTAGATATACATGATGATATTATTGATAAATCAGAAACCAAGGCTTCAAAGCTGACAGTTTATGGAAAATTTGGAAACGATATTGCCCTTCTAGTGGGAGATGCTCTACTATTTGAAGGACTATCACTATTGTATGAGGCATGCGAAAATCTTCCGAAAAATCAGGGAAGAAAAATTCTAAAATTATCGAAAAATGCCTTTTTTGAAATTGGCACGGCAGAAGCCGAAGAAACCAGTTTTAAGGGAAAACGCGACTTAGAACCAGAAGAATATCTTAATGTAATAGAGAGGAAAGCAGCTGTTGCAGAAACTTGCATGCGGATTGGTGCTATTCTCGGAGGTGGCAAAATAAAAGAAATTAATGCGCTCGGTCATTATGGAAGAACACTAGGAACGTTGATGGCTATAAGAGATGAATTCATAGATGTTTTTGAGCCAGATGAGCTTAAGCATAGAACTGAAAACGAATGCCTACCTTTACCTATTTTATATGCATTTCAGAATTCAGAAGTAAAAGATAAAGTTATTCAGATGTTAGAGAAGACGATAATATCTGAAAACGATGCGTACGAAATTGTTGAAATTATAATGAACACAAAGGGCGTTCAAGAATTGAAAAAGAAAATGCGATTGCAAGTAAAGAAAGAAATTAAGAACTTAAATTTGATTAAGAATGAGGAAATTTTAGAGGAATTAAATCTACTATTGAGGGCTGGAATTGAAGACCTATAAATACCTGAAAATCGTTTACAGCCACCATGCTGCTCGAATTGGTCTTACTTTCTTAGCCTTCATCTTATCTCCCAATCGTATTTATGTTCAACACATATCTTAAAAGCTTTGCGGTTATTTGCAGCTATTATGTACAGAGAATACATTTTTGAAATTCTAAACGCTTATCTATCCTCAAAATACATCAAATCACTTTGAGAAGACAACATGGTTTTAATTAAAGACAAGACTCCAGTCAAAAAGGTATTTATGAATATCTTCTTAGTAGTGAATACCTTTATCTGGTATTTCTTCGCTTTCGCTTCATTAAGAAAGCTTATCGAAAATGCGAATCTATCGTTTTTTGAAACCTCAACTATATGGACATTTAATTTCGGTGGAGCTGCAATTTCTGCCATTAGCAGCACAAAAATAGCAGGCTGGTTTAAGCAGCGAATCTCTTTCATCTATATGTGGTTGTTTATCGGATTTTTGTCTTCTTTAACACCGATTTTTATGGATGCTACACCATTGAATCTTACGCTAGTATCTTTCTTACACGGCGTGTCTTTTGGACTCGGCATGCCCATATGCATGGAATATTTTGCAGAAACTATAAAAGTTGAAAATCGTGGTCGCATTGGAGGAATATCCTTTTTTGTTATAGCCATTGGAGTTTTTCTTTTAAGCATATTGACCATGGGAAATTTTATTGCAGAGGTTTTAATCTCAGCGACTTGGAGAGGAATTGGGTTACTTGCTTTATTCTTCATCAAGCCTCTTGAAAAAACTCAAAAAGGAAAAGCTCCTTCTTACATTTCTATTCTCAATAGCCGAGCATTTCTTTTTTATATTGTCCCTTGGTGGATGTTTTGTTTGGTAAACTATATCTGCGTCGCTGTTCTTTTTGAGTTCTTCGGAGAAGATTTTGTCCTTTTTTCATCAGTGTATGAGAGCATTTTAATGAGCGTGTTTGCTGTTGTTGGAGGATACCTTGCCGATGCTATTGGACGTAAACGTATAGCCATAGTAGGTTTTGCCATGTTAGGTTTAGGATACGCAGTATTAGGGATTTATCCTAGGCTTATGTTTAGCTGGTATTTTTACACAGTCGTTGATGGCATTGCTTGGGGAATCTTCTACGTGATATTTCTTATTGTTTTGTGGGGAGACCTCGCTTCTGATGCACCTAGCGGCAATTTTTACGCTCTTGGAGGTTTACCCTTTCTACTTTCACATTTTCTGCGAATCATAATTGGTTCTTATATTGGCGAAACTATTTCAGTATACACAATTTTCTCGTTGGCTAGTTTCTTTTTGTTTTTGGCTGTTTTTCCTTTGATGTATGCTCCTGAGACTTTGCCTGAAAAGAAAATTAGAGAAAGAGAGCTTAAGCAATACATTGAAAAGGCGAAAAAGATTAAGAAAAAGTATACTTGAAATGTGAATATGTTACTTTATAGAGGGGAAAGCTACGTTCTTTCATGTGATATTAACGACCGAGTGTAATCTGCAGTGTAGATATTGCTTTGGTGAGGCATCGGAGGATGTGGATTCCGACTTTTCAGGTTTTCAGGTTGATTACTCTTTGCCTAAGAAAATAGATTATGATGTTGGCTTGTTGGATAGATTTTGTAGGCGAGACCCTGATTGCTTTTTGACCTTTTATGGTGGAGAACCTCTGCTTTGTGTTGATGAGATTAAGCTGATTATGGATAATGTGAAGGCTAAGCATTTTCTAATCCAAACAAATGGTTTGCTCTTAGACTGTTTAGAACCAAAGTATGTTAACCGCTTTCACACAATCCTTGTTTCCATAGACGGTGATGAAACCTTAACAGATTTTTACAGGGGAAAAGGCATCTTCAAGAAAGTTGTTGACAATTTAAGATTGATTAGACAGAATGGTTTTAAGGGCGAACTGATTGCGAGAATGACTGCCATGGAGCAAACAGACATTTACAAACAGGTTACATGGCTCCTAAACAATAATAAATTTTCGTTTTCATCTGTCCATTGGCAGCTTAACGCTAGCTTTTGGGCGAACGATTTTGGGCGGAGAGATTTCAAAAGGTGGAGCCGAGAAAGCTACAATCCTGGAATTCGGAAGCTCGTTAAGTTTTGTGTTGACTATATGGAAGAGAATAGAGTTGTTCTTCGGCTTTATCCGTTTCTTGGAGTTGCTCAGTCGATTCTATATGGCGAGGAGAGGAGTTTACTTCGGTGTGGCGGGGGATGGATAAACTATGCCATACAGACAGACGGCCACATCGTTCCATGCCCAACCATGTGGGGAATGAGAGACTATTATCTTGGGCACATAAGTAGTGCAGACCCGCTAAAGTTGAAACAGGTTTTCGTTGATGAACCATGCACAAAATGTGATGTCTATAATATTTGCGGTGGACGCTGCCTATACGCAAACATTACTAAGCGGTGGAGCACGGAAGCCTACAGCCTAGTATGTAACACTGTAAAAAATCTGATAGACGCAATAGCTGAGGAAATGCCAAGAATGCGAAGGCTTATTGAAAGTGGAAGGATACGCCTAAAGGATTTTGAGTTTATGAAGTACAACGGATGCGAGATAATCCCTTGATCTTTTGTTCGTTCTGAGGGTCTCTGCGGAAAGTTATACCCCCTCTATAAATACCTTGAAGTTCCGGTTGACTCTATGTTAGAATTTGTCTTCTTAGTTTCGGTCCATGGACCATCGCGCCGGCAAAACTCGTCAATCAACTCAGCCGTTCTGCTAGTCACTCGAGTTGCCACAACTTTCGTCTTTTCAGCTTTCATATTCATTCTCTCCAAGTACACAACCGTAAACATCAGCGAAAAACCCATAAAAGATGGGTGTTAGAAGTCTTATCAATACAAAAAGTAATACTATTACACATAAGATTCTATTGTTATTAAATTGAGGGATTTGCTTGTCAGAAAAGAAGCATATGTTTAATTGCGTTAGATGTGAGTTGTTTAAATGCCTTAATCTCTTTGAGAAATCAAAGGATTCGATAGATGCCGGAAATGAATTGTATGTGTACTCTATTCTTGGGAAGAAAATAAAGGAGAAACTAGATTTAACGGCATATGTCTGCGTCAATGGACATTTCTTAAATGCTTCATGTTTTCTGACCGTTCCAATTTATACAGACTACAAGGGAAGTTACCTGAGCGATATTCTGATTCAAGCAACAAGAGACTTCAAAGGAAGCATGTTCCTTGCATTTTCCGGGCATTATAGACAAGCAATGCAAGTTCTCAGATGCGCCTTTGAGACCATTATTTCTGGAGTTTACTTTCAGAGCGACCTTGTTAGCCTTAAGGAGAAAAAAGTCGATACTAAACACTTGTCCAGATTGGAAAGAAGATTCAATGAATGGAAAAAGGAAGGCCGAGGCGATATTCATAAAACGATAGAAACTTTAAGACGAATTAACTTTTTAAGCGTAGAAGAAGAAGACCATTGGCATGAGTTATACCGTCTTCTCTCAAAATTCATCCATACACCAGAAGAGTTCGTTACTTATGTAAAGCATGCAGGGGAACGCAAATTGAAAGGGGATATTGTGTGTCCTGCAGCAACATACTTTAATGAGGAGCAATTAATCGAATGGTCCGATTGTTTTCAACGTGTTTTCGCTATCTTGCTAAAAACCATTGCCGAGTTTCATCCAAAAGTTTTTAACACAGAATCTGGAAAACTTGCTCTGATTAGACACATAGAACCTCAACTGAAGGACTTTGGAGAGAAAATAAAGGTCTGCGAAGAGATTCGCCAAATACTATCAACGATTTAAAGTCCCAATCAGTTCTTAGGTTACATCATAGCTTTAGGCTATGAACTGCAAATGCCGATTTTGGTCTCTCCATTAATCCTACGTGATACCTCAAGACCTACCCTCTACGTTTTTCAGAACCCCTCTAGGTTCTACAATGCATTTCTATTAGGTTTCAAATATGGGCCCCTAGAACAGTTGCACACGCATAAGGAAGTACTTTTATCTGCTTCAACATCATCCTATCTTGTGATTAATATGGCAGTTAAACTAGAAGGCGGTCCAATGCGTGGCAAGATAGACGGTGACGCTATAGCGGAAGAAAATAAAGTTTATAATATTAGCGGCATGATCACGGGGAATTTGGAAGTTAGAAACAATGCAGTTGTTATTCTTAATGGCATGGTCGTGAACAATTTGCTCGTTTATGATACAAGCAAAGTCACAGTTCATGGAATGGTATGTAAGTCTATAATCGTTGACGGCGGCGATGTTGTCATCTACGGAATGGCAATTGGCGATGTCGTAAGAAAAAGGGGAAAAGTCATGATAGATAAAAATGCAAAAGTCATGGGAAAAGTCGCTATATGAAGTAGCCGTGAGTTTTGAAGTTCTACTGCAAGTCTCTTTCGGGCTTTGATGAAGCTTAGTCTCTTGTTATCTTAATGTTACAGAAATTTTTGCTGCTGAAGGAACACCATAAGGCAAACTTCATAGCGCTTATTAGTCCAAGTATCGCTTCTCTTTTCGTCAAACTCACCGTCCCTCTATGAACTGCAGCTTTTCTTAGCTTATTCATTGCTTTTAAAGGCTCCATTGCTTCTGGAGGGAATTTCCTTTTATTATTGATTTCTTGTATCAGGAAACCTATGGGAGCTGAAGGTGCCTCCCCATGAACTATTTCTTCATATACATCTGCCAAAATTGTTTCCACCGATATAGCAGATGAGATTATAGCCATCCGCCACTCTCTTTTATCTATGTAATCTAATGCTCCACTCAAAGAATCTATTATATCTCTGCTCATGTTTTTATGAGCCAATTCATCCACCCATAAGGCAGCGACTGCGGGGTAAAGATTATAAACAAATCTTTGCGAATGCCGTTTACCTTCCTCTTTATAAATAACCTTAGATTCAAAACAAGGTATCGCGGTGATAAAAGACCTAAACTCGGATAATGCCTTTGGAGTTAGAGAAGCAATTTCTGCAACAAAGTCCGGTTCCGCTTTGTCATCTATGCTTATACTCATAGCGTCTTGTATATCGCTAAAGTATATTTGGGGTGGGAAAAAGAAAAAACCTTCCTCTTTTTCTTCATACAGAATAAAGTATTCAGCATACATAACTACATTCCCATAATCTGCCCATTTGCTTACTTCCTTTGGACATATATCCTTAAATTTAACCAACAAATTCAACATATCATCTAAGTCCTTGTCTAAAAACAATGGAACACCTGCCTCTCTCATAAATTTGAAATACTCGCGATCGCTTGTTGGTTTCTCAATTTTAAAGCGCCTGTGGCGTTTCTTTGCTTCACTTGATAAAAAATCCCAAAGTTCTACTATTGTCTTGTGTGGAACAATCAGGCGAGAACAATATGCGCCTACTTGAATTGGATCATATAAAAAGCTAATGACCGAATTATTCATCGTCTCCTCCTTCCTCTTGTTTTTCTTGAACGTCTGGATGGTTTTTTCCTTCTTGGCATCTATGTTCCTCATGCACAAGTATGTGCCAAAGAAATACTTTTGGTTTTCCCTTATGAATGCACAAGTTGAACAGAAAAAAGGGAATTGTGCGGGGGATATCTCCACTTTAGGCGCAAGTACCTCACCCCGGCCACTTTTCATGGACTTTTACTCGACCTCGTTACACTTGGGGATTATTCACGTTTGCGGTAGAGATGAAGACCTCCCGAGTATTTCCTTCAGACTTTAAACATAGCTGATTCAACTTCTTATTCTGAGTCGACTCTCAAACCAGTCAATGTTAGTCTTTCCACTCCACATACCCTCAAGCATAATGCTTGATTTCGCATCGGCATCATATATCTCAATTTCTGAGAATGTTATAGCTGCCTCTATCACCGCGTCGACCAACTGTTCAGACGAAATACTGATGGTGGACGTGTCGGGATCCGCTACCGCAAAATAGAGGGAATCCATGCCTTCTGCACTTGCAGCCATTGCATTCATTAAATCCCTCGTCACGAAAACGGTAAGATAAGGATCTCGTGACTCCATTATTTCTCGCCTAATAAAGGCATCTGCATGGTGTCCACCTTCAGCTCTTCTGAAATCCGCCAAGAATGATGAAGCAAGAGGGAATGTGGAAATCAGAGCTCCAAGCGCTTTTAGTGCTTGCACTTCTGTAAGAGCGTAAATCATCAGTCGACGATCACGGTCTTTTTCTTTGGCGCGATTGTACTTGTCTTCAATTTCAATTATCGCGAGTCTCGGGATTGTCAGACTTTGCATAAACTGGAATATTGACTCAACGTCACGCGTTCTTAGATGCGGTAAAACTACTCTGGACATAAGATGATGAACTATAACTCCTGTGTCGAGTGCCACGGTCCTATTGGCTGTTATCTTCATGAACCATTCTCTGAAGCCCGCAAAACTTAACCTGTCAAATTTCAATTCTTGCCCGGGTCTTAGCATATACGGGTAGTATTCACAACGATGATCGATGAGACCTGTGACCCTCGCCAATGACTCAAAAACAGTTTTTTTCTGTTCTTGATTGCATATCTGAATAGTACTGCCGTCTCGACAATACCTAAATAGAGTTCTTCCTTCTGATTTGATCTCGATCGTCGATTTTACTGTAAGAATACTGGTCAATTTGTCCTTTGTTAGGATTCCTGACATCCGAGTTTCCAACTGTAAGAATTGTCACGTCACTTATAATACCTGCGACTAGCCCGGGCAAAAGAGATGTCACATCTCTTATGATTTATGTAGAACATCGGAGACATCTCCATTTGTGGCGAATTCGAAATAATTTCCTAATTCTATTTCAGGCGGTTGTAAAATGGTCAGCTTCATCAAAGTTGAAGATGAACCTCTAACAATGCCAAAATCTAAATCCAGCTTTAGCCCAATTATGAACTGGTGAATTCCGTGTCTTTGACACTGCGCGATGCTCAGCATCTCTGTTGGAAAAACTTCAGGAAGATTAACGCGAAACTTGACTCGGAGAGAGGCAAGGGCTGGACGCCTTTCGTGATGGTTACAGACTTATTGGAAGAAGCTGGCGAGGTGGCTTCGGTGGTTAAGGGATTGGAAGGCTTCAAGCCGCCCGAAAAGCCGAAAACAAAGGAGATGCTAGCCACGGAGCTCTCAGACATGCTTTACATAATCTTTGTTTTAGCAGAACACTACGGCATAAACCTAGAAGAAACATTTCTGCAAACAGTAAACGACTACCTACTAAGATTCATTAAATAGTATCAATGGTTTATTTTTACTCTACATTAAGGGATTTGGCAACACACACGTTCGAGATTTTCGAACAACTGTTCCAAAGCATAGCGTTAAATTCGTTCGATATAATAAAGCAAATAGCATAACCAACGAAGGTAGGCTTGTTTGCCTTCCAATAATAAGGAGCGAGAAGAAATTTCAGGAAACACCTTACGTGTATATTGGTACCTTCTGAAAAAGAGACAAAGTTGCGGAGTTAGAGAAACTCAAAGGGCACTAGGCTTTTCAAGTTCAAGTACAGCCCACTATCATCTTGAAAAACTGACATACAAAGGCTTCTTGACCAAAGACTCTTACGGAAACTACAAAATTAATGAAGAAGCAAAAATTGGACTGATTAGCGCTTTCGTCTTTTTCAGAGGTTTCATGTTTCCAAAGCAGCTCCTATACGCAACGGCAACCTCCATCATGTGCGTTTTCTTTGTAGCGCTCTTCTGGAAGACCCTCACATTAACGGTTATCCTTGCATTGTCCCCTGGAATAATGGCTTCTGGCATCTTCTGGTATGAAACAGTGAAGGTTTGGCGGAGTCTGCCCTCTTTTAAGAGGAGTGTTCGATAATTTTGAAAGTCGTTCGAAAGTATAGATTAAAATCCTACAAAAACGGCTTAAACATTGGTGAATGAAATGAAAAGAAACATTCTCGCAATGTTAGCTATAGAGTTACTAGTCATAACCCTAATAGCCTCTGGAAGGACCTTACATTCGCCTTCGATAGCAAGCGCTTTCCCAGACGAAGGGGAAATAGACACAAGAACGGAATACTCTAACGGAAGCATAAGTTCGCCCCATCCAGGTCTAGCCCTATGGTACACATGGATAAACACCAGCGACACTCAGATCATCTACTTGGCTTATCAATCCCACATGTACAATCCACCAGTCGTCACATTTTTTGGTCAACATTATTATACTGAGAACGACACAGAAGTCTTCGTTGGAAACACCCTGACTTCGATGGAAGTCTATAATGACACCAACGGAAACGGCGTACCAGACATAGACTTCGCTACGGGAAAAAGCGAAATAGTGCATTATTTTCTCGTCAACAGTTCGGTAAGTTTTGAGGCCACACCTATTGAAAAGTCTCTGATAAACGATGTGCCTCATTATAAGTGGGGCATCCGGTATGCTACTATTGATGGATATTTAACCTCTGAGGATGGCTCTCCTGCCGCAATGGTTATGCTTGATTACCTGGCTTTATCTTATGATTTCTACATCCAAAACAACGTATCCTACCTTAAAACAAACTTCAGCATCGGGAAAATATTAGACATAACTCCTCTCTCCAGCGTCAACGTGACGTTAGAAGGTCTTGGCCTTTCCCTTCTCTACGGAACCACTATTATTACGATGAAGCCCTACGTTACCATGGTTAACGGAGAACCATACAATTCCACCACAGCCCAAGCCTCAGCAAAGCCAACAGAATCGAGCGAAATCAGAATTGAAAATGCTAAAGCCTACGAGTTCCTCTTTGGGCAAAACTATACTCTCTTCAGGGATTCGCAGGAGGAAGTCTATGAGTCGCAGTCTGCTGCCGTAGCTAACCGAAGCATATCTGGTAATCTACGAGTGTCAGTTGAATGGTTGCTACATGACTTAGAAGGCGTACTATCCGACCTGTTTCCGAGAATGAGTAGCATGAACGCGCCAATCAACCTTGATTACAGTGTCTCTTCTCTTCTCTACAGAGTGTGCTATCCAAGATGGGACGGTTGCAGGCTTGAGCACGATCCCACCTATGTAGCTTACCTGAAAACAGGGATTATCCCAGAGATAAGCCCACCTATGATGTTCGTAATTGCTGCTGCGCTGATGGGTTTGGTTGCTTTGATGGCTGCACTAGTTGACCTAAGGAAAACAAGAAAAATGTTAAGACCACTGATGCATAGTTCGGCGACAGTGTAAAAGCCATAACAATCACCCACTAAAGACTCCTACTTCTTTATGCCTGAAAATGACAGAAGGGCTGGATATTTCATGCCATATCTATCTATTAGCTTGCCTAAACTTTTCTCCACATAGGCATCATACCATACTTGGACATGGCTCAAGTCTTGCTTTGCAAGCTCCGGCGAAAACCAAATATCAGTCTCAACCTTTTCCACAAGGATATCTGCAAGTTTAGCTCCTTTCATGGCTTCAACAATCTCAGACGGTTCAAAAAGCGAGTCTCCACTTTCCTTATGAAGCCTAATGTAGGCTTCCTCAGCTTCATTTCTTGCTTCGGTGCTCAACTCGATGAGGCATACCTTTCTGTTTTTCTTAACAATTCTAGCCATCTCTTTAACAATCTTACCCACGTCTTCGGGATGCTTTAATTCTTCAAGAAAGCGATAACCCACAACAATGTCTGCAGTCTCGCTAGGTATGATGCCTTCGAGATTGGCTGCATTCGCTTGGATGAAGGTAACCCGATGCTTAACGCCCCACTTATTTAGATTTTCCACAAACTCCGACAGGTACTCATCAGAAATGTCCACAGCCAACACTTTCCCCTTTTTTCCCACAGTCTTTGCCAGAGAAAGAGTAAATCCGCCTTGTCCACAACCTATATCAGCCACGGTCATGCCTTGACGCACCCCGATTTTTTGTGCAAGGTTTAACTTCAGTTTAAAAATTGTGTCTTCGAGCTCTTTGGAATCCGTTATATTCCACATCATTCAACTCCTCCTAAAATTCTAAGTTGTTATAAACTCCGAACGAGTCCTTATAAGGACCCCGTTATTATTCCGTAGAGCAACCCAAAAGTTACACTGCATGCCCATGTTATTAGCGCATATGTCAACACAACTTTCCATCGTACAATCCTTGAAACAGCCGTCATGTTTGGTATATCATAGGGCTGTCCCATTAGCCATGATAGCAGTGCAGCATTAGACATTCCCAAATCACGCAGACTTTTTCCTAAGACTATTTCGACAAGCGTTGGAGTATAAAGCGGGCCGCCGATAACTGACGCTAGAAGTACTCCTGTTATTCCAGTCAAGTAGCCTTCAACAATTTCTTGTGGAATATAAGCTGTAACATAACCCACCACGACAAGTCCTACAATGAAGTATGGCAGTATTCGCTTAGCTAGGTATCCCCCAAACTTTAAAGCTGAAAGCAGTCTTTCGTCAAGCGGAGGCTTAACGATTTCAATGGTTTGCTGAGACGCGCCTTTGTTCTGTCTGATTTGATGTTCTTTCTCTACGGCTCTTCCCCAACTGGTTTTAGATATTATTATGCCAGCAAGCACCGCTGTCATTATGGAGACGATTATACGCACTCCGGCGATTTCCCATGAGAGAAACTCTCCAGTTATGAGTATGGTTAATATGTTTGCGGCTGGAGCCATAAGAAGAAATGTTATCGCCGGACCTATCCCTGCACCAGTGTATAATATTCCTGCGAAGAGAGGAACCATAGTGCACGAACAAACGGTGAAGAACGGTGCTAATCCCGCTCCAATGGCATAGCCAGAAACTTTGCCACTGCCCATGTATTTTGTTATCACCTCTTTAGGCATGAATTCATAAACTAAGCCTGCAGCCGTAAATGCGAAAAGTAGGCATATCCACGCATGAGAGAAGTAGTCCCAGAGGTATTGGAACGGAACCTCATACCAGCTAAATCCCGAGAAATCCTTTGGCTTTAACGTAGGAGCTAGAGAATAAGCCATAATCCGCGTATAAATTAGGTAACCTACAACCGCAAAAACAAAAAATAATAGGAAGGTTGCTCGAATTTTTCTGACGTTTTTTCCATTCATTTTCTAAGCCTTACTCAGTCGCTTCTTTCACCAGCCTTGCAACTTCCTCTTCGTTTGGCACTCTTCCCATGACCTTAACCACATCGTTGATTGCAATGGCCGGGGAAACTAAAATCCCATACTTGTTCACGATTTCTTTTGAAATTATGTTAGCCTTTTCTACTGTCACGTTTATTCCGGTTTGTTTAAGTTTTTCAGCAGCCTTTTCTACGACTTTTTTAACTGTTTGACAGCGCATACAGGCTGGTTCAGGTCCTATGACTTCCACTTTTACTTCTTTCATGTGAGTCACCTTGGAAGGTAATACGAAACATAACAATATTTAAATATTGCTATAGAATTTTTTACTTTAAACACACATCTAAAATCAAAAATCAGAACGAGTTTAATGCGTTGCAACAAGAGCCTGGAGGAATGTCATGGAAAAATCAAAAATCAGAATAGAAATTTACGAAGGCGATCCGTTTGGCAGCGCTTGTTGTGGTCCTGGCACACGCGCAACTTCTCCTGCTGCTATAGAAAAGTTGCGCAAGATGTTAACCGAACGAAACCAGATTGTACGAAGACTCTCAGAGGAGTATAAGGACGACATCACTGTAAACAGAGAAATAGTGAGCCAAAAACGATGGGATTACCCAGAGCATGCAAGAAAGCTGATGTTTGAAGGCAAACCTCTGCCCTACATTTTCATCAACGAAGAACCTGTCGTGATAGGCAAGTTTCCATCCTACGAAGAGTTCACGGCACTGCTGAAAACTCGTCTACAGCATGGATAAAGAATGGTGCAAAGGGACAAATGAAGGTGATCAGAATTGAGTAGCGGAGTTATTAAAGTTAAAAATTGGGAAGAGTTTAAGCGTTTGGCTGTTAAACTGAAACCTAACGCTGTTGTTTATAATATAGAACAGAGTGGACTCTCTCCTACAAGGGAACTCACATGCTTAAGAACGATAATCCCATGTCAAGAAACATATTATGTTTTTCTCGACTTTCCACAGGGAGAGAAATTAAGGGAAACAGGTATTCCGTTACATAAGGATAACAAAGGAAACCGTCACATAGAAGATGAAGATGTCATAAATTTTCTGAAGACTCAGCTCAAAAGAGATTATCTAACTGTTTGTTCATATTGGACAATTTGATATCAATATTTAAATATCGTTATTAGCTAATCCTAAATCATGAAATGTTCAGAAGAGAACTTAAAAGTTAAGGCGAAGATTTTCAAAGCCTTAGCTGACCCTGTTAGGCTTCAGATGATCGAGTTTTTGCGTGATGGCGAGAAATGTGTTTGTGAGATTGTTCCATATGTTGGAATAGCTCAGCCGGTGGTTTCTCGACATTTAAAGATTCTTAAAGACTGCGGGCTGGTAAGGGATAGAAAGGATGGAAACAGAAGGCTTTACACGGTTACAGACCAGCGAATATATGAGATAGTTGATGCTGCCACAAAAGAATTGATTGATGTTCTTTCAAGGCGAATGATTGAACAAATAGTTTAGAAAGGAGTGAGAATAAAAAAGAAGCGAAAAGGAGTAAGCTGAGCTCTTATGGAAGCACGTTTTGAAGAAATACAGAAGAAATACCGGAATGCCAAGCGTGAAGAGGGTAATACCGATCTTCTATCGTTGAAACTGGAAATTGAGTCGTTCATAAGGAACTTAGGGGCTTCCGACGAGGAAGACGAAGATTTACTGGCTGAGGCACAGGACATGCTGATTGATCTGATAAAGATGATTGAAGAGAGTCGTTGTCAACCATTGAGACCCAGAAAACTTTAAAAATCCCCCACTCAAGCCTTACCACTTTTTCACTTTCTACATTCAGATTTATAGGAAAAGTTCAATTTCTTTTGTCTTTCCTGTAGTGAAAACTTGGATTAAAAAATTTAAATTATGTTTTCTCTTGTTCAACACATATTTAAATATCTTGCTTCAACTTATGCATCTAGTATAGAAATCTAAATACTCGAATAGGATTCGTTAGAAATGTCTAAGCACAAGTTGAACAAAAGACTTCTAAGGTTGTTTAGCTCAGGAACCTGTCTGAGTGAGGATGCGTCAAAATATGCCACCGAATTGAAACAGATGGCCGACGAAGTTGCAAAAGCCAAAGTAGCTGATAAACAAAGCAGGTTTTTCAAGGCCTTGGCAGATGAAAAGCGGTTAAGAATTCTTAAGCTTCTGGAAGTTAGGGAAATGTGTGTCTGTGAGGTTATGGTTGCTTTAGGTTTAACTCAGCCCACAGCCTCTCATCACTTAGGAATTTTGGAAAATGTAGGATTGGTAAAGTACAGAAAAGAAGGAAAATGGATCTTCTACAGTATTGCTGATCCCAAACTTGTAAAAAGCATGCACAAATTGAATCTTTTGTGACTTGATGTTGAGAAGAAATTGGAGTTTATGCCTCGTTTTTTTGAAAAGATTATGACGTCCTTTAAAGAAATCATAACAATAGATTTAAATACTTAGATATTTGCACTCTGCTCGCAGGCGAGACAATTGAAAAAGATATTGGTCGGTTTTGATGGCTCAGAGTATGCAAAAAAAGCGCTGATAGAGGCAATTAAGATTGCGAAGAGATTTTCGGCTGAGGTAACTGTTGTGAACGTTTACCATGTCCCCACTGGAGAGGAGTTAAGCCAGAGAATTTTGGAAAAGGCCAGAGTAATCTTAGAGAATGGAGATGTTATGTTCAGACTTGTCTCGGTTTTGAGTACTAATACACCAAAGGTCATCACAGACATGGCAAAACATGAGAAGTTTGACTTGGTCGTAGTTGGGAGCAGAGGAATGGGTGCCGTCAAAGCTTACTTGATAGGAAGCGTCTGCGATAAAATATGCCATGACTCTCCAATAAGCGTGCTTATTGTAAAGTAGACAATGGAGGGAGAAACTTTGACGTCTGAACAAGTATCTATAAAAAGAGAGGCGACTCTTGGAATCTTCGAAAGATACCTGACTCTCTGGATAGCTTTATGCATAGTTACGGGTTTGCTTATCGGAAAGTTTCTGCCGCAGTTCGGACAGTTTATGGATTCTCTAAAATTTAGTAAGCTGTCAATTCCTATTGGAATCCTTCTGTTCTTCATGATGTATCCAACAGTTGTGGGAATACGATTTAGTGATATAAAAAAGGCGGCGAAAAGACCGAAGCCGTTACTTGTAACAATAATTGCCAACTGGATAATAGCACCGCCCCTAATGACACTTTATGCAAACACTGTCTTGTCTGGGAACCCGCAATATATTGCAGGAGTCATACTTCTCGGTCTCTCACCATGTACTGCCATGGTTATGTGGTGGATGTTTCTTGCGAAGGGTGATTTGGCGCAGGGATTGATAAACACGGCAATCAATGCTTTATTAATGCTGTTTCTTTACGCTCCTCTTGCAGCCTTATACCTTGGTGTAAGTAGCATACCAGTCCCGTGGGACCTAATCGCCGTTAGTGTCTTGATTTTCATAGCGCTACCAGTGGCATCAGGAGCAATTTCTCGAAAGCTAATATTAAAGAAAAAAGGGGAAGGCTGGTTTAACAACACATATATCCCAATTGTTGGAAAAATATCCATCGTCGCTCTGCTAACAACCTTAATAGTCCTGTTTTCATTTGAAGGAGAAATTATTCTCAATAGCCCTTTTCTCATCGCTTATCTTGCGGCGCCTAACCTGCTTCATTATGCTACAATGATTGCATGGACTTATCTCCTCGGATATTTTGCAGGATGGGAATATGAGACTACCATAGATACTACTATCATAGGATCAAGCAGCCATTTCGAAGTAGCTATAGCTGTCGCTACGACTCTTTACGGCATTGGATCAGGAGCGGCACTGGCAACAGTTGTAGGGCCCCTGATGGAGGTACCACTAATGCTTTCAATGGTCAAACTCGGTTTACGAACCAGAAAATACTTCCCGAGAAAGACGCGTTAATCCCATCTACTACATAGGAAAACAAAAGCGAAAAGATTATGATTCTCTATGGAGAACAAAAATAGTGGATTAAAAATGAAAAGAGCTGCTTTAATTGTCCGACAAACTGAGATAAGTAGAATATTTCCCAAAGGTTTTCAACTTCTATTAGAGAATGACGCTTCCTGTCTTGACGCTATTAAAGCTGCTGACGAGGAGATAAAGAAAAAATGCGGAAAGTTTCCAGCAAAGGATTTCAAGAATCTGCTTCACATGGTTTACCATCCTTATGAAGATAGATTTTACAAGCAAGTTGCGATTCAAGCATACGTAAAGTCGAAACCACTCCTAGACGTTAGGGAAAACCCAAAAATGCCATTACCAAATGAAACAACCATAATTTTGGTTCCTCAAGGCGGATGCCAAACAGACTGGGAAGAACCAGTTAATCGCTGATAATAAAAGAATGAAAAAAGGAGAAAGCGGCTATAGTTTCTTGTAAACCTTGTCTCTTTCTCTTACGCGTTGAGCAACCTTTAGTCCTATGCTTTGTCCAGCCTCAGCCCTCTGAACATCTTTGTGCTCAATCTGCATAGATTCAACAACTTGCCCAAAATCTGTGGTTGGTCCCTTAATGACCACAGTGTCGCCAACGGCAAGAGGTGCTGTAAGCTCGATAACGGCGACGCTGATTTTTGTGAAGAAATGTGCTACATGCCCAACTTCAACGACATTCTCTTCACTCAAACATATCATCTCCTAACAAACAATAACAACGCATCCACATAAATAATTTATTCAACGAACTTGCCTTCCAGATGAGTCGAAAGAGCCCTAACGACTTTCACATGCAAAGTTTTACCGAGCAAATTACCACGACCTTTTATCGCAATGGGCTTGTAGGCAAAATTGCGCCCGACCCAAGAACCAGCAATCTTGCCAACCTCATCAACAAAAATCTCACCAATCCACGCAACCCAACGCTGATTCTTTTCAAAAGCCAACTTCCTAGCTAAATTGGCAACTATGCCGCTTCTGCGCTTAATCTCCGGGGAAGGCACGAAATCCTCCTGCATTTCAGCTGCCACCGTCTTGGGTCTTGCAAAAAACTTTGAAACGTTAACTATGTCTGGTTTAACCTCTTCAATCAACCACAGAGTCTTTTCAAAAGCTTCTTCGCTTTCGCCTGGAAAACCGCAAATGACATCCGTGGCTATTGTAGCTTCTGGAAAAGTCGCTCTAAAGGCATTTACTATTCTTTTGAAATCATTTACGGAATAAAATCTTCTCATGCGCTTCAGAATTTGGTCGTCGCCGCTTTGCACGGGCAAGTGGATGAACTTGAAGATTTTTTCGTTTTTGAATACTTGAATTAGGTCTTCTAGAATATCCATCACCGTGTTGGGGGTCATCATGCCGACTCGAACCCTAAAATCTCCTTCAACATTGCACAAGGCATTAAGTAGTTCTGCAAGGTTTGTGCCCTTGTCTCTTCCGTAACAGGCTGTGTCTTGCGAAGTGATCCAAAATTCCCTCGCCTCTGTTGCTAGGTCTTTTTTCGCTCGTTCAACAATTTCCTGAATACTGTAGCTTCTTAGGCGCCCTCTGGCGAAAATTACGCAACAGTAGGCACATGAGCCTAAACAGCCATAGTTTATGGGGATAATGCTTATTACACGATTCAACCGCAATCGAGGAAGATTAAGACTAGGCTTAGCATTGACAGCGCCTTCTAGGGCAACAACTTTTTCACCATTCGAAACACGTTTCACAACCTCAACAATCATATCGCCTGCTGCCGGCCCCACAACTCCGTCAAATCGCACTTCTTCGCATAACCTTTTGAAATTGATTAATGGTAAGCACCCTGCAGCAATCAGCTTTTTGTTTGCTGGAACCTTTTTTAAAATTTCGATAATTCGGTTTTCCGTTGGTCCTTTAACAGCACAAGTATTGTAAATGACCAAGTCCGCTGCTGAAACAGAATCCACTAGTTTGTGTCCAGCTTCCGCTAAGCATCCAGCCAAAACTTCTCCGTCAGCTAAATTTGTGGAACAGCCGAAACTCTTAAGGAAAACCTGCATAGTTCTCCATCGCAGTACATTAAATGCTTTAACAAGAAATAAAAACATAAAGGTTGCCAGCAACAAGAATTTACAGAAATCTGAAAGAAAATTTTGTAACCTTTATAAAGAAAGAAACCAACATATTTTAAACATGTTTAAAGCATATTATATAGAAGTATAACTTTAAACTGTGAATTCTGAAGCTTGCATGGAGGGAGAGGTTGAATGAAGCTGATTACGCTCTATCTTCCTGAAACTTATCTTAAGGCGTTAGACCAGCTTGTGAATGAAAGGTTTTATCCTAATAGAGCTGAAGCGATCCGTGTAGCTATCCGTGATTTGATAAATGCTGAGGTTTGGCGGAGGAACAGTGTTGGCTAAAGTTTGTCCTTCAGAGCATGCGCTCAAGTATACGTGGCATGATTTAGCTAGCGAGGGTATTCGATATTCCGACCGCTGTCGCATTGTGGTTCTTGGTGTTGGGGGAGCAGGCAACAACACTTTGACTAGGTTAATGGAGATGGGCATAACTGGTGCAGAGTGCATAGCGATAAACACGGATGCTCTTCATTTAATTAATTCAAGGGCTCATCAGAAAGTCTTGATAGGCGAAAAGCTCACTAAGGGGCTTGGAGTGGGCGGTAACCCAACGCTTGGTAGGGCGGCAATTGAGGAGTCGAGGAAGCGCATTGAGGACCTGCTTTCCGATGTTGATATAATTTTCGTAACGGCTGGTTTGGGCGGCGGAACTGGAACTGGAGCGGCGCCAGTTGTTGCTGAGATTGCAAGGCGAAAGGGAGCAATAACTGTAGGTGTTGTGACCACACCTTTCCGCATTGAGAAGGGTCGAATTGGATATGCTGCTAATGCTTTGACTGAGATGCGGAGACAATGCGACACTGTTGTGGTGATAGACAACAACAAGCTCATGCAACTCGTGCCGCAATTACCCATAAACGAGGCATTTAGGGTAGCAGACCAGGTCTTGGCGAACATGATTAAGGGTATTGTTGAAACAATTACAGCCCCAAGCCTCATTAATCTCGACTTTGCAGACTTCAAAACTATTGTTAGACGGGGCGGAGTAGCCGTTGTTGGCGTGGGCGAGTCAGATGCGCCGAATCGTGCGGAAGACGCTGTGCGAAACGCCTTAAGAAGCCCATTGTTGGACGTGGATTATGCTGGTGCAACCGGAGCATTAATACATGTTACCGGTGACAGCCAAATGACTATTGAGGAGGCAAACCGTGTTGGGGAAATTGTCACAGAGATGATGGATAACGATGCTCTGGTTATCTGGGGTGCTAGAGTGAACCCGGAACAGGATGGCAGATTAAAAGTCACTCTGGTCATGACGGGCGTAAATTCTCCGCACATCCTAAGCGGATTCGGAACGATTGCACCGCAACTTTTCAACTTAGAACTCTATTCAGAACCAGAAAAACCCCTAGGCATAAACTTGAACCTTTATCAAATGGAAAACTTCCACTAACCTTCTCGTTTAAAACTAGAATTTTCTTTTAAGGACTAAAAGTTCTCTTTTCAACCTTACTTTTAAGGGTATGGCTCCGCCAAAGGGATGGCATAATCCTCTACTTATGGCCTTGATTATCTCGTCAACTTTCAATTCAGCATCCACAAGAGTGTGGGCATAACCTATTTCTGGAGCATAATGGGCGTCGCTGCCGGCTACCTGAGCAATTCCGAGACGGGAAGCAATTTTTTGATTATGCTTTACAGAGTAATTAAATGGGAAGGCTGATGAGTTTATCACCTCCACTGCATCAAACTTTGAATTTACGTGTCCTCCTAAACTTCCTTTGAAAAAGGTTGCCGGATGACAAGCCACTGCTAAGCCACCAACCTCATGAATCTTATCCACAGTTTCATCTGCGCCCAGGTTTTTTGGAATATGTTCCCGAACGTTAAGCCCAATGATATGCCCGTTTAAACTTGAAACTTCAATGCCTGGAATGATTAGTAAGTCTGTGTTCTTTGCCATTTTTAATGCGCCTTCAAGCGTGTCGTGGTCTGTTATGGCGACTCCGTCTAATCCACGCTTTTTAGCGTAAGAAACCAGTTCTTCTGGAGTAATCAGGGAATCGTAGGAAAAGTGAGTATGAACGTGAAGGTCAATCTTAAGTTGCAAATTTCCACGGCCACGATTGAACTTAGACAACCTCAGCTAAACGTTCTCTGGCCTTGGCTAACATCTCATCCAGCTTCTGCGCGTCAGGTTCTATTTTTCGGAATAAAGGCTTGGCCTTAGCTATTTTGTGGTTGGCTGGCAAAGGCTTTAAGGCTTCATCCCAATTCTGTTCGTGGACATTTCCCGGCAAGTTGAGGGTTTTCCAAAGTTCTTCCGCAGCAAATGGAATGAAGGGGGCTGAAACTATCGCCAGGGCTTTAACGACTTGTGCTGCCATGTAGATGATGTTTGCCGCTTTGCCTCTGTCCTTCTTAATCAGGTTCCATGGTTCCTTCTCATTCAAATACTGGTTTCCCATACGGCTTATACTAATCACAGTATTTGCAGCGGATTGCAGCCTGCATTCTCCAATTTCCTCGGCGATTGCCTCTGTCTTTCCTTTGAGAGTTTTTAGAATTTGTTTGTCATCCTCGTCTAAAGCTGTTGGCTGCGGGACTTCGCTGTTAAACTGTGTGTTTATGAATGATAATGTTCTGTGGATGAAATTGCCAAAGGTGTCATTTAAGTCGGCATTGACCTTTTCGATGAATAGTTCCCACGAGAAGTTTGTGTCCCTTGTTTCAGGTCTAGTCGCTATCAAGAAGTATCGCCAATAATCTGCTGGTAAAAGTTCTAGTGCCTCGTCTATCCATATTCCGATTCTCTGGCTTTTGGAAGCCTTTTCACCCTTGAACTGGAGAAACTCCGTTGCCGAAACATTCCATGGTAGATTATATTCTTCGCCAGAAGCCAATAGCAATGCTGGAAGGATTATCGTGTGGAATGGGATGTTGTCTTTCCCAACGAAGTATAAGGTTTTAGCATCTCTGTCAAACCAGAACTCTTTCCACCTTTCTGGCTCTTCACTTTTTCTGAAATGCTCGATGGTTGCTGAAACATAGCCCAAAACAGCTTCAACCCAAACGTAAATCGTCTTGTCTTCTGCTCCTGGAAAGGGTGCAGGTATCCCCCATCTTACGTCTCTTGTTACAGCCCTCGGCTTCAACCCTTCTTTTATTAAGTTTAAGCTGAAGTTTCTAGCGTTGCTTGACAGTTGCTTATTATTCTCAAGGTATTCGCTGAGTTCTCGACAAAGTTTTGATAGGTCAATATACCAGTGTTTAGTTGTTCTTATGACTGGTTTGCTTTTGCAGATTACACAGTAGGGTTCGATTAAGAGCGTTGTTTCTAAAAGTCTTCCACATGCGTCGCATTGGTCTCCCCGTGCACGTTCATGACCGCAGTAGGGACATTTTCCCTCAACAAACCTATCGGGTAAAAAGCGACTGCACTTTTCGCAATAAAGCATAGGCGTTTCTTGGGCAAAGATGTATCCATTTTTGTAGATTTTCATCAAATGTTTTTGTACAAACTCTTTATGCGCGGGGCTTTCGGTTCTCGTGTAGTTGTCAAATGATATTCCCCACCTCTTGAATAGTTCAGCCACTTTTTCATGGTTTCTGTCTGTTAACTCCTTAGGCGATATGCCTAGTCTTATTGCTTCAACTTCGATGGGAGTACCGTGTTCATCCGAGCCGCTGACCAACAAAACGTCTTCGCCTTTTAACCTATAATATCTGGCTACAACATCCGCTGATAGAACTGAGCCGATTAAATTGCCAAGGTGAGGAGTAACGTTTACGTAGGGCCAAGCCGACGTGACTAAAACTTTTCCGAGTTCTACGCACCTCCAGCATTTTATGCTCTGCTAACCATTAACAGAATATAGTTCTATTACTTAAATAAAATGGAAAATGTGGAAATGTTGCTTTGTCCCTAAAATCATTTATAACTTGTCGTGGCTGGGCATCATGGCTTTTCGCAAAAGTTCCTTCATGCTCGTGGCCGAGGCGTCTGCCCTTATCCCCTTTGAGTTAAAATGAGTCAAGTAAGCCTCAAAGCCTGCCTTTCTTAAGGCTTCAAAAACTTTTTTAACAGAGGGGACTGGAAGGGCTAATCGGTCGCACAATCTGTCAAGGACGTAATAGGTTATTGGAGCACCTGCTTCATTTCTTATTAATGTCAAAATTTTCTGAATTCTCTCTTCCTGCTTAAACGCCATATCCTCAGCTTCTTTTTCCATAAAGTCGCAAAATTGCTTGTCAAATATTTTTCCCAGCCACAAAGGGCCAGCAATTTCAATTCTTGAGCCGCATTCGCCGCAGTTCCTAGAAAGCTCAACGATAAGTCCTTTTGCGGTTTCTCTGTGGAAGCATTTGAAGCAATGCAGTATATAGCCCATGTTTTTGATGCTTTCGTCAGCCTTTTTTGCGCCATATTTTATAATCGCATAAATTCTAATGTAATGGCTTGTGCTGTGGCTGAAGACTATGCGTGTGCTTATGTCGTGTTTTGCCGCTGTTGTGGCTAGGCATCCGGCCAAAAGCCTAACAGCTAATTCGTGGCAGTATTCTGTGCGTAATGGTTTTCCGCCGTATTTGCGTATGCATGCTTTTGGGTGGACTCCGCAAAGTGGCGCCATGTCCGTTGCTGTTAAGGCTAAGAGACCGCCGTTACGCAAAGCTCGGATGGCGGAATCTAGATAGGGGACAGGAGAGCCGAAGGGATCTATGTCTATGGCGTCAAATCTTTTGCGTGGTGCACCGTAGCAGCCTAGAAGGAGGTTTGCGTCTTCATTTTTTACTGTGATGCGTCTGCTTAGCTTATTCATCTGCACATTGTATTTGGCAAGTTGGAAGGCTTTCTCGTTAATATCGTTAATCAAAACCTTTTTGACGCCCTTAATCTCTGCTGCAAAGCGAATTCCTCTAACACCGCAGCCAGCTAGAGGCTCGCAAACAGAAATTTCATGGTTAAACATTTTTTGATAAACCTGTAGGGCTAAAACTGCTATGTCACGATTCAATTCCATAACAGGGTTATAGAAGACGGGAGCTTTTGAAGGTGCATATTCTGAAGGCATTTTTACAAATGCTTTGAGCTTTGGGACCAAGACTTTGACTCTGCCTTCTTCGACTATTTCTGCTGGAAAATCTATTTTGAACTTTTCGTTCTTCATGCTTTGTATATTCTCAGTCCCAATCATGACAAACCCTTTTAGGGAATATTAGACTTCTGTTTAAGTAGAGGAAGCTTGTTGAAAAAACGGTTGTTGTTTATAACAGGGAGTCCGGGCACGGGAAAGACAACCGTTATGCTAAGGGCTATTGAAGTCTTGAAGGTTAGAGGGTATAGTGTGGGTGGAATGGTGAGCCGTGAGGTTCGTTCAGGCGGAATACGGGTTGGCTTTGAGATTTTAGATTTGGGCATTGGCAGGAGAGGATGGCTCGCCCATGTGAATCGAAGGTATGGTCCGCAGGTTGGCAAGTACCGCGTGAATTTGGAAGACCTTGATAACATAGGTGCTGATGCAATAGTTAAGGCTGCTGAAAGCTTTGATGTTGTAGCCATAGATGAGATTGGACCCATGGAGTTGCATTCGGAAAAGTTTAAGGAGGCTGTCAAGAAGGCTGTTGAGAGCGGAAAGCTCGTTGTTGGCACTGTTCACTGGAAGGCAAGGGATAGGCTGATAGACGAGGTTAAAGCAAGAGAGGACGCGGAGGTAATCGTGGTTACATACGAAAACAGAAACAACCTACACGAAACCGTCATAGAAAAAGCCGTCGACTTTCTGGAACACATGCAGCGTGCCCGAAACTGACTATAGGATTTGAAATATAATGTCAATTAAATTTGACGCGATGCCCATCAAAGCAGAACCATAGATATTACGAGTTTTCCAAGCAACCACAACCTTCGCAGTCGAACCAACAATATTTGTGACAATCCAAGGCAAGTCTGCTTGGATGAACATCTGAAAAGCCAAGATCGAGATTACCGCCAAAAAGAAACCGTTCTCATTACTCAAATACTTATTGAATAATATTCCGATGAAAAAGAAAGTTTCAGCAAAAACCGATATAACCGTGACAAACAAGACCCAGTAAACAAGGCCATCCAATGTGTATTCAATGATCCATCTGAAGCCAAAAAGGGAATAAGAAAGCAAATAGAGGAGAATCGAGAAAATCACTCCAACAAAGGCATAAAGCGCGGTCTGCTTAAAACTCAACACTTTTAAACCCATCTTCTCCAGAGAAACATCACTTCTCATCAAAATCAAAAGAAAAACTGGAAATACCAGAAACGTCAAAAGACTCGTCAAAGCGAAATTAAAAGTTAGGTTATTGTCCACAAGAGGCTTCTCTGGAAGCCCTATTGGAAAAATGAGCTGCAGCAACCTCCCATGCAAGGTGAAATAGAGAAAACCCACAAGAAAAAGCAGAAAAGAAACCTCAAAAAGCTTAGTCTGCTTGACTCCTCCTAGCTTCCTGATAATCGCCAAGACCAGAACAAACAGCCCGAGCAGAACAACGTCCATGTTTATGCCAACAGGACCGAAATAAACGTGCCAAATCTCAAACAACAAACCGACAACCTCAAGGACAACCTAGCTTAAAACATAGGTTCAATTATGCTATTTAAATTTAAGCCTCTTTTCAGCACCTCATAAACCACCCTCAACACGTGGTTCGAATCCATGAGCTTAACAGCAAAATACTGCTCTTCCAACAACCGAAACCTATTAATTGAATCTTCCCATTGTGGGACCTTGTTAGAAATTCATTGCAGAAACCTAGGGATGTTTACTCTATTGTTTAATTTTGCGCCAAAAACTATAGGGATGTTGATTTTAGATTGCTCAGCAAGCCCCAAAATTGACTTCGAGAATGGAACCAAAAATAAAGTGTTATAACTTTGAAGTTAAATATGCTTCGTTTGAAAAAGAGAAGGCTCACCCATGCTGGTTGCTGGCGTTGACGATGCTGGACGTGGTTCTGTAATCGGTCCATTGGTTATAGCAGGTGTTCTAATGAAAGAAGGAGAATTGCCAAAGCTTACTGAATTGGGCGTTAAAGATTCGAAGCTTTTATCTCCACACAGACGAGAAACGCTCGCCATCGAAATAAAACGGATAGCACAAAAATATACTGTGATAAAACTTTCGCCAAAAGAAATCGATGATGTTGTCCAGAAAGGCAGAAAGCTTCATAGATTGAACAGGTTGGAGGCGCAGACCATGGCGAAGGTTATAGAAACGCTCAAGCCAGACATAGCATACGTTGACGCCTCAGACGTTCTAGAAGAGCGGTTTAAACAGCACATCCTAGAGTGCTTATCTTTCAAAGTTGAGATTGTTTCTGAGCATAAGGCGGATAGGAAGTATCCCATAGTTTCCGCCGCTTCAATCATCGCAAAAGTTGAAAGAGACAAGGAAATTGCAGAGTTAACGATTAAATATGGCGATTTCGGCTGCGGCTATCCAACAGACCCCAAAACCATAAGCTTTCTTCAGCAATGCCTAGAAAAACTGGGCGAGTACCCAGACTTTGTTAGAAAATCGTGGAAACCAGCCAAAAAGGCTAAAAGTGGAAAGGGTTCGTTTCAGAAAAAGCTTATTTAGCGTTTATGATCAGGTCTTCAGGAGTTTTGATTTTGGAAAGCTCTTCCTCGCGGATGCATAATATATCGTCGTTTGATGGTTTTCGTCCTTCCGTTATGAGAATCGGATGAGCCTGAACAACTTTGCTTACGCTCAAAATTTCATTAACCCTTCTGTTTAATTCTCGTTCCTTATCCCTCGCAATCCCACCGATGATTTTCATTTTTTCTTCAGGGACTGTGATGACGAAGTCGAAGGGTGCTTTTTTGACAGTTGTGATGTTGTAACGGGCAAACTGCCTGAAAATTTTATGAAGAAGCTTACTTCTGGCGATTGCATATCGAGCTTTTGATAGAAAACATGGGCGTTGCTTTATTGATTTTCCAAAGACGTTTATCGACTTTGCAACCGGAATTCCCAGAGTCCACACTAGGTTATATGCTGCTGTGACCGAGGCTTTAGCCATGCCCCGTTCATAGCCATAAAGAGTTCTCCGAGATATGCCTATCATCTCAGCAATTTCACCCACAGACAAGCCTAACTCCTGCCTTCTACGCTTGATGGCATCACTGTCAATTTCAACATAATAACCTCCTGGACCAGCCTGTATTAGCGGATTTATCTTGCGAAGTACGATGTTCTCAAAGGTTTTTTGAGTGACAGCCAAAACGTTATATCTTGAGTAGACCGTGTCGTCCTCCAAGGGTTTTTCACGGGCTTTCTCGCTTATTATCAGTGAAGCTGCCGAAAAGCATTCAGATACGCCTTTAAGCTCTAGCGAATCACTTGGAGAAAGGTTGTCAATGCCTGATTGAACTTTTATGAAAATGAGGTTTTCACTCTTTCTAGCTGTGAAGTCGAAGCAACTTGGCCGGGAACAACATATTCGAGAAACGATAAAGTTGGCTTCCTTCAGGACAACCTCTGCGGACTTTACCTTCTCCCTCTCCACGTGAGTCATCGAATTGTCACATAAAGTATCCATTACGCTGTGAAATATAAACTATACCTATTTTCTAGGATATGATGGTCAAGTTTGAGCCACTATCATGGCGTGAGCTTTATCGTACGGCTCTAGATGCACGACTTCTTCTATGCGGAAGCCGCGGTTTTCTAAAACCTTGACTTCGCGTTTGTAAACTTCTGTAGGCTCCTTTGTTACGTCTATACTTTGGGCTTTAACAGCAAGCATTATCCATCCGGACTTTTTTAGGAACATGTCGGCATTGTCCGCTAGAATCTTGGCTTGTTCAGGCTGGGCAATGTCACAGTAAATGTCATCAACTTTTCCACGGACAAACATCACATATTTTTCCGGAAAGCGCGCATCTTCAAGAATGGGAGACATGTTAAGCCTGTAGGCACACACATTGTTAACAAGCTCTCTCATGGCTCTGGAGGCAAACTCCACACAGTAAACGTGGCCTTTTTCGCCGACTATATCTGAGACGTGGCTTGCTGTTGTTCCAGAAGCTGCGCCAAGATAGAGGACTTGATGGTTTGGCTTTATTGGAACGGTTTTTAGGTTTTTTAGGATGGCAGCTGCCAGTTTGCTTCTGAAGGGGTCCCAGATGCGGTATTCAACACCCTCGTAGCGCATGAGCCTTTCACCGTAAACGTTTCTGCCGGGTGCTAGGTTTTTTGTCGCCAGTCTTTGGGCTCCGTCTTCAAGCGTTACTTGATAAATTGCTGGAAACCGCTGGTGTGGTTTAACTTTTACCTGCACGTTCCTTCTTTCTCCACTTCCCCTCATGCTTAGGCTTCTTCTCTAGGATCTGCGGTGGCTCTTCGTATTTTTCACGAATTTCTTCAATTCTCCTTTCCAAGTCAGCCTTCAGTTCCTCACCTATGTATCTTCCCCCGAAGGCGTCTGTTCTCGCGGCTATGGCTAGTTTTCCAGCTAATGCTCTTGCAATTTTCCCCCTATGCCACCTTTTAGCTTCATGTAGAAGGGTGTGTTGAAAAATTATTCCATGTTTTGGCGGCCTTGTCCCTGTTTTTAGCGAGCGGAACAGGGCTTTTTCTGCTCCTAAGACTTGGATTGTGCTTGCTGGTCGTTTAGCCAAGTTTGTTAGGCCTCCGGCAATGGCTATTAGGCGTGCTCCAAGGAGAGAACCAACTATGGCTTTTGTGTTTGGTGCAACCTCTTCCATGGCTGTGTCCAGATAATCCTCTAGTGTCTGCCTTAGCTGGTACAGGCTGAGCACGTTTTTGCATAAGGCTTGAATCTGTGTTAGGTCTGGTTCTGCTAGGTCGGCGCCCATGGAGGTTTCAGCTACTTTGGCTATCTGCTCAGCTTTTGCCCTTGGAATTTCCTCTCTTTCAAGTTTTTCAGCCGAGAAGTTGTCTTTACTGCCGAGTTCAGAAACCAAACGTGCGTAGGTTTCATGCTTTTCCAATAGGCGGTCGAGTTCTGGGAAGTGGATGCCATACCATTCCCTTATGCGACTCATGAACAAGTTTATGCTTTTATCTAAATCGTCAAGCGTTTGGATGGCTTGGGCAACGAGCAGATCCCTTTTCTCAACAGCCCCTTTAACCCGTAGCTTAGCAATCTCCATGGTGACGTTGTGTGTCCAAAGGCTAAACTCTTCCACATTTTTAACAAATCCTGTTTCAACACCAAAACGTTCCGGCATTGAACGGAGCAATTCACTAGCCTTAGTAGTTTTAGAAACCTCAACCGTAACACCCAGCTTTTCTTTTGCTTCTGTGGCGAGGTTCGCATTCTCAAAAACGAAGCTGTCGTAACCCTTTTTCTGGAGCAACTTAATCAAGTCGGCAATTTCATCCACCATTTTTCCATATTCAATTTTCACGATGGCTTTAGCTGCATCTTGCGGCCTTTTAGGAAACAACACCTTCTCAATCAGCGTGGTTTCTTCGTTAAAAGCCAGTACCCCAAATGAGGTTTGAATTATTATCGCTTTCATCATTTTACGCCTCAGAGTCAATTAGTATTCCTAAGCCTTATCATAATAAAAAGTTGTTGTAGCAGATTTCTTTTAATAGAGACACTATTAAATAGTCCAATCTCAGAAGTCTTAAGTGCTTCAAATCACATACACAAACGCAGTCGGTGGAAAGAGCTGAAGTTCATGAACAGCTTTAAAAATTTGGTGGAGAAGCTTAGAGCGTTAGAAAATGAACGTAAAAATCTTCTGCTGGAAATTGAGGAGCTCAAGAAGATGGCTGATTCCAAGGTCCAGGCTTTAGAAAGTGAAATAGGCATGCTTAGGGAAGAGGTGAAATCGCTAAGGGTTCTCCTTGGCGCTGAGGAAACAGAAACCGAGGTTGGACAGAAAAGGAAAAAATAGTAAAGAAGTTTGAACTCTTAAGGAAGACGCTCGTGAAAGTTAGATTTACTTGTTTTCAAACTGCAAGTTAGTTAGGGTTCATTGCAAAAACTAAGCTTTATCTTATCAGAGTGCTAACCTTTACTGAAAACTGTTCGTGGTGAAAGGGTCTTTGAGCAATAGTCGATTAAGCGTTGACTTGGCTGGTTTGAAACTTCCTAATCCCACGATGCTGGCTTCTGGAATTTTAGGTTATTCTGCAGAGACATTGGAAAGCATTGTTGAGGATGGGGCTGGTGCTGTAGTCACGAAGTCTGTTGGATTAAAGCCTCGGGCTGGCTATGCAAACCCAACAGTAGTGCAGACTAGCTGCGGCTTAATCAACGCCATGGGGCTTCCAAACCCTGGGATAGACGAGTTTGTCGGTGAAATTCGTGAAGCCAAAACCGTTTTGAATGTTCCTTTAATCGTGAGCGTCTATGGTTTTTCAGAGGAAGAGTACGCAACGGTAGCCAAAAAGGCTGTAGATGCGGGTGCCGACGCCTTAGAGCTTAATGTTTCATGTCCCCACGTTAAGGAGACAGGCTCGGAAATTGGGCAGAACCCAGAAGTCTTATCGAAAGTTGTTAGGAAAGTTAAGGCTGTTGTGGATAAACCCGTTTTTGTTAAGCTGTCTCCAAACGTGACGGATATAACGGAAATTGCAGAGGTTGCAGTTAAGGCTGGCGCAGACGTTCTAACAGCCATAAACACCGTTAGAGCCATGGCAATAGACGCTGAAACCGCTATGCCGATACTGAGCAACAAAAGAGGGGGGCTATCAGGCCCGGCAATAAAGCCCGTAGCAGTTAGATGCGTCTACGATATTTATGAGCTGGTTAAAGTGCCAATAATAGGATGCGGCGGCATAACAAACTGGCGTGACGCGGTGGAATTTCTCTTGGCTGGAGCCTCTGCAGTTCAGATCGGGACAGCAGTGGCATTGAAGGGAACAAACGTGTTTAAGGCTGTTATCCGAGGAATCAACAATTATGTGGAAAAGAAAGGTTTTAAGAGCGTGAAAGAGATTGTCGGCTTATCCCATCGCAGCTAACAGCATGAGAACGACACGCATCCTAAGCGTGGAAGATGAAAACCCAACAGTGAAAACCTTCACTTTTAAAGACAAAGAATGTGCAGGGGCTAAGCCAGGCCAATTCCTAATGCTCTGGATTCCAGGAGTGGACGAAATTCCATTAAGCATATTGGATGCAAAAGAGAATGGAACAGTTTCGGTGGCTGTCAAACAAGTGGGGGAAGCAACACAGGCGTTACATAACAAGAAAGCTGGTGAAGTCATGGGCATACGTGGACCTTTTGGCAGCAGCTTCACAGTAAAGGTAGGCAAGACATTGATGGTTGGTGGTGGAACCGGCATAGCGCCATTATTGTTCTTAGCCAGAAAATCGGCTTCCAAAGCAGCAAAGCTGGTTTTCGTGATAGGCGCAAAAACAAGGGAAGAACTACTATTGATAGATGCGGTGAAAACGGTTTGCAGCAAGGAGAATGTTGTTACGACAACTGAAGATGGCAGTTACGGCATTAAAGGCTTAGCCACAAAACCACTGGAAGCCCTTTTGGACAAGGATAAGTTTGATATAATTTACACTTGTGGGCCTGAACAGATGATGAGGAAGGTTTTTGATTCAGCTGAAAAGCGTGAAGTAGCTCTGGAGGCTAGTCTAGAGCGTTTAATGCGATGCGCCATTGGTCTGTGTGGAAGCTGCATCATAGGCAAGTATCGCGTTTGCAGAGACGGTCCAGTGTTCACGGCAGACCAGCTAAGAAAGGTGAAAAAAGAGTTTGGAGTTTCAAAGCGCAATTTTAATGGAAGAAAAATACCGCTAGAGTAGAACCTACAATGAAGAGTAGGGAAGTGGTCTACATATGCCAGTAACTCCGCTCCATGGACTTGCCCTCATGTTCCTCTACTTTAAGGATAGGAGAAAGTTTGACCCCCTCGCCTTGACTGTTTCGGCTACTTTCATAGATTTGGAGCCCCTTTACTACCTTCTGCTCGGAGAACCCATAGACCACAGGATATGGCATGGTTTTGCAACATCCTTTACGATTTACCCCATTCTCATCACTATTGCAGTTTTCATGGTGGAACGTTTGTTTGAGAAAAAATTGTGGTCTACGTACAACGCCGTGCGGCTTAAGTCAAATCAAGTGCGCTATCCGCCATTAAGCATATACATTTGTAGCATGGTGGGAGGCGTCAGCCATGTCTTCCTTGACATGTTCACCCATAAGGATATGCCCTATGTAATTTTTCCCCTATCCAACGGGAACCCATTCTACATTGGACAAGCATCAATAATAGTAGAAATAGCCGTAATTGTATTGGCATTCTACTCCTGCCTACGCTGGTTTAAAGAGTAAGCATCAAGAATCTATGGCATGTCCATTAACGTGGTATTCAAAAAGGTTATAGGCTTATCCAAGTTCTGTCAATTCCATTAAACCGAGTCTGGGGTAGATCGCCATGGTTGTGGTGCGACAAATGAAGATATCACCTGCACAATCCCTATTTTTCTCGGATATGTGACATACTTATCATCAAGATATTCATTAGCCTTAGGCTAAATACACATTGATGGAGAGTTCTTCTATGCCTAAAGTTCATGTAGTTCGTGAGTGTTAGTGCGCGCATACAGAAAATGCTGTTAATGGGAGAATTTAAATTCTGACCTATTAGCTTGATTAATTGTGGTAGAAATGAAGAACATTGTTGTAGCTTTGTTGATTGGAATCCTGGTAGGATCGGGGATTAATTACGGTTACTTTCTGTCCAGCGTGACAGGAAGATATATGGGGGAAACGTTAAAGGAAGAGGCTTTTCAATATCTTGTTAATTCGTATAATGCAACATTAGGTTTATGTTATGTAAACCCTGAGGAAAAAAACGTTTATTGGGTTTCGCATGATAATGTTTTAGCTTCTCATGCTCTGCAAAAATGGAATAGAGAAATTGCGGATAACATAACTGAAAACATTAAGAGAATAGCTAGAGAATATAATCTTACAACAAGCCTAGTGGGTATTCCTCTTGATACAAGAGCAGAGATTCCTTTAGGCTATAACGTAAATCACTTTAATGTAACGGACTTGATAACTCTTAATGCCTCCTATTATGGTTCTGAACTTAGATCAGAGGTAGCAACAAATGAAACTTTAACGGAGTTTGAGAACTATGCGGACCTGCTCTGTTATGCCTCATTAGTAAAGTGGAGAGAACAAAACTATACGGGAGCAGATTACTACTACCAAAAATTTAAAGCAATGTGGGATGGAAATGGATTCAATGATAATGCTTTCGATTATTATGGCTACTATGCAACATACAAGCTAGGGTTATTCTACCTAGTCAACAAAATGTTAGGAAAGGGATCCTTCTATTTTGAAAAAGAATTAACCAATAGAATATGGAAATGCCAAGACTCTAATGGAGGATTCAAAACAGATTATTACGGAAATGGGAGTTTTCCCTTTGGATGCAAGACAAATACGGAAACAACATCGATAATTCTAATAAGCGACGTTCCATGCGTGGTACTGGCATGTCAAGTGGGCGTGAAAGTAGGCGCATACTATTATATTTGGTGGGGGTTGCCTTCACCTCCGTATCTTAATCATTGGGAAGAAGGCATTAAGTATACGCCGTTCTTAGGCGAGTATGACTCTGGCGACCCGATGATTTCCGATAGGTACATTTTGTGGGCAATGCAGCATAGAATAGATTTCTTCGCTGTTTCATGGCTGGGTGAAGGTACATGGATAGACTGGATTGATTGGGATTTCTCATACATTGATCTGCATAATCTCAAAACTGGTTTTTTGAAAGCCCCGCATTTATCGAACTTCAGTTTTTGTCTTTTCTATGAAACACGAATTGTTTTGGATACGGCCAACCAACCAACACCTAAAAAGAATTTCACAGAGATTTTCATCAATGATATGATCTATGCTGCAAAAAACTATTTTATCATTCCAAGCTACCTACGAGTTAACGGCAGACCAGTTCTATTCATTTATGACTTGCCATATCTTTACACAAGCTTGACAACTCCAAAGGCGCAAAACTTGCTTGATTCTACAAGCCAGCTACTAGAAACTATGGGTTTTGATGTTTATTTAGTTGGCATTGTAAGTCCTGGTCCTTCACCTGAAGACGTAAACGCTGAGTGGTTGTATTCTATGGATGCTGTCACAAATTACTTGTTTGCCCATACCCGAATTGCTGAGGGATGGCAGAACATTACGGAATACGCCGAAACATACTATCCAATTTGGCGTTCATATATGAGCTCCAAGGGGATAAAGTTTGTTCCAAACGCCTATCCTGGATTCGACAACACAGAACACCTTAAGTGGCTAAACAGAAGTCCCTTGGATCCAGTATTACCTCTTAACGAAACCATGTTTAGAAAAATGTTAACTACGGCAATCAATTACGCTGATTACGACCTAAGAATGGTTATGATAACTTCGTGGAACGAGTGGTTCGAATCCACTGCAATCGAACCATCCATGGAGTTTGGAGAACTGTTTCTTCATACGATTTATGATGTAGTTCCCGAATTTCCATCAAGTATGTTCCTGTCACTATTTATGATAGCAACTCTACTGACAGTCGTAGTCTACAGAAGAAGAAAACGCGTTGCTAAGCGAGTTCAATCTTTGCCATAATCTCCGCAAAACCTCTCCTTCTAATTCCAATAAAATAGCATTTTCCAATTAAAGATTGGGATAAGTGTCCAGTAAATGTTGATACTCCTTTATGAAGGATTCTCGCATTTTAATCCTTCTTTCCCTAGGGACAAAGGAAGAGTCAACGGCGTTGAGGCTCAATTTGAAGAGTTCTGGAATTGTGAAGTTCAGGCGTCTATGAAGTTGCAGGTACTCATTGTTCATATCAGTGTTGAACATGGACGGGTCGTCTGTGCTCACAGTCACCATAAGACCCCTTTCCAGAAAGTTTCTTATGGGATGCCTCTGCAGAGACGAGACAACTCCTGTTCTTAAGTTGCTGACAGGGCACATCTCTATGGCAATACCTCGCTCCAGAAGATATTTCATCAGCTCAGGGTCTCTGCTTGCAGCAACTCCGTGACCTATACGCTCAACATTGAGATATCTAACTGCGTCCCATATGCTCTCAGGTCCAGCAGCCTCTCCCGCATGAGCAACCAAGTGAAACTCCATATCCCTCGCTCTTTTGTATACAGGCGCATAGGGCTTAGGAGGAAACCGTTGCTCGCTGCCTCCTATGTCGATGGAGACAATGTTGTCACCCTTACTCTCTATTAAGTCGAGGACTTCCATCCCAACATCAGGACCATAATCTCGCACCAGATCAATTCTAAGGTTGCATTCGATACCGAAATCACAGCGTGCACGATGCACGCCTCTATTAATAGCGTCAAGCATTAAGCCGTAGTCAAGGCCTTTCCGCACATGATCGTGTACAGAGAAACTCGCCTCAACATAGCGAACATTGCAACGCGCGTCATTCTCCAGCAACTCGTAGGTGATACGTTCAAAATGATCCTCCTTCGTGATACAATCAACCACTGCACTATAGATAGTGATGAAGTGGGGAAAGTCGCGGAACCGAAAGAAACGGCGCACATCCTTCAACGTCTTGCAGGGCTTCTCTAACCCGCCCTCTTCCGCAAGCCAAAGCAGCGTCTCAGGCCTCGTTGAACCAACAATGTGAACGTGCTGCTCAACCTTGGGCAGCGCCCTTATCAGCCCATCAATGTCCATTAAGCTAGCACCGAAGCCAAGTATGCACTATCAACCCTATAAGAAGTGCGTGATCAACCATTCTTAGTACAATTGAAAGCTTTAGACCATACTAAGTGGAAATACTCATCGAACACATGGTTGAATCTATATATAAGAGGGGTCTAAATTCAGCAGAGAGTAATAGAGTGAACTGGTTCGCTATCAAAAAGATGGGAATAGGCTGTATTGGTTGTTCAGCAAGCCAAAAATGCGAAACCTGCAGCATACCATTAAAGCCATATAGTAGTTGTTGATTCAAAAGGCTGCTTCAGCAGGGAGTGGCGAAATCTCCCAAGACTCCCCTTTTTTCTTTTTAGAAGCGTTCTTAGTCAGCTATTTCCGGTTCTTTGAGTTTTACAATGTCGACGAAAAGACTTGAATGTAGATGCACCTGTCTGCCTACCCCAGAAGCAGATGAAGAACGGGCTTGTCGGGCTTATGCAGCTTAAGAAGCAGAGTCTTATGATTCAAGTGGTAAAGGTTGCTGACGTGAGAATCTAAAATGGCCTCTAAACTATAAATAAACGGCTTTATTTTCTATTTGAGACTTCTTGGGCGAGTTTACTATTTCTTTTAATATTTTACAACTACTGTAAGCTCAGAAGGGTAATGTGGAGATTGCAATTGTTTCAATTAGTGGACGGCTATTGATGTTCCGCAGTACTCGCATTGCACAGCCGTCTGTCCCTTGTAAACTTCTTTCGTATATGGCGCACCGCAATGTGGACATCGAACAATCTGAATCGTTGGTGCTTCTTTAACCGTGACACCTCTTATTGTGGCTATATCTCTGTCAGCTTCTCCGCCAATTATATAGTTGAAAAATCTTGTTATCACGTCGGCTTCCCATCCCTTCACGTCAAACGACGTTTCTGGTAATTGACGTTCAGGTTTGAAACGAATGTAAATTCCTGTCCATGCTATGAGACCCACTCGTCCCTTGGATATTTCGTGTAATGCGCCAATTGGCTGTTCTATCAGAACTGTTCTTTCAACCTTCTTTTTGGTGACCACAAAAAGCTTTTTCTCGAGAACGACTTCTTTCTTCCCTTCAAAAATGAATCTTTGGTTAGAGAAGTATAAGGTTCCCTCGCATTTATCGCCAGTCAGGATTTTTCCTTCAATTGCTAAAACTGGGCTTTCCTCCTGCTTAAATGGAAAAGTTGCTTGGGCAAAAAGTTCCACTGTTTTTTCGGCTATCTTTAGGTCTCTATCTATGGCGTTTATGCTCGATATCAATTCGTTAAGGGGAGCGCTGACTTTACTTGCTTCCGAAACAACCTTTATCCTTAAAGCGGACGCATCCATCGATAAGCGACTTGCCAGAGAATGACTAGAAGCAATGCTGCCACTATCTATTTCGGCTCGCAATCTTTGAACATCTGCTTCTAATGCGCGGATTTGTACGGTTAATGGTTGAACGTTGTTAAGTAAAGCTTGCTTAAGGAGTGGAGAGGATTCCATCCATTTTTTGGTTAGTAGGTCGACACTTTTTTCAAGATGACCCATTGCCGAGTAGCCGCGTCCTCGAACTGAGGCAAGTCTGCTTGGAAGAGAACCCATTGCTCCTTCAACAGAGGCTATCTTGCTTTCCACATCGCTTATTGCTCCAGACGCGCTGGAAAGGTCAGATTCAATTGAGCGAGCCCTAGAATAGAGAACTTCTTTTTCTCTATCAATCTGCGTCATTTTCTTCGCCTCCTAAAATGGACTGTAGATGACATAATTGAATATTTTTGACGCCTTAAATTATTTATGGAACACTAGTTTTAACTCAGCTAATAAAACTCGAAAAAGAAGACTCCTTCTATTCAGCCATCGCGAAGACAACCACAGAAGCAAGAAACTCAAAAAATCAGGCTTCAAATACGTCTGCACTACGCCTAAAAATCATATGCTCTTCAGAAAAAGAAAGTAGCAACCTCGCCATTTACGCCACACAGCTGATTAATGATTCAAAAAGGTTATATGTCTGCATTGATATTTTGGTGTATTTGCGGGTGCTATGTGATGAAAGGTGACCGCCAAATTCAAAACTAATTCTGACCTAAGCCTTACAATGGATTATCGCCCGCTCGAACTTGAAAAAGAAATCCGCGAATTCTGGGAAAAAAATCGCATAAAAGAGAAGCTAATGGAATTCCGCGAAAAAAATAACGTAGGCGTGTCAGGCTGGGTTGAAGGACCCCCAACGCTGAACGGCATACCACATGTAGGCCACGCCAGAGGCCGCGTGATGAAGGATCTACGCTACCGATGGAAAACGATGCAAGGCTATTTCATGCCCTTCTGGGCTGGATGGGACTGCCAAGGCTTGCCAGTCGAGCTGGAAGTTGAGAAACTTTTAGGCGTCAAGAACAAGCGGGAGCTTCTCGAAAGAGTTGGCGAAGAGCTTTTCATAGAAGAATGTAAGAAGGCAATTATGAAGTATCATCGTGAATGGGTTGAAGCCGACAAAAAACTTGGAGTCTTCATAAACCAGGATAAGGCTTACTGGACATATCTAGACGAGTACATCGAAAGGGAATGGCAGTACCTCAAACGTGCTTGGGACCAAGGCTTACTTGAGGAAGGCTATTATGTGGTTGCCTACTGTCCAGGATGCCAAACAAGTCTAAGCAGCGCTGAAGTTGGCTATGAGGACTCTTACAGGGAAGTTGAAGACCCATCGTTATATTTCAAATTCAAAGTGGCTGAAAGCCAAAACGAGTATTTCCTCGTATGGACAACCATGCCCTTCACCCTCATCACAGATATGATGCTGGCTGTTCACCCAGAAGCCGAATACGCAAAAGTAAAAGTCGGCACTGAAAAATGGATAGTTGCAGTGCAACGCATCCAACCAGTCATGCAAGAACTCGGCATAGAAAAGTACGAAGTAAAAGAAACCGTTGTGGGCAAAAGTCTTGAAGGCTTAAAATATGACTATCCATTCAAGGACATAATTCCAAAACAGGCAGAATTGGACAAACACCAATTAGTGCACAGAGTTGTATGCGAAGACTTTGTAGATGTAAACACCGCCACAGGAGTTGTGCACCTCTCACCTGGAAACGGCGAAGAAGACTTCTTCGCTGCACAGAAGCGCGGCGTCCCAGTTTTTGTTCCCTTCGACGACGAAGTCAAATTCACAAGCGAGGCAGGAGCCTTCAACGGTGTATTCGCAAGGGACACAGACACAATGGTCATTGAGGAACTCCGCAAAAGAGGCTCACTAGTTTCAGCCAAAACCGTAAAGCATGAGTATCCAACGTGCTGGCGCTCTCACCACAAACTGGTCTGGCTAGCCAGAAGGGAATACTTCTTAAGAACAGACAAAACAAGTCAGAAAGTTGTGAGGGCCGCGGAAAAAGTAAACTACTATTACGAAAGTCCAAAAAACCGTTTCCTCTCCTTCTTGAAAGAAGGCAAACCATGGTGCATATCAAGAGAACGCGTCTGGGGCACCCCTCTGCCTATATGGGTCTGTGAAAAATGCGGAGCAAAAACGCTGATGGCAAGCAAAAAGGAACTAATCGAAAGAGCCATAGAAAAGCCGAAAGGAGAATTTGAACTTCACAAGCCTTGGGTTGACCGCATCAGCCTAAAATGTGAAAAGTGTGGCGGAATAATGCATAGAGAAGGCTTCGTCCTTGATACTTGGCACAACAGCGGAGCCTCACCCTACGCAAGATTCACAGACAAAGAATTTGAAAAATACGTGCCAGCCGACTTCCTAACGGAAGGAATAGACCAAACCCGCGGATGGGCTAATTCTCTCCTCTTAGAACATGTTATACTAACAGGAAAGGCAGAGTCTCCATACAAGGCGTTCTTGTTCCAAGGTTTAACCCAAGACGCGAAAGGCAGAAAAATGAGCAAAAGCCTCGGAAACGTAATAGAAGCCAACAAACTTTTAGAGAAACACTCTGCAGACATATGCAGATTCTACATGCTGTGGAAGTGCTCCCCAGCAGATTTCATGAATTTTGACCTTCAAGAACTAAGCCGTCGCCCATACCAAGTACTATCCACGCTATACCACCTAAACAGATTCTTTGCACAAAACGCTGAATACGACAACTTTAACCCTCAAAAGCACACGCTTAAATGGGCGTCAAGAGAAAAGCAGCTTAAAAATCCAGACCTCTGGCTGCTTTCGAAGCTTCAAGAAACCATAGAGGAGTATACTGTTAGACTGGAAACTTGCGAGTTCAACTTTGCCCTAGCAGTCCTAGAAGATTTTGTTATAGACGCTGTGAGCAGGCTCTACGTGCCCATGGTTCGTAAAGAACTATGGACAGACGACCCAGAAACCCTCAATAGAAGACTAGCAATATACGCAACCTTATGGCATGTTCTAAAAACGGTTACGCTTCTCTTCAATCCAGTTACACCACACCTAAGCGAGGCTCTATATCAAAATGTCTACAGGAAGCTCGACCCAACGCTGCTGGAGTCGGTAAACTTTGAAAGTTGGCCAAGACCAGACGAGAAAATGCGAAACAAAAAATTAGAAGAAGACTTTCAAATGTTGTTCAAATGCGTCTCGCTGGTTTACTCCGCTAGGCAATCAGCTAAGCTGAAGAGAAGATGGCCACTAAGCAAAGTAGTTGTCGTGGCTCCGGAAAATGTTTGCATGGTTTTGAAAAGTGTTGAAGAACAATTCCTTGAACTTGCGAACGTCAAAACTGCAGAATACCACCGAGAAGCTCCAGAATATACCTCTTTAGAGGGATGGGTTTCCGTCTCTGAAGACAACATAAAAGTCTTTTTGGATGTTCACCGTGACGAAAGGTTGCTCGGTGAAGGCTTAATGCGTGACTTAGCCCGCAGAGTCCAATCCTTAAGAAAAGAGCTTGGTTATGTGCCAACCGACATTTTAGACGCTGTTCACATAGCTGAGCTTGAAGACGAAAGCATTGGGCTTTTGAAGCCTTACGTGAAAGAGATGAAGGAACTTGTCCGCGCTAAAAACGTCTATTTACACCGTAAACTCGAAGAGATTGAAGCGGAGTGGCATGAGTATCGATTGGATGATAAGAAAATTTACATCGCGATTCTCTAATGGCATGGCTTTAAAATAGACATGACTTATAAAAGAATTCACCACAACTAGTAAAAAGCATAAAGGCGTCAGAAACCCTAAATCCAGCCTCGCAATAAATTTTATTGAACATTCTAAGCAGAGGGCCGGTAGTTCAGTTTGGTATGAACGCCGCATTCGCAATGCGGAAGTCGCGGGTTCAAATCCCGCCCGGTCCACAAAACCTTCTTTCGCGAAATACACGCCTGCTTCTCCTTTTTTCTGCGGCAAAACAGTCTTTTTGTTCATGTCAGCAAAGAAGCCAGATACACCTTCGCGACTGCTTACTAGGTGGATATTCAACAAAAGACGCAAAATGACCATAAACCAGGGATAAGTTTTATGTAAAACTTGAGGTCATAGGACTTTTCGATTATGTGAGACTAAATGCGATATGCGATAGAAAATGGTGAAGTTTACAAACCGTCCAAAATGCCAGAAGACACTGTCGTTATTGTCGACGGAAACAAAGTGACTTTCGTAGGTCCAAAGGAAGCCAGATACCCAGATAATACTGCAATTATTGATACATCAGATAAGATAGTCACTCCAGGTTTCATAGATATGCATATCCACGGATGTGCTGGATTTGATGTGACCGAAGGAAAATACGGTTTTCTCGAAGGAATGTCAAAGTTCCTCGTTAAGCATGGTGTCACCTCCTTTCTGCCAACGGTCGTAAGCACCACTAAAAGAAGAATAATCAGAGCGATTGAAAACGTGAGAGAAGCGCAGAAAAAGAAAGGAGCAAATGTTCTCGGTCTTTATCTGGAAGGACCATACCTCAACGCAGAGAAAGCTGGGGCTCAAAACCCTCAATACATTAAAGATCCAAACTTGACTGAGGTTAATGAAATTCTAGATGTCGCAGGAAAAACTGTGAAAGTGGTTGCTTTGGCTCCCGAAAAGGTGAACGCTATCGAGGTCATAAAAAAACTCAAGAAGCGCGGAATAGTCGCGTCTGCTGCGCATACAAACGCATCATATCACGAAATGCTTGTGGCAATTGAAGCTGGGCTTTCGCATGTCACTCATGTCTTCAATGCGATGAGAGACTTTAACGGCCGAGAAATCGGCGCGGTTGGCGCCGCGTTATTGCATGAGGAATTGATGACAGAGCTAATCGCAGACGGAGTGCATGTTCATCCATCTGCCATAAAAATGTTGGTGAAGATGAAAGGGTATGACAAGGTGGTCCTGATAAGCGATGCCATCAGTGCGACAGGTCTTCCGGATGGGAAGTATGAACTAGGCAGATTAGAAATTCTCGTCAAGAGTGGAATTTCGACTCTGCGTTCTGGCGTTTTGGCTGGAAGCACTTTGACGTTGGATAGAGCTGTCAAGAACATGATAAAATTGGCTAATGTTCCTGTTTCTGAGGCATTAAAGATGGCAACCCTAAATCCTGCAAGAGTCCTACGACTTAAAACAAAGGGAGAGATAAAAGCAGGAGCGGATGCGGATATTACGATATTGGATAGGAATTTCAATGTGCAGTCAGTCATGATCTGTGGCGAACTCTTCGATTTCCCCAACTGGAGTTAAACATTTATCGACAAAAATGACATATAGAAACTGTGAATTTTGTGAGAGAATGGTCATAATGTCTGTGAAGTTAGGAGTGAGCTATTTTGGCGTAAGGAATCCCGAGCACGTAGAACGGGACCTTGATCGAATAGTGGAAGCGGGTTGTAACATGGTGCTTCACACCTTCTCCGAGAACGACTTCTGCTATTACGAGGAAACGATGCACGATATCGTGAGACTATCGAAGGAGAGACAATTGGAAGTTTACATCGACCCTTGGGGTGTAGGCGGCGTTTTCGGAGGCGAGGTATTCACACAATTTGCCTTAGAAAAAGATGAGACTAGACAAGTTCTCTCCGGTGGAGACTTTGCTCCAGCAGCTTGTCCAAATAATAAGACTTTCAGAGATTTCATGCGAGACTGGATTGACGCCGCGATCGATACAGATGCTGATACTATCTTTTGGGACGAACCTCACTTTTACCTGCCAGAATGGTCCAGATGGCGAAAGCACAAGGGGTGGACTTGCCGCTGCGAAAATTGCCAAGAACTCTTCCACAAGAAATTTGGCTATTCCATGCCCAAAAAGTTCAACCGAGATGTAAAGAGTTTCAAAGACGAAAGCCTTTTCGACTTCATGAAAGATGTGACAGGAGTCGCCAAATCAAGAGGGATAAACAATGCCCTTTGTCTTTTGCCAGAATGGGAAAATCAAGAGAAAATTGAGCAGAAGTGGGACAAGTACGCCAGTCTGCAAGCCCTAGATGTTTTTGGATCTGATCCCTATTATCTGCTTGCGGGAAAAAAGTTCGCTGATTTCGAGTATCATGCAAAAGAAGTGAAAAAATTGGCTGATAGGCATCGCAAAGAGCCCCAAATTTGGATTCAGGCGTTCAAGGTCAAAGCAGGCAATGAGGAAGACGTGAAAAGGTCCGTGGAAGTGGCTTATCGAATGGGGATCAGAAACATAATAGCGTGGAGCTATTTGGGAACGGGGTATATGTCATTGATTCGGTCTGAAAGGCCGGGAAAGGTTTGGCAAACGCTCGAAAAAGCCTATCTCGAAATCAGAAGACAGCAGAACAGCGTGCAGAGTTGAACGTTCTAAAATCTTATATTCAGTATAAGCACCCTACTATAATTCGACGAAACATGAAAACGCAGAAAAAAATCCGCATGAATCGTTTTCTATATATTTTAGATAGCGTTAAAACGCCTATTTATTCTGGCACTCTGCATTTTTGGCGTACTCCACCTAAAAACTGGAATAGGCGATTACTGGATATGAAAGATGCTTTCTGCAACACCGTCGACACATACATCGCTTGGAATTGGCACGAGCCTCAAGAGGGAAAGTTTGACTTTCAAGGAAAGACTGACCCCCGTAGAGACCTTGAAGGTTTCTTAGAGTTAGTAGAAAAGAATGGTTTATACGCCATCATTCGCCCCGGACCCTACATTTGCGCTGAATGGCATAACGGCGGAATACCCGACTGGTTGCTCCAAGGTAATCCTGAAATATTGTCTCGGGATTCTTCTGGGAGAAGTCTACCGCTCGAAGTTTTTTATCCCCCCATCACATATCTGCATCCAAATTATTTGGCCTACGTTGAGAGATGGTATGATAAGATATGTGAGGTTTTGCGAAAACATCTTTACACGAATGGCGGTTGCATCATTAACATAACAATAGACGATGAGCCATCCTATTGGGAAACTATAACGTATCCGCTCATGAGCGATTATAACGAGTTTATCATCGGCTCTGATTCGAAGCCTGGCGTCTTTCAAAAATGGCTAAAGGAAGAGTACAATGCTGACATAGCCCTTCTGAACAAGAAATATCGCACGCATTATACTGATTTCAATAAAGTTGAGCCTCCGCGCGCAATGCCGAAGCATTACAGAGAAATTCCCAAATTCATAGATTGGCATCATTTCAAACTGTACATGATAAACACATACATTGAAAGCCTATACAAAATGTTGTTAAAGAAGAGAATTGACGTACCTGTGTCCTTGCTGGATCCATACCTTCTAATTGCAGCTTGGTCTTCATACCAAGAGTTCTGTAGGAAACGCAATTTGAAAATCGACTTATGGACCGAGTTTTGGCCAAGGTCACATTATAGGTCATTCGACTTTAAAGAAGATAAGATGGGTGAAATCGCTTACAAGCTAGGAATCTATAGACCACTCGTGAGAAAAGCTGGAACACCTTCGCTTAGTATAGAAACGCAGGCATATCTGGCACACCATATAGAGCCTGATGAAGCCGAACTTCTTTATCTAACAATCATAGCCTATGGAATCAACAACATAAACTATTATTTAATGGTCGGAGGGGAAAATCCTCGCGGCTTCGGCTGTCACACGGGCAAGACATGGGACATAAGCTGCCCAATAGCTTTAGATGGAAAAAGACGTCCTCACTTTGAGGTTATTCAGAGGTTAGGACAGTTTTTCAAGCTTCATGGAATTAGACTAGCTAACACTGAAACAGTAGCGGACATAGCTGTGGGATACTTTGAACCTTACGAGGCATCTTTATTTGTGGAGAACACTCTTGAACACAAGTTTGAAGAAAGTTTGCAAGGCTTCTATCAAGAGTATATTTTTGGCGAGCGAGGATTTCTCACGCTGCTCTCGATGTCTGGGGTCAACTTTGACATGGTCGATCTGCAAACAACACCAATTGAAAATTTATTACGCTATGGTCAACTCTGGGTATATGCTTTTGACTTCATGGATGAGAAAACACAGAAAAAACTCGTTGAATTTGTTAAACGAGGTGGAAAACTCGTAACTCTGCCCGGAACTCCGCATCTTAACGAAAACATGGAAAGAGTAAATATAATGAAGAAGCTATATCCTGCAGAGTTCGTGAGCCTTGTGAAGCCGGAAAAACTGGAGAGATTAGTGCCGTTCCTTGCTGTAGACGCAGAAAATATTGAAGAAATGGTTGTGAAAGACTACATTAGAAACTTCGAACTAACGGATGAGACGCCAATCGCTTGGGATTCAAGAACCAAAAAGCCATGTGCTTATCGTCGTAAATTTGGAAAAGGAAGCGCCACTCTTATTGGTTTTAAAATTCAATATTTTCCGAGTTTCCATGATTTTCACAGGCGCTTCATTCAGTACTTGTTAAATCTTGATGGCGTAGAAAGGTCAACTTATTCAGAAAACATTGACCTGCTGGTAGTGGAGAGGAGAGGAGAAGGTTATTCTTACGTTTTTGTACTTAATCCAATAGGACTACCTATAAAGAGCAAAGTTTCATTCACAGACACGTCTAACGGCAAGCGAAAAACCATACCAAGGTTCTTGGATAGCATTGAATTGAAAAATCGAGGCGGTCTTATTTTAGCAATCAACTTTCCAATCGCTAAGGCTAAAGCCATTGTTTCTCATACAACTTCTATGGTACAAGAGATCGAAGAAAAAACCAATTCCTTTGTCCTAACGCTTTATGGTCAGAGAGATACTCGCGGCGAAACTGCAATACTGTTGCCACACAAGCCAAGCTCAGTTGAAGTTGAAGAAGCAACAGAGATTGAGGAAAAGTGGATAGAAGTTGAGAAGATACTGTACATGGTCTATAAACATGGCATTAAACCAGTAAAGCTTAAGGTTACACTTTAAAACTTTGGTTAAAGAATTCAAGTGATGCATGCGCTTGTTTAAATGCTTCATGCAAAAACTTCATAACAGAACACGCTAAGGTAGCAATATGACGCGGGTAAATTCTTTCAGTCTTCGTGCTTTCAAAACAAAAAGTGATAGCAAGGCGTTCCTCGGTCTATGGGCCTCAGGTTTTTGTTACTTCGTGGCACTTGGTTTTATTCTTCCACTCTTGCCCCTCCTTTTACTCACATCAGGCTTAACATTAATACAAATTGGCATAATCTTCATGATCGGTTCAATTTTTTCGGCATTGCCATGGAGCGTTCTTGCTGAGAAGACTGGAAGGAGGATGATAATTGTACTAACAACTATAGCTGCTGCCATCGTTTCCGGACTATATCCATATGCTTCAAGTTTTACTCAGTTTCTATTGCTTAGCTTGTTGTTATACAGTTTCTTAGCAGCGACAACGACTATTACTCCCGTTTTGGTTATGGGCATGGTTGAACCACTAACTGTGGGAAAACGATTCGGAATGTATAGAATATCGGGATCATTGGGCTGGATTATGAGTACCGCAATAAGTGGGCTGATCTCTGGAAGTTTAGGCATCAGAACCATATTTCATATTAGTGCTATCTTTTATCTGCTATCCGCAATTTTTGTTGGGATATCGGTGACCGAACCATCATCGAGAGGCAGGGAAGTCAGCACTGGTACAAAATGGTCGGGGTTAATTAGAGATACGAATCTTCTAATTCTTCTCGTAACCATTTTTTTGGTTAATATTTCTGCAGCCACCTTTCTATCTTTCCTTTCATTGTACATCAAAGAGCTAGGTGGTTCTGATACGATTATTGGTTGGGCTTTCTCTATAGCAGCGGTAACAGAAGTTCCTTGTATGGTATACTTAGGAGCCCTCTCGGATAAAATTGGGAGGAAGCCCCTTCTTATTGCAGCTCTTTTTTCCTACCCGCCTAGGCTGTTCCTCTATGCGGTCGTGAGTTATCCTTATCTAATCTTGCCAATACAACTCTTACATGGTCTAACGTTCGGCGTATTATACGTAGCCTCAGTAGCATTTGTATCAGACATAGCATCAGAAGGCCGAGGAACCGCGTTAGGATTGTACAATACCACATCTTATGCTGGATCAGCAGCTGGATCAGCACTTGGAGGAGTTATCGCAGATAACTATGGCCTGGTTAACATGTATCGCTTCATGGCCGCATTTTCGTTCATACCAGCTATACTCTTCACAGTCATGGCCAAGGAATCCCGAAGGAAACGCTAGCAATGCTATATTCTTGTCAAGAGCCTATTGGAAAAAATATCGGCGCCTGTGTTTATCGACAGGAATTGAAAATAAATTTCAGTTTTATTGTCAGAAAAAGATTTCTTCATGAACTGCTTTAGTGATAGTGTCTCCTGCCTTGAGAATCCTTCAAGATTCTCCGATTCTACACCGTATCCTTTTTATCAGTAGAAGGAGAAAAGACATTGATGTCACATGATCAGGTTTGGGAGTTTTATTCCTCAGGGTTGGCTTGGCGAGCTAGGTGGCTGCGTTCCCGGAAGAGAGTTTGAGGCTATGAGAAATGTTGCGCTTCGGTGTGAAACGCTGGGCTTTGATTCCATATGGGTGTACGATCACTTTATAACCTTTCCAGCTTCGACTGAGGCGTGCTTTGAGAGCTGGACCACCTTAAGTGCACTGGCTACATTGACTAAGAATCTTGGTTTAGGGCAGCTTGTCACATGCAACTCGTATAGACATCCATCAGTCTTGGCGAAAATGGGAGCAACGTTAGATGCCATAAGTAACGGAAGGTTGAATTTAGGGATAGGCGCTGGCTGGTACAAGGTTGAGTACGACGCATATGGTATACCTTATCCCAAGGATTCTGTGAGGATAGCCCAGCTGCGAGAAGCAGTTCAGATAATCAAGAAGATGTGGACAGAGGATGAGCCGAGCTTTCATGGTCAATACTATACCATAGACAAGGCGATCAATAGCCCAAAGCCCATTCAAAAGCCTCATCCACCAATTCTGATCGGCGGCGAGGGGAGGAGACTCACGCTTAGAGTGGTGGCTGAGTTGGCTGATAGATGCAATTTTGGCGGGACAATCACTCCTCAGCGCTACAAGGAGCTTCTAAAAGTCCTAGACGAGCACTGCAGAAGAGTGGGCAGAAAAATAGACCAGATCGAGAAGACACTCATAGTCGACTACACAGTGATAGCGAAGAATAGAGCTGCGCTGACGGAGAAGATCAGGAAATTCAAACCCAAGGACGTGTCAAAAGCTCAGTTTATCGAAGGAAACCTCGTCGGCATACCTGAACAGATCGTAAGCAGAATAGAAGAGTTCATCGATGTCGGAGTCACATACATTATGATGCGATTTCCAGACATGATAAAAAATGAACCACTCCAGTTGTTCGCTGACGAGGTTATGGCAGCTTTTCGATGAACTATTTCTGGCAGCTCCTGTTAGAGCAGCCGTTTTGCATATGCAAAAATCATAGAAGTGTTCCTCATCTAGTCTCGCCTACCCTACTATTTTTCGAGTTAATTCTTCGGGTTGTTTGTCTATAGAGTGATTTCAATGGACGGACTGGCGCACTTTTGAAATGTTTAAGTCTGCCTTTTGGCTTTTTTGTGCTGCTTCTTTCGCTTCTTTCACGTAGTCTCCGAACGTGTAGCTCTTTTTGTCTTCGTATTTTAACCCCAGTTTTGAGTAGAGATTTTTTAAGATGATTTCCTCCAGTATAGAGGCGCCCACGCCGAATATTTTCTGCAGCCCTGCGGCGAAGACCTCAGGCTTCTGGCGGATGTCATGCCTATTAATCGAGCAATTTTTTTGAGATGAAAGAAAAGCATCTGTTTGCCGCTTTCAGCTAAGACATTCAAGCCCTCATCCACAGTCTCATCTATGGCTTCAATAAAAAGTTTCTCGAAGTCCTCCTCCTTTTCTTGCATCGCCTATCCCCCTTTAGGAGACACCCTTCTCTGTTTCTACCGTGCCTACTTCTGCTTTAGGCAATTTAACAGTTTGCATTTGGTTGCTGAACAAACTTCTTAAGCTAGACGCAATCTTAGGATCATCTAAACGTTCAAAACATGATGGAAGCTTCGCATGTCACAACGTATGTTGCTCTGCGTAAAGATCTTTTATGGCATAGTATAGCTTTTCAAATAGATCATAGATTCTTTCATATTTCTTATGGTTCTCCATGTTCGGATGCTGAACATCAACAATCTTTATCATGCTTTTCGCCGCTTCTCCTAAGCTATTGTATACTCCAATTGCTACTAATCCCATCATTGCCGCTCCAAGCAATGAAACCTCCTCAACAAGGGTTTTCTCAACGGACAAACCAAAAACATCAGCTTGTATTTGCCTCCATAGTATAGACTTTGCACCCCCACCTCCAGTCCGTACAGCTTTCCCCTCTATGCCATTCTTCACCATAGCATCGTATATCCACTTTAGCGTGTAAATGCAGCTCTCCATGAGAGCTCTTATTACATGAGCCTTGCCATGCCTCAAAGTCAACCCAAACATTACACCCTTAGCATAAGGATCTCTTACTGGAAATCTTTCGCCACTAAAGAACGGTAAAATTAGCAATTTCTCAGCCGTAGCTTCCACCTTTTCAGCTTGCCTCGTAAGCAAATTATACGGATCTTCATTCAGCAGCTTAGCCATTGTAACTTCAAAATGCCCAAATTCGTCCCTAAACCATCTTAAACCTATTCCAGCATTGTTAACAGCGCCGCCTGGAAGTCTAAGTCCGTAACCTATGTAATAACAAAAGAATCTCATGTTCTTGCTCTTATCTATCAATGGCTCCTTAGACACGGATCTTATGGCACCGCTTGTTCCTATATTTAATGCTAGCAAACTTTTTTCAATTGCACCGAGACCCACAGTATGAAGAGCGCCGTCAGATGCACCAAGCACTACGGGTGCACCCTCGCTTAAGCCTAATGAAACCGCCACATGTTTTGGTAAGGTACGTAAAATATCTTCGCCATCGCAAAGATGTGGCAACTTACTTTCATCAATTCCAGTCAACGAAAGAGCAAGGTCGCTCCATTTCAGCCTATGAATATCCAGCAATTGGCTGCCGCTCATAACAGACTTGTCAATGTAGGGTTCTCCAAGAATTTTATACATAACATAATCCTTAGCTGAGACGAACCACCTTGCTTCTCGCATTATATTAGGCATTGTAAGGCTTAACCAAAAGAGTTTAGCGAGTGGATATATGAAAAGGGGTGGGCAACCAGTGTTCTCATACAGCTTATAAGAGTTAACCATTTCCACAAGCTTTTCAACAGCAATGGCCGGCCGAGTATCCAAATACGTGACTAAAGGAAGCACCTCCTTACCCTTATCATCAATAGCGCCAAGACCGTGCATTTGACCGCTAAAGGCTACGACGTCTACCTTACCAATATTGGCCATGCTCACAGCCTTTTTTGCAGATTTAATCGTAGCTTCATAAAGTTCATCTAAATGTTGCACTGCTGAACCAAGTACCGGAGAATGAATGGAAACCTCGGTCCTAGCTAACGAAAGCGTTTTTCCTTGCTCATCAAAAGTCGCGGCTTTCACATTTGTTGTACCTATATCGATAGCTAAAATCTTACGCAACTCTAATCCCTCTATTTCAATAAGTTTTTGCCGTTAATTACTTTTGCCAAAATCATTTTTAGCTTGAAAATCAACTATTATTGCAATGCAGATAAAGCTATTTTATGGTAAAAGTAAAGTTGAAGTCGATGTTCCAGACAAAAACTTAATGGCTATATTGGAACCCAAAGATACAGAGCCACTTCATGACGTTGAGAGCGAGATTAGAAGAAGTTTAAGTTCACCGATTGCGTCTGGAAAAATTCGAGATATTGTTAAGCCCCATATGAAAATCGCCGTATTATGCGATGATTACACAAGGAAGACTCCTGCACACCTCATCCTCCCCCAAGTATTAGATCAACTAAAAAGCGCTGGCGTAAAACAAGAGAACACGAAGATCATAATTGCGCTTGGAACCCATCGAGTAGCAACAGAGCAAGAAATTATTGAGAAAGTTGGTAAAGATGTATACGAAGAATACGAATTGTTAAATCACGATTGGAAAAGTGAAGGAGAGCTAGTTGATTTAGGTAAAACTTCCAGCGGTATACCGATTCAGATTAATAAGCACGTGATGAATTCGGACTTTGTGATAGGTGTTGGAATGATTGTTCCTCACAGAGTTTCTGGATTTAGTGGAGGATCAAAAATTATACAACCTGGCGTATGCGGTGCTGCTGCGACTGATTATACGCACTGGCTCAGTGCACAATTTTCTGGAGAAGAAATTCTAGGAAAGATAAACAATCCTGTGAGAACAGAAATGAACAGGATCGCTGAGAAAGCTAAGCTAAAATTCATCGTTAATGTCGTTCTTGACAGGTTCGGTAATATATGTGGCGTTTTCGCAGGGAATTTCAAGGAGACCTACGCATATGGTGCAAAATTTTCAAGGGATATATACGGTATTGAAGTGCCAGAAAGGGCAAATATAGTAATCTGTGACTGCCCTCACCCTACAAGCATTGAAATGTGGCAAGCAGCAAAGTCGATATACACAGCTGATCTAGTCGTCAAGATGAAAGGAACAATTGTTCTCTTAGCTCTATGTCCAGAAGGAGTTGCAGTTGAGCATCCAGATATTGAGCATTTTGGCTATAAACCATATCATGAAGTTAAGAATTTAGTTAAGGAGGGAAAAATTAAGGACCTGTCAGCAGCAGCGCACATGGTTCATGTGGGAAGGGTTATAAGAGAAAAGGCCATGTGCATTCTGGTATCAGAGGGTATAGATGAAAAAACTGCTAAAAGAATAGGTTTTGATTACGCATTAACATTTGATGAAGCATTGAAAAAAGCCCTAGATAAACATGGTTCTAATGCAAAAATAGTTGTTATGAGGCATGCTTCGGATTTATTACCGATCATTAAAAGTGAGTCAAGTAGAATATAACAAATCTTTAAGAAGCTTTGACGTTCACGTACGCAACGTTTTAGACATCATTATACAAGGGAGATATTAAATATGGTGTTTAAGACAATAACTCATGGGATAACATTGGAACAAAAAATTGAAGGTATCATAACTGCTTGATTACACCGTTCACCCAAGATATCGTTAAAGTTCTCGCCGGTAAAAAACCTGAGCATGTTGCAAACCCTAAAGTCTATGAGAAATTATTAGAGAATGAACCCAGCTAGCCTTTGTAAAATGTCGTAAAAATTTGTGTTTCATAACCTACTCTTGTTCATGCACGGTAACGTAGAAGTTGTTAGCAGGACGCCGGATTTTTCTATATGAAGATAAATCAGTGAGAGAAGCCTTAACACCGAAAAGACGCTGTACGTGCTCTATACAGGTTATGCGAGCTTTTCAATGAGCCAATTTGATACTAGAAAAGCTCTTTGCAATTTTCTATTTGTCCGAAAGGCAAAATGAGAGAGTGAATGTAGAAGAATGTGGGCCAGGAATGAACGGTGGTGCGCGCAGACGCGATTTTGTAAAGTCTAAGTCCATTGCCCTTAAGTTCACTGTCCAAATACCTGTAAGCTTTTTCGATTCCTTCCCGATTGACCCCTAGCAGTTTCCAAATCCTTGTTGCCTGAGCGGTAGCATCAGTTGCCTTGATTTTTTGTCTGCATCCATATTGAGGTTCTTTTTCTGCATTGTACCACCAATAAAATGAACCATCCGGGTTTTGCGCTTTGCAAAGCCATTTGCTTGATTTCTTTGTTACTTCGAGAAATTCTCGACGTTTAGAAGCGTAATAGGCATAAAGGAAGCCTTCTGTCGCGTAACAGTGAGGATGGACCATGATGGCGTTGGAATTTTCGTTGATTCGAAAGCCACCGTCTTCCTTTTGCAGCTGCTTGTACTTATCAAATAGTTCCAGAGCTGTTTCCATGTATTTTTCTTCTCTTAGGTATTTCGAAGCTTTCATCAAGGCTATGACTAGTTTTGCCAGATGCACTGACGGAACGTGATACCAATCTTTCTCCCTAGGGACCTTGTCAATGGCGGCAAATTGTCTTCCATCCCATAGAGAATATAGCCATTTTAGGCTCTTTTCTGCTTCGCTTAGGTAGAAATCTTTCTTGGTCGATGAGTAAAGGTCGAACATGCTTGAAACATAGACTCCAGTGTCAAAAGTGTATAGGCGATTATCTCGGAGACACGGAACGCCACCATTTTTGTTAACCTTTTTCATGTATCTGGCACATGTTTCTGCTCTGTCCAGAAATCTCATGTCTTTTTTTCGCTCGTAAAGTATGCAGCACAAGCTAATAGCATACCCAGTTATTTCAGGATAAGCCGGACCCTTCTCAGTTGCAGAATAATACTCAAGGTAAGCTTCACCGTTAAAAATTGGGGAGTAGAGCAACCAATCGACCAGTTTGTCCAAGATATTCAACTATAGCGTCTCCTCAATTAATACTGGATGCGTGTAAATCCAGAAGTTGCGAGCTGCACACCTGTACCTTCTATTACAATTGAATTTAAGCTTTTTAAAAATGCACGCGGGGCCATGAATACCATCCGTAGTCTGGGCGTCTCTATCGTTGCAAAAGTCAAAGTCAGAGTGAACACGATCGCCAAAAGGGCTAAAATGATAAGCTTTGAATCTTTTCTACCCACCGTGATCCTCTACTAGCGCGTGCTAATTTTCAACAGGAACATTTTCACCTCGCTAGGAGCGAAGCTTAAATCCATGTAGGTCTTACCGGTCTCATTTCTAACTTCAGCCTTTTCGCCTTTAACCAGGTTCTCAGCTTGCCAATTGTCCTTTAAGGAGACGGCTACACGCATACCTACCCTTTCATGGTTTATTAGGATCAGAATCGCCTCATCTCTGTCTTCCGTCTCCATCCAACCGACCTCGATAAACGGATTGTCGCAAGTGTAAGGATTAGCCAATCCAGCCTGAACTCTCAAGGCGTCATAAAGCCTGTATGTCTCGTCCTTGAGGTAGATGTCTGGGACGATGCTGAGATACTGTTCAATCGGATGTGCAACCAGTATGGCTGAGCCCCCGCTCTCTTTTCTGTTAACGACTAAAGCTGGATTCCCACGGCTGTCGAATCCGACTGCACGTCCAATGTCAGTCTTCAACTCTATGCACGAGGCTTTAGTTGTGTTTGGGTAGGTTAACTTTAACTGATCAAGGTTCATCCAGTCTTTCAGGGTTATTTTCTCCAAAGGCATTGGGGCAATCCTGTCCTGAAGTGAAACGCCGAATATCTCGTTGAAGAATGGTCCAAGCGGGTTTGGGGAGCCTATCCATGCTCCGCCATAGGAGAAGTATAGGCATCCTCCATGCGAGACATAATCTCTAAAGGCA